>Ga0208371_1000117_pt1 | contig 30431 bp, 28 predicted proteins | sample SubbioCR12Aug_1A_FD_184827 | JGI IMG/M metagenome (GOLD analysis project Ga0208371, IMG submission 184827) | Serpentinite rock and fluid subsurface biosphere microbial communities from McLaughlin Reserve, California, USA - CR12Aug_1A (SPAdes) | ecosystem: Environmental > Terrestrial > Deep... | reverse complement strand
AATCGCGGGGATGCCACCGATCGTATCAAGGACAAGGACTCTACCTTGGGCAATGCCGATGTCCTGGCTTTCGGTTCGGGCATTACCCTTGATCAGTTATGGTTCTCTCGTGCAGGGGCCGATCTGGAAGTCAGCATCATCGGTTCTTCTGACAAGGCCATTATCGATAACTGGTATACCAGCAGCGATTACCGCATCGAGCTGTTCCAGTCCGCCGATGGCCAATCCCTCGCCACCAATCAGGTCGAGGCCCTCGTTCAGGCCATGGCCGCTTTCTCCCCGCCTCCCATGGGGCAGTCTTCTCTCCCTGCCAACTACCAGCAAACCCTCCAACCCGTCATCGCCGCAGCTTGGCAGTAACAGGGCTTTGTGAGGTTTTCCCCCCACTCCGCCGTGTGGGGGGATTTTTCTTTTCAAGCATTCAAAACCAATCATGAAATTACGCGCTGTTTTCGATCTGGTGGGGCGTTATGCGCGCATCACCCGCCATGCCTGGCGGGCGCGCAAGGCGGGCGAAGGCCCGAAACTCCAGCGGCACGAGGCCGATTTTCTGCCTGCGGCGCTGGCGTTGCGCGATACCCCGGTTCACCCCGCGCCACGTGTGGCCATGTGGATCATCATGCTGTTTGCCTTGCTGGCCCTGCTTTGGGCAACGCTCGGGCAGATCGATATCGTCGCCACTGCACCCGGCAAGATCATTCCCAATGGCCGCACCAAGGTGATCCAGCCGATGGAAACGGCGCGCGTGGCGGCCATTCATGTGCGTGATGGGCAGAAAGTGCGGGCGGGGCAGGTGCTCATCGAGCTGGATGCCACTCAGGCCGGGGCCGATTCCACGCGCTTGTCAGAGGATCTTCTGGCCGAGCATCTGGCTACGGCCCGTGCACGGGCCATGCTGGCGGCGATGGCGGGCGGCAAGCCCGTGCTCGAGGCGCTGCCGGGGGTCGGTGCCGCCAAACTGGCCGATGAGGCCCGTTTGCTGGAGGGGGAGTTTCAGGAATATCAGGCCCGGCTCAATCGTCTGTCTGCCGAGATCGAGCGGCGGCAGGCGGAATTGCGCACCACGCGCGAGATGGTGGCCAAACTGGTACAGACCGCGCCCATCGCCCGGGGCCGGGCGGAAGATTACAAGGGGCTGGTGCAGCAGAATTTCGTGTCCCGACACGGTTTTCTGGAAAAGGAACAGGCGGCGATCGAGCTGGAGCGCGATCTGGCGACGCAACGGGCGCGACAGGAAGAAATCCAGGCCACGCTGGTCGAATCCATCCGGCAACGTGAGGCGCTGGTGGCAGAAACCCGGCGCGCAACTCTGGCGCAGTTGCACGAGGCCCAGGCGCGTGCCTCGGGCCTGGGGCAGGAGGTGGTGAAGGCGCGTGACCGCAATCGCCATATGCGTCTGACTGCGCCTGTGGAGGGCACGGTGCAGCAACTGGCGGTGCATACCGTGGGCGGGGTGGTGACGTCGGCGCAGCCGCTGCTGGTGGTGGTGCCCGAAGAGAACGCGCTGGAGGTCGAGGCCATGCTGCAAAACAAGGATGTCGGTTTCGTGCGTGAGGGCCAGCCGGTCGAGATCAAGGTCGAGACTTTTCCGTTTACAAAATATGGCGTCATTCCCGGTGAGGTGGTGCAGGTGTCTTCTGATGCCATTCAGGATGAAAAACTGGGGCTGTATTACGCCGCCCGCGTGCGCATGCATCGCACCACGCTACGCGTGGACGGCAGAAATGTGAATCTGGGGCCCGGCATGGCCGTGACGGCAGAGGTGAAAACCGGGCGACGGCGAGTGATCGAGTATTTCTTGAGCCCACTCATCCAGTATGGGCAGGAGAGTCTGCGGGAGCGGTGAGCGTAGAGTGAAAGCCCGCGCATCTTCATTCTGGACGAAGCCATCAGCGCCCTGGATTACGAATCGGAGCGCATCAATCTGCCAAAGCCTCCCCGAAAACCAGGAGTTCGTCAGCAGTCTGGAACGAGCTGACTTCTGTCGGGCCGTCTGCGTTTCAACCCCCAAAACACCATGCGGCTATTACTTTCTGCATATTTACCCGTGCAGGCGCAGAAATTAGTATTTAAAGACCAGTCACACTGCTACCCCAACCATACCGGATACCCCAGGGGGGGCCCAAAACCTGACGTGCCCGGCACCTCGCAGGCAATTTCATGGGCAACTACGTGGGCAACCTCAAACCAGGAAACACCCTAATTCATGAAACCTCTGCACAGCACGCCATCCCAATATTTGCTCACCCTTCTGCTTGCCCTGCCTCTGAGCAGCATGGCTGCCTTGGCCCATGCCGAAACAGAAAACCGCGCCGTCGTCACGCCCAATCAACAAATCAGCGCAGCCTATGCAGAAACCGACAACATAAAGGGCTTCACCCTGGATGCCCGTCTCGCCCTGCCACTGACGCGCTATACGGGCGCGGTCTTCACGGCAGCCGCCTACGACATCGACGGCAAACGCGTGGGGGTTAATGGCAGCAACGGCCTCAGCTTGGGCGGCGAGCTGTTCCTGCGGGACAACCAACGGGGTCTGCTGGGCTTTTCTTACACCCAAACCCGTGTGGACTATGACTCACCTTCCAGTCTCCCCACGAAAAACAACCAGACCTACGGCCTCTCTGCGCAGTATTACCGAGAAAACCTCACCCTCTCTGCTGACAGGGGCATCACCCGTGGTGATTCAGAGGGAAACAATCTGATCTACGGCGGTGCCTGGTACCCCACCGACAACATGCGCATCACCGCAAAAAAATTCGGCATGGATAACGCGGGTCTCTACCTCTTTGCCCTGACAGCCCAACCGGCGTTTCTTGGTGGGGACATCACCCCCTATCTCAGCTATCAAACCCGTTTCGACGGCGACCCCTTCACCAGCCTGGGCATCACCTATTTCTTCCAGAAAAACATTTCGCTGAAAGATCGCGACAGACGCTATTGAGTCTGCAAAACAGGCTGCCGCCATCCATAAACCGGGAAACACCATGCCGAGCACCACCGCCATCTCCGCCCCGGCGCACACCACCCCGCAGGAAAGGCGGGGAGCGCTATGACTTTTACAAAATGCGGGATCAATCGGACAGCTCACAACAGACGACCACGGAAACACTGTCGTGCCCCGGCAGATTGACATAGGGCCAGCGGCCAAGTGCGCGACCTCAGGGAAGCCAGAGCCAACGGCGGCTTGGCTGACACCCTAGCCAGTCTCGAAGGCGTACGCAGCCCCCCCTACGGAATCCCTCGACGGCTCATCAAGGTCAGCACTGTTCCCAGGGTAATCCCTCAAAACGCCAACCATTGAGGGATGAGCGCTGGTGCCGGTCGTCCAGCTCGCCTTCGAAACCGTAAAGCACGTTGTAGACATCACTGAAGCCGTTTTTTTCCAGGTATTCGCCCGCTTCCTTTGAGCGATTGCCTGAACGGCAGATCAGGATGACCGGGCGGTGGTGCGAGGCGGCCATGCGCACCTGTCCAAGGAAATGGGGGTTCAGATCCCAGTTGATGCCATCGTACCAGGCGATGTGCACGGCCCCTGCCGGGTGCCCGACGAACAGAAACTCAAGTTCGGTGCGGCAATCAACCAGCACGGCATCTGCACGCGTTGCCAGCAAATGAAAGGCCTCTTTCGGGGTGAGGTGTTGCATGGCGATCTCCGTGACAAAGCGTGGATTCACTGGCCGGGATAAGGCTGATTTCTGAGCGTGTGCCAGGCCATGAACAGGTAATGCACCATCGACCATAGCGTCAATAACGCTGCCAGATATAAACACCAGCGCCCGACAATGACCGTGCCCGACCACCCCAAAACAGGTTCGTGATACAGCAACAGAAAAATGGCCACCATCTGGGCCGTGGTCTTGAGCTTGCCCACGTAGGCCACGGCGACTTCCTTTGCTTTGCCCAGCTTGGCCATCCATTCGCGCAAGGCGCTGATGGCAATTTCCCGGCCAATGATGATGAGCGCGACATCAACTCCGGCACGGTCAAGATCAACCAGCACGATCAGGGCTGCAGCCACCATCAGTTTGTCGGCCACGGGGTCAAGAAACGCGCCGAAGGCCGACATCTGATCGAGACGCCGGGCCAACCAGCCATCGAGCCAGTCCGTCACCGATGCCAGAGCAAACAGGCTCGCTGCCACCAGATTCATGGTGCGCCCGGTCAACCAACCATCCGGCAAATAGAACACCACCACGAACAAAGGAATGAGGGCGATGCGCAACCAGGTCAGGGTATTGGGCAGATTGAAGGGCATGAAGGCAGAAAAAGGCGAAAGCTGCACCTACTTTGCCAGATTTTTGACCATGAACCCATCTGAAGATGGTCAATCTTGAGGCCATTTCCGCTCTTTTCTGGGGGACTCCAGCATTTGGAGCCCTCCATGGAACAGGCATCAAATTTCCTTATCAGCAACTCAATTAATTTATAACTAATTGATGTATATGGGTTTTTTGGGTTTACCCTTCCTTGACACCAGTCATTTATACCTCCTACACTCGCGGCCTCCCTACTGTGCCCCGGCACGGTCAATCAGCTCAGCCGATCGGACGTTATGCTTGAAAACTACTTTCCGGTTTTGATGTTCATCCTGGTGGGCCTGGGTGTCGGTATCGGCCCCATGCTGGCAGGGTGGCTCTTGGCACCCAACCGCCCAGACGCGGAGAAGCTCTCTCCCTACGAGTGCGGTTTCGCCGCCTTTGAGAATGCGCGCATGAAATTCGACGTGCGTTATTACCTGGTGGCCATCCTTTTCATCTTGTTCGATCTGGAAATTGCTTTTCTCTTCCCTTGGGCCATCGTCCTTGAAGAGATTGGTTTGTTCGGCTTTGTTGCCATGGTGCTGTTCCTCGGCATCCTCGTCGTAGGGTTTATCTACGAGTGGATGAAGGGCGCCCTCGACTGGGAGTGACGTGACATGAGCATCGAAGGCATTCTCGATAAGGGTTTCGTCACCACCACGGTCGATGCCGTGGTGAATTACACCCGCACGGGTTCGCTCTGGCCCATGACCTTCGGTCTGGCCTGTTGCGCGGTGGAAATGATGCAGGCGGGGGCGTCGCGTTATGACCTCGACCGTTTCGGCGTGGTGTTCCGCCCCAGTCCGCGCCAATCCGACGTGATGATCGTGGCCGGCACCCTGTGCAACAAGATGGCCCCGGCGCTACGCAAGGTTTACGACCAGATGGCTGAGCCGCGATGGGTGATCTCGATGGGGTCGTGTGCCAACGGCGGTGGCTATTACCACTATTCCTATTCCGTAGTGCGCGGCTGCGACCGCATCGTGCCGGTGGATATCTACGTGCCCGGTTGCCCGCCGACTGCTGAGGCTCTGCTCTACGGCATCGTGCAGTTGCAGAAAAAAATCCGCCGCACCAACACCATCGCGCGCTGATCGAGGACGCTGAACATGCCATTGACTCCAGAAGCCCTGCTCGATCGCCTGCAAGAAACCCTGGAAGACCAGATTGGCAAGGCCACGCTGGCGCTTGGCGAAGTCACCCTGGAAACCTCCCCCGAAAACTGGATTGATGTCTGTACCCGCCTGCGCGATGACCCCGGCTTGCGTTTCGATACCTTGATCGACCTGTGTGGTATGGATTACTCAACTTACGGTGAGGGGCGGCACGAAGGGCCACATGAAGGGCCACGTTTCGCCGTGGTGATCCACCTGCTTTCCGTCAACAAAAACCACCGCGTGCGCGTGCGTGCCTTCTGTGCCGATGATGAACTGCCCCTGATCGCTTCGCTGGTGGAAGTCTGGCCTTCAGCGAACTGGTTCGAGCGCGAGGCTTTCGATCTCTTCGGCATCGTCTTCACCGGCCACCCCGACCTGCGCCGCATCCTCACCGACTACGGTTTCATCGGTCACCCGTTCCGCAAGGATTTCCCGCTCTCGGGGCATGTGGAAATGCGCTACGACCCCGAGCGCCAGCGCGTGGTGTATCAGCCCGTGACGGTCGAGCCGCGCGAGATTACGCCCCGCATCGTGCGCGAAGACACCTACGCAACCCCGAACGGAGGCAGCGCTCGTGGCTGATATCCGCAACTACACCCTCAACTTCGGCCCGCAGCACCCGGCGGCGCACGGCGTGCTGCGTCTGGTGCTGGAACTCGACGGCGAAGTGATCGAACGCGCCGACCCGCACATCGGCCTGTTGCATCGCGGCACCGAAAAACTGGCTGAACACAAAACCTTCCTGCAGTCGGTGCCCTACATGGATCGGCTCGATTACGTCTCGATGATGAGCAACGAGCACGCGTACTGCATGGCTATCGAGAAACTGCTGCAACTGCCGGTGCCCGAGCGCGCGCAATACATCCGCGTGATGTTCGACGAGATCACCCGCATCCTGAATCACCTGCTCTGGCTGGGCGCGCACGCCCTCGACATCGGAGCCATGACCGTCTTCCTGTACGCCTTCCGCGAGCGCGAAGACCTCATGGATGTTTACGAAGCCGTTTCCGGTGCGCGCATGCATGCGGCCTATTACCGCCCCGGCGGCGTCTACCGCGACCTGCCCGATCGCATGCCCCAGTACGCCGCGCAGCACACCCGTAATGCCGCCACACTCGAATCGATGAATGCCAACCGCCAGGGTTCGGTACTCGATTTCATCGAAGATTTCACCCGGCGCTTCCCCACCTATGTGGATGAATACGAAACCCTGCTGACCGACAACCGCATCTGGAAACAGCGCACCGTCGGCATCGGTGTGCTCGACCCCGAACGTGCCAAGGCCTTGGGCTGTACCGGCCCGATGCTGCGCGGCTCCGGCGTGGTCTGGGATTTGCGCAAGCACCAGCCGTATGAAGTCTATGACCGTATGGATTTCGAGATTCCCGTCGGGCGCAACGGCGACTGCTACGACCGCTATCTGGTACGCATGGAAGAAATGCGGCAGAGCAACCGCATCATCCAGCAGTGCATGGACTGGCTGAAGAAGCACCCCGGCCCGGTCATCAGCGACAACCACAAGGTAGCTCCGCCCTCGCGTGAATCCATGAAATCGAACATGGAAGCACTCATCCACCACTTCAAGCTGTTCACCGAGGGCATGCACGTACCGGAAGGTGAGGCCTATGCCGCCGTCGAGCACCCCAAAGGTGAGTTCGGCATCTATCTGGTATCCGACGGTGCCAACAAACCCTACCGTCTGAAGATTCGCGCACCCGGCTTCCCCCATCTCGCCGCCATGGACGAGCTGGCTCGGGGCCACATGATTGCCGACGCAGTGGCCATCATCGGCACGATGGACATCGTCTTCGGGGAGATCGACCGCTGATGCATACGCCTGACGAACACGTACACCACGAACACGTTGCCCTGTCGGCAGCCGCCCTCGCGCTGATCGACACCGAAGTCGCCAAATACCCGGCAGAGCAGAAACAATCAGCCGTCATGGGCGCATTGCGCATTGCCCAGACCGAAAAAGGCTGGCTGTCGCGCGAAACCATCGCCGAAGTGGCCGATTACCTGGGCATGCCCGCCATTGCCGCTTACGAGGTAGCCACGTTCTACAACATGTACGACCTGGCCCCGGTGGGTCGGCACAAGATCACCGTCTGCACCAATCTGCCCTGCCAGCTCCAGGGCTCGGACAAGATCGTTGCGCACGTTCAGGCAAAACTGGGCATCGGTTTCAACGAAACCACTGCCGATGGCCGCTTCACCCTGAAAGAAGGCGAGTGCATGGGGGCCTGCGGCCACGGCCCGCTCTGCCTGCATAACAACCACACCCTGCACGCCCACCTGACGCCGGAATCGGTGGACACACTCCTGGATGACATGAAATGAGCGCACTCCGAAACACTCGCCTTGCTCGTTTCTCCCCTCAAGGGGCAAAAAAACACTCGGAGCGGCCATGAGTCTGAACACGCCCGACACCCAGGTCTGTCTCTGGACACTGGGCTTTGACAGCCCCGCTGCACTAGCCACCTACACGGCCCACGGCGGCTACGAGGCTCTGAGAAAAATCCTGGCCGAGAAAACCCCTGCCGAACAAATCATCGAGCAGGTGAAGATTTCTGCCCTGCGCGGCCGGGGCGGGGCGGGTTTTCCCACCGGACTCAAATGGAGCTTCATGCCACGCGGTTTCGCCGGTGACAAATACGTCGTCTGCAACACCGACGAAGGCGAACCCGGCACGTTCAAAGATCGCGACATCCTCCGCTTCAACCCGCACCAGCTCATCGAAGGCATGCTCATCGCGGGCTATACCCTGGGCGCGAAGGCAGGCTACAACTACATCCACGGCGAAATCTTCGAGCAGTACCAATCGTGGGAAACCGCGCTGGCCGAGGCCCGCGCGGCCGGTTTTCTGGGCAAGAACATCCTCGGTTCCGGCTGGGACTTCGACCTCCACGCCCACCACGGCTACGGTGCCTATGTTTGCGGCGAAGAGACCGCCCTGCTTGAATCCCTGGAAGGCAAGAAGGGGCAGCCCCGTTTCAAGCCCCCCTTCCCTGCCAGCTTCGGCCTGTATGGCAAGCCCACCACCATCAACAACACCGAAACCCTGACCTCGATTCCCTGGATCCTGCGCCACGGCGGCCAGGCCTTTCTGGAATTGGGCAAACCCAACAACGGCGGCAGCAAGATCTTTTCCATCTCCGGGCACGTCAACAAACCCGGCAACTACGAAATTCCGCTGGGCACCCCCTTCGCCGACCTGCTGGAAATGGCCGGCGGGGTACGCAATGGCCACCAGCTCAAGGCCGTGATTCCCGGCGGCTCGTCTGCCCCGGTATTGCCTGCCAACATCATGATGGCCTGCACGCTCGATTTCGACAGCATCGCCAAGGCCGGTTCGATGCTCGGTTCCGGCGCGGTCATCGTCATGGATGACACCGTGTGCATGGTGAAAGCGCTGGAGCGCCTCTCCTATTTCTACTTTGAAGAATCCTGCGGCCAGTGCACCCCCTGCCGCGAAGGCACGGGCTGGCTGCATCGCATCATCCAGCGCATCGAACACGGCCAGGGGCGTGCGGAAGACCTCGACGAACTGCTGCGCATCGGCAACAACATCGGTGGACGCACGATCTGTGCGTTGGGCGATGCCGCCGTCGGCCCTGTGGTCAGCTTCGTGAAGCACTTCCGCAAGGAATTCGAGTACCACATCGAACACAAGCGTTGCCAGGTCGGCAACGGCGTGGGAGCCTAAATGAACAGCCCCCTGGCTCACTCTGTTCGCGTCCCCCCGAGGGGGAATCAGGCCCCCCTCGGGGCGGCCCGTCTGGAGTCCTGACATGCCTCTCATCGAAATCGACGGCAAAGAGCTGGAAATCGCCCCCGGTGCCACGGTGATGGATGCCGCCCACCAGCTGGGCATCGCCATTCCGCATTTCTGCTACCACAAAAAACTCTCCATCGCTGCCAGCTGCCGCATGTGCCTGGTGGAAGTGGAAAAAGCCCCCAAACCCCTGCCTGCCTGCGCCACCCCGGTGATGGACGGCATGAAGGTCAAGACCCACTCGCCCAAGGCCATTGAGGCACAACAAGGCGTGATGGAATTCCTGCTCATCAACCACCCGCTCGACTGCCCAATCTGCGACCAGGGTGGCGAATGTATGCTGCAGGACATGGCCGTGGGGTACGGCGGGGCCACTTCCCACTATCAGGAAGCCAAGCGCGTCGTCAAAGACAAGGATCTTGGCCCGCTCATCGCCACCGACATGACGCGCTGCATCCATTGCAGCCGTTGTGTGCGTTTCGGCCAGGAAGTGGCCGGGCTCATGGAACTGGGCATGGCGCATCGCGGTGAACACACCGAAGTCATGCCCTTCCTCGAAGCGCAGGTCACGCACGAACTCTCCGGCAACGTCATCGAGCTGTGCCCCGTGGGCGCACTCACCAGCAAGCCTTTCCGCTACACCGCCCGCCCGTGGGAGCTTTCCCGACGCAAGTCGGTCAGCCCGCACGACGGTCTGGGTTCCAACGTGCAGGTGCATGTCAAAAACGGCCAGGTGTTCCGCGTCGTGCCGCAGGAAAACGAAGCCGTCAACGAATGCTGGATCGCCGACCGCGACCGCTTCAGCTATGAGGCCCTGCACGCCGCCGACCGCCTCACCCGCCCGCTGGTAAAAACCGATGGCGTCTGGCAGGAAACCGGCTGGCAGGATGCCCTGGAGCACGTCGCCGCCAACCTGGATCGCATCCGCAAGGAAAAAGGGGCTGCCGCCATCGGCGGGCTGGCCTCGGCGCACCAGACCGTGGAAGAGCTGTATCTGTTCACCAAACTGTTGCGCGGGCTGGGCACGGAAAACATTGATCACCGTCTGGCGCAGTCCGGTGCATCCACCGGCCACGGCGCACGCTGGTTGGGGCTGCCTGTGGCCGATGTCGCGGCACTCGACCGCATCCTGCTGGTGGGCTCGACCCTGCGGCAGGAGCAACCCCTGCTGGCACGGCGCGTGCGTCAGGCTGCGAAACGAGGCGGCCAGATCAGCATGCTGCACGCCGCCGACGACAACCTGCTGTGCACACTCACCGGCAAGTCCATCACCTCGCCCAACCACTGGCCCCGTGCCCTCGCACAAATTGCCCGGGCCATGCAGGAAGCAGGCGCAACCATGGCGTTCGACCTGAGCGGCGTCGAAGCCGATGACCATGCCCGCGCCATTGCCACCAGCCTCATGAGCGGCGAGCGCAAGGCGGTATTCCTGGGCGCACTGGCGCAAAACCACCCGCAGGCCGACGCGATACACGCACTGGCACAAGCCATTGCCGATGCCTGCGGCGGGACGCTGGGCTTTCTGGGTACCGCTGCCAACTCGGTGGGCGCACAACTGGCAGGGGCCCTGCCCGGCCCGAACGGCCTGAATGCTGCGGCCATGCTGGCGCAACCTCGCTCCGCCTACGTGCTGATGGGCATCGAGCCGGAACTGGATGCCTTCGATGCCACCACGACCCGTGCCGCCCTCAAGGCAGCAGCATTCTCTGTGGCGCTCACGGCCTTCAGGAGTGCCACGCTGGAAGACTGCGACGTGCTCCTGCCGGTGGCCCCCTTCAGCGAAACCGGTGGGGCCTTCGTCAACATGGAAGGCCGCCTGCAAAGCTTCCACGGTGCGGTGCCGCCCCAAGGCGAAGCCCGCCCGGCCTGGAAAGTGCTGCGTGTGCTCGGCAACCTGCTGTCCCTGAACGGCTTCGACTACGACCACGTCGAGGCGGTACGCGCCAACATCCTGCCGCAAGGCCAGGAAGGTATCGCCGCACGCCTTGACAACCGTACAGCGGTGGCTGCCGCAGTCCCCGACGCGACTGCGACGCTGACCCGCCTGGGCGAAACCCCGGCCAGCCAACTCGACCCGCTGACTCGCCGCGCACCGGCCTTGCAGTCCGCCTCCCCCGACATCGAAGCCAGTGCCTGCGGCACCCTGTTGGCACGATTGGGCCTGGAATCTGGCGCGCGCGTGCGCATTGCCCAGAACGGTGGTCACATCGAGCTGAATGTGCGCCGCGATGACCGTCTGGCCGATGGCGTACTGCGCGTACCGGCAGCACACCCCGCCACCGCCGCCCTGGGTGCGCGCTTTGGCGAATTGACCGTGGAGCGTGTCTGATATGGATGCCCTGTTAGCCCCTCTCACCACCCCCCTGGCTGCCCTGCTCGGCCCGGTCTGGCTGCCTGTCTGGACGTTGGTGAAGATCGTCGCCATCGTCGCGCCGTTGATGATCGCCGTGGCCTATCTCACCTATGCCGAACGCAAGGTCATCGGCTACATGCAGGTGCGCATCGGCCCAAACCGCGTCGGCCCCTTGGGGCTACTGCAACCCATTGCCGACGGCCTGAAGCTTTTGATGAAGGAAATCGTCATCCCCAGCGGGGCCAACAAGGGCCTGTTCCTGCTGGGTCCGGTGCTGGCGATTGCTCCCGCGCTGGCAGCCTGGGCCGTGTTTCCATTCACCGATTCGCTGGTACTGGCCAACGTCAATGCCGGGCTGCTGTACATCATGGCCATCACCTCAATGGGCGTGTACGGCGTGGTGATGGCGGGCTGGGCCTCCAACTCCAAATATGCCTTTCTTGGCGCACTGCGCTCTTCTGCGCAGATCGTGTCTTATGAAATCGCCATGGGGTTTGCGCTGGTGGGGGTGCTCATGGCCTCGCAGAGCCTCAACCTCATCGACATCGTCAAGGGACAGTCCGGCGGTTTCTGGCACTGGTACTTCCTGCCGTTGTTTCCGCTGTTCATGGTGTATCTGATCTCGGGCGTGGCAGAAACCAACCGTTCCCCTTTCGATGTGGCCGAAGGCGAATCGGAAATCGTTGCGGGCTTCCATGTGGAATATTCCGGCATGGCTTTCGCCGTGTTCTTCCTGGCCGAATACGCCAACATGATTCTGATCGCCGGTCTGACCTCCGTCATGTTCCTGGGTGGCTGGCTGTCGCCGCTGCCCTTCCTGCCGGATGGCTTCATCTGGATGGCTGCGAAGATGAGCTTCGTGCTCTTCCTGTTCCTCTGGTTCCGCGCCACTTTCCCGCGTTACCGCTATGACCAGATCATGCGTCTGGGCTGGAAGGTGTTCATTCCCGTGACGCTGGTCTGGATTCTGGTGGTCGGCGCGGCCATGCAGACGCCTTACGCTTATCTGTTCCACTGACGAGACCATGAACAGCCCCCTAGCTCACTTCGTTCGCGTCCCCCCGAGGGGGAGTCTGGCCCCCCTCGGGGCGGCCCGTCGGGAGTCCTGACATGATTTCTGCCATCAAACGCTTCTTCGATACCTTTTTGCTCACCGAACTGGTGCGTGGCATGGCGCTCACCGGCCGCCACCTGTTCGCCCGCAAGATCACGGTGCAGTTTCCGGAAGAAAAAACCCCGCAGTCATTCCGTTTTCGTGGCCTGCATGCACAGCGCCGCTACGCCAATGGCGAAGAGCGCTGCATCGCCTGCAAACTGTGCGAAGCCGTGTGCCCGGCCATGGCCATCAAGATCGAGTCGGAACAGCGTGCCGATGCGAATGGAGCAACCTCGCGCCGCACCCGGGTTTATGACATCGACCTGACCAAATGCATCTTCTGCGGTTTCTGCGAAGAGGCGTGCCCGGTGGATGCCATCGTCGAGACACGCACCCTGGAATATCACGGCGAGCAACGCGGCGACCTGTACTACACCAAGGACAGGTTGCTGGCCGTGGGGGATGCCAACGAGGCGCAGATCGCCAAAGACCGCGCCGAAGACGCGCGCTACCGTTAATCAGAGCGCAGACACGACCATGGAATTCCAGACGATCGTTTTTTATCTCCTCTCCACCATCATGCTGCTGGCGGGGTTGCGTGTGATTACCGCGAAAAACCCGGTGCACGCTGCCCTGGCGCTGGTGTTGGCTTTCTTTACTGCCGCCGGGTTGTGGATGCTGCTCGAAGCCGAGTTCCTCGCCATTACCCTGGTGCTGGTGTACATCGGCGCAGTCATGGTGCTCTTCCTGTTCGTGGTGATGATGCTGGACATCGACCTGGAAACCCTGCGCCGCGGGTTCTGGAGCTACCTGCCCGCAGGTCTCCTGGTTGGTGGCCTGATGGTGGTGGAGATGGTGATGGTGCTGGGCGGCAAGGATTTCGGCCTCGCCCAGCCCGCAGCCCATGGCGCGGATTACAGCAACACCAAGGAATTGGGACGCTTGCTCTACACCGACTACGTGTATCCCTTTGAACTGGCGGCGGTGCTGTTGCTGGTTGCCATGATTGCGGCCATCGTGCTTACACATCGCAAACGCGGCGGCAACAAGCAGCCCAACCCCGCGCAACAGGTCAAGGTCAAGCGGCACGAGCGCATCCGCCTGGTCAACGTGAAACCGCAAAAACCGGAATACAAAACGGACGAGGATTGATTCAGACCATGACCATCGGACTCTCCCATTACCTCCTCCTCGGTTCTGTGCTGTTCGCCATCAGCGTGGTGGGCATCTTCCTGAACCGCAAGAACGTGCTCATCCTGCTCATGGCCATCGAACTGATGCTGCTGGCGGTGAACATGAACTTCATCGCGTTTTCGCGTTATCTCGATGACATGGCCGGACAGGTCTTCGTCTTTTTCATTCTCACCGTGGCCGCAGCGGAATCCGCTATCGGCTTGGCCATCCTCGTGGTGCTGTTCCGCAATCTGAAGAGCATCAACGTCGAAGACCTGGATCACCTCAAGGGCTGATGCCATGAACATGCAGACCCTCTATCTCACCGTTCCCCTGGCTCCCCTGGCGGGTGCTGTCGTGGCCGGCCTGTTCGGCAGGCTGATCGGCCGCACGGCGGCGCATGTCGTCACCATCCTGGGCGTGGCTACCGCCTTTCTCGCCTCACTGCTGGTCTTTCAGGATGTGCAGGCGGGCAATACCTTCAATGGCACGGTCTATACCTGGCTGACCTCGGGCAACGTGTCGCTGGAAATCGGTTTTCTCATTGACCGCCTCACCGTGATGATGATGCTGGTGGTGACTTTCGTGTCGCTGTGCGTGCATATCTACACCATCGGCTACATGCACGACGACCCCGGCTACCAGCGCTTCTTCAGCTACATCTCACTGTTCACCTTTTCGATGCTCATGCTGGTGATGAGCAACAACTTCCTACAACTGTTCTTCGGCTGGGAGGCAGTGGGCCTGGTGTCTTACCTGCTGATCGGCTTCTGGTACACGCGTCCCACGGCCATCTACGCCAACCTCAAGGCTTTTCTGGTCAACCGCGTCGGCGATTTCGGCTTTTTGCTGGGCATCGGCTTGGTGCTGGCCTATACCGGCAGCCTCGATTACGCCCAGGTGTTCCAGAAAGCCCCCGAACTGGCGCAGCAGTCGATCACCCTGATCGACGGCCACCCCTGGAGTCTGATGGCGGTGATCTGCATCCTGCTGTTCATCGGTGCCATGGGCAAATCGGCGCAGTTTCCCCTGCATGTCTGGCTGCCCGACTCCATGGAAGGCCCCACCCCCATTTCCGCCCTGATCCACGCGGCCACCATGGTGACGGCAGGTATTTTCATGGTGGCGCGCATGTCGCCGCTGTTCGAGTTGTCGGATATCGCGCTGTCGTTCGTCATGGTGATCGGTGCTATCACCGCCTTGTTCATGGGCTTTCTCGGCATCATCCAGAACGACATCAAACGGGTGGTGGCCTATTCCACCCTATCGCAACTGGGGTACATGACCGTGGCGCTGGGTGCTTCCGCCTACTCGGTCGCGATTTTCCATCTCATGACGCACGCCTTCTTCAAAGCGCTGCTGTTCCTGGCAGCGGGCTCGGTCATCATGGGCATGCACCATGACCAGGACATCCGCAACATGGGCGGGCTGCGCAAATACATGCCGATCACCTGGATCACCTCGCTGATCGGTTCACTCGCCCTGATCGGCACCCCCTTCCTCTCCGGCTTCTATTCCAAAGATTCGATCATCGAGGCAGTGGCGCTGTCGCACCTGCCCGGCTCGGGATTTGCCTGGTTCGCGGTCACTGCGGGCGTGTTCGTGACGGCGTTCTATTCCTTCCGCATGTATTTCATGGTGTTCCACGGCAAGGAGCGTTTCCATAACGCGCACGCACATCACGCCGATGAGCACGGCCACGGTGAGGAAGGTCACTCGCACGGCCACCATCACACGCCGCATGAATCGCCCTGGGTGGTGACACTACCGCTGGTGCTGCTAGCCATCCCCTCCGTAGTCATCGGCTATCTCGCCATCGAACCGATGCTGTACGGCGGCTGGTTCGGGCATGCCTTCTTCTTCAACCACGAAGCGCATCCGGCCATGGAAGAACTGGCGCACGAGTTCCACGGCGCGGCGGCCATGGCCGTGCATGCCCTGACCACCCTGCCGTTCTGGCTGGCGGTGGGCGGTGTGGGCTCGGCGTATTACCTCTACATGGTGCGCCCCGAGTTGCCGCAGAAGATCCGCGAACGCTTCAACCTGCTCTACGTCATCCTCGAACGCAAATACGGTTTCGACGAGTTCAACGACTGGTTCTTTGCCGGTGGTGCCCGTCTGTTGGGCGGACGCCTGTGGCGTTGGGGCGATGTCGCCGCCATCGATGGTGCATTGGTCAACGGCAGCGCACGTCTGGTGGGCCATATCGCCGCCATCGTGCGCCACCTGCAATCGGGATACATCTACCACTACGCCTTCGCCATGCTCGCCGGTGTGCTCTTGCTGGCGACCTGGTTTGCCCGCGCCTGAGAGAAAACAGGATTCCACTATGACTGAAACAACGAAAGCGATGGACGCATGATGGAAGGTATGTTGTCAGGAGCAGGCCTCCTCAGTCTCGCCATTTGGCTGCCCATCGCGGCGGGGTTGCTGATCCTGTCTACCGGGGGGGATCAAAACGCCCAGGGGCAGCGCACGCTTGCTTTGCTGGGCTCGCTGATGGGGTTTCTCGTCACCCTGCCCTTGTGGACGGGCTTTGATGCACACACGGCAGCCATGCAGTTCGAGGAACTCGCCCCCTGGATCCCTTCCTTCAATATCCGTTACCACCTGGGTGTTGATGGCATTTCCATGCCCTTTGTCATTCTCAACAGCTTCACGACCCTGCTGGTTGTGCTGGCAGGCTGGGATGTCATCAAGGAGCGTGTCGGTCAGTACATGGCGGCCTTCCTGATCCAGTCCGGTCTGCTCAATGGCGTGTTCGCGTCGCTCGACGGTGTGCTGTTCTACGTATTCTTCGAGGCCATGCTGATTCCGCTGTATCTGATCATCGGCATGTGGGGCGGCCCCAATCGCGTCTACGCGGCCATCAAGTTCTTCCTCTACACCCTGCTGGGCTCGCTGATGATGCTGGTGGCCTTGCTGTACCTGTTCTTCCAGAGCGGTGGCAGCTTCGACATCCTCACCTGGCACAAACTGCCTCTGGCCATGACCGCGCAGATGTTGCTGTTCGTGGCCTTCTTCTTCGCCTTTGCGGTGAAGGTACCGATGTGGCCGGTGCATACCTGGTTGCCAGATGCGCACGTCGAAGCCCCCACCGGCGGCTCGGTGGTGCTGGCGGCCATTACCCTGAAGGTCGGTGCTTACGGTTTTCTGCGCTTCATCCTGCCCATCGTGCCCGACGCCTCACATGAACTCACCGGCCTGATCGTTATCCTGTCGCTGATCGCCGTGGTGTATATCGGTCTGGTGGCGTTGGTGCAAAGCGACATGAAGAAGCTCATCGCCTACTCTTCCATCGCCCACATGGGGTTCGTCACACTGGGCTTTTTTCTCTTCAACCCATTGGGCATGGAAGGGGGGTTGGTGCAGATGATTTCGCACGGCTTTGTTTCCGGCGCGATGTTCCTGTGTGTCGGGGTGATGTACGACCGCATGCATTCCCGGCAGATTGCCGATTACGGCGGGGTGGCGAATACCATGCCGAAATTTGCGGCGTTCTTCATGCTGTTCGCTATGGCGAACTCCGGCTTGCCCGCCACATCAGGCTTTGTGGGTGAATTCATGGTGGTCTTGGGCGCTGTGCAGGTCAATTTCTGGTGGGCTGCTCTGGCCGCTACCACCCTCATCTTCGGGGCAGCCTATACCCTGTGGATGTACAAACGCGTGGTTTTCGGCCCGATTGCCAACGCGCATGTCGCGGAGCTCTCCGACCTCAACTCCCGCGAATTCCTGGTGTTGCTGATCTTGGCAGTGTGTGTGCTGGTCATGGGCCTGTACCCCGCTCCGGTCACAGAAGTCATGCATACCTCGGTGAATGCGCTGCTGGAACACGTTGCCCAGAGCAAGCTGGCTTACTAAAGGGATGCCTTCCATGACTTTCCAACTACCTGACCTGGCCCCCGCCCTCCCGGAGATTTTCGTGCTGGCCATGGCCTGCGCCATCTTGCTGATCGATGTCATCAGCAAGGCATCTCGGCTTTCTTTCGCACTGACCCTGCTCACCCTGGCCGGTGCCGCTCTGCTGACCACGTTCACGGCTTCTCCAGAAACGCGTTATACCTTCGGTGGCCAGTTCGTCGACGACACTATGGGCGATGTCCTCAAGCTAATGGGCTATTTCGCCACCATGACCGTGGTGGTTTACACCCGTCATTACCTGAGTGAACGCGGCATGATGCGTGGCGAGTATTACGTGCTGTCCCTGCTGGCCCTGCTCGGCATGATGGTCATGATCTCGGCCAACAACCTGCTGGTCATGTATGTCGGCCTGGAGCTGTTGTCCCTGTGTCTGTACGCCTTGGTCGCTTTTCAGCGTGAATCCGCCACAGCCACCGAGGCCGCCATGAAATATTTCATCCTCGGCGCACTGGCCTCGGGGTTGTTGCTCTACGGCATGTCGCTGATCTATGGCCTGACTGGCAGCCTGGAATTGCACGGTATCGCTCAGGCACTGCAGACCGGCACGAAAGACAACATGGTTCTGGCCTTTGGCTTGGTATTTCTGGTGGCAGGTCTGGGGTTCAAACTCGGCGTCGCCCCTTTCCACATGTGGGTGCCCGACATTTACCAGGGCGCGCCTGCGGCGGTCACCCTGTTCATCGGCTCGGCCCCAAAACTGGCCGCATTTGCTTTCACCATCCGCCTGCTGGTGGAGGGTCTGCATCCGGCCTTCGCTGACTGGCAGGGCATGCTCGTCGTGATGGCGGTGCTGTCCTTGGCCATCGGCAACCTGGCGGCCATCATGCAGACCAACATCAAGCGCATGCTGGCCTACTCCACCATCTCGCACATGGGATTTCTGTTGCTGGGCATTCTTGCGGGGTCGTTTGCGGGCTACTCCGGCGGCCTGTTCTACGTCATCACCTACGTACTCATGAGCTTGGGCGCTTTCGGCTTGGTGGTTTATCTCTCGCAGAACGGGGTCGAGGCCGAAGAACTGAAAGATTTCCAGGGCATGAACAAGCGCCATCCCTGGCTGGCGGCTGTCATGGCCATTCTCATGTTCTCGATGGCGGGTATTCCGCCGTTCGTCGGTTTCTACGCCAAACTCGCCGTACTGCAGGCGCTGGTTGGCGTCGGTCTGACCTGGCTGGCCTTGGTCGCCGTGGCGTTCTCGCTGATTGGCGCGTTCTATTACCTGCGTGTCGTCAAGATCCTGTATTTCGATGCCCCGGCGGCCGATGCTCCGACATTGCGCCCAGCTGGCGAAATTCAGGCTTTGCTGGCAGTCAACGGGCTGCTTGTGCTGCTTCTGGGCATCATGCCCCAGCCCCTGATCGCCCTGTGCGCGCAGGCCATGCTCGGCACCCTGCGGTAATAAACGGCCGCCTCACAAAAAAGCAAGGCACGAACCGCAACCATAGCCCCGGCTATGGCGAGGATGAGCAACATAGTGAACTGGGATGCAGGGCGCGCGAACAGAGCAAAACCTGCGTGACTGACTACTAGACCTCAAAGTGGTGTTTGACCCGCTCTTCCAGCAACTGCCTTGCATCCTGTTCATTGCTGTCGGCCAACCGGTCAAAAATTTCCCGCGCCATAGGGGAGAACACCGCCATGACTGCCGGGTCAAAATGGCTGCCCGTATCTTTCTCAAGGATGGCCATGGCGGCCTCAAACCCCATCGGTTCCTTGTAAGGCCGTTTGGAACAGAGCGCGTCGAATACATCTGCTACCGCGAAGATCCGGGCTGCCGGCGGGATGGCCTCACCAGAAATCCGGCGGGGGTAGCCTGTCCCATTCCATTTTTCATGGTGTGCCGCAACCACGTCCTTGGCACCATCCAACCAGCCCATGCCATTCACGATTTGCTCCCCTTGTTCGACATGGGTACGCATGACTACGAATTCTTCATCGTCGAGCTTGCCTGGTTTCAGCAAAATGCCGTCAGGAATACCGATTTTTCCGACGTCATGAAGGAAACTTCCCGCAATCAGTGCCTGCATTTCGCTACCCCGCAACCCCATGCGTTCTGCTATTCGCGCCGCAATCCAGGCCACACGATAGTTATGTGCCCCGGTATCGGAATCACGTTTGGCAATCGCCCGGCCCAAGGCTTCCATCATCGAGATATGTGAATCGAGTACCTCACGGGTCTTGCGTTCGTTATCAGCGGACAGACGCACCACAACCGGGTAAATCACCGCGCCACAAAACAGCGAGGCCATGCACACCATCAGGGCAACCGTTAGAGAACTGGCAAAAATCTGTGATTTTTGCCAGTCGGGCACCACCCGCACCCCTTCGAAATAGCCCGTGATCGGCGCATTGGCATCGGTTTCCGAGATGCGTAATGGCACAAATACCCGCAAAGCCCAATGTCCATCTGCTGTACGAACGCTCTCATAGGAAGCCATCGTGTAACGGGGCGCACCGTGCTTGGGGAGGAACGACTCTATCGCCCGACCTTCAGAGGTAAGCGACTCGGCCAACTTGCGCCCCTCTCGCCCATAAATCTCGGCAATGTCGAACAATCCTCCGGAAATCGTGCGGGCGGCACTCATCGCATGCTCTGCCGCTTCAGGGCCGGTGAGGTCAATGGCATCGTGGTGATAAAGCAAACGATGTGACTCTTCCATCGCCAGTGAGGTAATGCTTTCTTCGGCCCGCTCCCGCGAAACAAACCAGGAAACAGGGCTGGCGATAGATGCCAGCAATACGCTGATAACCCCGATTCTGATGGCGGTACGTTTCTGGAAAGAATTCATGTGAGATGTCCCTGATGTTTGAAACGGGAACGAAACGGCAGACGATGTTACCTGTCACTGACGTGACGAGCACCCACAAAAATGGCACATGACCTGACGGCCATGTGCCATTTTTTCGTGTGACTTGCCTTGTGTTTCGGGGTTCGTTTCTGCCGGTCTTGCTCTCACCGGGTAGGTCATCAGACGGTCTTGCTGTTACGGCGCAGGGCGGCGATACCGATCAGGCCCAGGGGCAGCAGGGTAAGGGTGCCAGGCTCAGGCAGGTCGCTGGAAGACCCTGTGCGAACGTAGTAGGAGACATGGGAAACATCTTTGGGGGCACCGCTGGTGTTCAGAAAAGGCGGATTCACGAAAGGCGTGCTCCAGGAACCAGAGTAGACATCATCCTCCAGCAGATAGCCCACCAAAGTAGTCCCGGCCCCATCCTTGAAGATCAGCATCCACATAGAGTCCAGCGTGCTGGTATCGGCAAAATCGACCGTGACGTGTGCATCGATATCCCAGGTGCCCAATTGCCCCCCTGTTTCATCTTTGCCTCCGAATTGCCAATCCGTAAAACCGAAGAACCCCGGGGTTTCGTTGACGGTCAGGGAGGGTTGCAACATGTCCTGGGACTGGTCGGAGATGGTGCACCCCATCGCACCGGTCACATTGGCGGAGATATCGTAATTCACACCGTTGACACTCCCGGCACAGGGCGAGAACACCTGTGCCTGTGCCGTTGTTGCACCCACGGTCACCAGAACACTCAAAACCAGGGTGGGGAGGAAAGATTTGAAGGACATTTCGTTCTCCAGCAAAAACCGTGTCAGTTGCTGGAGAAGTAGCACGTCCCGTGCCATTCATGTCACACCATACAAATCAATGTGTTACATAAAAACAACCGTCATCCTTCCTTTTTGAATGACGCAAATTTCGTCGGGGATGATGAGACTTCGGCGGGCATCAAAAGCGGTGGGTGTACTGCACGCTGAGAATGTCGATGTGGCTATCGTAAGTCCCCAGAACCGTCACCGCGTTCTCGGTGTGATTGATGGCTGCCTCATTCATGAAAATATGGGTGTAACCGAAATCGAGCACCGACTTGTTATCCAGACGATATTGCCCCCCTAGTGCCAGCCAGATCCGGTCACTGTCCGGTGTGCGCACAGTGCGGTGTTGCGCGTCGGGCACGGGGTTTTCGTCATAGGCCATGCCCAAGCGCCATATCCACTTGTCCGATTGCCGGTAACTGGCACCGAGTGAATAACGCCAGGCGTTCTCCCAGTTTTCGGGAATCGACACCACGGTGGCGTCGGTTGCGCTGTTCAACACCGTAAAGTTTTCAAATGCACTCCACCCTGTCCAGGTGGCATCCGCCAGAACATCCCACTGCGCATTCACTGATCTGAAATAGCTCATGGAAAAAGTATCTGGCAGGGTGACATCGGTATAGATGTTGGCCAGTACCACGCCGTTGACGCTCTGCGTGCCTTCGATGTGCTGCTTGATGCGAGAACGATAGGCCATTCCCACTCGGTTACGCTCGTCCGGGGAATACAACAGGCCGATGTTCCAGCCCCAGCTGCTGTCATCGCCTTTCAGGCTGGCGATGGGGGGCGTAGCCGACGCGGCTGCAGCCTGCGTCAACTCGGCTTCCAGTCGTTGCCAGCTGACGCCAAGCCCCAGCGAAAGGTGATCATTGGCTTGCCATGCCAGACTGGGGTTGATGTTGATGGATTTCATGTCCGATTTGAGCCCATGCGTCTGCCCGGCCCAAGGCGTGTCGTATTCCGTCATCAATCCGAAGGGGGCATTCAGGCCGATGCCCGCTGTCACGACCTCGTTGATGGGCATGGATAGATAGGCATTGGCAATAGGTGCCGTAATACCGGCGTCGCCCCCCTCCCCCAAAACACCGAGGGTGCTGCCGCCATCCGTGAATTGCGCCGATGTCTGGATCAGGTGAGCTGCCACCACCAACTCACGCTGATCGAGACGGGACAGGCCCGCCGGGTTGAAAAACACCGTACTGGCATCTTGCGCCACAGCGGCTTGCCCCGCGTAGGCATGCCCCAAGCCACTGGCATTCTGTTCAATGATGGCAAAACCCGCACCGTACGCACCCCAGGAAGAGAGACACACACCGAGGAGAAGAACGTGTGATGCTTTTTTCATCAGGGGTTCCTTTCAAAGAAAGTCAGTCAATGCACGGGCAAACCCCGTGTGTGAGAAGTCAATCCAACTGCGCCTTGAGACGTCGCAAAGCCACCACCGAAATGGCCGCAGCAGGAATCGCCATGAGGATGCCGACAAACCCCAGCAACTGGCCAAACGCCATGAGCGCAAAAATCACGGCGACGGGGTGCAAGCCCACGCGCTCTCCAACCAGCCAGGGCGTCACCACCATGCCCTCCAGTAACTGCCCCAGGGCAAACACCGTCAAAACCGGCCAGATCCCTGCAAGCACGCCGAACTGTGTCAACGCTGCCAGTGTTCCCAGCAAGACCCCCGCGATCATGCCCAAATAGGGCACAAACACGAGAATGCCCGCAACCAGGCCGACCGCCAGCGCGTAATGCAGGCCCACCAGCCACAGCCCAAGACAGTAGAACAGAGACATCACGACCATGACCATGATTTGTCCACGTGCGAATTGCGATAGCACACCATCCATTTCAGTCACGAAACGGATAACTTGCGAGCGCAAGCGGGTGGGCAACCAATCGGCCAGGTGCCCAAGAATACGAGGCCAATCACGCAGCAGGTAAAACAACACTACGGGGATCAAAACCAGATTGGCCAGCATGCCCAACAAGGCCAGGCCACCTTGCGCCAATTGCGCAAAAACCGGCGTCAACCGTCCCAACTCGCCCAGGTGGCTGCGCAGCCATGCCAGCATGGCTGCCTGGTCATGCGCCAAATCCACGCCCAGCGTGGTGGAAATCCAGGGAAACAGGCTGTTTCCCGCCCACTCGAGCAGACCGGGAAGCTGTTGCACAAACAGCCGTGTCTGCGCCTGCAACAAGGGGGTCAGAATCAGAATCAGCACGAAGAAGGACAACGCCAGACCTGACAACACCACAACGGCCGCCACGGCACGCCCAAAATGCCAGGCCTCAAGACGATCCATAAGCGGCGCGCACAAATAAGCCAACGCGGCTGCCACAAGAAAAGGCGTCAGGATGGGGGCCAGCAGAAAGAGCAGATAGGCACCGCAAACGAATACGAGCAGGGTAAGAACAGGTCGGTATGCGGCTGGGATATCACTCATGTCGGCTAGAATATCACCCTCTTCATCTGGCTAATTGACGTCGTGAGCGCCACTCCTACCCCCTCCTCCTCCAATACCTCCCTTTCCTATCGTGATGCCGGTGTGGACATTGACGCTGGCGATTCTTTGGTAGAACGCATCAAACCCCATGCGAAACGCACCATGCGGCCGGAAGTGCTCGCTGGCATCGGCGGCTTTGGTGCATTGATGGAACTTCCCAAGAAATACCGGGAACCGGTGCTGATTTCCGGCACGGACGGCGTCGGCACCAAACTGAAGCTGGCTTTTCAGATGAACAAACACGACACCATCGGCCAGGATCTCGTCGCCATGAGCGTCAACGACATTCTCGTGCAGGGGGCTGAGCCGCTGTTCTTCCTCGATTACTTTGCCTGCGGCCATCTCGATGTCGATGTGGGTGAGCAGGTTGTCGCCGGTATCGCACGCGGCTGCGAACTGTCCGGCTGTGCCCTGATTGGTGGTGAGACGGCAGAAATGCCCGGCATGTATCCCGCAGGAGAATATGACCTGGCCGGATTCGCCGTCGGCGTTGCCGAAAAATCCCGCCTGATCTCCGGCCAAAACATTCGCCCCGGCGATGTCGTGCTGGGCTTGGGCTCCAGCGGCCCGCATTCCAACGGTTACTCGTTGGTGCGCAAAATCGTGGAAGTGACCGGTGCCAACCTGAATGCTGCATTTCATGGCTGCACCCTGGGCGAAACACTGCTCGAACCCACACGCATTTACGTCAAACCTCTGCTGGCCCTGATGAACGAAACCACCGTCAAAGGCATGGCGCACATCACCGGCGGAGGCATCACCGGCAACGTGCCGCGCGTATTGCCCGAAAACTGCACTGCGCTCATCAACGCCCAATCCTGGACCTGGCCTGCCGTCTTCCAGTGGCTGCAAGCAGGAGGCAACGTGGCAACACCGGAAATGCACCGCACCTTCAACTGCGGTATTGGCATGGTCGTGGTGGTGGATGCCAGCGATGCCGATGCCGCCATGCAATTTCTCTCCGCGCAGGGTGAAACCGTGTATCGCATCGGTGAAATCCATGCCCGCGCTGCGGGGCAGGAACAGACCCTCATCGTGTAATGAAAGCTGTCATCCTCATCTCCGGACGGGGCAGCAACATGCAGGCCCTGCTGGAGGCCGACCTACCGGTCGAATTCGCCTGTGTCATCAGCAACCGCCCCGATGCCCTCGGGCTAATGTTTGCAACAGCACACGGCATTCGCACCACCGTGGTCGATCACAAGACCTTTTCCGACCGCGCCGCATTCGATACGGCCCTGGCGCAGGCCATTGATCTGCACACGCCTGATCTGGTGATCCTCGCGGGGTTCATGCGCGTGTTGACTGATGCTTTTGTGCGTCGTTATGAGGGCCGCCTCATCAATATCCACCCAGCCCTGTTACCTGCCTTTCCCGGACTGCACACGCATGAACGCGCCCTGCGGGAAGGCGTCAAACTGCACGGCTGCACCGTGCATTTTGTGACACCCGAGGTCGACGTCGGCCCGATCATCGCGCAGGCTGCCGTTCCCGTACTGGCAGACGACTCCCCGGAAACACTTGCCGCACGGGTGCTCAAACAGGAACACCATCTGTTTCCCCGTACCGTGGCATGGATCGCGCAAGGACGAGTCAGCGTGCGTTCGGATGGCACCGTGGTAGTGGCGGGCATCGAACCATCCGGCGAAACCGCCCTGATTTCCCCCTGATTTTCCTGCCGTCGCGTGAGGAACGTCAGCGCAATCAGCTGTTGCGCAGGATGCGTTCCATGTACTCCACGGTCGCCTCATATTTGGGGCGAATCGGTGCCTCCGGCTGGATGTGTTTCAACGCTTCTTTCAACGCCCCCACGGCTTCCATCATTTCTGCGCGTTCCACCTCCCGCTCACGCGCCGCCGCTGCTTTCTCATCCTCGGTTGTCGGCGCAGGCGATGGTGCCTTCTTTTCTGCCTTGATGTGTTTGATGTGCCTGATGAGGATGCTATGACTGTTCTGCGCCACCAACATGTTCGCCCGCAGGCTCATGTACTTCATGGTGACCAGGAAAAACATCATGGCAATGGAGAAATAAAAATACAGCTCGGCATCAGCAAGATTTCGGCTGATCATCTCCAGCACGCCCAAAGAAAAAACCGCCACGATGAGCAACACGCCCACGGCCGTTGCAGCCCTGTCCGGCACGAACAGCATGAATATCCGGTTGAGGCCTGCGCTTTCCTTGTGCTCTTGAGCCGGGCTGGAGGAAGTCATGCGAGGCCCTTCCCCTTACAACGCCGCACGGCTCTCCTGCGCAATGCGCAAGGCCTCGTCCAGGGTGGTTGCCAAGCAGTTGTAGTGTCCCATCTTGCGGCCAGGACGGGCTTCCGCCTTGCCATAAAGATGGAGCTGTACACCAGGATGCTGTAACAGGGCCGACCAATCCGGTGCAGTTTGTACTGCGCCATCCGTCATGCCCCAGCTATCGCCCAGCAGGTTCACCATGACTACCGGAGAAAGTAGCCGTGCATCGCCCAAAGGCAGGCCGCACAACGCACGCACCTGTTGCTGAAACTGATCCGTCGCACAGGCATCAAGCGTGTAGTGGCCACTGTTGTGAGGACGTGGAGCCATTTCGTTGAAGACGATCTGCCCGCCTTGCAGTACAAAAAACTCCACGGCCATCACCCCGACATAATCCAGGCCCCGCGCAAGATGCGCAGCCATGTCACGCGCACGTTCCGCTAGCGCCGCGTCGATACGTGCGGGCACGATGCTGATATCCAGAATGCCGTTTTTATGCTGGTTTTCGGCCATGGGGAAAAAAGCCACCTCATCCTGAACATTGCGCGCGAGCACCACGGAAACCTCCCGCTCCAAGGGCAGGAAACCTTCCAGAAGGCAGGGCACCCCGCCCAGTCGCTGAAACGCTACGGTCAGCTCTTCCTGGCTGCCGACCCGCACCTGCCCCTTGCCGTCATATCCCAGGCGACGGGTCTTGAGCAGTGCCGGGCCGCCAATCTGCGCCCAGGCCAGGCCCAGATCGATTTCGCTTTCAATGTTGGCGAAAGGCGCGGTCGAACACCCCGCATCACGTGCCCGTGTTTTTTCCAGCAGACGATCTTGTGCCACCGCCAGGGCTGCAGCAGAAGGGGCCACGCGGCAATGCCTGGCCAACATGTCCAGCGTCTGGGCCGGCACATTCTCGAATTCGGTGGTCACCGCATCACACAGCCCGCCCATGCGCAGCAAGGCGACGGCATCCTGGTAGTCTGCCTTGAGATGAATATCGGCCAACTGTCCTGCAGGCGAGGCCGGATCAGGGTCGAGCACCACGACGCGATACCCCATGACCCTGGCAGCAATCGTAAACATGCGGCCAAGCTGGCCACCGCCCACCACCCCCAGGGTCGCCCCTGGCAACAGCGGCTCCATCACGGAATCAGGTACGGTATTCATGCGTCAGGTAGCGCTTTCGTCGGGTAAGACCATCGCCAGCACCATTTCGGTCTGGCGTGTCCGGAAGGCGATGAGCCGCTCGCGAATGCCTCGCCCGAGGTCGCTATCGTCATTGGCCAGCAGCGAGGCCGCGAACAGCGCGGCGTTGGCCGCACCGGCCTCGCCAATGGCGAACGTGGCGGTGGAAATACCTTTGGGCATCTGCACGATGGATAGCAATGAATCAATACCCTTGAGCGCTCGCGACATGACCGGCACCCCCAGGACAGGCAAATGCGTCTTGGCGGCCGTCATGCCCGGCAAATGTGCGGCACCGCCCGCACCCGCAATGATGCATTTCAAACCGCGCTCAGCGGCGCTGGTTGCATATTCAAACAGCAGGTCAGGGGTGCGATGCGCGGAAACCACGCGCTTCTCGAAAGGAATACCCATCTGGGTAAGGATGTCGGCTGCGTGGCGCATGGTTTCCCAGTCACTGACGCTGCCCATGATCAAACCGACAAGAGGTGTGTTCATCATTCAAGGCCTTGGTGAGACGGCGCGCATGATAACCCGAGGCACAGGCGCTCACAGGCCCTAAAAGGGCAATTGCGCCTCGGGTGCCACAGCCAGAATCTGCTCCCGGAAATCGCGCTGGATGCGCGCCAAGGCTTCAGCATCATCCCCCTCGAAGCGAAGCGTGATGACCGGCGTGGTATTGGATGCACGCACCAACCCAAAACCATCGGCATATTCCACCCGCAAACCATCCAGGAAAATCAATTCCACAGCATCGGCAAAATGCGCGCGCTCGCGTAACTGCACCATCACACGAGCTGCTTCGCCTTCCGCCAGGCGGAGATGCAACTCGGGCGTGCAGAGCGATTCCGGCAAGGCATGCAGCACGGCAGACGCGTCGGGATATTGCGACAGAATTTCCAGCAGGCGTGCCCCTGCATAGAACGCATCGTCAAATCCATACCAACGTTCCCTGAAAAAAATGTGCCCGCTCAACTCTCCGGCCAACAGCGCGTCCGTCTCACGCAAACGGGCCTTGAGCAGCGAATGCCCGGTTTTCCACAACATCGGCACCCCCCCATGCTGGCGTATCCAGGCATAGAGATGCCGACTCGATTTGACGTCAAAAATGATCTGCCCACCGGGGTTACGTGCCAAAACATCGGCGGCGAACAGCATGAGCAGCCGGTCAGGAAAAATGATGCTGCCATCGCGCGTCACAACGCCCAAACGATCGCCATCACCATCGAAGGCCAGCCCCAGCTCGGCATCCCCATTACGCAAGCACTCAATCATGGGGATCAGGTTGGCGGGCACGGAAGGATCGGGATGATGGTTGGGAAAATGCCCATCCACGTCACAAAACAGTTCTTCGACTTCGCATCCCAATGCCCGGTATAGCGCCGGAGCAAAAGCGCCTGCGACACCATTGCCTGCATCGACCACGATTTTCATGGGGTGCCGCATGCCGATATCGCGGGTAATGCGTAAGAAATACTCGGCAGTGATATCCATTTGACGCACATGCCCTTCCCCCTGGCTGAAGTCATGATTTTCGATGCGCTGACGCAAAGCCTGAATGGCTTCGCCATACAGGGCCTGTCCTGCAAGCAGCATCTTCAGGCCATTGTCGTGTTGGGGGTTATGCGAACCCGTCACCATCACAGCCGCTCCCGTACCGAGATGGTGTGCGGCGAAATAGCTCATGGGTGTCGTGACCTGCCCGATGTCGATGACATTCATGCCCGTCATGCACATCCCCTGCACTAGTGCCGCCATGAGCTTCGGACTGGAAAGACGACCATCACGCCCCACCACGATTGCATCATGTCCAAGGCTCCGCGCCTGAGACCCCAGCGCCCGTCCGATGAGCAGCACGGCTGCAGACGTCAGCGTCTGCTCAGCCACCCCCCGGATGTCATAGGCCTTGAAAATTTCGGCAGGCAAAGCTGCTGAATTGGCGTGCATGCATATCCCCTGAAAACAGGGGGAATTATCTTGGAGCAAATGCAGCCCGTCATCAGCGGGCCACGCAAAATTCAGGGTGATTCCATCCCGAAAAACCGCCTGGGGAAAAGCACAAAAAAGGCACAAAAAAGGCACAAAAAAGGCACAAAAAAAACGGCACCGGAGTCCGGTGCCGTGTAAAAACCGCCTTTGCGGCGGTCAGGGAGGTGACTGAACTATAGCAAAAAATATATCGAAAGATATAGAGCGCACACAAAATTTTTCGTGATTTCTCTTGGATGACGGTCAAGGCTCCGCTTCCGCTTCCGGGCTAGAATGCGATGGTTTCGTGATTGGCCGCTCTCATGTCCGCATTTACCGCCCTCCTGGAAAAGTACAGCAAACCCGGGCCCCGCTATACCTCTTATCCCACCGCGCCTTATTTCCATGCCGAGTTCACAGAAGCCGACTGGCTGGAAGAATTGCGCACCACGCAAGACAAGGGGCGGGATATTTCCCTCTACGTACACGTCCCTTTCTGCGACACACTCTGCTACTACTGCGGCTGCAACATGGTGGCGACCGGCCACTATGAAAAAGCGGAGGAATATCTGTGCTTTCTCGACATGGAGCTGGCGCGGGTCGCCTCGCTGACCAACCCGCAAAGGGTAGTGCGCCAGTTGCACTGGGGCGGCGGCACCCCCACTTATCTGCGGCCCGATGACATCCGCCGCCTCATGGACATGATCCGCAGCCGTTTCAATATTGCCGCCGATGCGGAAATGGGCTGCGAGGTCGACCCCAGGGAGCTCAGCCTGGAACATCTGCAGGCGCTGCGCACCGCAGGTTTCAACCGGCTGTCCATCGGTGTGCAGGATCTGGATGCCACCGTTCAAAAGGCCGTCAACCGTGTACAACCCGAAGCTCTGATCCAGCAGGTTTATGGCTGGGCACGCGAACTGGGTTTTCACAGCATCAACATGGATCTCATCGTTGGCCTGCCGCATCAAAACGTCGGCAGTTTCAGTCGCACGCTCGATACCGTGCTGAATTGGGCCCCTGACCGTTTCGCCATTTTTGCCTACGCGCATGTGCCCTGGATGAAAAAACATCAGAAGCTCATCAACGAACCCGATCTGCCCAGTTTTGCCTCCCGGCTCGACCTTCAGCAGCTCATCCACGAGCGCCTCGGCGGGGCAGGCTATTTCAATATCGG
>Ga0208371_1000116_pt1 | contig 30780 bp, 29 predicted proteins | sample SubbioCR12Aug_1A_FD_184827 | JGI IMG/M metagenome (GOLD analysis project Ga0208371, IMG submission 184827) | Serpentinite rock and fluid subsurface biosphere microbial communities from McLaughlin Reserve, California, USA - CR12Aug_1A (SPAdes) | ecosystem: Environmental > Terrestrial > Deep... | reverse complement strand
CTCATCGAGCATCGGGTGCTGATGGGCGACACCGCGCGGGATGGCGTCTGGCGTCAGCTGGCCCAGATACTGACCGAAACCTGGACCCACGCATCAGGCGCGCGACTGCCGCTGGCCCGCTTCGCACTGGATACCGGCTTTGCCACGCAAGAGGCCTATGCCTTTGTGCGCGCGGCGAAGGATCACCGGCTGATGGCGGTGAAGGGCGTACCGCGTGGGGCGGCGTTGATCGGCACGCCCACGGCGGTGGATGTGACCCAGGCCGGCAAGAAGCTGCGCCGGGGCATCAAGGTCTATTCGGTGGCGGTGGGCATCGCCAAGCTGGAGTTCTATAACGCCCTGCGCAAATCCGCCGAGGTGGACGAGGACGGCGTCACGGTCATCTTTCCTGCGGGTTTCGTACATCTGCCGAAGGTGGACGCTGAGTTCATCCAGCACCCCATCGTCGTCCTGTCCCACATGCCTGACGAGGTACTCGATCGCTTCCTCGGCCTGAAGAAGCTCGCCACCGAGGGCTTGATGCTGCATGAAGCCGCCAGCCGTCAGTTCTGGGGGTTGTCGAAGTTACTGAACGGTCAGCAGGAGGCCATTGCCTTGCTGGCGGGAATGGAGGAATGCCCATTCCCGAATCGCCCGGTGCAACTGATCGTCCAGTCCCTCACGGATGCCCTGGACGCACCCATACTGTTCGTCGAGAACGGTGCCACGTTCGAGTCCCTGGCGACCGGCCGGATGCCGGAGGCACTCGGACACATCCTGATTTACGCCTCGGGCTATAAGGCCAGTGCACGCCGAATCCGAAGCCGCGCGGGGAGTTCGCTCTATTTTTCCCCGCAGGTGTGGGAAGGGAATTTCGGATTGCCCGGAGCCATCATGGCTTGGCTGTACTCGTCGGATGCAAACCGACCGGTGTATTTCTGGGGCGACCTCGACTATGCCGGTATGGCCATCCTCAAGGAATTGCGCGTAGTGTTCCCCAATGCTCACGCTTGGCATCCAGGCTATGCCAGGTTGCTTGACTGCCTGTCCTCGGAAGAGTCGCACACGCCGGAAGAAGCGGCCAAGTCCGGCCAGAGTGACCCCGGCCATACAGGCTGTGACTATGCCGACAATGTCTTGCTGGCAGCCATTCGCGAGAAGACCAGGTTTGTGGACCAAGAAAGTATCTAATGGTGGGGCCCAACACCACACATGACTGAGTGGATAGCGGAATGAACATGCAATACAGACCAGATGAGGAGATCGCCATGACGTAGTTACCAACAACTGGAGCTATGACATGGCACGTACGTTTCGCCGCAAGCAGGAGCAATACGAGTACCGCTGGGTGTTGCACGACTGGGAATCCGATCGTCCCTACTGGCACCGAGTTCAGCTCGACCCGCGATCCAAGGCCGGGCGCAAGGCGATCGCCCGTTTTCATTCCGATAAGACAGTCACCATGAGCGGTTCCGCTCCGCGCTGGTATCGCAAGGTGTCCGACCACCGGATTCGCACGGCCAACGAGCGCATGCTGCGGCGCTGGCTGGCCGATCCCCTGTTCGATCCGGTTTTCCGGGACTGGCACATGCATGATGCAAACTGGAGTTGGTGGTGAGCGACCAAGGCCCTCATTCGCACGAGGTCATCTGATCATGTACAGCCAGCGCCCATCTGAGCGACGATGGCCTTGGTGGACGTTGACAGGCAGGATTCCTCATAGGCCTCGATGTCGACCTGGCGGTAAAGCACCCTGCCGCGAATTTTCAGGAACATTGGCCCAACACCTTCGCTACGCCAGCGTTCCAAAGAGGTCTCACTGATGTTCCGGCGAGCAGCCAGTTGCTTCTGGTTGAAATGAACAACTTCCATCTTGGTCTCCTTCCGAATGAGTTGGCAGACGTCCATGAAGGCGCAGCTCCCCTCTGGGAGGCAAGGTGAATGGTGCCCGCCCTTAAATGGGTGTTAATGGGTGTAGTATTGGTGCATGTTCCGTACTGACACCCTCCAGATCACCCCCGAGATCCTGCGCCTCATCGCCAGGATCGACGAATTCAAGGGCGCCTGGCGTGCGCTGGGCACGCTCGCGCCGGATCGGCTGTCGGCCCTGCGGCGAGTGGCTACCATCGAGAGCATCGGTTCCTCGACTCGCATCGAGGGTAGTCACCTTTCCGATCGCGAAGTGGAACGGCTGCTGTCGAACCTGGAGATCAAGTCCTTCGAAACTCGCGACGAGCAGGAAGTGGCTGGCTACGCCGAGTTGATGGAACGGGTGTTCACGTCCTGGCAGGACACCCCCTTTACCGAAAACCACATCAAGCAGCTGCACCAGATATTGCTGCGTCACAGCGCGAAGGATGCCTGGCATCACGGGGGCTACAAGACGACTTCGAACAGCGTCGCCGCTTTCGACGAAAACGGCGCGCAGATCGGCATCGTGTTTCAGACCGCCTCCCCCTTCGATACCCCGCGCTTGATGGCGGAACTGATGGCCTGGGTGCAGGCACAGCGTGAAACCGGGGAATGGCATCCTCTGCTGGTCATCGCCCTGTTTGTCGTCGTGTTTCTGGAAATTCACCCGTTCCAGGACGGCAATGGCCGCTTGAGCCGGGCACTCACGACCTTGCTGCTGCTCCAGGCTGGGTATGCCTACGTCCCCTACAGCTCACTGGAGAGCGTGGTCGAACTGAACAAGGAGGCGTATTACCTGGCCCTGAGACAAACCCAGGGCACGATCCGTACTGAGGTGCCGAACTGGCAACCCTGGCTGGCGTTCTTCCTCCGCTCACTGGCAGAACAGGTACGCCGACTGGAGAAGAAGGTCGAGCGCGAGAAAGTGGTGCTGGCCCCCCTGCCTGAGCTCTCGCTTGCCATCGTCGAATTCGCCCGCGAGCACGGCCGTATCACCATGAGCGAGGCCATCCGTCTCACCAGCGCCAGCCGCAACACGCTCAAGATGCATTTCCGGGCACTGGTCGAACGCGGCCACCTGATCCAGCATGGCAGCGGGCGGGGTGTTTGGTATGAACTGGGGTGATGTGGGATTGGGTTGCGCTGCAAGCAAAAACGGAAGTTCCGGGTGACGACTGAATCCAAGCACACGCCACCGGTCGCCCCGAATCATTCTGACCGGAAGTTTGCGGTGGATGCGCCCATGGAAAACTTCTGGGGCCTGCTCAAAAACAAACGGATACACCCCCGCCGCTTTGAAATCCGGGAGCAGGCAACACAGGAGATCACGGAGTACGCCGAAATCTTCTGCAACCGCACGAGAAAACAGGCGCGTTTGGGCCACTGTCGCCTGCCACTTTTCAGTTCTATGCAAATCAGGCGGCCGCTTAAACCGTTGAACTCCGTGAATTCCGACTGGCCTCAGTTCAATTCAGGACGATTTGATGAGTGTACCCACACCTTGGTCGGTCATGATTTCCAGCAGCAGGGCGTGTTCCACCCGGCCATCGATGATGTGTACGTTAGGTACACCGCTTTTGGCAGCATCGAGTGCTGAGGCGATTTTGGGCAGCATGCCGCCAGAGAGCGTGCCATCGGCGACGAGCTCGTCGATCTTGCGCGGGGTGAGGCCGGTAAGCAGGTTGCCGTTTTTGTCGAGTACGCCGGGGGTATTGGTAAGCAGCACAAGCTTTTCGGCTTTGAGCACTTCAGCCAGTTTGCCTGCGACCACGTCGGCGTTGATGTTGTAGGTTTCCCCCTTTTCACCCACGCCGATGGGGGCCACCACGGGAATGAAGTCGCCCGAGTCGAGAAAAGCGATGAGCGAGGGATCAATCTTGGTGATTTCGCCGACTTGGCCGATGTCGATGAGGTCTTCTGGGTTGTCTTTGGAGGGCATCATGAGCTTGCGAGCGCGGATGAAGCTGCCATCTTTGCCGGTCACGCCGACGGCTTTGCCGCCTGCCTGGTTGATGAGGTTGACCACTTCTTTGTTGACCTGCCCACCCAGCACCATTTCCACGACTTCCATGGTTTCGGCGTCGGTCACACGCATGCCCTGGATGAATTCGCCTTTCTTGCCTACCCGTTTCAACAGGTCTTCGATCTGAGGGCCGCCACCGTGCACCACCACGGGGTTGAGACCGACCAGTTTGAGCAGTACCACGTCACGGGCAAAAGCAGCCTTGAGAGCGGGGTCAGTCATGGCGTTGCCGCCGTATTTGATGACGACGGTCTTGTCCCAGAAACGCTGGATGTAGGGCAGTGCTTCGGCGATGACACGGGCTTTGGTGGCAGCAGAAAGGTTGGCGGGCATGACGACATCCTGATCGGGGTAATGCTGCAATTTTACCGTCCCGCCACCGGCAAAAAGAAAGGGCGAACATCGCCGCCCTTTGCACTTCCCCCCCCGCCTCTTGCGTGTACCAGATTCAGGTGATGGCGAGTTTTTTCGCTGTACCCGCCACTTTCTTGGGCAACACCAACTCCAGCACACCGTTTTCGAACGTGGCCTTGGCGGCCGTTTCATCCACATCCTGACCGAGAGAGAAGCTGCGGTACACCCTGCCGTAATAACGTTCGCTACGCAGTAGCTTCTCGCCTTCCTTATGCTCACTGGCTTTTTTGACCTCGGCAGTCATCGTCACCACACCACCCTCGACCGTGACATGGATATCTTCCTTGTTCACGCCGGGGATTTCGGCATGTACGGTATAGGCCTTGTCCCCCTCCTTCACGTCCATACGAATGGACTGCATGGCTGGCGTTTCCATCGTGGAACGCATGGGCCTGACCAGATAGCCTTTGAACAAATCATCGAACAGATCCTCCATGGCGAAAGGATCCCGTCTGACCATGTCGCTCATTTGAACCCTCCTTTCCTCCGGATTACGGGGCGGGGCCGTCATCTCTGCGTCCCCTCCACTTCCAATATGGCGTCTTCCAGAGCACTGTCAAGCCGATCTCAGGACAAAGCTATCTCTTTGATTTATAAAAACTACTTGCTCAACAACTCGGGCCTGCCTACAGTCCCGGCTTGCTCGGTTGCAGAGCCCAACCGCTACTACCGAGCAAGATACTTTCAATCGAAATACACGTTCACTCGTGAGGAGAAATCATGAAACGCACACAGCAATCTGCCCTGACCCTGGCTCTGGGATCTGCGCTCGTCACCACGCTCGCGGTCTCCCCGGTCTCAGCCACCGAAAACCCGTTTGCTTCGCAGATGCTGGACAAGGGCTACATGGTGGCCAGCGCCGAAGGTAAATGCGGCGGGATGAAAGAAGCCGAAGGCAAGTGCGGCGGCAAAAAAGCCGAAGGCAAATGCGGTGGTAAAAAGGCCGAGGGTAAATGCGGCGGCAAAAAAGCCGACAAGTCCAAGGAAGGCAAGTGTGGAGGGGCCAAAGAACCCGAAGGCAAATGCGGGGGCAAGAAATAATTTCTTGCCCTTTTTTATCTGACGCCCCACGCCTCACCGGCGCGGGGCTTGGTTTCCGGCGTGATCTGATCGCTGATCTCAAGGCCACGCTGGCAACCGGCTTGCCCGATGCCATCGCTTTTTTCGAGCTGGCTCCGGAAAACTGGATGGGGCAAGGCGGACGCCACGCCCGCGACCTGCGGCAATTCACCGAGCAACGACCTTTCGTTTGTCATGGCCTGTCGCTTTCCCTGGGCGGCATGACGCCGCTGGATGCATCGCTGCTGCGCGGCATCAAGGCCTTCATGGCCGAACATGGCATGTCGCTTTACACCGAACACCTGTCTTATTGCTCCGACCATGGTCATCTGTATGACCTCATGCCTATCCCCGCCACGTGGGAAGCGGTGAAATACGTGGCCGGGCGTATCCGCCAGACCCAGGACATCCTCGGTCAGCGCATTGCTGTCGAAAACGCGAGTTTTTACGTGGCTGCGCCCATCAACGAGATGAGTGAGCCCGAATTCATCAACGCCGTCATACAAGAGGCCGATTGCGACCTGCACCTGGACGTGAACAACGTCTATGTCAACAGCGTCAATTTCGGTTTCGACCCGGTGGCTTATCTCGAACGGATGCCTGTCGAACGTATTGTTTACATGCACATGGCCGGACATGACCGCGAAGCAGACGATTTCATCATCGATACGCACGGCAAGCCGGTCATCGACCCGGTGTGGCGTTTGCTGGAAAACGCCTACAACCTGTGTGGGGTTCACCCCACCTGCCTGGAACGTGATTTCAACATTCCGCCACTGGCCGAACTCTTGCCCGAGGTGGAAAACATCCGGCGGATTCAGGCTGCGCACCCCCTGAAACGGGGGGCCTGAAATGGATTTTCAGCACTATCAACGCATCTTTACTGCACGCATTCGTGACCCGCGCAGTCAACCGCGCCCGCCCGGTGCCCCCGCACAACGCATGCGGGCCTATGAAGCGCTTATCTACAACAACCTCGAAAGTTTTCTGCTGGCATGCTTTCCGGTCTGCCGCAAATTACTGGGAAAGACGCGCTGGACACGCCTGGTGCGTGCTTTTCTCAGGGATCACGTGTCCGCCACCCCCTATTTCCGCGAGATTCCGGCGGAATTTCTGGGCTATCTGCACACTATCGCTCCTATCGAGGCAGACCTGCCGGGCTGGCTGTCAGAACTTGCGCATTACGAATGGGTAGAACTGGCGCTCGACACCTCGGATGCCGACCATATCCTGCCCCCGTATGACGAACAGGGTGATCTGTTGAATGGCCACCCCTTGCCCAACCCCGTGATGCGGGTGCTGGCCTATCGTTGGCCGGTGCATCGTCTTGCGCCCCGTTTCAAGCCCACCGCTCCGCCTGCTGAATCCACCCTGATCAGCGCTTACCGTGGGCGTGATCTGCGCGTGCATTTCCTGCTGCTCAACCCGGCCTCTGCCCGATTATTGAACCTGCTTCAGGACAAATCCTTACCCACCGGCGAAGCCGCCACTCGTCGGCTGGCAGAAGAAATGGACTACGCCGACCTGCCCAGCCTCATGCTGTTTGCCCACACGGTGCTGCATCACTGGCGCGATGTCGGTGTGCTGCTGGGCAGCCTGCGCGAACCCTGAATCGTTCGGCCACACATGCCGGTTGGCGGCATGTTCAGATCAAGCTAGAATTCCCGCCCTTTTACCTAGCAGCCTGTCGGACTTTGGAATCGTCGGCTGCAAACCGACGGGGCCGGTTTTCGCTATTGCCGACCAAAGCCCGACAAGCTGCTAGGGAAACGCTGATTTATTCATATCGCGGCCAAGGCCGCTCCTACGAGATCAATGGGGTGTAGGAGCGGCCTTGGCCGCGAATCGGTGCAAATCGATTTATTCAGCGCTTCCCTAGACGAATGAACGAGCTGGATGTGCCCCCGGCTCGCAAATCCGAGCCGCCCCCCGTGGGGGCCAAGTCAATCTTGGGGTGGCCCGGCGATTGACTTGAAAGGTCGCGATGGATGATCGTCAAAGCCGCCTGAGCGGCACGCTCTACAGCCCGGAGTTCGAGCAGGACAGTTGCGGCTTCGGCCTGATTGCCCAGTTGGACAACCAACCCAGCCATAAGCTGGTGCAGAACGCCATTTCCTCTTTGGCGTGCATGACCCACCGTGGCGCGGTGGCGGCAGATGGCAAATCGGGCGACGGCTGCGGCCTGTTGTTCAAGATGCCGGATACCTTCTTGCGCACCGTCGCCACCGAGGCGGGCATGACACTCGCGGCCCGCTACGCAGTCGGCCTCACCTTCCTCAACCAGAGTACCGCGCTCGCACAACGCGCCCGCGACCTGCTGGTACAGGAACTCAAGACCGAGGGCCTGGAGCCCGCCGGTTTCCGTCAGGTGCCCACCGACAACAGCGCGCTGGGCGAATACGCCCTGAAAAGCCTGCCAGTCATCGAACAACTGTTCGTCAACTGCCCGGACACCCTCTCTGCCGACATCTTCGAGCGCAAGCTCTACATTGCCCGCCGCAAGGTGGAAAAAGCCGTTGCCGACACAGATGCCACGTTCTACATGCCGACGCTCTCGGCTCGGGTGATTTCCTACAAGGGGCTGGTGATGCCGGAATACCTGCCGGTGTTTTACCCCGACCTCAACGATGAGCGCTTCGCTTCGGCACTCACCGTCTTCCACCAGCGGTTTTCCACCAACACCTGGCCGGAATGGCGTCTGGCGCAACCCTTCCGCTACCTCGCCCACAACGGCGAGATCAACACTGTGCAGGGCAACCGCAACTGGTCGCGCGCGCGCGAGCAAAAATTTCAGAGTCCGCTCATTCCCAACATGGATGACGTACGGCCCATGGTGGGCTTCAAGGGTTCTGACTCAATGAGCTTCGACAACATGCTCGAAGGTCTGCTCATGGGCGGAGCAGGGCTGTTCCGCGCCATGCGCATGATGGTGCCGCCCGCCTGGCAGAACGTCACCAGCATGGATGCCGACCTGCGCGCTTTCTACGAATACAACTCCATGCACATGGAGCCGTGGGATGGTCCGGCGGGCATCGTCATGACCGATGGCCGGTATGGCGTGTGCATGCTCGACCGCAACGGCTTGAGGCCTGCGCGCTACGTCATTACCAAAGACCGTTTCGTCACCATCGCCTCGGAAGTAGGCGTGTGGGACTACGGCGGTCAGGAAAACATCGTTGCCAAGGGCCGCGTGCGTCCCGGCCAGATGGTGGCGGCCGACCTGGAAACGGGGCGCTTCCTGTTGCCGGAAGACATCGATGCAGAACTCAAATCGGCACATCCCTACAAGGATTGGCTCAAGGCCCATGCGAAACGCATCGAACTGGGTATGGATCAGGATGCGGCCGTGCCCATCATGGATAGTGCATCGCTGAGCACGCACCAAAAGCTCTTTAACGTCAGCAGCGAAGAGCTCGACGAAGTCTTGCGCGTGCTGGCCGAAGATGGCCAGGAAGCCGTCGGCTCGATGGGCGATGACACCCCCATGGCGGTGCTCTCGCAAAAAGTGCGCTCCCCCTTCGATTACCTGCGCCAGCAGTTCGCGCAAGTGACCAACCCGCCTATCGACCCCATCCGCGAAGCCATTGTCATGTCCCTGCACACCGTGCTGGGGCGCGAACTGAACCTGTTCCAGGAAACCCCGGAACATGCGCACCGCATGGAGTTGAATTCGCCGGTGCTCTCGCATGACGCCTTGATGGCCATCACGCACAGCGCCGATCCGGCCTATGCCTCGATCACGTTCAACCTCGCTTACGACCCCGCCACGGTTGACCTGAAAACGGCGCTGCAGGCCCTGGCGGACGATGCCGTAGCGGCGGTCAAGGCAGGCAAGGCACTCGTCGTCCTCTCCGACCGCGCCATCGACCGCACGAAGCTCACCATGCCGGCCCTGTTTGCCACGGGTGCCGTACATCACGCCCTGATTGCCGCCGGGCTGCGCTGCGATGCCAATATCCTGGTACTCACCGGTACCGCGCGTGACCCGCACCAGATCGCTGCGCTCATCGGCTATGGTGCTACGGCGGTCTGCCCGTACCTGGCCTACCAGTCCATCGCCGCCATGGTGCGTTCAGGCGAGGTGCCACTGAGCCTCGAAAAAGCGCTTTACAACTACCGCAAGGGCATCGACAAAGGCTTGCTCAAAGTCATGTCGAAAATGGGCATTTCTGCCATTTCCAGCTACCGCGGCGCACAGTTGTTTGAAGTCGTGGGCATGCATGAAGAAGTGGTGGATCTGTGCCTGAAAGGCTCGGTCTCACGTATTTCAGGGGCCCATTTCAGCGATTTCGAAGAAGACCAGAAGAAGCTGGCGCGTCTCGCCTTCAACCCGCTGAAACCCGTCGCGGCGGGCGGCCTGCTGAAATTCATGCACGGCGAGGAATACCACGCCTACAACCCGGACGTGGTGCAAACCCTGCAAAAAGCCGTGCAGACCGGCTCGTATGACGCCTACAAGGAATACGCCACCTATGTAAACAACCGTCCGGTGGCCATGTTCCGCGACCTGATGACCCTGAAACTGGCCGAACAGCCCATCGGTATCGAGACCGTTGAACCGCTTGAGGCCATTCTCAAACGCTTCGACTCCGCTGGCATGAGCCTGGGCGCACTTTCACCCGAAGCGCACGAAGCCCTGGCCGAAGGCATGAACCGCATCGGCGGACGTTCCAACTCGGGCGAGGGCGGCGAAGACCCGGCCCGCTATGGCACGGTGAAGATGTCCAAGATCAAGCAGGTGGCCTCGGGCCGTTTCGGCGTCACCGCGCACTATCTGGTCAACGCCGAGGTGTTGCAGATCAAGGTGGCCCAAGGAGCCAAACCCGGTGAAGGCGGCCAGCTCCCCGGCAAGAAGGTCGAACCGCACATCGCCAAACTGCGCTGCACCAAGCCTGGCGTTACCCTCATCTCGCCGCCGCCGCACCATGACATCTATTCCATCGAAGACCTGGCGCAGCTCATCTTCGACCTGAAGCAGGTCAACCCGCAGGCATTGGTGTCGGTCAAGCTCGTGGCCGAGCCCGGCGTAGGCACCATTGCCGCAGGGGTGGCCAAGGCCTATGCCGATCTCATCACCATTTCCGGGTATGACGGCGGTACCGGCGCATCGCCGTTGACCAGCGTGAAATACGCAGGCACCCCCTGGGAGCTGGGTCTGACCGAAGCACAGCAGGTTTTGCGCGCCAACGGTCTGCGTGGCCGCGTGCGCGTGCAAACGGACGGTGGCCTGAAAACGGGTCTGGATGTGGTGAAAGCCGCCATCCTTGGCGCGGAATCCTTCGGTTTTGGCACCGCCCCCATGATCGCCCTGGGCTGCAAATACCTGCGCATTTGCCACCTGAACAACTGCGCCACCGGCATCGCCACGCAAGATGCGCGTCTGCGCAAACAGTTCTTCATCGGCCTGCCAGACATGGTGATCAACTATTTCACCTTTGTCGCCCGCGAAACCCGCGAGTGGATGGCCGCCTTGGGTGTAGCCCGCTTTGAAGATCTCATTGGCCGCACCGACCTGCTCAACCTGCTACCCGGCCACAGCGGCCAACTGAGTGACAAACAGGGCAAACTGAAACTCGACGTACTGCTCTCTCAGGGCAGCATTGCCCCCCATGAGCCGCGTTTCTGCATCGCCGAACGCAACCCCTCATTCGACAAGGGGGAACTGGCAGAGCAGATGGTCAAAGAGGCCTTGCCCGGCATTCTCGCCAAGACCCCACAGCGCTTCGAATATACGGTGCGCAACGTCAACCGCTCGATCGGCGCACGTCTTTCCGGCGAAATTGCCAAGGCGCACGGTGCTGAAGGCCTGCCGGAAGACTGCCTCTGCATCAAGCTCAACGGCTCTGCCGGACAAAGTCTGGGCGTGTGGAATCATCGGGGCCTGACGCTGGAAATTGAAGGCGATGCCAACGACTACGTCGGCAAGGGCATGTCGGGGGGACGTCTCATCGTCTACCCGCCCAAGTGCGCCTCTTTTGAAGCACACCACGCCAGCATCATCGGCAATACCTGTCTGTACGGTGCCACGGGCGGTGAACTTTATGCAGCGGGCACGGCGGGCGAACGCTTCGGTGTGCGCAACTCCGGCGCGTTGGCGGTGGTGGAAGGTACGGGCGACCACTGCGGCGAATACATGACTGGCGGCTGCATCATCGTGCTGGGCAACACCGGTCTGAACGTCGGTGCGGGCATGACCGGCGGCTTTGCCCTGGTCTACGACGAAGACGGCCACTTCTCCGAGAAGTACAACAACGAGCTGGTGGACATCAACCGCATCAACGACGAGAAGACCGGCGAACACCGTGCCTTCCTGCGCGAAAAGCTGGAAAAGCACGTGCTTCACACCGGTTCGGCCCGTGCGCGCTTCCTGCTGGAACACTTCAACGAAGCCGTGAACCGCTTCTGGCTGGTGAAGCCGAAAGCCCTCACCCTGGACAGCCTGCTGAAGGATTAACGCCATGTCCGACGTATTCCAATTCCTCAACGTTGCCCGCCGTGACGGTGCCAAAACACCGGCCGATATCCGCAAGACCGGGTTCCATGAAATCTATGCGCAAATGGATGCCGAGCACGCCCACGAACAGGCTGGCCGATGTCTGGCCTGCGGCAATCCTTATTGCGAGTGGAAGTGCCCCGTGCACAACTTCATTCCCAACTGGCTCAAACTGGTCGATGAGGGCCGTCTTTTTGAGGCGGCAGAGCTCTCGCACCAAACCAACTCGCTGCCGGAAGTCTGTGGTCGTGTCTGCCCTCAAGACCGCCTGTGTGAAGGCTCATGCACCCTCAATCAGGTGAAGGCCGGGGCGGTGACCATCGGCCAGATCGAGCGCTACATTTCCGAAACCGCCTTCGCCCAGGGCTGGCGTCCCGACATGTCCAAAGTGGTGGCCACCGGCAAAAAGGTGGCCATCATTGGTGCTGGCCCCGCCGGGCTGGGGTGTGCCGACGTCTTGGCACGCAATGGCGTCAAGGCCGTGGTGTTCGACCGTTACCCAGAAATCGGGGGGCTGCTCACCTTTGGCATTCCCGAGTTCAAGATGGAAAAACATGTCATGACCCGTCGCCGCGAAGTGTTCGAAGGCATGGGCATCGAATTCCGTCTGAACACCGAGGTCGGCGGGACGAAACCCCAGGACGTGCAGATGGCCGACCTGCTCAATGAATACGATGCCGTATTTCTGGGCATGGGCACCTACACCTTCATGCAGGCCGGGATTCCCGGCGAAGATCTGCCCGGGGTCATGCCTGCGCTGCCCTTCCTGATTTCCAACGTCAATCATTGCCTCGGTCTGCCACAAGACGAGTTCATCGACATGCAGGGCCTGCGCGTCGTGGTGCTGGGCGGTGGCGATACGGCCATGGACTGCAACCGCACCTCCATCCGCCAGGGCGCGGCCAGCGTCACCTGCGCCTATCGTCGTGACGAGGCCAACATGCCGGGCTCGAAGCGCGAAGTCGCCAATGCCAAGGAAGAGGGTGTGCAATTTTTGTGGAACCGCCAGCCGGTCGCCATCGTCGGCGAGGCCCAAGTGGAAGGCATCAAGCTCGTCACCACGCAACTGGGCGAACCCGATGCACGTGGTCGCCGTTCACCCGTGATCGTCGAAGGCTCGGAAGAAATCGTGCCGTGCGACCGTGTGCTCATTGCCTTCGGCTTTCGTCCCAACCCGCAGCCCTGGTTCGCCGATTTCGGCATCACCACCGATGCCGCTGGCCGGGTCATCGCCAAGGGACAAACACATGCCTGCCAAACGGCCAACCCCAAAGTGTTCGCGGGGGGCGACATGGTGCGGGGTTCCGACCTCGTGGTCACCGCCGTTTATGAAGGGCGTGAGGCGGCCAAAGGCATGCTCGATTTCTTCGCCGTGTGAGGTGATATCGCACCAAGCGAAGCGACACGCCAAAAACAAACCCCGCTTACGAGCGGGGTTTGTTTTTGGCGAAAACCGTTCTGGGCCTCAACCCTCACTCACGGATCAAACCGGGCTGGGGTTGTGACGGCTAGCGAAATGCCCGTCTTTTTCCAACCACTTCTTGATGCGGTTGGCATCACCGATACGGCTCCATTTTCCCCAGGAATCGAGCAACACGATGATCACGGGCTTGTCTGAAATCTTTGCCTGCATGACCAGACATTGTCCGGCCTCGTTGATGTAACCCGTCTTGGAGACGCCAATATTCCAATCGCGGCTGCGCGTCAGCGCGTTGGTATTGTTGAATGCCACCTGGCGCGTCATTTCACGGGTCACGCGACGCACACGACCCTCTTCACGAACCTTGACCACCCTTCTGACCGGCAACTGCACATCGTACTCACCGGTGCTGCTGATCTCCCGAATCAGGGGGTAGCGATACGCGGCATCGACCATCTTCACCAGATCAGCCGCCGTGGCGCGGTTATCGCTGTTCAGGCCGGTGCCATCGACAAAATGGCTGTCATTCATGCCAAGGGTGCGCGCTTTTTCATTCATCGCCTGCACAAACGCCTCGCGCCCACCCGGATATTCACGTGACAAGGCTGCCGCAGCGCGGTTTTCGGAAGCAATCAGCGCCAGATGCAGCAACTCTCCACGCGTCAGCCGCGTACCCACCGCGATACGTGAACCGGTGCCTTTGAGGCGATCCACTTCGGCTTGGGTAATCGTGATTTCCTCTTCGAGCGACAGCCCCGCATCCAGTGTCACCATGGCCGTCATCAGTTTGGTGATCGAGGCAATGGGCGAAGACAGATGAACGTTCTTCGCATACAAAGGCTCACCGGTCTTTTGGTCAACCACCAAAGCCGCTGCAGAACGCAACCCCAGGTTCACCTCTTTGAAAGCCTCTTCAGCCACCGAGGAGCCCGCCAATCGCAATGCTGTCATGGGGGGCGCCTGGATAGCGCGGGCATGACGCTTGAGACGCGACTTCGTCGCGTACGACATGCGGGCTTTCTTGGCAGAAGACAGCTTTACCCTGTCCTTCTTGGTTTTTACGAGCCGCTGTTTCTGGGTTTTGGCCTTGAGTTTGGCTTTGGCGGCTTTGGCGGCTTTGGCGGCTTTGGCTTTTTGTGCCTTGCTGGCATGCACCTCTTTGCTTGCACGGGGTTTCCTGGCCTCGGCCTGCGCATCCATCGCAGTGACAGGCGTCATCCCGGCAAGAAAGCCGACAAGCGCCAAACTGAGTAGGATTTTTTTCATGGGCGAAACTCCTGCAAACATTGCTGCTGAAACCATGCAATAGACAAACAGATATCGTCTATTGCGAAATTAACTTTAGAAGTTACTTTAACTTGCCACGGATGCAAAAGGGTTATTTCGTGCGATTTGATCGATGCGCACACGCCATTCTCTTGGGCCACTTTCATGAACCGACTGGCCGGTGCTATCAACCGCCACGGTCACCGGCATGTTCTCAACCTCGAATTCGTAAATTGCCTCCATACCCAGCTCCGGGAAAGCCAGCACCCGTGCCGCACGGATGGCTTTCGACACCAGATAGGCCGCGCCACCCACCGCGATGCAGTACACCCCGCCGTGAGCACGAATCGAGGCAATCGCCTCCGGCCCGCGTTCCGATTTGCCCACCATACCCAACAAGCCGACCTGCTCGCCCAGCATCAGGTCGGTGAATTTGTCCATGCGCGTCGCCGTGGTCGGCCCCGCCGGGCCGACGGCTTCACCGGCCACCGGGTCAACCGGGCCGACGTAGTAGATGAAACGGTTACGGAAATCCACCGGCAGCGGCTCGCCGTGTGCTACCAGATCGGCCAGCTTCTTGTGCGCAGCATCCCGCCCGGTGAGCAACTTGCCCGACAGCAACAACGCCTCCCCGGCCTGCCAGGTGGCGATATCCGCGCGCGTGAGCGTGTCGAGATTCACTTGGCGTGAGCCCGCTACCTCGCGCACGATTTCTGGCCAGGCAGACAGCGGGGGCGGTGCAAACTGTGCCGGACCGTGGCCATCGAGCGTGAAATGCACATGACGCGTCGCAGCACAGTTGGGAATGAGCGCCACCGGCAGACTGGCGGCATGCGTGGGGTAATCCAAAATCTTCACGTCCAGCACCGTGGTCAGGCCGCCCAACCCCTGCGCGCCGATGCCCAGTGCGTTGACCTTGTCCATGAGCTCCAGACGCAGGGCTTCCAGACGGTTTTTCGGCCCATTTTCGCGCACGGTCTGAATGTCGACGGGGGCCATCAAGGCTTCTTTCGCCATAAGCATGGCCTTTTCCGGTGTGCCGCCAATGCCCAGACCCAGCACACCGGGCGGGCACCAGCCCGCGCCCATCTCCGGCAACTGCGCCAGCACCCAGTCGACAATGGAATCCGATGGGTTGAGCACGGCAAAACGTGCCTTGTTTTCCGAGCCACCGCCCTTGGCCGCACAGGTGATTTCCAGCCGGTCGCCCGGCACGATCTCGGTGTGGATCACCGCCGGGGTGTTGTCACGCGTGTTGCGCCGCGCCCCCGCCGGGTCGGCCAGCACCGAGGCTCGCAAGGGGTTGTGCGGGTCGGTGTAGGCACGGCGCACCCCCTCGTTGATCATGTCTTCCAGCGACAGGTCGCCCTGCCAGCGCACGTCGCGCCCCACCTTGAGAAAAACCACGGCCATGCCCGTGTCTTGGCAGATCGGGCGTCGTCCTTCGGCGCACAGACGCGAGTTGATGAGAATCTGCGCCAGCGCATCCTTGGCGGCAGGTGAAGCTTCGCGCAGGTAGGCAGCATGCACCGCCTCGACGAAATCGAGCGGGTGATAGACCGAGATGTACTGAAAGGCGTCGGCAATCGACTGGATGACATCGTCCTGATGGATGGCGAGCATGGTGATTCCTTTATTTCTGTGCCTGATCGCGCCAGACCAGCAAGCCTTGGGCATTGAGGTGGACATCGTTGGCGAGCAGTTCGCGGCAGACCGACTCTTCCAGGGTGCAACCGTGGGTGCGCAGGCGTGCCAATAGGCTCGTTTCCAGCGCTGCTTCGAGTGCAGCCTGACGCAAAGGGCCTTCACCGGCCACCTCCAGTGCCCGTTCAGACCATTCATCAATCAGCTCGTGCAGGTGTTCGGCGAGCACCGGCAGATTGCCGACACGACCATAGTGAGTCAGAAAAGCCGCCTCGGGTTCGAGCGCCAACAAACGCTCGATGGATTCATGCAACGCAGCAGGCTCGAACTGCACCGGCGTCGTAGTCGGGTAGAGGAATGCCCGGCCCTCGACATCGAATTCGCGGTAAGAAATGCCGAAGGTGTCGCCCGTAAACACACTTTCGCTACGCGCATCGTGAATGCAGACGTGGTGACGCGCATGCCCCGGCGTATCGAGAAAGGTCAGCACCCGGCCATTGAGATCAATGCGCAGGCCGTCGTGCGCCTCGATGACCCGTTCTTCCGCCACAGGCACGACCTCGCCATACAGCGCCATGAAACGCGCTTCACCATATACGGCCACCGAACCGGCCACCAATTTGGCCGGTGAAATCATGTGCCTCGCGCCGCGCGGATGCACCACCAGGCGTGCATTCGGGCAGACCGCCATCAGCGCACCCGCTGCCCCGGCGTGATCGAGATGCACATGCGTGACGATGACAAAATCCACAGCCTCGGGTGCCAACCCGAGTGCGGCAAGGCAAGCCAGCAGGGCGGGCACGGAGTCGTTCACGCCGGTATCGATCAGGGCGACATGGCCTTGTTCAATGATGAGGTGAATGGCCGCCAGGCCAGGGCGCAAATAACCTGCATCGAGGGTGACGATGCCGTGTTCGTGATGAACGGCGGAAAAAACAGTCGTGGCAGTCATGAAGCTTTTCCTGCTGAAGTTTCCATCTCAAAACGGCCCGCACCGTCCATGCCCAGCATCTGGGCCAATACGGGCAAAGCGGTGCGCAGATCGGCTTCCAGGGTGTAAGGCGGGTTGATGAGGAACAGGCCCGAACCAGTCATGCCCAGCCCATCCGTCGACGGGCGGGCGACATGCAGGCGCACATCCAGCCATTCTGCCTCCAGTCCATGCAGGCGAGCGGGCAGGCGCTGCGCCTCCACCCGCGCCAGCACCGGGTACCACAGCATGTAAGTCCCCGTGGCGAAACGCTTCAGACCATCCCTGAGCGCCTCCAGCACGTTCGCATAATCGCGCTTGTCTTCATACGAAGGGTCGATGAGCGCCAACCCTCGCCGCGAAGGCGGCGGCAACGAGGCTTTCAACCCGGCCAGCCCGTCGCCGCGCGTCACACTCACTTGCCGCCCGGCATCCTTGAATGTCTTGCCCAGCAGATCGACATCGGTGGGGTGCAGCTCGAACAGGCGCAAACGGTCATCCCGGCGCAACAGCTTCGATGCCAGATAGGGCGAACCAGGATAAAAAGTCGGCTGCCCAGCGGGATTCATCCCACGCACCAGTTCAACATAATCAGCCAGCAGAGCGGGCAGATCGGGCATGTTCCAAAGTCGGGCAATACCATCGGCCCACTCGGCGTTTTTCGCCGCATAGCCCGCATCCAGCCCATACGCCCCAGCCCCGGCATGGGTGTCGATCACCGTGAATGGCTTCTCCTTGCGAACCATATGGCGCAACAAGGCCACCAGCACGGCGTGTTTAAGCACATCGGCGTGGTTGCCTGCATGAAAAGCATGGCGATAACTCAGCATGGCAAAACCCGTCAGTAAAAAGTTAAATCCAGAAAATCCATGAAACGGCCTTTCGTGCCCACGCGCGTTGGTGGCCGTTTGCCTGTTTCAGAAGGATGCAAAACCGTATTTCAGCCGCCAAACCGTGCCGACGGCCCCTCAAGCGTCATGTTCTCAGCCACTTCATCGTGCGGAATCAGCAAGTAACGCCAGGGTTTTCCGCCATGGCTCACCGCGTGATGGGAGGCATGAACGCACCACTGAACTGCGGCCGCTTGCTTGGCGAGTACCCCCGCATCGGCAAGCTCGCTACGCTGTTTCGGCTCTAGCATATAGATCGTATCGAGCGTCTCGGCGACGAAATCCGGCTGGTATTCCAAGTGATCTGCACCGCTACGATAGTAAATCTGAAACTGGCCTTTGGCGGGCTTGAACCACTTGATGGCCTCTCTCTCCAGAATGACCGCCAGTTTCCGTTCCGAGTCGGAATCGAACTTCTGCACCGGATACAGACACTTTTCGAAGCCGCCAAACAGATACTTCGCCATGTTGCTTTTGTCGGTAGGTTCCACCCGGTAATGCGCGTGCGGTTCCTGCGCCGGATGAGTGTAGGCACTCTGCTTGAGCTCGGTGAAGCCCTTGCTGATTTTCACCTCATGGCCCGCAACGTCTTCCCAATAATGGGCTTGCATCTGGGCATGGATGAAGCGCGCGATGTCTCGCTGGTACGCGGAAGCGTATTAGGGAACCAACGGTTCTTGTTCAAGGCATAGCAAAGCACGTGGTCATGACCGTTGCTAATCCACTTCGCATCATTTTGTGGAGAAAACTTTTTCTGCCAAATGACATTGGAGACAAAGTTGGCACGCCCAAACACCTCATCACACAACACCTTGAGGTAATGGCATTCGTTGTCGTCGATGGTGATCCACAGCGAACCGTCGTCCGACAACAACCGCCGGATGACCTCCAGCCGATCGCGCATCAGCGACAGCCAGATCGAATGCTCCACCCCGTCGTCGTAATGGGTGAAGGCGCTGCCGGTGTTGTAGGGCGGATCGATGAACACGCACTTCACCTGCCCCGCAAACTCCGCCTCCAGCGCCTTCAAGGCCAGCAGGTTGTCACCGAAGATCAGCCGGTTGTCGAAGGGATCGCCCTCCGTCAGCCGATGCGCCGCGTGACAAGACCTGGCCGGGTCTTCCAGCAAAATGCTCGGCTCCAGCCGAGGCCGGTTTTCCTTGCCGATCCAGGTGAGTTCGAGTTTTTGTTTTTTCACGCTACCACCGCCTGTTTGGCACTCACCCTCTCGATCAACGGTTATTTCCTCGGGGTTTGGCGCGTGCAGCCGTTGCCACAATGGCATCCAGCTTTTCAACAATCTCAGCCTCGATCTGTTGCCTCGACAGAAAACCGGCGAGCAAGTGGTAATCACGTTTGCGGAACGTCAAGGGCAGTGCCATTTCCTTGAAAAAAACGCGGAATATTCGGTCAAGCACTTCGTCTGTTGCTTTGACATCGGGCGACCAAGGCGATTTTTCGTCAATCTCCAACAGGCGGGTGACTTCCGTGATGGCTTGCTCCATTGCCCGCTGACGTCTTCCACGCTCGGCTACACCAAACAGATCATCTGCCACATCGTGGATTGCCCACGCACGCAAAACATCAGGTGTGCATAGATAGTTTTCGATCTCACGCCTGGCCCACATCATTTCGTTCAGGCTTTCATTGGGTTGAAGCGCACGGTCGAGGCGGTCAAACAGGGCAATGCCCACTAAATCGTTCTTGGCTTCGCGCAAGCCATTGAAGTGGTCGCGGGATTTTTGTGGCAAGTTGGTCGAGACATAGTGCACAAACGGCATTTCCAACAATGCCTGGGCCGGATGCGCCAGAATTCTGGAGAATGCCTTGAGAATGGCCAGGTCGGTCGAGTCCTCGACATACAACACCCAGCCGGTCTCCTCCGCCTGATAGAACTGATCCCAGCCCAGGTCTGTGAGGGCTTTCATCACCTGGCTACCCCGATCATTCAAAAGATGCGGCTTGCCGACAAAGGCCACGACCATGCCGCGATTTGCCGCTTCGGCCAGCACGACTTCGGAATGACTTGCCGCGACTATTTGCGAGCCTTTTTCCTCGGCAATATCGTTGATCAATTGGTAAGTCTGACGTTGGCGCAGCACCTCAAGATGCGCATCCGGTTCGTCCAGCAACAACACCGTGCGCGGATTGGCGTACAAGTGCGCAAGAATCAGCAAGGTTTGCTGCAAGCCCCGCCCGGAAGAGGAGAGATCCAGCCGGGTGCCCGACTTTTCCTCATACTCCATGACAATTTCGCTGCGCTCGGCAACAAACTTCGGATTGAGCAGTTTCACTCCAAACAGGCGGGATAACTGCTCCGTCAGCGCAATCCAGTCCCCGGAGGGTTTGGCCGCTTTATCGTCTGGCCAACATACCCGGTAACACAGGTTGCGCAGTACCTGCGCCGTTTGACCTTGTCCTATCAACACGCCAATTTCACCCGGCTGCTTGATGAATTCACGATCCGTCAGCCCGGACATGGGTGGCAACAACGCTACCCTGGCTTTGGTGGCCAACTCGGGAATGGCCATTCGCTCGGGCTGTTTGGTTTCATCAAGTCTGAGTGGGCGGCAATAAAAAGACTCTTCGTTTGCATAATCGAACTCAAGCCCGCATGACCATGCCTGATCGTCGGTAATTCCCTCGACCAATATATCTACACGAACGTTTTGCGTTTTTTGTTTTCCTTCTTGCCGTTCGACGTTCCGGACATGCAGGTCGCGCCAGAGAAGATTGGCGACAGGAACCGGAAGTGCTACCAAATCACGCCGGTTGATTGCCACGCCTTGCCGCTGGAGTGCTGTGGACTTCCCTTGGCGTTTTTCAGTCCATCGACGCAACCCAAGCTCCCAGAGCGCGAGCGCTTGGAGCGCGGTTGTCTTCCCGGAGTTGTTCGGGCCGATGAGCACCACAGATTTGCCAAGATCAATCCCGGCTTCGTCAAAGCGTTTGAAGTTTTTGATGGTCAGCTTGGTTAGCATTCATATCCCCTTCGTGACTCAGGGCAAGCAAGCTGTCCCCTCAATCTCTTGCGAGCCGCTACACATACCGCACATGTTGGCGATGTCTTCGTCTTCCTGCGCAAGTTTCGTTCTCGCAAGCAGATTGAAACCAGCTTTTTCATGGGGCATGCCTTATGGGCCCGCAGGATATCAGCCCCTCCCCTATCGAAACAGCAACCCGTTTTCGCACGCTTTTTCTGTGACAGGGGTTGACTGCATTTCCATGTTTCCACGATCATAAAAAAATGGAAACAAAAACCGCCGTCACCGCTCTCGCCGCCCTGGCCCAGGAAACCCGCCTTTCGACCTTTCGCCTGCTCATTGCGGCGGGCGAGTCCGGTTTGCCCGCGGGGGAACTCGCGGCCCGCCTCAATGTGCCGCCTGCCACGCTGTCGTTTCACCTCAAGGAACTGGCGCATGCCGGGCTGGTAACGAGCCGCAGCGAGGGGCGTTTTGTCATCTATGCCGCCGACTATGCCGCCATGACTGCGCTGCTGGCCTTTCTCAGCGAGGAATGTTGCGGCGGTCACCCCGAGCGCTGCCTGCCTGGCGGGGCCTGTTCTTCTTCTTGATCGTTCCACGGAAAAACACCATGTCTGCCAAAACTGTTCTCATCCTCTGCACGGGCAACTCGTGCCGTTCACAAATGGCTGAAGTGCTGGTCAATCATGATCTGGCCGGGCAGGTGCGTGCCCTATCTGCCGGTACCCGTCCGCAGCCCAAGGTGGCCGATGGTGCCATTGCCGCGCTTCAGGCCGCCGGTTTGAATACCGAGGGTTTGTATCCCAAGGATGTCGAGGCGGTGATGCATGAGGTCATCGATCTGGTGGTAACGGTGTGCGACAACGCAAAGGAAACCTGCCCGGTGTTTCCGCGCCCGGTGAAATCCATCCATCTGCCTTTTCACGACCCGCATGGCGAGCCGTTGGAAAGTTTCATGGCTGTGCGTGACGAGATCCGTGCGCGCCTGATTTCGGCGGTGCGTGAAAATCTGGGGCTGTAACGCTCCGCCCGCCGCCCAAGGAGGCCGTCATGTCTGACAAGATTTTCAATGTGCTGTTTTTGTGTACCGGCAATTCCGCACGTTCCATTCTCGCGGAGTCGCTGCTCAACGGCCTGGCACTCAATCGCGGGCGGTTTCGCGCGTTCAGCGCGGGCAGTCATCCCGCTGGGGCGGTCAACCCGCTTGCGCTCGATCTGCTCTCGAAAAACCATCTGCCCACGGCAAATGCCCGCAGCAAATCGTGGGATGAATTCGCTCAGCCGGGGGCACCTGCGCTGGATTTCGTGTTCACCGTCTGCGACAACGCGGCTGGCGAAGTCTGCCCGGCCTGGCCGGGACAACCCATGACGGCACACTGGGGCGTGCCCGACCCGGCGACGGTGCAAGGCAGCGATGACGAGAAGCGCAAGGCGTTCTTCACGGCATTCAACCAGTTGCAGAACCGCATTGCGCTGTTTTCCAGCCTGCCCATCGACAAGCTCGACCGCATCAAGCTGCAAAGCGCCTTGCGAGACATCGGCAGGAACACACCATGAGCGTGCAATGTGACATCACTGCCAAACGTGCCATGAGTGCGCCCATGAGTCTGTTTGAGCGCGGATTGAGCCTGTGGGTGGCGTTGTGCATTGTCATCGGCATGCTCCTGGGGCAAGCCTTTCCTGCTTTTTTCCAGGGGCTGGGGCACATGGAAATCGCACAGGTGAACCTGCCTGTGGGGGGGCTCATCTGGGTCATGATCATTCCCATGCTGATGAAGATCGACTTCTCTGCCTTGCATCAGGTGAGATCACATTGGCGCGGCATCGGCGTCACCCTGTTCGTGAACTGGGGGGTCAAGCCGTTTTCGATGGCTTTGCTGGCCTGGTTGTTCATCCGCCAGTGGTTCGCGCCCTGGTTACCCGCCGATCAACTCGATAGCTATGTGGCCGGTCTGATTCTTCTGGCGGCTGCGCCCTGTACGGCCATGGTGTTCGTATGGAGCCGTCTGACCGCAGGCGATGCGTATTTCACCCTGACGCAGGTGGCACTGAACGACACCATCATGATTTTTGCTTTCGCGCCTATCGTTGGACTGCTGCTCGGGTTGTCGGCCATCAGCGTGCCGTGGGAGACGCTGTTGCTCTCGGTGCTGCTGTATATCGTCATCCCGGTGATCCTGGCCCAGATCTGGCGTCGGCACCTGCTCTCGCGGGGGCCAACACGGCTCGACACCATGCTCGCCCGGCTGGGCCACGCTTCCATCCTGGCCCTGTTGGCCACGTTGGTGCTGCTGTTCGCCTTTCAGGGTGAGGCCATCCTGCAACAGCCGCTGGTCATCGCCTTGCTGGCCATTCCCATCCTGATTCAGGTGTTCTTCAACGCGGGCCTGGCTTACGGGCTCAACCGCCTCGCAGGCGAAAAACACGCCGTCGCCGCGCCTTCTGCCCTGATTGGCGCATCCAATTTCTTTGAGCTTGCCGTGGCCGCCGCCATTTCGCTGTTTGGTTTCACCTCAGGCGCAGCGCTGGCTACGGTGGTCGGGGTGCTGATCGAGGTGCCGGTGATGCTGCTGGTGGTCAATCTGGTCAACCGCAGCCGTGGTTGGTATGAGGCTGGCCTGCAAACACGCGGGGCTACCGATGCTTGACACCCTGGCCTCCTGGCTGGCTTTTGACCTTGCCGGACTGATCCCCGGCAGCCCACTGGGCGAGGCCGTGCATTTTTTCCTCTATGACACGCCCAAGGTGTTTTTGCTGCTGGTGGGCGTGGTGTTCGTCATGGGCGTGGTACATAGCTTCATTTCGCCGGAACGCACCCGCGCCTGGCTGGCAAATCGCCCGCTGGGGCTGGGTAATGTCATGGCGGCGGGGCTGGGCGTCGTCACGCCGTTCTGCTCGTGTTCTGCGGTGCCGTTGTTCATCGGCTTTCTGTCTGCCGGGGTGCCGCTGGGCGTGACTTTCTCGTTTCTGATTTCCGCCCCCATGGTCAATGAAGTGGCGCTGGCGCTGCTGTTTGGACTGTTCGGCTGGCAGGTGGCGGCGCTGTATCTGGGATTGGGCCTGAGTGTGGCCATCGTCGCCGGGCTGGTGATCGGTCGGCTGGGGCTGGAACATCAGCTCGAAGACTGGGTGCGCGCCATTCAGGTCGGGGCGGCCCCTGATCTCGATGCCAGTGCACTCACCTGGGCCGATCGTCTGCATCAAGGGCGTGCCCATGTGAAAGAGATTGTTGGCCGGGTCTGGCCCTGGCTGGTCGCTGGCATCGCCTTGGGAGCGGGCATTCACGGCTATGTGCCGCAAGACCTGATGGCGAACATCATGGGCAAGGATCAGTGGTGGGCCGTGCCCGCCGCCGTGCTGCTGGGCGTGCCCATGTACAGCAACGCTGCGGGCATTCTGCCGGTGATTCAGGCATTGCTCGGCAAGGGCGCGGCGCTGGGCACGGCCCTGGCTTTCATGATGAGTGTCATCGCCTTGTCGTTGCCGGAGATGGTGATTCTGCGCAAAGTGCTCAAACCCGCCCTGATTGCCGTCTTTGCCGGGGTGGTGGCCAGCGGCATCATGCTGGTCGGTTTTGTTTTCAATGCTGTGTTGTGAGGTCAAACATGTCTGAACTCCACCCTTCCATCGTCGCCCTGGTGTCACTGGCGGCCAATATCGCCGCCAATCACCCCAATCAGGGGCTGTGCCAGGTCGATCGTCTGCGCGAATACGGTGTCAGCCGCGAGCAGATCGACACCGTGATCGACATTGCCCGGCATATCCGCGATGAAGCCGCGCAAAAGCTCGATACCGCATTCGATACGGCCTATGCCGCCTGTGCGGCCCCGCCCAAGCCCGATCCGTTCGCCCGAATCAGCGTCGTGCAGGGCAGCAACGCCTGCTGCACCCACACGAAATCCGGGCAATCGTGCTGCTGAAGGAAGCCCCCATGAAAACCATCCAAGTACTTGGCACCGGCTGCCGCAACTGCGAAACCACCGCGAAACTAATCGCGGACACCGCCACCGCCCTGGGGCAGGAAATTGCCCTTGAAAAAGTCACCGACATGGCTGCCATTCTCGGCTATGGCGTCATGTCCACCCCCGGCGTGGTCATCGACGGCCAGGTCGTACACGCGGGAGGGGTACCCGACCGCAAGAAGATCGAAGCCTGGCTGGCCTGAGCTTCACGCACTCGCTGGGGAGGCTTTGCATTCCCTGAAAATGCGTGCGGTGCAGGTGCGGCACACCTCGGGGTCGAGACGGGGAAAGATTTCCGCGATGGCCTCGGTCTTGGAGTCGAAGGTATTGCCCCCGCCGATGGTCTTGAGCGCCCCGCTTTCGGCGAGTTGTTCCTGCATCGTGTCCTTGATGCGGATGAAATACAGGCCGCCGCCCTCGGCGCGCCGCTTTTCGGCTTCTTCTGCCAGATAGTGCGCCCCGGCCAGGTCGATGAAGTTAATGCCGTGGGCAATGATGGCCACATGTTTCTGGGCCGGATGGGCCTGATCCTGCGCGGCCAGGGTTTCGCGCACATGCGAAGTCGCACCAAAGAACAGCGAGCCATCGATCCGCACGAAGCGCAGTTGCGGGCACTCGGGCGCATTGGCGGCATCGGTGAACTTGCGCTTGCTGCTGTACGGATCGGGCGTGCGCACCCGAAGTTGCGGTTTGGAGGTGCGGGAGAGGTACAACGCCAGCGACATGAGCACGCCGATGATGATGGCTTCCTCCAGCGCCAGAAACAGCGTGGCGGCAAAGGTGGACAGCAGAATCGCCGACTCCGCGCGGCTGGTTTTCAGCACATGGAAGATTTCCGCAAAATCGATCAGCCCCCAGGCCACCAGAAACAGAATGCCGGCCATGGCGGCGTTGGGCAGGTATTGCGCCCAGGGGGCGACCAGCAGCACCAGCACCAGCAGAAACACCCCGGCCAGCATCGCGGCCAGCGGCGTTTTTGCCCCCGCCGCGTAGTTCACACCACTGCGGTTGAATGAACCTGTGGCGACATAACCCGAAAAAAAGCTGCCGATCAGATTCGACAACCCCTGCCCGACAAATTCCTGATTGCCATCGACATGCTGGCCGGAGCGCGCTGCCAACGCACGGGCGATGGAGACCGCTTCGGTCAGCGCCAGCAAGGTCACGGCCACCACCCCCGAGGCCACGGCGCGGATGCTGTCGCCATCGAGCGAGGGCGCAGAAAGCGGCGGCAACACCGCAGGCAAAGCGCCCACGGTGGGCAAGGCTACGCCGCGCCACAGACCCAATGCCGCTGCCAGCCCCGCCCCGCCCAGCATGGCCACGATCATGTAGGGCCATTTCGGGCACCAGTGCTTCACGGCAATGCCCAGGAGCAACGTCACCCCCCCTGCCGCAAAAATATCCGGGTTGATCGCGGTGGCCTGCGTCAACGCCATGCCCCAGGTATCGCTGAAGGAAGCCCCGCGTGGAATCGCCAGGCCAGTGAAATGTTTGACCTGATTGGTGGCGATGAGAATGGCCGCACCCGCCGTGAAGCCGGTGACCACGGAATGCGAAATGAAATTGACCAGGGTGCCCAGCTTGGCGAAGCCCATGACGATCTGGATCAGGCCCACGAGAAAAGTCAGGGTCAGCGCCAGACCGACGTACTGCACCGTACCCGGCTCGGCATGGGGCGAGAGCACCGAAAACAGCACGATGGAGGCCGCCGTGGTCGGCCCCGAAACCAGGTGCCATGAAGAGCCGAACAGCGCGGCGATGATGGCGGGAATCATGCCCGCATACAGCCCGTATTCGGGGGGCATGCCCGCAATGGTGGCAAACGCCACGCCTTGTGGCAGCGCCACGAGCGCACCGGTCAACCCGGCCACGACATCGGCCTTGGTGTTGCCTGGGTTGACGCGCGGCAACCAGTTCAGAAAGGGAAAGAAGGGACGGGCCCACAGGGGCAGTTTTTCAATACGGGGCAACGACATGAGGCGGGAAACTCCGTAATAACAGCGGCAATTCAGCGGAAAACTGGCAGGGCCACGACTTCGCCCAGCAGGTCGCGGTTGAGCCAGAGCAGCGCAACCAGAAACAAAACGAGAGAGAGATAAAGCAGCCGACTGGCGCTCACACGACAACGGTTCAAGAGGGTGTCCCTGCCCCGGCCTTCTGGCTGACCACCACCACCGGCACAGGCGAACGCAGACGACGGCGAGATCGCAACAACGGTGCGAGCGGGTCATCGTCGCTCCCGCAGCACACCGCGAACAGCACACCGCGATGCAGGTTCAGCGTCTGCACCAGCGCTGCGGGCGAAGCACTGGCGAGTTCTTCCGTGAAGCAATCGATGCCTCGCAACTCGGGCAGATACGCAGCAAGCAGGGTGCGCGTCTGCAAAGCATCGCGCGTCAGTAGCAGCAAGCCCGTCTGCATGCGCCGACACGCACCGAGGACGTAGGTCATGACCGGCGCAGGCAGGGTTTTGCCCACCCCCAGGGCAATCCATTTCTGCACCACGACAGGGCGCGCCATTTCTTCGGAAGTTTGCGCGGGGTCTGCCTGCATCGAAGACAAAGCGGCATAACGCGCACGTTGCCCTACACATTCACCGAGTTCACCCCCGGCAAGCGCCTGCAAGGCTTGTCTGATCTGGTCTGAAAAATGGCTCATGGTGGCTACGCACAAAAAGGGGTATGCCCTTCGCAAACACCGTGCCATCACAAGAGATGTCTAACTCATTGTTTTTAATGCAATCAAAAACCGCGCTGGCTTTGTGTTTTGTTTCTTATGAGAAACATCTGTTTTGATTTCAAACATAACAGGATGATTCACATGAGCTCATCTGCTATGTTTGATTCGTGAAACATGTTTCCAAAATGAAACAGGCCATTGAGATCACGCATGCACAGCATCCGCAGCAAAATCATCCTCATCTATCTCGCTCTGGCCGTTGGCGTGGGCGCGTTTGTGCTGTTTGCCTCGGGCAACCTGCGTTTTCTGGAACATCGGGTGAACGAAGGTGTGGCCATGGCGGCTTTTCAGGAAACGGCGCAGGAGATGCGCCGCCACGAGAAGAATTTCTTTCTCTACCGGGCCGGAGCCGATCTGGACACCACGCGCAACCTCGCCACGGTGCTGGCGCAGCAACTGGCAAAAAACCATGTTCTGCTCGCTGAACTGGCACACGGCAACGAGTTGCAACAATTGCAGCAGGCGCTGGCACATTACCGCCAGCAACTCGAAGACGGCCATCTCGACGAAAGCGAAGTGCGTACAGCCGGGCATGCCATCCTCATCTACAGCGAAAACCTGGCAGAACGTGAACGCGCCAGTCTCGGCGAGAGCGTTCGCCAGTCACGGCATGCCCTGCTCTGGTCGGTCGGGGTGCTGGTGTTATTGGCACTGGCAGGCGGGCAAGCGCTCTACCACGTGGTTGGACGCCCTCTCCAGCAACTCGAACAACAACTTGAACCGTTGGCGCACGGACGTTTCCGCACGTTTGCCATGGTGTCGCAGGATCGCGAGATCGTGTCCTTCACCCAAGCGCTCAACCGCATGCTGGAAGAACTCGAACTGCGGCGGCGTCAGGTGCTGCAATCGGAAAAACTGGCTTCATTGGGTACCCTCGCCTCGGGGGTGGCACACGAGCTCAACAACCCCTTGGGCAACATCTCGGGCGCTGCACAGATTGCGCTGGAAGAAATCGCCCCCTTGCCCGAACCGGCGCGCACCGAACTGCATGCTTGGCTCACCCAGATCGACGAAGAAACCGAACGCGCCCGCCATATCGTGCGCATTCTGCTCGACTACAGCCGTCGCCCCGGACGGGAAAATCCACCCACGGCCCTGCTTGAAGTGCTCGAAAAAACCCTGCGCCTGTTGCGCCCGCGTCTTCCCGAAGCAGAAACGGTCACTCTCGACGTGCCCGCCGACCTCTCCCTGTGCATCGATCCGCAACGCATGCAACAGGTATTCATCAACCTCATCCAGAACGCACTGGAAGCCGGTGGTGCCTCGGTGCGCATCCACATTCACGCCCGCGCCACCACCACGCGCGACTGGCCACCCCCCGAAGCCGGGCAGAGGGCTTCGCAAATACTGGGTGCCCCCGAAACCCAGGCCAGCGCCGTGCTCGTGCGTGTGCAAGACAATGGTCCCGGCATCGCGCCCGAGCGCATCGGTCAGGTCTTCGACCCCTTTTTCACCACGCATGAGCCCGGCGAAGGCACCGGCCTGGGGCTCTACATCGTCGGTGAAATCGTGCAGGAACATGGCGGAGCTATTGTGGTGACCAGCACCCCTGGCGAAGGCGCGTGCTTTTCGCTCTGGTTGCCCTGCAAGCAGACAGCGCACGAGGACACCCCATGAGCGCCCGTATTCTCGTGGTCGACGACGAGGCCGCCGCCCTGAAAAACCTGGCGCACCTGCTGCGCAAGGAGGGTTACGAAGTCACGGCACGCCAAAGTGGTGCCGCCGGTCTGCAAGCACTGCAACAACACGAATTCGAGCTGCTGCTCACCGACCTGATCATGAAGGGGGTGGATGGCATGGCCCTGTTGCGTCAGGCGAAAGTGTTGCAACCCGAGTGCGAGGTCATTGTCATCACCGGCCACGCCACACTCGATTCGGCCATTGAAGCCATGAGGGAAGGCGCATTCCATTACGTCGCCAAACCCTACCGTATCGATGAAGCTCGTCAGGTTGTGAAAAGCGCACTCGACGTAGTGCGCCTGCGCCGTGAAAACCGCACGCTCAAGCGGCGTATCGAAAGTTATGAAGGCGGCCTCAACATCGTTACGCAAGATGCCGCCATGCTGCGTCTGCTCGACACCGCCCGCCAGATCGGCCCGACCGACTGCAACGTACTGGTCACAGGTGAATCGGGTACCGGCAAAGAGCTCTTGGCACGCTATCTGCACAACCACAGCAACCGTGCCAATGGCCGCTTCGTGGCGGTCAATTGCGGCGCGCTTCAGGAGGAATTGCTCACCAACGAGCTCTTTGGCCATGAAAAGGGTGCCTTCACTGGTGCTGACCGGCAAAAACGCGGCCTGATCGAAATCGCCGAAGGCGGCACGCTGTTTCTCGATGAAGTCACGGAAATGCCCACAGCCATGCAGGTCAAACTGCTCCGCGTGATTCAGGAGCGGGAGTTTTTACGCGTCGGCGGCACCGAACCAGTTGCGGTGGATGTGCGTTTCATTGCCGCCAGCAACCGCAACCTGGATGAAAACGTGGCAAACGGACGCTTCCGCGCCGACCTGTTCTACCGCCTCAACGTCGTCAATCTGGCCTTGCCCCCCTTGCGTGAGCGCCGCGACGACATCACCTTGCTGGCCTTTTTCTTTCTGAAGAAATTCGCCCAGACCATGGGCAAGCCCATCAACGACATGACCCCTGATGCCCAGCAACGGCTCAACCGTTACGACTACCCTGGCAACGTGCGTGAATTGTCCAACCTGATCGAACGCGGCGTAGCTCTGGCTCGTGAGACCACGCTGGAACTGACGCATCTACCGGAAAGCCTGAAAAACCTGTCGCTACGCATCACCGGCCCGACAGGCCACGAAAGCAGCGGCGAACTGCACACGCTGGAAAAGAACGAAGCAAGCTACATCACCCAAGTGCTGGCACACACCGGCGGCAACCGCAATCAGGCTGCCGATATCCTCGGTATCGACCGGGTCTCGCTGTGGCGGCGCATCAAACGTTACGGGCTGGAATGAGGGGGCCATCCCCACCCACGTCATGACAAACGGGGCCCGCAGGCCCCG
>Ga0208371_1000115_pt1 | contig 30827 bp, 29 predicted proteins | sample SubbioCR12Aug_1A_FD_184827 | JGI IMG/M metagenome (GOLD analysis project Ga0208371, IMG submission 184827) | Serpentinite rock and fluid subsurface biosphere microbial communities from McLaughlin Reserve, California, USA - CR12Aug_1A (SPAdes) | ecosystem: Environmental > Terrestrial > Deep... | reverse complement strand
GGCGATGATGGTGACGATCTTCGCCTGGATGGATTCGCTGAGTGGGCCGTTCATGAATCACGCCTCACGGGGAAAGGGAATACCGTCCATATCGACCGCTGCGGGGCAGATTTTACGGACAACGATGTAGGTACCATCCGCGATGGACGGGTGTTGCCCGTTTCTGGGGGGGCGGCGGGCCTGTTATCCTGCCCGGCCCTTTTGTTCGAGTGCCCCCCCAGGGGGCAGTGAACTCGGGGTGGCCCTTTGTTTACCTGAGAGATGTGTGTTCATGCTTTCCGCCCGGTCGTTGACGTCTTACCGCCCTTATTGGGCCAAGCGCTTTGGTGTGGCCCCCTTTCTGCCCCTGTCGCGCGAGGATATGGCTGCGCTGGGGTGGGACAGTTGCGATGTCATCCTGGTTACCGGCGATGCCTATATTGATCACCCCAGTTTTGGCATGGCGCTGGTTGGGCGTCTACTCGAAGCACAGGGGTTTCGTGTGGGCATCATCAGCCAGCCCGACTGGAAATCGGCACAGTCTTTTCGCGCGCTGGGTCGACCCAATCTGTATTTCGGGGTGACGGCAGGCAATATGGATTCCATGGTCAATCGTTATACCTCTGACCGAAAAATCCGTTCAGATGATGCCTACACCCCCCACGGTGAAGCCGGCAAACGTCCCGACCGGGCCTTGACGGTCTATGCTCAGCGTTGCCGCGAGGCTTACAAGGAGGTGCCGGTGGTGATCGGCGGCATCGAAGGGTCTTTGCGGCGTGTGGCGCATTACGATTATTGGTCGGACAAGGTACGGCGCTCGGTTTTGCCGGATTCCAAGGCAGACATGCTGCTGTTCGGTAATGCCGAGCGTGCCCTGCTGGAACTGACGCATCGTCTGGCCGCAGGGGAGGCCATTTCGGCCATCCGTGGCCTGCGCGGTTCGGCCTTCATGGCACCCAGCGGCTGGAAACCGGGCGAGACTTGGCACGAGCTGGATTCTTTGGACATGGACACGCCGGGCAAGGTCGATCGGCATCCTGATCCCTACGCGATGACTGCGGCTTCGACGGTGGCGGAACCTCCTTCCGAATCGGCCGCGCAGCCGGTGTCATTGACCTCTCAGACAAACGAAGGGCCGCCCCGTGTTTGTGTGCTCCCTCGGGGGGCGGGGGGCTCCAAGGCGGCGCGTCTGGATGCCATTCGTGTGGTGCGTGCCCAGACCGTGGTGCGCCTGCCTGCGTTTGAGCAGGTGGAAAAAAACGAGGTGTTGTATGCCCATGCCTCGCGTGTGTTGCACCTTGAATCCAACCCCGGCAATGCCCGTGCGTTGGTGCAGGCGCACGGTGAGCGCGATGTCTGGTTGAACCCGCCGCCGATTCCGCTGACCACGCCGGAAATGGATTTCGTCTACGGCCTGCCATATGCCCGTGCGCCACATCCTGCTTATGGCGGGGCGAAAATTCCTGCTTGGGAGATGATCCGTTTCTCGGTAAACATCATGCGCGGCTGCTTTGGCGGCTGTACTTTCTGCTCCATCACCGAGCATGAGGGACGCATCATTCAGAGCCGTTCCGAAGACTCCATCCTCAAGGAAGTTGAAGAGATCCGTGACAAGACATCGGGCTTTACCGGCGTGATTTCCGATCTGGGCGGGCCAACGGCGAACATGTACCGACTGGCCTGCAAGGACGCGCGTATCGAATCGGCCTGCCGTCGCCTGTCATGCGTGTTTCCGGATATCTGCGAGAACATGTCTACCGACCATGGGCCGCTCATCCAGTTGTATCGCAAGGCGCGTGCGCTGCCTGGTATCAAGAAAGTGCTGATTGGCTCGGGCGTGCGTTACGACTTGGCGGTAAGGTCGCCGGAGTATGTGCGTGAGTTGGTGACGCACCATGTCGGGGGGTACCTCAAGATTGCCCCGGAGCACACCGAGCCCGGCCCGTTGGCGCACATGATGAAACCGGGCATCGGCACGTATGAGCGCTTCCGGCAGATGTTCGAGAAATATTCGCAAGAAGCGGGCAAGGAGCAGTACCTCATTCCCTATTTCATCGCGGCGCATCCCGGTACCACCGATGAAGATATGCTCAATCTCGCACTTTGGCTTAAGTCGCATGGTTTTCGACTGGATCAGGTGCAGACTTTTCTGCCGACCCCCATGGCCATTGCCACGGCGATGTATCACACCGGGCGCAATCCCCTGAAAAAAGTGCTGGGCAGCGGGGTGCGCGTGCCGGTGACGCATGAAGGGCGCAAACGGCGTCTGCACAAGGCCTTTTTGCGCTACCACGATCCGGAAAACTGGCCGCTACTACGTGAGGCACTCAAAGATATGGGTCGTGCCGACCTGATCGGCAACGGTAAGCGTCATCTTGTGCCGCTTTTTCAGCCGACGGGTACAGGCGCTTGGGGCGTGGGCGAAAGATCTGCGAGCGAGCGGCCGCGTGCTTCAGGCAACGTGCCGCGCGGGGCTTCTCCCCGGCCTCCCGCAGGGCGTGTGGCTGCCAAACCTGTGGCGCGTACTTCACCCGCAGCGGCGTCTTCTGCATCGCCTCGTGCCCGACCAGAGCACGGTACCGCCTCCGGCAAGCCAGGGGCTGGGCGACAGGATACGCGCAAGCCGAAACGGTGAGAGACATGGAGATGTTGCCCTTGCAAATCGTTTATGCCGACGAAGTGCTGCTGGTGCTGGAAAAGCCCAGCGGTCTGCTTTCGGTGCCGGGGCGGGGTGAAGACAAGCAAGATAGTCTGTCTGCGCGGGCGCAGGCTTGTCATGCCGATGCCTTGGTGGTGCATCGCCTCGACAGGGATACCTCCGGGCTGATTCTTATGGCGCGTGGCCGCCATGCGCAGAGCGTGTTGAGCAAGGCGTTTGCCAATCGCCGGGTACACAAGCGTTATCAGGCAGTGGTCTTTGGGCTCCCCCCCAAACCTGTGCAGGGGGGCTGGGGGGTGATCGACCTGCCTCTGGCGCTGGATTGGCCCAACCGTCCCCGCCATATCGTCGACCCCGTACAGGGCAAACCCAGCGTGACCCGCTGGAAACCCTTGCCTGAACCCTGGTGTGGCACGACACCGGTCACGGCCACCTGCACGCGTCTCGAACTTGAGCCAGTGACTGGACGTTCTCATCAATTGCGCGTGCATTTGCAGGCGCTTGGGCACCCCATTCTGGGGGATACCCTCTATGCGCCGCCCGAGGCGCAGGCGTTGGCTGCACGGTTGTTGCTGCACGCATGTTTCCTGGCGTTTCGACACCCGATTACTGGTGAAGAAATGGAATTCAACTCATCTGTCCCTTTCTGATTTTCTGTTCATGAGTTCAAGCAAACCCTGCCCTTTCTGTGTGCTCGACCCCGCCCGCATCCTGGCGGAGGACGCCTTGACGGTGGTCTACAAGGATGGTTTTCCGGTGTCACCGGGCCATACCGTCATCATTCCCCGTCGTCATTTCGCCACCTTGTTCGAGGCGACGGAAGAAGAGCAGGCCGCCCTGCTCAAGGCGCTGAATCTCGCCAAAACAATGCTCGATGAACGACATCACCCCGACGGCTACAACATCGGTATCAACCATGGCCGTGCCGGTGGGCAAAGCGTGCCGCATCTGCATATCCACATCATTCCGCGCTATCTCGGCGACAAGGAAGACCCGCGCGGCGGGGTGCGCTGGATTCTGCCGGAGAAGGCCAGGTACTGGGCTTGATGGGCGCAGCCATCAGACAGCGGAAGTTCGGATAGGCATATCTTTTTTACGCTGTTATGCTTTCTCCACACATGACTCAAGGTTTTGTGTGTCGTGTCTTCAGTGGGTTTTGGCTGGCTTGGGTGTGGATCGAAACGTTTTGAAAGGAGAAACATCGTGTTGAAGATTCTGCTGGGTTCTCAGATTGGCATTCTTTCCATCATTACCGTTGTCGGTGCATTGGCCGTGGTTTTGGGGTTTTCGTTTTGGATGTACAGAAAATCACTGAACAAAGGCGATTGAAGCGCCTTTTTCTGGCCCGAGCAGGCAGTGGAGGCCCCCATGGGGTGAGGTGGCGCTGTCTCGCCATCGGTTTGTTCGGCGTTTGCCTGGTCGGCACGGTCAGTGCCGACAGTGCTTACAAGGGCATCGACGGTGTGGCGCTATTGCGCATGTGCCAAGGGGCCGACAGGGTGCGCGCCCTGTCCGTCATGTGCCACAACTACCTCAATGGCTACCTTGATGCCGCACACCACTTCAACCGGCATCCGGGTTTCTGTCTGGCTGATGGCGACAAGGAAAAATTGCCCAACAGCCTCGTGAGTTGGCTGAACGAGCATCCCGACAGGCAGAAGCAACCTGCCGGGGCGGTGTTGGAACACGTGCTGAAAACCACGTTTGCCTGCAAGGGCAAGAGTTGATCTTCTGTACACGGGGCGCGCTCAGCGGCGTGCCAGTCAGCGGTGCGCCAGTTCTTCCAGACAATCCATGAGGGCCTCGGCGAAAGCCTGACTGTCCTTTTCGTTCGATGGCATGTGCACGATGCCAATGCCCCGTTCGGCACAGACGTCGGCGTCGACGATATCCCGTGACGGCCCTGTCACAACCAGCCATCGCAGTTTGAGGCAGCGCGCCAGGTCTGCTGCGCTGACTGGCACCTCCGCCGTGACCCCCATGCTGGCGCGCCAGAGAGGTTCACCGCACTCGCCTGGAGCTGTGTCGGGGTGTTCCACCCAAACGTGATCAAAGTCGGGAATACGTAATTCGCCGGGAATGTGGGCGCGATCGAGAATGACAACATAATGCTTCATGGCAGGTTGGGGCCTATTTCAGAAAAGCGATCCATAGCGGCAGGGAAATCAGGAACAGCAGACTGCTCCAGCTCGCAGTGAGCGCAGCGGCGCGCACATCAAGGTGAAAACGGTCGGCAAAGCTGGCGGCCATGAGCATGGTTGGCATGGCGGTTTCCAGCACGGCTGCGGTTTGCGCTGGGTGTAATTCGCCAAACAGCAGCGCTGCTGCCAGCAGGGTCAGCAGCGGTGACAGCGCCAGCTTGACCGACACAGCCCAGGCGACGGGTGCGCTCGGGCGCAGATTTCCCCAAGGAATCGATAACCCGAGATTGAACAACATGATGGGAATGGTGGCCTGCCCCATGAACTTGGCGGCCTTGATCAACGCGCTGGCATCCACGCCAGAAAGGTTGACGGCGAAACCCAGTACGAAACCCCAGATGGGCGGCAGGGTCAGCACGGTGCGCAACAGACTTTCACCATGGCCACCCTCGTGCCCCAGACGGGTCGCAATCCATACCCCGAAAGTCCAGAGGATGGGGGTTGAAGCCAGCACATCGGCAAAGGCTGCATAGGTGCCGCCCATATCGCCATACAGAAACGTCAGTGTCGGGTACCCCATGAACAGCACGTTGCCGAACATGCCTGCCAGCAGAATCGCTGCCCGTGTTTCACGCGACAGGCCTCGCCCGAGGCGGCTGTGAAACAGAGCCGGATAGAGCAGCGAAAAAGAGAGGGCAATACCGATCACGGTGATGAGCGGCACGGTCAAGAGTTGCGGGGTGATCTGCGCCTGGGCTGCCAGAGCAAACAGCAATGGTGGCGCAAACACATCGACGACCAGCCGGTTGAGATTGATGCGTAGGCTCTGCGCGGGAAACTGTGGACGAAAACGCACCCACAACCCCCCTGCGGCGACCAGCGAGGCAATGGGTAGCCAGACTTGCAACAGCAGTTGCAGAAGAAAACTTGAACTCAAGGGAGTCAGTGCACGTGGCGAGCAACGGGGGGCGAATTCTAACCGGGTTGCCCGCAGCCCGACCCCGGGAGTCAGTCTTCCCCAACCTCCATGCCCAACTCCTGAATCTTGCGTGTCAGCGTGTTTCTGCCCCAGCCCAGCAAGGTGGCGGCCTCGATCTTGCGTCCACCAGTATGGTGCAGGGCCACGCGCAGCAGGGTGCGTTCAAATTCCCGCGCGAGATCATCCAGAATGCCGATTTCGCCGCGTGCCAGCTGCATTTGCGCGGTGCGCGCCAAGGCCTCGCTCCAGTCGATCTGTGTCTGGGGGGTGCCCGTGCTGGCTTCGGCGGGCAAGTCTTTCGGTTCCACCACCTGGCCAGGGGCCATGACGGTGAGCCAGTGGCACAGGTTTTCGAGCTGGCGCACGTTGCCGGGGTAGGGCAGTGCCGCCAGCGCCTTCATGGCTTCATCCGACACCTGCTTCATTTCCACACTCAGATCCTGGGCACTCTTCTTGAGAAAGTGTCGGATCAGCAGCGGAATGTCTTCGCGGCGCTCGCGCAGTGGCGGTAGTTTGATGCGGATGACGTTGAGGCGGTGGAACAGATCTTCGCGGAACAGGCCTTGCCGCACGCGTTCTTCCAGCGTCTGGTGGGTGGCGGCGATGACACGCACGTTGACGCGCACCGGGGCATGTCCGCCCACACGGTAGAACTCGCCATCGGCGAGTACACGCAGCAGGCGGGTCTGCAAATCGGCGGGCATGTCGCCGATTTCGTCGAGAAACAGCGTGCCGCCATCAGCCTGTTCAAACCGACCCCGGCGTGAGGCGGTGGCCCCGGTGAAGGCACCGCGTTCATGTCCAAAGAGTTCCGATTCGAGCAGATCCTTGGGGATGGCTGCCGTGTTCAGCGCGATGAAGGGCTTGTCCTTGCGTGGGCTGTGGCGGTGCAAGGCGTGGGCGACGAGTTCCTTGCCGGTACCGGTTTCACCGGTGATGAGCACGGTTGCGTGTGAATGTGCCAGGCGGCCAATGGCACGGAAGACATCCTGCATGGCGGGTGCCTGGCCGAGCATGGCTTCGCCCATGGGGCCGACTTCCAGCCCGGTGCTTTCGTCGCCCCGGCTGCTTTCTTCGAGGGCGCGGTGAATGAGTTCGAGCGCGTGGTTGATGTCGAAGGGCTTGGGCAGATATTCAAAGGCCCCCCCCTGAAAGGCCGCGACGGCGGAATCGAGGTCGGAATAGGCCGTCATGATGATGATGGGCAGACGCGGATGCGCGGCCTTCACCTTTTCCATGAAATCCAGCCCGCTCATGCCTGACATGCGGATGTCGGAGAGCACGGCACCGGGGGTTTCCTTATCCAGCCCGCGCAGCGCAGCTTCGGCGCTATCGAAGATCTGGTGGGGCAGGTTTTCGCGCGCCAGGGCTTTTTCAAACACCCAGCGGATGGAGCGGTCGTCATCAATGATCCAGACGGGTTTCATGGCAGTTCCTGTGCGTGTTTATTTGATCGGCAGATAGATGGAAAAACAGGTACGGCCGGGCTGGCTTTCCACATGAATGGCACCGTCGTGGCGTTGCACCAGATTTTGCGCCAGGGTCAGGCCCAGGCCGCTGCCCCCTTCTCGCCCGGACACCAGGGGCATGAACACCTGACCGAGAATTTCCTCGGGAATGCCGGGGCCGTTGTCGATGACATCGATGCGAATGGCCAGCCTCCACAGTTTCATGGCCAGCGTCACCTGACGCGCAACGCGTGTGCGGAAGATGATTCGCCCCGAACCTGCCATGGCCTGTGCAGCATTGCGGGCAATGTTGAGTACGGCCTGGATGAGTTGTTCCGGGTCACCTTTCAGGTCGGGCAGGCTGATGTCGTAGTCGCGGCGAAAACGCAGCAGGGTGAATTCAGCCAGCAAGACGCTGCGTACCCGCTCCAGTACTTCATGAATGTTGACCACCTGCACTACCGGGCGCTTGGCCGGGGTGAGCAGACGGTCGAGCAGGCCTTGCAGGCGGTTGGTTTCCTGGATGATGACCTGGGTGTACTCGCGTAATTCCGACTCTTCCAGCTCGGCTTCGAGTAGTTGTGCGGCCCCCCGAATACCGCCCAGCGGGTTGCGGATTTCATGGGCAAGCTGGCGCAGCAAGGCCTGGCTGGCCTGACTTTGCGCCATGGTTTGCTCATCGCGGGCAATGCGCGCACTGCCTGCGGCCGGGTGCATTTCGATCAGGGCGCTTTGCTCTGGGTCATCAAGCGGCGAAACCGTAACGGACAGCACCAGCGTGTGGCCGTTAATGGGTAAGTGCAGGCCGTGTTCGGTGAAACTGGTGCCCTCTCGCAGGGCATTGACCACCACGCGCACCAAATCGGTGCAATCCACCAGGAGCGTGCTGAGCGTTCGCCCAACGGCATGGTGGACGGAAATGCTCAACAAATTCTCCGCAGCTGGATTCAGATAGCGCACCGTGCCGGTGGCATCGACAACGGCAACGGCAGTGGCGAGAAGATCTGGGTTAGGCGCAGTGTTCATGATTGGCAGGGAAGATTTGTCTCCAGATTAGCAAGAAGCAGGCCATGGCGTGGCGGGCTAGAATGACACAGGCAGAATTCCGCAGGGGGTGAAATGGGCAACACCGCGAGCAACACCGTGAACCGCACCATGACGGTCGACGGCAATGAAGCGGCTGCGCGTATGGCGTTTCTCTGCAACGAAGTGGTGGCGATTTACCCGATCACACCTTCCTCGAACATGGGGGAGTGGGCGGATGAGTGGGCCAGCCAAGGGCGCAGCAATCTCTGGGGCAGTGTGCCGCGCATCATCGAAATGCAATCCGAAGGCGGCGCTGCCGGGGCATTGCATGGCGCGCTCACTTCCGGGGCACTGGCGACCAGCTTCACTGCCAGCCAGGGGTTGCTGCTCTACATTCCCAACCTTTACAAGCTTGCCGGTGAACTGACCCCTTTTGTGCTGCATGTCGCGGCGCGTGCGGTGGCCAGTCATGCCTTATCGATCTTTGGCGACCATTCCGATGTCATGGCTTGCCGCACGACGGGATGTGCCCTGTTGTGCGCAGCCTCCGTTCAGGAAGCCCAGGATTTTGCCCTGATTGCTCAGGCGGCGACGTTGGCCGGGCGGGTGCCGATCCTTCATTTCTTTGATGGATTTCGTACTTCGCACGAGGTGGCCAAGATCGTGGCGGTGTCCGAAGACGTGGCGCGCGCCATGATTGATCCGCAGGCTGTCATGGCGCACCGGCAACGCGCCCTGTCACCCGAGCACCCGGTCTTGCGTGGCACCTCCCAGAATCCCGATGTGTTTTTTCAGTCCCGAGAACGGGCCAATGGCATCTTTGACGCTTTTCCCGAGGCCATGCAGCAGGCCATGCAGCGTTTCGCCGAGCTGACCGGACGGGCCTATCACCCGTTCGATTACGAAGGTGCAGCCGATGCCAAACGGGTCATCGTGCTCATGGGCTCAGGTGCGGAAACCGTGGCCGAGACCGTGGCGCATCTCAATGCGCGTGGCGAAAAGGTGGGGGTGCTCAAGGTGCGCCTGTTTCGCCCCTGGTCGGGCGAACGCCTGCTGGCTGCCCTGCCGGAGGGGGTGCGCGCCGTGGCCGTGCTCGACCGTACCAAAGAGCCGGGAGCGGCAGGCGAGCCACTCTACAAGGATGTGCTCACCACGCTGGCCGAGGCCGCTGCTTCGGGCCGTCCCCTGCCGCGCGTGCTGGGCGGGCGTTATGGCCTGGCCTCGAAGGAATTCACGCCGGGCATGGTCGCTGCCGTATTTGCGGCGCTGGACGATGCCGGGCGGGCAGTCGGACGGGCTTTCACCATCGGCATCCATGACGACGTGACAGCCCTTTCCCTGCCGTGGAATGCCGAGTTGCGCACCGATGCTGCCTGCGCCCTGCATCACGCCGTGTTCTGGGGGCTGGGTGCCGATGGCACGGTCTCCGCCAACAAGAACACCATCAAGATCATCGGCGAGGCCACGCCGCTCCACGCCCAGGGGTATTTCGTCTACGACTCGAAGAAATCGGGGGCAGTGACGGTGTCGCACCTGCGTTTCGGCGAAGCCCCCATTCGTTCCTCCTATCTCATCGAGCCCGGCATGGCCGGGTTCGTTGCCTGCCACCAGACCGTGTTTCTGGAACGTTACGACCTGCTGGCACAAGCGCGCGAGGGCGGCGTTTTTCTGCTCAATACGCCGGTGTCGCCCGAGGTGGCCTGGGGCGCGCTACCGCCGGGCATGCAGGCAGGGATGCGCGCCAAGAACCTGCAATTCTGGGTGATCGACGCCTACCGGGTAGCCGAGGCCGCCGGACTGGGGCGGCGCATCAACACCATCATGCAGACCTGCTTCTTCGCCATTTCCGGTGTGCTGCCGCGCGATATGGCACTGGCCGCCATCAAGGCCGCTGTGGAAAAAACCTATGGCAAAAAGAGTCAGGAGGGGGTGACGCTGAATTTTCGCGCCATCGACATGACGCTGGCGCATCTGGCGCAGGTGACGATACCGACGGAAGACCTGGCCGTCGCGGCGGGCTGGACACCGCCCGGCCCTGGGGATACCGATTTCGTGCATGCCGTTACCCTGCTGATCCACCACGGTCTGGGCGATCGCCTGCCCGTGTCCGCCATGCCGCTCGATGGCACTTGGCCGGTGGGCACAGCGCAGTACGAAAAACGCACCATCGCCCTGGAAATTCCCGTGTGGGAGGCCGATTTGTGCACGCAATGCGGCAAATGCGTGTTCGTGTGCCCGCACAGCGCCTTCCGCGCCCGTGCGTTCGCCGTGGCGGGCATGCCGGTATCGCCTGCCACCTTCAAACATGTCGCCGCGCGCAGCAAGGATTACCCGGTGGGGACACACATGACGTATCAGGTGGCTCCCGAAGATTGCACCGGCTGCGGCGATTGCATCGAAGCCTGTCCCATCCACGACAAGGCCGACCCCGAGCGCCGCGCGGTGAACATGGCCGTGCTTACCCCCGAGTTGCGTGCCGCCGAGCGCGACAACTTTGCTTTCTTTCTCAGTCTGACACCGCTCGACCGCGAGGCGGTGAAGCACACCACCGTGCCCGGTGCCATGCTGCTTGACCCCCTGTTCGAGTTTTCCGGCGCGTGTGCGGGGTGTGGCGAAACGCCCTACATTCGCCTGGCTACACAGCTTTTCGGCGACCGCATGCTCATCGCCAATGCCACCGGCTGCTCATCCATCTATGGGGGCAACCTGCCCACCACCCCCTATACCGTCGACGCCGAAGGACACGGCCCGGCCTGGTCGAACTCGCTGTTTGAAGACAATGCCGAGTTCGGACTGGGTATGCGTCTGGCCGCCGACCAGCTCATGGATTACGCGCAACATCTGGTTCGTGACCTGGCCGACGAGATCGGCGGCGATCTGGCCGAGGCGTTGCTGAATGCCTCGCAACGCGAGGAAAACGGCATTCGCGCACAGCGCCGCCGGGTGACGGCGTTGCTGGAAAAACTGGCCGCGAGCACGCACGCACGTGCCAAAGAGCTGGCTTCCGTGGCGGAATGGTTGATCCGCCGCTCGGTGTGGATCATCGGCGGCGACGGCTGGGCTTATGACATCGGCTACGGTGGGCTCGACCACGTGTTGGCACTGTCCTATGACGTCAACCTCCTCGTACTCGACACCGAGGTGTATTCCAACACCGGTGGCCAGACTTCCAAGGCCACGCCGCTGGGCGCGGTGGCGCGGTTTTCCGCCGGGGGCAAGGCGACGGCCAAGAAAGATCTCGGGCGACTGGCAATGAATTACGCGCATGTTTACGTCGCCAATGTGGCTTATGGCGCGAAAGATGTGCATACCCTGAAGGTATTTCATGAGGCCGAGTCTTACGATGGCCCCTCGCTCATCGTCGCCTACAGTCCGTGCATCGCCCACGGTGTCGACCTGCGCTACAACCTGCGGGAACAGGACAGGGCGGTGAAATCGGGGCACTGGCCGCTCTTCCGACGCGACCCGCGCTTGGCCGAAGCCGACGAGAACCCGTTCCGACTTGATTCCGCACCTCCGAGTGTGCCGCTGGGGGAATTCATGCAGGAAGAAAGTCGTTTCGCCATGCTGGCGCGCAGCCACCCTGAAGCCGCCGCACGTTTCCTCGACGCGGCCAGCAAACTGGCCGAGGCGCGTTTCGAGGCCTGGCGGGCGCGGGCGGAGAAAAGCTGAAACGCCCCGCAGGGGGCGATCAGAAGAAGGCTTTGAGGATGAGTGACATCACGCCTGCAAGCAAAATGCCGATCATCCATTGCAGCAGGGTGAATTTGCCGTTGATTTCAGCTCTGAGAACGTCTGTTTTGAGGTCGAAGTGCTCGCGCGTGACCAGCCCATCCTGAGATCGGGCAATGATCCGCACCACGGCTTCGGCTTGTTTCTCGGTGAAATCGGCCTCGCGCAGTTCACGGATGAGTTGATGGGTATCGAAGGTCACGGTGCTCATGGGGCCGATGATGGGCTTGCTGTTACAGGGGTGTCAATTTTCGGGGATGAAATGCGGAAACGGGGGCGGCCCTTCATTTATTCAAGAGCGCCCCCAGGGCCGGGCTTCGCCCAGCCCGCCCCCCGAGGGGATCAAGCAAACTCGGGGCGGCCCTTCATTTGCTTGAGAGGCTACAATGCGCCCCGGTTTGGGGCAGATGGACATGAGCGAGCAGGATAACAACACCCTCAAGGAACACCTCGAAGACAGCCTGCATCAGGTGATGGATCTCATCGCCCGTCAGAAGCTGGTGGAAGAGCTCGTCCACAAGCAAGAGGCCGTGCGCGGTGACATGAGTCGCCACGATCTGGTGGAGTCGCTGGTACACAAACAAAATCTGGTCGAGCTCTCCAAAAAACTCGACAGCCTGCATCCCGCCGACGTCGCCTACATCCTCGAAGCCTTGCCGCTGGATGAACGTCTGCTGGTCTGGGATCTGGTCAAGGCCGAGCGCGATGGCGACATCCTGCTCGAAGTTTCCGACGCGGTGCGCGAATCGCTCATCGAGGCCATGGACAACCGCGAGTTGCTGGCCGCAGCGCACAGCCTCGATACCGACGAAATCGCCGATCTGGCCCCCGATCTGCCCAAGGACGTCGTCCAGGAGTTGATGAAATCCCTGGACGAGGCCAAGCGTTTGCAGGTGGAAAGCTCGCTGGCTTACGACGAGGAATCAGTCGGTGCGCTCATGGACTACGACTTCGTCACCATTCGTGCCGATGTCACCCTGGAAGCAGCCCTGCGTTATCTGCGCCGCCTGGGAGATCTGCCCACGCATACCGACAAGTTGTTCGTGGTGGAACGCGACCGCAGCGTGGTCGGTGTGCTGCCGCTCACCCGCTTGCTGGTGCATGACCCGGAAGTGCATGTCGCGGCCATCATGTCCGACGACCCGGTGACGTTTCATCCTTCCGACAAGGCGTCGGATGCCGCGCAGGCCTTCGAGCGTTATGACCTGATTTCCGCGCCGGTGGTGGATGCGAAGGAACGTCTGGTGGGGCGGCTGACCGTCGATGAAATGATGGACTTCATCCGGGCCGAATCCGAAGCCGACATGCTCCAGGCCGCTGGCTTACGCGAAGACGAAGACCTGTTTACCACAGTGTGGAAGGCCGCCAAGAACCGCTGGCTGTGGCTGGCCATCAACCTGTGTACGGCCCTGTTCGCTTCGCGCGTGGTAGGGGCGTTTGAGGGCTCCATCGAGAAACTGGCGGCGCTGGCGGCTTTGATGCCGATTGTCGCGGGCATGGGCGGCAACTCCGGCAACCAGACATCCACCCTGGTGGTGCGTGGTCTGGCGCTGGGCCTCATCAACCGCGACAACGCACAACGCCTATTGGCCAAGGAACTGGGTATCTCGCTGCTCAACGGGGTGGTCTGGGGCAGTGTGATGGGCGTGGTGGCGTGGATGCTGTATCAGAACGCGGCCCTGGGGGCAGTGATGGCCGCAGCCATGCTGCTCAACCTAGTAGTGGCGGCGCTGGCCGGTTATTTCGCGCCGGCGCTGATCGACCGGTTTGGCCGCGATCCGGCCTTTGGTTCGGCCGTGCTCACCACCTTCATTACCGATTCGATGGGGTTTTTCATTTTCCTCGGACTGGCGACGGTGGTGCTGCTGTAGCGAGGTGTCACTCGACCAGCTCCGATGGTTCTCAGTCCGGGCGTAGCGCCGCATCCACCATGCCGCACCAGATATGGCCGATGAGGATGTGGCATTCCTGCACCCGTGCGGTGACGTTGGCAGGCACTACCAGCGCATGATCGACGCATGCGCTGAGCGCGCCGCCATCAGCACCGAGGAGGCCGATGCAGGTCATGCCTGAGTTTCTTGCTGCCGCTGCGGCAGCAATGACATTACGGCTGTTGCCGCTGGTGGAAATGGCGATGAGTGTGTCGCCAGCGCGTCCCAAGGCTTCGACTTGCCGTGCGAACAGACGCTCAAATCCAAAATCGTTGGCGATGGCCGTCAGGGCCGAGGTGTCGGTGGTGAGTGCGATGGCAGGCAAGGCGCGCCCGGTGGTTTCAAAGCGGCACACCAGTTCGGCGGCAATGTGCTGGGCATCGGCGGCGCTACCACCATTGCCGCACAGCAACACCTTGTTACCCCGGCGCAGACAGTCGATCAGTATTTCGCCCAAGGTTGCGATTTCCGTTTCCTGCGCCCGAAGTGCCTCGATGGCCTGCTCATGGGCGGCAAAGATTTCTGAAATCAAGGTCATGGCGAATGGGCTCCAAGTAGAATACGCGCCGCGATTTAATCATTGATCCGCTTCCATGCATTTGAAATTGCCCGATTTTTCCGCCGCAAGTGTGCTCGTCGCGGGGGATGTCATGCTGGATCGTTACTGGCAGGGGCCTGCTTCCCGGATTTCACCCGAAGCCCCCGTGCCGGTCGTGAAAGTGGAGCAAGACGAATTCCGTCCAGGTGGTGCAGCTAACGTGGCGCTCAACGCGGCAGCACTGGGCGTGCAGGCAACCCTGGTTGGTCTGGTGGGCGAAGATGCCGAGGCCGCCATGCTCGAAGCGCGCCTGCAATCACATGGCGTGGTGTGCCATCTGGCGCAGGCTCCAGGCAGCCGCACCATCACCAAACTGCGGGTGCTGGCCAAAAATCAGCAGCTCATCCGGCTTGATTTTGAAGATGGCTTTCCGGGGTGTGACAGCAGCTTGGTGCGAGAACGTTTTGCCAGTGCGCTTTCTGCAGCCAAGGCCGTTGTACTGACTGACTACGCCAAGGGGGTATTGCGTGATGCCTCCACCCTGATCCGCCTGGCGCGTGCGCGCGGCCTGCCGGTGGTGATCGATCCCAAGGGGACGGATTTCGAACGCTATCGCGGGGCGACCTTGCTGACGCCCAACCAGTCCGAGTTCGAAGCCGTGGTCGGGCGTGTGGCCGATGACGCCGATCTCGAAGCCAAAGGCTGTGCCCTGCGTGACGCGCTTGAACTTGAAGCCCTGTTGATTACCCGCAGCGAAAAAGGCATGTGCTTGTTGCAGCGCGGTCATGCGCCCCTACACATGCCGACCCGCGCCCGTGAGGTGTACGACGTCACCGGCGCAGGGGATACCGTCGTGGCCGTATTGGCGGCCTCGCTCGCGGCAGGGGAATCGATGCACGAAGCCGTCATTCTCTCGAACCTGGCGGCAGGCGTGGTGGTGGGCAAGGTGGGCACGGCCACGGTCTCTCCTGCCGAGTTGCTTGCTGCCATGGAAGAACACCTGCCCATGCAGCGCGGGGTGGTCGGAGAGGACGAACTGCTCACATTGGTGGCGCGCGCGCGTTCAGCGGGAGAACGCATTGTCATGACCAATGGTTGTTTCGATATTTTGCACGCCGGGCACGTGACCTATCTGCAGCAGGCACGCGCCTTGGGTGAGCGGTTGATCGTGGCGGTCAACGAAGATGATTCCGTGCGCCGTCTGAAAGGTTCGAGCCGCCCTGTCAACCCGCTGTCCGCGCGTGCAACCGTACTGGCTGCGCTGGCGGCGGTGGATTGGGTGGTGCCGTTTGGCGAAGACACGCCCGAACGCCTCATCTGCTGTGTATGCCCCGATGTGCTGGTCAAAGGGGGGGATTACCAGATTGCCGATATTGCCGGCGGCACATGCGTTACGGCAGCAGGCGGAGAGGTACGGGTGCTGCCCTTCCTTTCCGGCCATTCCACGTCATCCATGATCGCGTCGATCAAGAAAGGTTGAATCCATGTTCATCATTACCGGCGGAGCTGGTTTCATTGGCAGCAATCTGGTGCAGGCGCTCAATCAGCGGGGTATCACCGACATTCTGGTGGTCGACAACCTGAAAAACGGCGTGAAGTTCAAAAACCTTGCCGATGCCAACATCGTGGATTACATGGATCGCATCGACTTCATCAATCGCGTGCGGGGTGGGCAGGATTTCGGCAAGGTCGATGCGCTCATTCACGAAGGTGCCTGTTCTTCCACGACCGAGTGGGATGGCGAATTCGTGATGAAAAACAACTTCGAATACAGCAAATCCTTGCTGCATTGGTGCCAGGCATCGGGTGTGCGCTTCATTTATGCCTCATCTGCCTCGGTCTATGGCATGGGGCCGGTATTCAGCGAAGCGCGTGAGCACGAAAAGCCGCTCAACATGTACGCCTATTCCAAATTTCAGTTTGACCAGTACCTGCGCCATTTTCAGATGGCGTTGACCGGGCAGGTCTGCGGACTGCGCTATTTCAACGTGTATGGCCCGCGCGAAAGCCACAAGGGCGGTATGGCCAGTGTCGCCTTTCACTTCCATCATCAGCTACTGCGTGGCGAAAACGTACGCCTGTTTGAGGGCACCGATGGCTATGCCCATGGTGAACAGTTGCGCGATTTCGTGCATGTCGACGATACGGTCAAGGTCAAGCTGTGGCTGCTCGAACATGGCAACGTGTCCGGCATTTTCAACGTGGGCACCGGCAAGGCACAGAGTTTTAACGAGGTGGCACGGGCGGTCGTCAAGTACCACGGTCGTGGCGAGATCGAGTACGTGCCTTTCCCCGAACCGCTCAGAGGGCGTTATCAGAGCTATACCCAGGCCGATATCACACGCTTGCGTGCGGTGGGGTACGACGCGCCTTTCATGAGTGTGGAAGAAGGTGTGCCGCGATACCTGCAATGGTTGGAGGCCAACCCGGTCGGGTGATTTCTCCTTTGGCACACGCCATCCCCGTTGATCGAAAGCACAACGTGCTCGGCCAACAGGAGAGGTGTCGTATCACTGCCCCTTTTACCGTCCCCTTTACGGACCCCTTCGTGTCAATGCTCAAAAAAACGATTCTTTTCTCTATCGAGCTCGCCGATCGTGAACTGCTTGCCAAGACCTGGCTGGCCATGGAAATGGTCAAGAGAGGATTTCGTGTCTACATCGGTACCTTTCGCGCCCTGCACGAAATCCGCCACAAGATCGATTCCTGCATTTTTTTTCACAAGAGCTCATACAAGCGCCGTGCGCTGCAGTACAAGCGCCAGATGGGCGCGGTGATTGCCGTGCTGGATGAAGAAGCGGGCATCGCCATTCCCTCCCGCAATCTGGATGAGTTCTGCCAGTTTCGTTATGGCCCGATCAACAAAGAGGCGTATGACTACGTCTTCACCATAGGCCACGGCTACACGCAACGCCTGTTGGCGATGCCCAACATGGCGGGCGTCAAGGTGGTGACGACGGGGTGGCCGCGCATCGATCTTTGGCGTGAGGAATATGCGGCCATTCATGCGGACAAAATGGCCGAAATCCGGCAAGCGCATGGAGACTACTGGCTGTTTGTTTCCAGCTTCGGTTTTACTTCACGGGCCGGTATGGAATGCCAGCTCAAGAATGCCCAGGCCGACAAGAGCAGTTATTCCGAAAAATGGGCTTTGTCCCTGCAGAACGTGTATCAGGCCCTGACCAACTACATCGACCTGCTCGGGCAACTCGCTGCGGATGCGAGGCAGAAGATCATCATTCGCCCGCATACCTCGGAAAGCATCGACGAATGGAAAGCCCTGTTTGCCGCCTATCCGAACGTGGAAGTGATCCGTGAGGGTGATATCGCCCCCTGGCTGCTTGCTGCCAGCGGGGTGATTACCTACCGCTCCACCGTCAACGTACAGGCCGCGCTCAATGGCATTCCCACGGTGCAATACAAGATCAACGAGATTGACGGTGTCGACGACCTGGCCGTGTTCAAGGTCTCGAAATGTGCCGAGACCGTTGACGAGGTCAAGCAATACCTGGATTCGTTCAAGTCTGCGGACGAACGACACAGGTTGAAAGAAGCCGCCGTGGCGTTGCTCAAGGATGACGTGTCTTCGCTGAACGGCCCGACGGCGGTCAGCCGCATTGCCGATACGCTGGCCCAGGTCGAAGTGCGCCCCCAACCGGAAATAAGGGTGCATGCGCTCATGAAAACGCTGTCTCATGGCTGGAACCGTTACAAATATGCCGAATACCGGTTGCACAAGGTCTTGCATCAGACCATTTTCAGAAACCGTGCCCGTCGCATGAGCCGGTTCGACAAAGTGCCGCGCGGCATTCAGGCCGAAGAAATCGCAGCCATTGCGAAGCTGATGCAATCGGTGCAGCAGGACGAGACGACGGCGATACCGTGTCGACAGGTTTCGACCAATCTCGTTGAGATGGGGTAGTGGCGTGCGTGGTTGCGTGCGTGGTTGCGTGTGTAGTCGCGCACGCGCCGTGCCCGCCGCTCAGGCAATCGAGGCAGATTCCCGTGAGGCCAGCGCCTCGGCGACGAGCCAGTCTGTTTCGTCATCGATATCGCAGTCATAACGGCGGTCTGTAGAAAACACGCCCTGCATATCGGTTGTCATGAAAGTGGGCTCTGCCAGAAACCGGGCAACGCCGATGACATAGAAGCTGCCGCTCAACGCATAGGCCGGTGGCAGGTCTTGTGAGCGGGTGATGCCCGGGTCGAGATCGACATAACGCACCAACCGGCCCTCGGACGTTTGTTTGAAGCACCAGCCCGGGTGCGTCTGTACAGCACCGAAAGCCAGAACGGGCGCGCCTTTTGCCTGCTGGCAGAGCGCGAGCGCCGTGCTGAGCATGGCCGGGTCACGAAACGGTGTGGTGGGTTGAAGCAGCACCAGATAATCGTAATGACGGCCGAGGGCAGCCTGAGTTGCCAGCGCATGTTTGACGACATCCAGCGAAGAGGCCGTGTCGCTGGCCAGTTCGGCAGGGCGCAACCAGGGCACCTCCACACCAAAACGGCGAGCGACTTCCGCAATCTCGGGGGTGTCGGTGGAGACGACCACATCGTCTATCTCGGGTTGGCGGTGCGCACACTCGATGGACCAGGCAATCAGTGGTTTTCCTGCCAGGGACTTGATGTTTTTACCGGGCAAACGTTTCGACCCGCCGCGAGCGGGGATCAGGGCAAGCACGCGCTGTTGACCGATCATTCAAAGACCCCCACGTATTCGCGGCGTGCACGCTCGAAATCTTCGATACGGCCAATGTCGATCCAGTACTCATGCACCGGAAAACCGCTGGTTGGCAGGTCTTGGGCAATGGCCTGCTGGAACAGCGTCGGCATGTCATAGAACAGATTGGCAGGAATCAGCGGCAGCACCTGTGGCGAAAGCAGGTAGATGCCCGCGCTCACAAAGACCTTTTGCTCAGGTTTTTCAATGATGTTGACGAGCCGATGTTCATCGACGGTCACGACCCCGTAAGGGATGGTGTGCGAAAACTGGCGCATGCCCAGTGTGGCAACAGAATGGTGTGCCAAGTGGAAGTCCAGCATGGCACCAAAATTGACCTTGGCCAGAATGTCGCCATTCATCACGAAAATGGGCTCCTGGGGTATTTCTGGGAGCAAGGTCAGAGCGCCCGCTGTACCGAGCCGCTGGTTTTCCTCCAGGTAACGGATATCGACGCCCCAGCGAGAGCCGTCGCCAAAGTGGGACTGGATTTTGTCCGACATGTAATTGACGGAGATATAAAAACGGTAAAAACCGTGCTCGATGAAGTTACCCAGAATGGTTTCCAGAATCGGCCGGTTCCCGATGGGCAGCATGGGTTTGGGGCAATCGTCGGTGAGTGGCCGCAAACGGCTACCCAGACCGCCAGCCATGAGCACGACAAAGTTGTCGCGGCGGGCGGGCTGCAATAGTTCATCGATGGTCTCAATGCCGGTGACGATGCGTTCCTGGTCAACGACCGGGATCTGATGGATGCGGTGTTGTTTCATCAGCGAGAGGATGACCTGGCGGTCATCGTTGGGGCCGACACACAACGGGTTTGCATTCATCAGACCGGAAATCGGGCTATCGAGGCCATGCCCCGCGAGGATGCCCCGGCGGATATCGCCATCGGTCACGGTACCGAGCAGATGCAGGTGTGCATCGACGACCAGGGCAATTTGCTGCGCACCCCGATCAATGGCCTGAACGGTCTCTTTGATGGTGGCGGTGGGGGGGACGAGTAGACTGCGCCAAGTGTTCATCGGGTTGCCATTAACGGAATTGGATATGCCGGTTTTTGAAGGGTGTCGGGGGCCGTCTTGTCTCCGGGGCGCTTTCATGAGCCCGGTCTGGGGGCTGATGGCGTGATGGTTTCGATGGCCTCACGTTCCGGGCAGGGGGGGAAAGTCGAAAAATTGCTTCTTCAGCAAGGTCGAGAAGTCGGCTTCTTCCATGATTTGCACCACCTTCTTGCTTGCACCGCCAGAACCGTAGGGATTCTCGGTCTGCGCCAAAGTCGCCTGGAAGGATGGTGAGTAGAGTGTATCCAGCGCCTGCAAGATGGCCTCTTGCCTGGGGAGACAGTCGATGACGCTGGTTGCACGCAGACGGCCCCGCTGACGGTCGCCGATATTGATGGTGCCTTTTTTGAGTGAGGGTACTTCAGCAATGCCGCTGGATGAGTTGCCGACCACGGCATCGACCCAGCGTACCGCCGAGAGATAGCGCAACTGGCCAAGCGAGGTGAAGGCTTTGGCTGTTTTGGGATGCGCAGCGACGAAGGCGTGAATCAGGTCGAACATCTGTCGCCCATCGGTGTCGGCATTGGGCATCGTGAAGATGATATGGGTCTCCTCAAGTTCAGCGAGAGCCGACAAGAGTTCGTGCATCTGTGCCGCCGCAGTGCCTTCTTCCAGGGTGACCGGATGGAAAGTCACCAGCAGGTTTTTCGCGCCCAGAGAAAAATCCAGGGATGTTTCAAGTGCCTGCCGACTCAGCAAAGGCAGACGCAGAATGCTGTCTATACCTAGGCCACCGACCCGGAATACGCGATCTGGCTGTTCTCCCAGTTGGATGACGCGCCGACGGTATTCTTCTGCAGCCACGAAGTGCAGGTGAGACATTTTGGTGATCGAATGGCGGATGGCTTCGTCGAATGCCCCCTCGGTCAATTCGCCGCCGTGCAGATGTGTGACGGGAATGCGCGCGATCATCGCGGCGGAAACGGCCGCGAGAATTTCGTAGCGGTCACCCAGTACGACGAGCATGTCCGGTTTCAAATCGGCCAGCGCATCGGCAAAGCCACATATCGCCAATCCCATCGATTTGGTGACCCCCACGGGGGTGTCTGAGCTGAGCAGCATCTCGACCTTGCGGTCAATGCGAAAACCATCTGCCTCAATGGTCTTGTAAGTCAGGCCAAACTCGGGCGAGAGATGCATGCCGGTAACCAGCAACTGGAATTGCAGACAGGGAGAAGCTTCTATGCCTTCCATGACCCAGCGCAGCAGCCCGTATTCGGCCCGTGTACCGGTGACGACGCAAATTTTTTTCACAGGCGGATCAACTCATCGACAGCAAAATGGTAGGCCGCTGTGCGGCCGATGATGTCATCCCACAGCATGGGCGATAGTCCTGTCCCTGGGCGTTTGATACGCAGATTTTCTTCGGTCAACGGTTCTCCGCACCGGATTTCACGTGCAGCGACGATCGACTTGCGTGCAATCGCGCGGTTGCGTATTTCGCTGATGGACGGACGTTTCACGCCATCGCCCAAGGCAGTCTCGATGTTTCGGATCGAAGAAACCATCTGCCGCAATTCATGGGGTTCAAGGCTGGCCATGTGATCGGGCCCCGGCAGTGTCCGATCGAGTGTGAAATGCTTTTCGATGACTGAAGCCCCGAGCGCGACGGCGGCACAGGCTATTTCGATTCCCCGGGTGTGATCGGAATAGCCCGTACGCACGCCAAATGTGTGGCGCAGGGTCGTCATGGTGCGCAGATTGACTTCGGCCATCGGGGCCGGATATTCGGTTGTGCAATGCAAGACCGTGATGTGTGTCCGGGGTGTACCTGCAGATTCAAGAACCGCGAGAGCCACCTCGATTTCCGCCAGCGTGGCCATGCCGGTTGACAGGATGACCTCTCCACGTTGTCGACCGATATGGCGAAGGTAAGGCAGGTTGGTCATTTCTCCCGATGGCACCTTGAACAGGTGCAGACCAAGAGCAATCAGCATATCGATGCTTTCGATATCGAACCCGGTGGACAGAAAGCCGATGTTTCGTTGTGTGCAGCGCGTGATCAGGTGGCGGTGCATATCTTCGTCGAGTTCCAGGCGGCGGAGCATCTCGTATTGCCCCTCGTCGCTGCCCGTGGTTTGCATCTGATAAGTGGCCTTCGGGGCATTGCGAGTCACCAGACGGGCAGCAGAAAAAGTCTGGAACTTGACCAGATCGGCTCCGGCCTCCGCCGCCACATCAACCAACTGCATGGCATGTTCCAGACTGCCATTATGGTTGACGCCCGCTTCGGCAATGATCAGCACCCTGTTTTCTGCTGGCTTCATGTACGTCTCCTCAAGAGGGTTCCGGCTGGCACGTCACCGTCTACCACAGCGCCCGCCGCTATCACGCAATCGTCGCCGATGCGGACGCCCTGATGAATGATTGCGCCACTGCCGATGAAACAGTGGTCGCCAATACACACGCCGCCATTGACTCGCGCACCGGTGGCGATATGACAGTGCGCCCCGACCACGACATCATGCTCAAGCAGCGCCATCGTGTTGATAATTGCATTGACGCCCACCTGTGCGGTGGCATTGACCACCGCACCGTGCAGGACAATGCTGCCCTCTGCAATCTCGGCATGCCTCGATACATAGGCCTTGGGCGAAACAATCACGGGCAAACGGGCATTCAGGTTACGTAACTGCTCATATAGCCGTCGGCGGAGGGTGGCGGTCTTGATCTGTCCGACGGTCACCAAGGCATGGGGTGTCTTGTGCAGCAGGGTCGACAAAGCCGCGTCGTCGCCTAGTACGGGATACCCCAGAACGGCCTTTTCGCCCTCCTGCTGGGGGCGGACGATGCCGCGAACCGAAAAATCGGTGCATGTTTCGATGACATCGATGACCGCACGGCAGTGGCCCCCTCCACCGATGAGAAGCAAGGCGGTCATGCCAGAAAGGCGCTGCTTGGAATGTTGATCACCCGACGAACCAGCGATTCCGCTACTGGCAGCGGGGCTCTGGGGCACCGAGCAAAGGGTGGCAAATGTGGCATCAGATTCCAGAGCGGGCGGGTCATCAGGCCGACGTCGTTGGTCATCGTCAGAACAGCCTCGCATGCATCGGCCTGCGTTTCATCAAGAATCAGCGCCTGCAGCCAGTAATTGCTGGAGGCTCCTTCGGGTTCAGCCAGAAGCGAAACGCCGTGGATGTTGGCAAAGGCCTGACGATAAGCTTCATGCAGACGCCGCTTGGAGGCCAGAAAAGCGGGCAGGGTTTCGAGCTGGGCACAGCCCAGAGCCGCATTCAGATTGGGCAGGCGGTAGTTGTAGCCGATTTCATCATGTTCAAATGCCCAGCGATGCGGCACCTTTGCCGTTGTGGTCAGATGCTTGGCCTTTTTTGCCAGTGCCGTATCGTTCGTCAGAATGGCCCCTCCTCCTCCCGTCGTGATGGTCTTGTTGCCGTTGAAACTCAGCGTGCCCATCAGCCCCAGTGTGCCCGTGTGTTTACCGTGCCACGTGCTGCCCAACGATTCGGCGGCATCTTCGATCAGGACGAGATTGAATTCTCTGGCGATTTCAAGCAGGCCCTCCATATCGACCGGATGCCCGAAGACATGCATGGGCACCAAGGCACGCACGGTCCGTCCGGTATGCCGGTTGATGCTGATATGGCCCTGCCTGACGATGATGTCGCGCAGATATTCACGCAAGGCGCGCGGATCAATCCCCAGGGTGCGCGCCTCGCTATCGACGAAATGGGGAATCGCGTTGCAATAGCTGACGGCATTCGCGGTTGCGACGAAGGTTGCTGCAGGAACGAGTACTTCATCTTCCGGCTTGACGCCCGCCAGCAACAGGGCGACATGCAAAGCGGCGGTTCCATTGACCACGGCAACGGCATGACGCGCTCCCGTATATGCGGCGAGGTCGGCTTCGAAACGGTCGACAAATTTTCCGACTGACGAGACGAAGGTCGAATCGAGGCATTCCTTGAGATAGAGCCACTCGTTGCCCTGAAAGCGGGGCTCATGCAAAGCGGCTTTTTTTCCTCCAGTGACGGAAGAAATCGCTTGGACGATCTGCTGCGGAAGGCTTGAAGGCATGGCTGACCTCAATGTTCAGAGGTTGTAGATATGCGCCTTGTAAGCCTGCATGTTCTGGGGATGCAAGAACCAGTCCACCGTTTCGGCCAAGCCGCGCTTGAAGCCCTCTCGTCCACCATAGTGTGGTTGCCAGCCGAAGAGCTCACGCGCCTTGTCGTTGGCGGCCCACAGACGTTCGACCTCGCTTTTCTCGGGGCGCAGGCGAGCTTGGTCGGTGACGATGTCGACCGATACGCCCATGACTTCGGCGATGAGGTTGACGGTATCGCCCACCGAGATTTCGTAGTTCGAGCCGAAGTTGACGACCTCGCCCACACCCCGCGCTGATTCGGCGGCAGCAATGAAACCGGCCACAGTATCGAGCACGAAGTTGAAATCGCGGGTGGGGTGAATCGAGCCCAGGCGCAGGCTGCGTTGCCCGGAGGCGATTTGCGTGATGATGGTGGGAATCACCGCGCGGGCAGATTGGCGCGGGCCATAAGTGTTGAACGGGCGAGCAATGGTGACCGGCAGGCCGAAAGACGCATAAAAGGAATAGGCCATCTGGTCTGCGGCGATCTTGGTGGCGGAATAGGGCGATTGTCCTTGCAGCGGATGCTCTTCGGTAATGGGGACGAAACGTGCCGTGCCGTACACCTCGCTGGTCGAGGTATGGATGACCTTGATGCCCCCCAGGTCGCGTGCGGCCTGCAGGATGTTGAGGGTACCCTTGACGTTGGTGTCGACGTAGGTGTCCGGCGAGTGATACGAGTAGGGAATGGCGATCAGGGCGGCGAGATGCAAAACGGTATCGCAGTCTTTCATGGCCGTGCGCACGCCGTGTGGGTCACGGATATCGCCCGCGAAGATTTCGATCCTGTTGCGGATTTCGGGGGCAGCGTGATCCAGCCAACCCCATGAGTTGAACGAGTTGTAGAGCACGAAGGCGCGTACCTCATGGCCGCGGTGAACCAGTTGCTCCACCAGATGCGAGCCGATGAAGCCATCGGCACCTGTCACTAATACCTTGTTCATGAATGCGTGCTTTCCGAGAGGGCGATCAAAGACCCATGCAATTGCTGGTTTTGTAGAAAACGGTGCTTTGGTGCTGTTTGTGGCTGCGCGGCTTCAGGCCGATAAAGTCGATGTGTCTGAAACCTTGCGCGTGGGCAACCTGAAAGGCTTCCTGGTAATCGCTTCTGTCAGAATCATCCAGCAGGATGACTCCGTCGCCGTGAAGATGTGCCAAGCAGGCGGCGAAGCATTTCACGCGCTCCCGACCGTCGATGACGATGAGGTGATATTGCTCGTGACGCGAGGCAATTTCATTCACGTAGTCCCCCGAGCCGAGTTTGCGGTAGATCACTTCCACATTGCCTGGAACCTGTTCCTTGATCAGATTGAACCAGTGCTCGTTGTATTCCAGGGACACGACCGATTTGACCCGGCTGGCAAAAAACAACGTGGAATAGCCGCTGCCCCATTCAAACAGGCGCATGTCGGCATTCAGGCGTTTTTTCAGAAAGTCGATGATGGCGTAATTCATCCACGGCAATGCGTTGCCTTCGGCGTCGATGGGTTTTCTCTGCACATAGCCGCGTATCCAGCCGGTCTTCTTGAGGATGGAATTTCTGTTGAAGGTGAAGCGGATCAGGATGATGAGCGGCAGGAAGAGGCTGCGTATCAGGGTGCGGAAAAGATCAAGCATGGTTCAGGATTCCTCGGTGTGATTGAAAGTCGGCCACGTGGTCAGGCGTGAGCGCCGAGTGTTCTCAGCAAGCCATATAACCCAGCCTTGAGTTTTTGGTGAAGACTCAGATGCGGCTTGGCCGTATTCCAGAGCAGTTTTCTGGCGGGCATACCGAGTGAGCGGACATGGCGCAAGAGGCGGATGCTGTGGCGATTCAGGCATAACCGGTCGTCGTGGCTGAGGGGCGCGAGGTAGAGCGCGGCGAGTTTGTGGGCGACGTCATCCGTGTGGGTTTCGTCAAAGCGGGTTTCACCGCTTTCCGGTTGGTATTTCCGTATGAAGTAGTCCGTTACGGCAGCAACGCTGTACAGGGTTTGCCGGTGGGCATTGCCCGATGCCGAGATCTGGCTGGCATGGCGTCGGTAGAACAGCAGATCTTGAGAGATGTTCTCGATTTTTCCGATTTCAGAGAGTCGCAGCCAGAGGTCGTAATCCAGCGAGTTTCTGAATTTATCGCGGTATCCCCCGATCTGGCGCAAGGCTTCGGTGCGAATCATGGCCGAGGGGTGGCACATGCAGTTGCGCGTTTTCAGGGTCGTTTCTATATGTTGCCAGCCGGTCGGGGCCGTGCGTCGGCGCAATGGTCTGCCGCGTTCATCGATCAGCATGACATCCGACCCCGTGGCGAGTACGTCGGGGTGGGCCTGCATGAACTCGTATTGCACCTGTAAACGTGTGGGTGAGGCGATGTCGTCGGCATCCATCCGGGCGAGCAGGGGGGCGTTGACTGCCGCCAGGCCGACATTGGCGGCAGCAGCAATGCCTTGGTGTTGCCCCATGAGACGGGTGATGCGTGCATCACGGGCTGCGTAGTCTTCAATGATCTCGCCGGTACGGTCGTTCGAGAGGTCGTCCACGACGATGAGCCGCCAGTCTGGGTATGTCTGCCCAAGCAGGCTGTCGAGGGTCTGGGGGAGATAATGCGCGCTGTTATAAGCGGTAACCAGTATGTCGATGGCCGCAGGCTGGCGCGTCAATTGCGTGGCTCCATGTCCTGCTCTGCCCACAACGTGCGCAGCCAGCGGCAGGGGCGGGTATGACGCATGAGGCCGCCAGCGAAGCCGACCACCACTTCTTCCATTTTCGGGTTGCCGTGAAAGCACATGACGCGGGTGCTGGCGGGCAGACGTGGTTCGAGCAGGAAATTCAGGGGGGGGGTACGCATGGCATCGCGTTTGAAGCTGGAAATCCATTCGCCCGGAAAATAGGCGAAATCGCCGTGTTGTTGCGCGGTGCTGGAGGTGTATTTCTGTTCGGAGAATTTGTGCTCGCGAATGGCCCTGGCCGGGTCGGCGGCAAAATCGCCATACAAATAAGGGTGCAACGCCGGGTCGAAGCGGAACACCGAACCGTGCCCATCCGGGCGGCCTCGCCGGGCACCGAGCCAGTCATGGCGCATGCAGATTTTGCCTGGGGCAAAGTCGATCAGGTCGTCCAGCGGGCCGGTGATGACGACATCCAGGTCAAATCCCAGAATCGGGCCTTCTGCATCAATCAGGCCGGGCTTGAACAGGCTGATTTTGCCGAAGGCTCCTTTGCGCTTGCTTTCGCGCAAGGTCTCTTCGATATCGCTGGCAAAGGGTTCTTGGGGCAAGGGGGTGACATGAACCTCAGGACGGATGCCTGCGTCGTCGTCGGTGACACAGTGAAACCGGAAGGGGCGGCGCATGAAACGCTGGATTCCGGCATAGAGCCGGTTGACGTAGTACGCGGGGTATTTGTGGCCCCATTTGATGCAGATGAGGTTGGCGACAGTCATCGAAGTTCTCTTTGCCGCCCTGTTTGCGGTGAGGGGGCGCAGGTTGCTCGGGTTGGTGAGTTTGCGGAGGTTAGCCGCAAGTTCTGGACAAGATCGGCGGATTTCGGCAGACTCCGTCAGCCTCAACTCGCCAGTGTGGCACAAATTCAGATGCCCAGAAAGCGTTCACAGCAGTCTCCGCCTCAGCATGTGGCCCCTCAGGAACGCAAGATCCTTGTTCTGAACGGACCGAATCTCAACCTGCTGGGGGTAAGAGAGCCCGAGCATTACGGGCATCAAACCCTTGCCGATATCGATGCCGCGCTCAAGCAGCAAGGTGACGCCGTCGGCGTGGCGGTGGAGTGTTTCCAGAGCAATGCCGAACACCTGCTTATCGAGCGTATTCATGCCGCCCCACAGGAAAACGTCGGCTTCATCATCATTAACCCCGCCGCGTTCACGCATACCAGTGTGGCCATTCGTGACGCGCTGGCGGGGGTCGCCATCCCTTTCATCGAAGTGCATTTGTCCAACGTTCATGCCCGTGAACCTTTCCGCCAGCATTCGTATTTTTCCGACAAGGCGGTGGGAGTAATTTCCGGTCTGGGCGCGATGGGGTATCTGTTTGCCCTGGGTTATGCCCTTCACGCTTTGGAGGATTGAAGTAAATGGATCTGCGTAAGCTGAAAAAATTGATTGATCTGGTGCAGGACTCAGGCATCGCCGAGTTGGAGATCACCGAAGGCGAAGAGAAGGTTCGCATCACCAGCGTGGTGGCGAATATGCAGACGGTGTACGCCGCTGCACCGCAAATGATGTCTGCGCCCATGCCTGCGGTTGCAGCACCTGTGGCGGCAGAAGTGCCCCCACCCCAGATGGAAGGCAATGCGGTGAAATCGCCCATGGTTGGCACCTTCTACCGCTCGCCTTCTCCCAGCGCCAAAGCCTTTGTGGAAGTGGGGCAGAGCGTCAAGGTGGGCGATACGCTGTGCATCATTGAGGCCATGAAGCTCATGAACGAAATCGAGTCGGATGTCTCCGGCGTCGTCAAAGCCATCCTCATCGAGAACGGTCAGCCGGTTGAATATGGCGAGCCGCTGTTTCTCATCGGTTAATCGGGCGAGGAGGAGGCCCCAGTGTGAGGCGAACGGCCTCTCTCTGTGTGCCCCAGCCTTGACGTCTCACTGGATACAGCCATGTTTGAAAAAGTTCTTATCGCCAATCGTGGCGAAATCGCCCTGAGAATTCAGCGTGCCTGTCGCGAGATGGGCATCAAGACTGTTGCCGTCTATTCCGAAGCGGATGCCGAGGCGAAGTATGTGCGTCTGGCCGATGAATCGGTGTGTATCGGCCCGGCACCTTCGATGAAGAGCTACCTGCACGTGCCTTCCATCATTGCCGCAGCTGAGGTCACCGATGCCGAAGCCATCCACCCCGGCTACGGTTTTCTTTCTGAAAACGCTGATTTTGCCGAGCGTGTGGAAAGCTCCGGTTTCACCTTCATCGGCCCACGCCCCGAAACCATCCGTCTCATGGGCGACAAGGTGTCTGCGAAAGATGCCATGAGAGCCGCCGGGGTACCCTGTGTGCCCGGTTCAGAAGGGGCTTTGGGCGAAGATCAGGACGAGTGGATGCGTATGGCGCGTGATGTGGGCTATCCCATCATCATCAAGGCAGCGGGCGGTGGTGGCGGACGCGGTATGCGTGTCGTGCATACCGAATCCAACCTTGTCCAGGCCGTGCAGATGACTCAGGCCGAAGCTGCTGCGGCGTTCAATAACTCCATGGTGTACATGGAAAAATACCTGGGTAATCCGCGCCATATCGAGATCCAGGTGCTCTCGGACACGCATGGCAACGCCATTCACTTGGGCGAGCGCGACTGCTCCATGCAACGCCGCCACCAGAAAGTGCTCGAAGAAGCCCCTGCACCCGGTCTCGACCCCAAGCTGCGCAACAAGATCGGCGAACGCTGTGCCGAAGCCTGCCGCCAGATCGGCTATCGCGGTGCGGGCACGTTCGAGTTTTTGTACGAAGACGGCGAGTTCTACTTCATCGAAATGAACACGCGCGTGCAGGTCGAACATCCTGTCACCGAACTGATTACGTGCGTCGACATCGTGCAGGAATCCATCCGTATCGCCGCAGGCCTGCCGCTCATCAAGAAACAGAAGGAAGTGGTCTTCAAGGGGCACGCCATGGAGTGCCGCATCAACGCCGAAGACCCGAAGAATTTCGTGCCTTCGCCGGGGCGCATCACGCTCTATCACGCCCCCGGCGGCCCAGGTGTGCGCGTCGATTCACACGTCTACCAGAACTATTACGTGCCGCCGCATTACGATTCGATGATCGGTAAGCTCATCACCTACGGTGCCACGCGCGAGCAGGCCATCGCCCGCATGCGCATCGCCCTGTCGGAGATGATTGTCGAAGGCATCAAGACCAATATCCCGCTCCATCAGGATTTGTTGGTGGATCAGGCCGTGCTCGAAGGCGGCGTGAGCATCCACTACCTGGAAAAGAAACTTGGCCTCAACAAACACTGATACATCGCACTCATGCCCTGGCTTTCACTGAAACTGGCGGCTTCTCAGCGTGATGCCGAAGCGTGGTCGGATGCACTCATGGAGGCCGGGGCGCTCTCGGTTTCCATTGAAGACCGCGATGCGGGCACCGAGGCCGAAGCGCCCCAGTTTGGTGAGCCGGGCCTGGAAGACCCCAAAGCCTGGCAACGCAACTGGGTGGTGGCCCTGCTTGAGGCCGAGTGCGATGTGCCTGCGTTGCTGGCCCGGCTGGGGCTGTCGTCCGGCCATGAGCATCAACTCGATACGGTGGAAGAGCAGGACTGGGTGCGCCTGACGCAATCGCAGTTCGACCCTATCCGTATTTCGCAACGCCTCTGGATCGTGCCCTCATGGCACGATGCGCCCGACCCCGAGGCCATCGTGCTGGTGCTCGACCCCGGCCTGGCTTTCGGTACCGGCAGCCACCCCACCACCCGCCTGTGTCTGGGCTGGCTGGAAAGTCATCTTGGCGCGGGTGAATCCGTGCTCGATTACGGCTGCGGCTCCGGCATTCTCGCCATTGCCGCTGTGCGTCTGGGGG
>Ga0208371_1000114_pt1 | contig 31072 bp, 23 predicted proteins | sample SubbioCR12Aug_1A_FD_184827 | JGI IMG/M metagenome (GOLD analysis project Ga0208371, IMG submission 184827) | Serpentinite rock and fluid subsurface biosphere microbial communities from McLaughlin Reserve, California, USA - CR12Aug_1A (SPAdes) | ecosystem: Environmental > Terrestrial > Deep... | reverse complement strand
GAGGCGCTCCTGGATGGCGGAGAGGATCTCCACCCGCTTGATGGAATCGATCCCCAGGTCGGCGTCGAGCCCCATTTCCAGCTCCAGCATCTCCTGGGGGTAGCCGGTCTTCTCGCTCACCACGCTGAGAAGCGTCGCGGTCACGTCTGCCGCTGCTACGGCGGATGCGGCACTGACCGGCGCGGCGACAGCGGCGGCAATGTTTGCGGCGCTGCTCTTGCCGAGGAACGCGGCGATCTCGCCCAGGGTCTGCAGGGTTCCCAGGTGCTCCGGTCCGATGACCGGTGCAGTGGGGAGGCGCTCCTGGATGGCGGAGAGGATCTCCACCCGCTTGATTGAATCGATCCCCAGGTCGGCGTCGAGCCCCATCTCCAGCTCCAGCATCTCCTGGGGATAGCCGGTCTTCTCGCTCACCACGCTGAGGAGCGCTGCGGTCACGTCTGCCGCTGCTACGGCGGTTGCGGCACTGGCAGGAGCCGTGACTGCGGCGGCAACGGTTGCGGCGCTGCCGCTGCCGAGGAATGCGGCGATCTCGCCCAGGGTCAGCAGGGTTCCCAGGTGCTCCGGTCCGATGACCGGTGCAGTGGGGAGGCGCTCCTGGATGGCGGAGAGGATCTCCACCCGCTTGATGGAATCGATCCCCAGGTCGGCGTCGAGCCCCATTTCCAGCTCCAGCATCTCCTGGGGATAGCCGGTCTTCTCGCTGATGACGGCGAGCAGGGTCGCAACGATCCGGTTGCCGGCATCGACAGCCGCGACCGGAGGCTGTGGTTGGGGTGCAGGCGCTGGTGCCGATGCTGCCCTGGCCGGGGCAGCCACCGGGGGGGCAGGTGCGGGAGGAACCGGTGCGGGGGGAACCGGTGCGATCGACGGTGCGGTCTGGCTGAACCGGACAGCACCGCTGCCATGGACGATACGCTGCTGTTCCAGGAGGGTCTGGATGGTGCGGCTGGCAGTCTCCTGCCCCTCCAGGAACCGGCGGTGGAGCTGGGCGGTTTCTTCCTGCATCTTTTGCAGCACGGCAACGCTTTCCCTGGTTATGCGCAGCGATTCCGCAAGGGTTTCCCGCGAGGCGGAAGGGATGACGGGCGGCTGGGCGACGGCGGCAGTCCGGGCAGCCGGTTGCGGTGGGACCGGTGCCGCTGCAGCGGCCTTCGGCGCAACAGGCGGACGCTTATCCTTGGGCTTCACGTAGTTGGCCCCGCAGATCGGAATGGTGAGGGGGGGCTTCTTGCCCGCAGCCGGTGCAGGCGGCCGATACCCCGCATCCCAGGAGGCCAGGCTGACGTCGTGGCCGAACACCGCCAGCTGGGCCAGGGCCCGGGCCAGGTCGGCAATGCCGTCACGCTTGCCGGACGATGCATCGATGGCAAGGGCAAGGTGGTCGCGGTCGCCGAGGATCGCCTTCACCAGCCCGGTCAGGCGCGCTCCCGGCCCGACCTCCAGAAAGGTGCGAATCCCGGCGGCATAGAGCGCCTCGATCTCGGCGACGAATTCCACCGGCCGGGCGAGCTGTCCTGCCAGGAGTTCCCTGGCCGCGTCCGGATCTGCCGGGTAGGGGGCAGCGGTGCTGTTGGCATAGACGGGCAGCCGGGCTTCGTGCAGGTCGATCTCTGCCAGGGCGGCCAGAAAGGGCGCGGCAGCGTCGGCGACCAGCGGGCTGTGAAAGGCGGCGGCAACCGGCAGGCGCTTGCAGGCGAGCTTTCGCGCGGCAAAGACAGTTGCCGCGCGCTCGATCTCGCTGCTGCTCCCGGACAGGACGGCCTGGGCCGGGGCATTGCGGTTGGCGATCACCAGGTCGAGCCGTTCTTCCGCCAGGATCTGCTCGACCAGCGCCAGCGGGGCCGGCACGGCCAGCATGCTTCCCTTGTCGCCGCCACCTGCGGCCATGAGCTGGCCGCGCAGGCGGGAAAGCGCATGGAAGGCGGATTCGTCGAGCCGGCCCGAAGCGCAGAGGGCGGTCAGCTCGCCATAGCTGTGGCCTGCCACGGCATCGGGCCGGATGCCGAAGGTCTCCAGCAGGCGGAGGGCACCGAGGCTGACGGCGCCGATGGCGGGCTGGGCGCTGTCGGTGGCGCGCAGCGCCTCTTCCTGCCGTTCCCGCATGGCAGTGTCGAATGCCGTGGTGGGGTAGATCAGGTCGGAGAGCCTGGTGCCGTCCGGGGTCGCGTAATCTGCATCGGCTGTGGCGATGGAGGTGAATACCTCGGGGAAGCAGCAGGCGAGGTCGCGCAGCATGCCGGTGTACTGGGCTCCCTGGCCGGGAAAGAGCATGCCGAGGCTGTTCGGCGTGTTGCCCGAGGCAAAAAAGGCTCCATCGGGCGTCTGCCACGGTCCGTCCGGGTTTTTCCGCAGCATGGACAGAGCATTGGCGGAGAGCGACTGCAGGTTGGTCCTTTTGCGTTCCACCACCAGCGCCAGGCGGCAGCGGGCGCCGGGGATGGCGGCCGCCCGGCTCTCCGCGGCCCTGGCACGCACTTCGGGCCATGCCATGTCGGCTGACAGCGGGGCGAGGGCCGCTTCCAGTTCCCGGGCTGACGCTCCGGTAAACAGCATGATCTGGGTGTCGCCGTCCCAGTCTGCCTCTTCCTTGTTTGGCCGGTATTCTTCGAGAACCGTATGGAAGTTCGAGCCGCCGAAACCGAAGGCGCTGACCGCGGCGCGGCGGGGGGCGCCGGCAGAGAGCCAGGGGCGCTTCTCGGTCGGTAGATAGAAGGGGGTCTTGCCGGAGGTTACCTCGTCCAGCGGCTTTTCCACCTTGATGGTGGGGGGGATGATCTTGTGGTGCAGGGCCAGGGCCGCCTTGATCAGACCGGCTGCACCGGCTGCCGCCTTGGTATGGCCGATCTGCGACTTGACCGAGCCAAGGGCGCACCAGGGACGGTCTGCTTCACCGTAGACCTCGCGCAGCGCCGAGACCTCGACGGCGTCGCCGACGCGGGTGCCGGTGCCGTGCGCCTCGATGAGTCCGATGCTCTCCGGGGTGACTCCGGCCTCGCGGTAGGCGTTTTGCAGGGCCTTTTTCTGGCCGCCGGCACTGGGGGCATAGATCGCATCGCCCTTGCCGTCGCTCGATGAACCCACGCCGCGGATCACGGCGTAGATCCTGTCGTTGTCCCGTTCCGCGTCGGCCAGCCGCTTGATCACCACGATCCCCAGCCCTTCGCCGAGAATGGTCCCGTCTGCCGCTGCATCGAAGGGCCGGGCGTTGCCGCTTGCGGAGAGGGCCGGGGTCTTGCTGAAGCACATGTACATGAATATGTCGTTGAAGGTGTCGATGCCGCCGGTGACCACCATGTCGGTCTTGCCCGAGGCGAGTTCCATGCCGGCCAGGTGGAGGGCGCTGAAAGAGCTGGCGCAGGCTGCGTCGACAACGCAGTTGGTGCCTCCCAGGTCATACTGCTTGCTGATCCGCCCTGCCACCACGTTGCCGAGCAGGCCGGGGAAGGAGTTTTCCTGCCAGGGGACATAGGCATCGCCGATGCGCTGCACCACATCTTCTGCCACGGTATCGTCAACCCCCGCTTCCCTGAGGGCCTCACGCCAGATCGGATGTCCCAGGCGGGCACCGAGCGGGATAACCAGCTCCAGCGAACCGGTGACGCCGAGGATGACGCTGACCCTGTTCCGGTCATACTGCCGGTCAGCGCCGTAGCCGGCATCCTTCAAGGCCTGGCCGGCGGCAACGAGACCGAGCAGTTGTGAGGTATCGATCGCCTCCAGGGTATTGGGGGGGATGTTGAATTCCATCGGGTTGAACGGATACGGGGAGAGGAAACCGCCCCGCTGGCCATAGGTGTGGTCGGGGGTCTTCTGATTCTGGTTGAAATAATCCTCCACGCGCCAGTGCGTAGGGGGGATGTCGGTGATGGCATCCAGACCGTCGCGGATGTTAGCCCAGTAGGCTGCGGAGTTGTCCGCCTGCGGGAACAGGCAGCCGATGCCGATGATGGCCAAGGGAGCTTCGCCGAAACGGTGTGCCGGGGTGGTCTTGTCTGTATTCACCTAACATACTCCTTGATCTGTGCGTCGGTCAGCGGGTCCTGCCGCAGAACGTCGTCGGGGAGGATTACTCCCTGGCAGCGCAGGAAGTTGGCGCGGGTGATGATTGCAGCGCCGAACAGGATGTTGCGGGCGACGGTGACGACCCGCCGCTCCTGCGGGTCTGCCAGAAATGAATCGGCCACCCACTCGTTGAAGGCGCCCATGGCAGGTCCGCACCATATCTGGTAATCGATGGCGCGTGCCGGATCGCCATCCTTCGCCCAGTGTGCCGCCTGTCCCAGGTACCAGCGAAAGACCAGGGCCATCCGGTGTTTCGGGTCACGATCGCCCCGCTCGACCTGCCGCGGGTCGCGGTGCAGGAAATAGCTGCGGGTCTGTTGCCAGATCTCTTCCAGTGATGCCTTGAAGAAGGTCTTTTCCAGCTTGTCCCGCTCGGCCGGGGCGATGTCGTCCAGGCTGGCGCAGGAACGGTAGATCTCGTACAGCCTTGCTGCCCGCATGGGGAACATGGTTCCCCGCTTGAGCACCTGCACCGTCACGCCCATCTCGAACATGTCGGCTGCCGGTGCCATGGTGACGTCTGCCTGGCGGGTAGCGGCGAGCATCTCGCGCACGGCGTCGGAGGTTCCCGATTCGACGCATGCCTGGTGCACCGAGCCGGTCATGATGTAGGCAGCGCCCATGGCGAATGCGGCTGCAGCGGCAGCGGGGGTGCCGATGCCGCCACCCAGGCCGACACGGAGTTTCGTGTCGTTCCCGTAGCGGGACTGCATCCGTACGCTCAAGGCCTGGATGGTCGGGAACAGGGCAAGCGCGGGACGGTTGTCGGTATGCCCGCCGGAATCGGCTTCAGCGGTGATATCCTGTGCCATGGGGATCGAGGCTGCCATTTCGGCCTGTTCCGGCGTAATGGCACCCTGGGCAAGCAGCTCCCTGAGCAGTTTCTCCGGCGGGGGGGAGAAAAACTTCTCGGCCAGTTCTTCCCGCGAGACCTTGGCGATGATCCGGTTCGGCGCCACGATGCGGCCGTCGTGGTTGCGATGGATGCCGTGGAGACGATAGCGGACCAGGGGAAGGGAAAGCGCGAGGAATGCGGACGCCTCCACCAGGCGCACCTTTTTCCTGATGAACAGCTCTGCCAGGGCCTGTTCCAGGTCGGGTTCGTGGGGGGAATGGATGAGGTTGATGCCGAAAGGGAAACCTCCGGCAGCGAGGCGATCTATGGCCGCCTCGACGGTTGCCAGGGGGAGGCCGGCCGCGCCGAAAAAGCCGAGCATCCCGGCCTTGCCCAACTCCTCGACCATGGCGACGGAGCTGATCCCCTTGGCCATGGAGCCACCTGCATAGGGGAAACGGATGCCATACTCGGTACAGAACGAGGGATCGCCCAGATCCTCCATCCTGCAGGGGGGGACAAATGCCTTTACGGGCATGGGATCCGTGGGTGACTCAAACCCCATGACAAGGGTATCTGCCCCTTGCGGGTCGCCAGTCGCCGGTTTTGCATGCAGGTAGAGTCCCTGATGCACATGGCGGAGCAGTTCCCCGATGCTTCTCTGTCCCGGAGGGAGCGACGGGGCATGGCAGATGGGGTGACGAGTGTCGTGCCCAGCGGTATGGACGCAAGCGCCATCTCGCGGCGGAGCATTTTTCAAGCAGGAGTCTCCCGGCTTCGTTACGTTGTTGCTGCAGGTCGAGCATGCGTCATTGAACCGGCTGGGTCCATTCGCATGACGCACCCATTCGAGCGCAATTTCCGGTGGTTAATTGCAGCGCCCTGTTGAGGCGCGCGTGCTTGATATGTCAAACATGCTTTTTTAGCCTAAATTCCATAAAAATTCAAGAAATTGCGAATTCTAGCCATGCATTAATTGTTGGGGAAGTGACGTGTTTCGCCTCCCCGTCGCTGTTTACACCGGTTCAGCAGTCTGGACAGCAGTTCTGTTGGAGGCGTGATCCGGGTGCCGGGGCATGGGGGCATGCCCGGAAAATCTGACGTACTTTCGTATGGTATATGCAGTAATACTTAATGATATGATGCTGTTTTATGATTTTATTGACATTCATTATCATATTTGTTTAGATAATTATAGAAGGATAACCAAAATCCTTCCTTCCTTTAATTGCCGCTTAGCACAAGCGGCTTTTTTTTGTCCTTACGTCTGGCTGCAAAGCTGGATGGTCGCATGGAGGTATGGAGGCATCGCCGACGGCAGGCAATGCAAGGTAAGCGAGGGTTCTGATCTTCTGCGGTGAACCTGATACCGCATCTCAAAGATACGAGTTTTCTGTGCAGGAAAATCTGCTGTCTGCCGGGATGGTGGATGGAAGGGGAGCTGAGCCGGAATTTGCGTTCCGGCTCAACTGTTTTCGGTACAGGAGGTTGTTACCAGGATTCGCTGCCGTAGGTCGCGTTGTTGTGGCCACTGCTGCAGGCAGAGTCGGTGGAATAACAGCCGGATTTGGCGTACGTACTCCAGACCCCTTTCGTGAACTTTTTCAGGAACACCGTACCGCCGCCATTGCCATCCGGATAGTAGCGGGCAGGCAGGCCGGTGCCCGTGTTGTCGGCAGAAATGAGCCGGGGCAGCTTACCGCCGTGGGGGACCCGGATATGGCAGCCGACGCAGTTTCCCTTGGCTATGGTGCCACGATGGTAGCCGCGCGTATGCACCCTGTTGGTCAGACTCGAATTACTGGAATTGAGGTCCGGGTGACAGTTCTGACAGAAGATTCCGCCGGAGGCGCCAAGGTAGAAATAGGTCGATCCGGAGGTCCCGTTGCCGCTTGATGCCGTGTAGGGCCAGTTCTTGTATGTTCCCTTCAGCATCCACTTGGTGGAGGAGCCGTGGGGGCCGTATCCCCCTGTCTGGTCAGTGGCATGGCAATCGGAGCAGGTCATGACCATGCCCGGTGTCCAGCCGTTGCCGAGTTGGACGGCATTGAGCGTCGTCGATCCCGACCCGGCCACGCCGAGTGCCAAGGCTACGGGATGGGTTGACTTGTTCAGCGGGTTGAATTCGAGCCCCAGGTTGGTGTAGGAGGCAGCTCCGGAGCCCGATGGCAGGGCGGTTGCGGCATGGCACTTCAGGCAGATTTCGTATTCGCTTGTCGCGGTCTTGTCGGCGCCCAGCGTCGCTGCGGTCCAGTTGGCAGCACCGAAGGTGACGGTCTTGCCGATGGCGCTGGCCAGGTTGCCGGCAATGGTCGTCGAGCCGGTCGTGTGATTTCCGGTCTTCAGCTTGTGGATGCTGTTGACGCCGTTGGATGAGTTTCCGTGACAGTCGTAGCAATCGGCCGAGGTATGCTTGTAACTCAGTCCGAATTGTCCGCTGATGTTGGTTGCAGCCTTGTTGGCATTGGTTGATGCCGTGTCGTGGCAGTTGAAGCAGTAGTTGTTGGGCGCATCCGTGCTGTAGTTGGTGTCCTGCAGCATGGAGGCGGTTGCCGATCCGTGGGCGTTGAATTTCGGATCAAGGGTGGTGTTGGCCGCTCCCGACTTGCCATGGCAGTTGAAGCAGGCCATTTTGGGGCTATGGGCCATCAGGCCCGATGTCCAGCCGATGTCGAGCGGGACCGTGTCGTCGCCCGAATCGGTGAACGGTTTGGCGGCATTCGCCCCGAGCCGGGCAGCGCCGTTTGCATCATGGCAGGTGACGCAGCCAACTTCGCCGTTGTTGGCAGTGGTGCCGTCATAGATGACCGGAGTCCCTGCATCCTGGTCATAGAGACCAACGGCCAGATCACCGGTCATGTTGTGCCCGAAGGTGGTCTGTTCGTGGCAGATCCGGCAGGATTTCTCATTGGGTGTGGTCACGGCGATATGCCGGTGTGTCAGGATCGAATCGACTCCTCCAACCTGGCGTGTGCCGCTTCCCAGCTGTTTGCTGTGGCAGGTGACGCAATCACCGTCTACGGCAAACCCCTTTTCATGGGGGTGGCAGGCCATGCAGTCGGACAGATTGGCATTCATGTGATTGTAGTTGGTCTGCCCGGTCGTATCGTATCTATGGACTTTGGCCACGGAGTGGCATGCTTCGCAGATGCGCTGGGAAGATGTCCGGCCGCTATAGTCGTTTCCAAAGGCGGTAACGTTCTTGAAGACGATGTTTTTTACGACGCCGGGTCCGATGGTGTCCGGAATGCTGGTCGTAACGCGCTTGCTGTTCGTGGAGTCCCTCGTGTGACAGGTAGAGCAGGTAAAGGCACCATACTGACCGCCTGCCACACCCCAGCCACCGCTTGCAGACCAGTAATCGTTCGTCGAACCGAATTTTGCAACGGTCTGGCTGTTGTGAAGGTGATCGTTGCTGGCCCAAGACAAGGGCATGAAGAATGAAAGGCCAACTACGAAACAGCAGCTGAAGAAAATCCCCGTCTTATTCCTCATCAGTCGGCGTTTCTCGACAACATTTCTCTTTTCCATGGGGCAATCCCTCTTGAATGGTGTTTATGTGCAGCTTTTGCGGAATGAATCCCTGGATTCCGTCAGATCAGTAAGGTGCCTGGCGGATCTGGGTGTTTTTCATGGCGAAGATGATTGAACGCAAGGATTTCAGGTTGCTGACGTAAGTATTGAGTGGAGCCATTTCTCCCTGATACATTTTGCCCATGTTATCGGATATGCGGCCTTTGACCTCAAAAGCGATCTTCCCATTAGCGTTTTTGACCGGCGAGTATGAAATGGTAGGGTCAAAGGTGATGAGTGCTGCGAGCAGGTAGGTGTCCTCGACAATGGACGTCTGATTGTCAATGAAGATTACTTTATTGTGCTGATTCATTGCCATGAGTATGTCTCCTTATCTCTCCGGCACCGCCGGTAAACGTCCATCGATTTTCGACTCGCATGATGTTATCGAGGATCCGGATGAGAACCCAGGCATCCCCCCGGGCCGGGATATCGGTACCCATAGCGGTGAATGCTCGACTTTTGAACGTGCTGGAAAACCATGAAGTAGCCATTCCGGCAGCGGTTCAGTTCCGGCACGAAGAATGTCCTCAATCAGGGTGAAGCTCTTGGTGGGATGCTGTGGGCGGGATTGCTCCACAGGTAACTAGGCAGGCGTGAAAACCCTAAATACTGTATTTTATTGTGAAATGACGTTTCTGTACGAAAATTCATAAATCTTTGATGATTCTTTCCCGGTCCCGACACGGTATGTCCGGCGGGTGAGGAGTCAGTTGTCTGCATGAATGACCACTGCCAGGTGATGTTGCTGTTGTGATTGTCGTTTGATCTGCGTGCTGTCAAGATGCCTCGGTGCGCCAAAATCATAAACATGATCACGTTACAATACATTAACAATACAACCATATATGCGCAAGTGAAAATTTTTAATAATTATAAATAATGATACTATATGGTTATACATATGTTATTAATTAAGAATGCATAACTATTGTTTGTGAGGGCGAGAGTGAGAGGTATGGGACTGGGTGAGGGGGCATATGGGATATGGGTGTTTCTTGTGAGTCATGAGACTGTGTTCGGAGAGATCATCACGGTATGACGGGGAAGGCAACTTTCCTTGGGATACGATGCACGATATGTTATTAGACATGATGATCTGTCTGAAAGTGCAGTCAGGCAGGTGCTCAAGTATCCACCACGATGAAGAAGAGGCAAGGGTGAGACAGCGTATCAACATGCTCCGTGAATTTTCCATCCCGCTGATATGCGGAGTGGCGTTGGCACTCATCTGGGCCAACCATGACCCGGCAGGCTACCACCACTTCATTCATAACCGGTTTTTCGGATCGTTAAGCGTACATTTCATAACCAATGAAATATTCATGGTCCTGTTTTTCGGCATTGCTGCCGTTGAAATAACCCAGAGCTGTCTTCCCGGTGGTGATCTGAATCCTCTCAGGAAGGCGGTGAACCCCCTTTTAGCTACTTTCGGCGGTGTTGTCGGCCCCATTGCGATCTATCTCCTGCTCAACAGTCTGATCGGGTCGGGTGAGCTGTCTCGCGGCTGGGGCATTCCGACTGCCACCGACATCGCCCTGGCGTGGCTTGCGGCACGTCTGGTGTTCGGAGAAAATCATCCGGCAATTTCTTTTCTGCTCCTTTTGGCTATTGTTGATGATGCCATTGGCCTTGCCATCATTGCGGTGTTTTATCCCGATCCCTCTCAAGCGGTTCAACTGATCTGGCTTGTGCTGGTCTGTGTGGGGATGATCATTGCCTGGTTGTTGCGGTCGGTGAGGATTAACAGTTACTGGCCCTATCTGGTACTGGGGGGGAGCGCCAGTTGGGCGGGATTGTACAGGGCACATCTCCACCCTGCATTGGCACTGGTCTTTATCATCCCGTTTCTTCCGCACATGAGAAGAGAAAACAAGCACATATTTGAAGAGGATCTGCAGGACCGCTCAACGCTTTCCCAGTTTGAGCATGAGTGGAAGGTGGTCGTTGATTTCGGATTATTCCTGTTCGGGCTGGTCAATGCAGGAGTGGAATTTACCAGCATTGGTACGGTAACGGGGCTGGTGTTTACGTCGCTGGTGGTCGGCAAAACAACCGGCATCTGCCTTTGGGGATATCTCGGGGAAATCCTGGGATTCTCTCTGCCGGAAGGGATGCATCGCAGAGACCTTTTGGTAATCGGATTGATTGCCGGGATCGGCTTTACGGTGTCGTTGTTTGTTGCAGGTGAAGCTTTCGCGGATCAGCAAATTCAGGGAGCAGCCAAAATGGGGGCCTTACTGAGCATCATCGCAGGTGGAGCAGCCATGGTGGTCGCACGAATGATGGGCATCAAGCGAAGCAGAAGTTGAGTATCGCTTATCGTAAGTCCACATTGGATACTATAGAGGATCTGTTGAGTGGCAAGTCTGGAATGGATGTGTCTGTCATTGCCACCGAAATCATGGGATGGGGCAGTACAAATATAGATAAACGAATAAATGAATGTAAGTAATGGCTTGATCTTCTCAAGGTACTGTACAAGCACTTTCAGTTTCTGTTTTTGTTATGTGTTGCAAATTAGAAATTATTATGATATTTCGTTTGCGTTGAAAATATCTGTGCGTGAGAAGGGGTTGTCGCTGATGATACGAATTACCGAGGACATTGACCGTTGGTATGAAGAGGAGCAGAAGAAAACCCTTGAGATCAAGAGAAGATTCACGTCGATAGTGAAAATGGCTGAAGAAGCCAACAAAGAGATGGATAAGGAGGTTGCAGTCGGGAATTCTCCGGATTCATTCCTCCCATTTTCCAAAATTCATGTGAAGTCCCCTTCAGATTGCCCTGCCGAATAGATCCCTGAATTGAAAAAATACAATGGGAAGCTTGTTGAGCTTCCCATAAATTGGAATAAATAAGGTTACAGCTATTTTTTGCTCTGGAGTTTTTCCTGATGTTTTGCCATCTTGAGCGCCTGGTTCGAGAGGTTGACGGCATCTGATTTTGCTTTTTCTTCTGATTTTTTAATATCTTTGGCAACCTTGGTAACAGTCGATCCCTGCGCTACCTGGGCCTGGGGGTTAACCTCCGTTGGGTTCATGAGTACGGTGTTGGGTGAGATTTGGGCTATTGTCATTGCTTAATGCCTCCCCTGTCAATTTTCAGATACTTATCGTCCGAATCGCATCATTCTTGAACCTTTTGTTAAAGTTCAGTCTGTGATGTGCCGTGTGCAACAATGCAATCTGAAGATCTCCAAGATGTCGCCAGCGTTCTCTCCATTGGCAGGTAACAATTCCGCACTTGCATTTCTGACTGAATTGCTCATACATTATTCCGGCACGTATCTTCTTGTTATGAAAGAGGGAGATTTCAGAATCACCACCGTTTAATGTTATTATGTAAACAGCATCGAAAAAACAAAACGTTGACAATGTATGGCTTTACTGTTTAATAATCACAAACTTCATATGCAAAGGAGTACCTTATGGCAACAATTACCGAACTAGTGGCAGAGATCGTGTCAGCACATGCGTCGACTACCCCGATGACTACTGAGCAGCTCCTCGAAGAACTTCAGAAGGTTACCGATGCTCTGAAGGCTCTGGAAGCGGGGAAAGAGGTCGATGTCACGGGTGAAGGCGGCGGAAGACCTGCAATTTCGATCAAGGATGCATTCAAAAAGAACGAGGTTGTCTGTATGGTCTGTGGAAAGGGAGGCTTCAAGACCCTTACCCGCCATCTCAACCAGGCCCATAATCTGAAGCCACGCGAGTATCGTAAGCAGTTTGGGCTCCCCAGCAGTCAGTCGTTGTCCGCCAAGAGTTTTTCCGAGGCGAGAAGAAAGATGGCCCAGGACAGGGGATTGGCTGATAAGCTTGTCAAGGCGAGAGAGGTGAGAGCTGCGAATCTTGCTGCAAAAAAAGCCAAGGTTGTGAAGCCTGTGGCAAAGCCCAAGGCTGAAAAGCCCCAATAATCAAAGGTATGCCAGCACTTCCCCCCTCGAACGATCGCAGGGGGGAAGTTGCATCCTGGTTTCATGGGGCCGCAGGGGTGCATGCCGCATTCATTGGCGTCTCAAGCATCAGCTTTTTCAATTTGGCTGTGTCAGGCGCAGCGGCTGTCCTGAACGACCGGTCAAGCAGCAGGAGAGAGTGGCGACTGTAACCCGCGTTTGTCGAAAGGGCTGCAATGTCCCATCATGCTCGGAAATCAGGTTATCTGCAACTCATCGACCGGCTCAACAAGTTTCCCCAGGGGGCTCCCCAGGCCCCGCTTCTGATAAAAATCCTCTCTGTCCTCTTCAGCGAACAGGATGCCGAACTGGTTTCCCGTCTTCCCCTCAAGCCCTTTACCGCAGCTAAGGCCGCGAAGATACTCAACAAGTCGGGACAGGAAACCGTGGCATACCTTGATGCCCTGGCCGAGCGTGCGTTGCTTCTGGATCTGGAGGTACAGGGGGAGCGTGTCTATATCCTGCCGCCTCCCATGGCGGGATTCTTCGAGTTTTCGCTGATGAGGGTTCGCTCCGATATCGACCAGAAAGCCCTGAGCGAGCTCTTCTACGAGTACCTGAACGTGGAAGAGGAGTTTATCCGGGCACTTTTTACCATCGGAGAGACTCAACTCGGCCGTGTCATGGTCCACGAACCTTCTCTGTCTGCCGAGAATGCCGCCCAGGTTCTCGATTACGAACGGTCGAGCGAGGTGATCCTGACTGCCCGGAGTATCGGTATCGGCCTCTGTTACTGCCGCCACAAAATGGCGCACCTGGGAAAGGCCTGTACGGCTCCGCGTGAAATCTGCATGTCATTCAACGGCGTGGCAGAATCGCTTATCCGCCACGGCCACATCCGCTCAGCGGACCGGGTCGAGGCCCTCGACCTGTTGCAGGAGGCACACGAACAGAGGCTGGTGCAGTTTGCCGATAATGTCCGCAACGGGGTGAACTTTATCTGCAACTGCTGCGGCTGCTGCTGCGAGGCGATGCTCGCAGCCCGTCGCTTCGCCTCGTTGCATCCGGTGCATACCACGAATTTTCTGCCCGTGCTCACGGCGGAATCCTGCACCGGATGCGGCAGGTGCGGTGCGGTATGTCCCGTGGATGCGATGCAGTTTGTCCCGGCCGGTTCCCGTGAACCCCATACGCGGAGAACGGCCGAACCGGACATGGACCGTTGCCTGGGGTGCGGGATCTGCGTCCGGGTCTGCCCGAAAGGCGCACTGCGCCTGGAATCCCGTCCGCAGCGGGTCCTCACCCCGGTCAACACTGCCCATCGGGTCGTGCTCATGGCCATTGAACGGGATTGTCTGCAGAATCTCATCTTCGACAATCAGGCCCTTACGAGCCATCGGACAATGGCGGCGATCCTCGGGGTTATCCTCAGGCTTCCACCGGTCAAGCAGCTCCTGGCGAGCAGGCAGATGAGGTCGCGCTATCTGGAGCGACTCCTTGCGCGGCAATCCTTTCCCGCATAATCGACGGTATTGAAAATGAAAAAGGGGCAGACCGTATCGACGTGTCTGCCCCTTTTTTTGCATGCCGACGGCTGCCGGAAACGGTCAGCGTCCCGTTAATGCGGATGAATGGGCGATCTCGAAAAGCCTGCCGCCACGGGAAAAGCGGACCCGGTTTTCCTTGATCTCCACCACTGTTGCGCCTGCCACGTCTGCCCCCTCTGCAACCAGCATCCCATTGATCACGGCCCGCCGCAGTTGCCGTTCATCCTGCCAGGCTATGCCGGAAACGGTGATGGCGGGTATGCTTGCCGGTTCTGCTGGTGCTGCAACCGGCAATGCTGCCGGAATGGGGGGTGTTGGCGACACCGGCGGCTGCAGAGCCGCGGTCTCCGTCCGTACCGGTGGCGGCGGTGCCTGCACGACTGCCGGAGGTGCAGTAGCGAGCGGTGCCGCAGGCGGCGGTGGCTGTACCGTTACCGGGGCATTTACCGTCGGCAACACGTGCTCGTCACGGGAAGTCTCCGGGATGGACCTGTCCCTGGAGAGCAACAGTCCGGTGCTGATCCCCGCAACGATCAGGAGAGCTGCGACAAGCAGGGGGACGAGCGTGCGCTGGTTTTCATGTCGTGGTCTGCCACGATAGCTGAGCACCTCCGGCCTGATGTCCTGGCCTGTCTGGCGTCGGGTCTTCCGGTCCTGCTCCATCTTTCGCAATGCATCGAGTATCAGGCTCATCGGTTCGCTTCCGTTCCCGGTTTTTGGGGAGCTGCAGGCCCTGCTGGTGGGGTTGTGTCCTGCCTCGTCGCCGCTATTCCCTCGGCGGGGAAAGACCCACCGGCAGCCTGATAGAGGCGGGAGAGGGTCCTGCCACCTGGCTTGCCGTCAACCTGCAGACCCTGTGCCTGCTGGAAACTCCGCACCGCGGATTCCGTTGCCGTGCTGAAGAGGCCGTCCAGGGGGCCGTCATAGTGTCCCGTTTCCTTGAGGAGTTCCTGCAGCACTTTCACCCCGTTGACCGACGTCTGCTGTTCACGGCCGGCGCTCGATGCTGCGGCCTGGAGCGGTGAGGTGGCTGGCAGTTCCGTGTGCGTGACGATCTGCTGCTGCTGCGGCATGAATGTCGTGCCGGCAAGCGCCAGGATCGCAACGCAGGCAACAACCAGGCCCACAGGCACAAGGCGGAACCGTGCACGGGGCTCATCCTTGATGATATCGGCTATTGCCTGTTGGGCCATGGCCGGAGAAATCTCCCGGATCTCCCTGGTATAGGCAAGCAGCAGTGCCCGGTCGCAGACGGCATTGATCAATCGGGGCAGACCGCCGGAAAACCGGTAGATCCTTTGTATCGATCCGGCGGCAAAGGTGACCGGTTCGCGTCCGCCGGCAGCCACCCTGATCCGGTGGCGGATATACTCGTGCACATCGGCAAAGGCCATCGGTTGCAGGTGGTAGCGCACGGTGATCCGCTGGTTGAGCTGGCGCAGCTCCTGCCGGCCCAACAGGGTTTTCAGTTCGGGCTGCCCCACCAGGACGATCTGGATCAGTTTGGCCCGTTCCGTTTCCAGGTTGGAGATCAGGCGGACCTGCTCCAGGACGGAAGGTGCGAGATTCTGCGCCTCATCGATGACCAGTACCACGGTACGATCGGCCCGGTTCTCCTCCAGCAGGAATTCGTTCAGGGATTGGTGCAGTTCCCGCGTTTCACTGCTCGCGCAGGGGAGACCGAACTCGCGGTTGATCTCCTGCAGCAGCCCCAGTGGCGAAAGGGTCGGGTTGAAAATCAGGGCGGTCCGGTGGGTTGCGGGATCGAGCTGGTTGAGCAGGGTGCGGATGATGGTGGTCTTGCCGGTTCCCACTTCGCCCGACAGTTCGATGAAGCCCGCACGGGTGTCGATGGCAAACAGAAGGTGGGCAAACGCCTCCTGATGATGGCTGCTGAGGAAAAGAAAATCGGGGTTTGGCGTCAGGGAGAATGGCGGTTCACTGAAACCGAAATGTTCCCAGTACATGATTGATCCTTGATCGAAGGGGGGCATCTGGCGTACAGGTTCCTGACAGCTTTGTACCATACTTGATTCACGCCATAAAGTTAAATATGAGCACGGTTTTCCAATCGGCAGCAGGATACATGTAAGAAATAAAATGAATAAATTCTATGGAGTGCGGTTGAAATATCCGCCGGGAAGTGTATTCATTTTATAGATACAGTCGGTGACAAAACTATGCCAGGTGTGAAACAAGGAGGAAGTTGAGGCGGATATGAAGGCGGTGGCTTCACCTGTGCCGTATGGTGCCGGATTCTGACACGACAATCGGCCTGATCAAGGCCAAGGAGGGTGGTATGGGGGTTCTGCTGCAGGCGTTTTACTGGGATTGCCCGCGGGAAGACCAGGTGGAATGTGCCTGGTGGGAGTTTGTCGAAAGCAGGATCAGGGAGCTCGGGAAGGCCGGGTTCACCGCACTCTGGCTCCCGCCGGCGAGCAAAGGGGCGAATATCGGCGGCATGTCCATGGGATACGACGTCTATGATTATTTCGATCTCGGAAAATACGACCAGAAGGGGTCGGTAAAGACCTGGTTCGGATCGGAAACAGAGCTCCGCTCGCTGATCAAGGCTGCACATGGGCAGAAGATGAAGGTCTACGCCGACCTGATCCTCAATCACAACAACGGTGCCGATGCCGAAGAGTTCAACCCCATCACCGGCAGGAACTGGTGGACGAAATTCAGCCCGAAAAGCAACCGGTTCACCAGGGACTGGACCTGTTTCAACCCCTCTCCCTACCAGGAACTGGGGACCGTTACCTTTGGGGACATGCCCGACCTCTGTCATATCAATCCCCGCGTCTCGACCGGCATCCTCAACCATGCCAAGTGGCTGATCGAAGAGGTCGGTTTCGACGGCTTCCGTTACGATTTCGTCAAGGGGTTCGGCGCCTGGATCGTCAGGGCGATTCATGACCGCCACTACGAGCGCCGGGGAAAAACCGTGGATATCTTCGGTATCGGCGAGTGCTGGGCCGGGGACGAGTTCATCGACAGCTGGCTCGACGGGGTGAACAAGTGGTCCGAGCACCGTGTCGGTGCCTTTGATTTTCCCCTCCGGTATCGGTTGAAAGAGCTCTGCGATACCTACGGATTCAGCCTGAAGCGGCTTGCCGACGGCGGCGTGCTGATGAAGGACCGTCCTTTCGAGGCTGTCACCTTTGTCGACAACCACGACTTCCGCGGCTGTGGAAGTGGTATCGACGAGATCGTCAACGACAAGATCCTCGCCTATGCCTATATCCTGACCCATGAAGGGTATCCGTGCGTCTACTGGAAGGACTGGTTCAACTACGGACTGGCGCAAACGGGCAAGCCCGGAGGGATCGAGCGGCTGGTGAAGATCCATGAAAGCCATGCCGGTGGCGCAACGAACATCCTCTACATGAACGACCTGCTCTACCTGATGGAGCGGACCGGCGCCGGCAGTCAGCCGGGGCTCGTCTTCGGCCTGAACAACGCGGGCGGAACGATCAGGCAATGGGTGCAGACCGGATTCAGCGAAAAGACGCTGCAGCCTCTTGCCTGGTACGGCACCGGAGCGACTGAGCCCCAGGTCATTACCACCGGACCGGGTGGCTGGTGCGAGATCGAGGTGCCTTCCCGAGGCTATGTGGTGTATGGGGAGTAAGCCGGGACGTGATGGAACAGACCGGGCGTACTCCCCTCGGACAGGCAGGAGCGTCCGGTGACAATCGGGAGGAAACATGGCTGCCAACAAGAACATCGTCATCTGTTCCGACGGTACCGGTAACTCTGCCATCAAGGGACGCGGTACCAACGTATTCAAGATCTTCGAGGCGGTGGATATCTACGGCCATTGGGACGAACCGGCGTTACGGCCGCAGGTCGCCATTTACGACGACGGTGTGGGTACCGAAGGTTTCAAGCCGCTGCGCATTCTGGGGGGCGCTTTTGGCTGGGGACTCGGCAGGAATATCCGCCAGCTCTATACCGAACTGGCACGGGTCTATGAACCGGGCGACAGCATCTACCTGTTCGGGTTCAGCCGCGGGGCCTTCACGGTCCGGAGCCTGGCCGGTTTCATCGGTTCCTGCGGCATCATCGACCGGGCAAAGCTGGGAGACAGCGATATCCGGGCCTTGGTGGACGAGGCCTACCGTACCTACCGCACCACCTATCGCAGTGGCGGCAACGGGACAACGGCGCAGCAGCAGGCAGACAGCTTCCGCCTTGAGCATTCAGTGGTGCATGAACAGCATGCCCCTGCTGGGCGGGTGAAGATCCGTTTCATCGGCGTCTGGGATACGGTCGATGCGGTCGGGCTCCCTATCGACGAACTTTCCGTCCTTCTCAACGGCATATTCCGCTTCAAATTCCCCGATTACGTGCTGGGCGATCATATCCAGCGGGCCTGCCACGCCCTTTCCATCGATGACGAGCGTCGCACCTTCCATCCGCTCATGTGGGACGAATCCGCAGAACGGCACGAGGAGGGGAAGGAGCGGATCGAACAGGTCTGGTTTCCCGGTGTCCATTCCAACGTGGGCGGTGGTTATCCGAAGCAGGGGATGTCGCTGGTCTCCCTCTTCTGGATGATGAACAAGGCCGAGGAGGCTGAGCTGCGGTTCGTCGACTGCGACCGTCAGCTGGTACTCGACCACCAGAACCCCTTTGACAAGCTCTACGACTCCCGGTCGGGTTTCGGGGTCTATTACCGGTACCTGCCGCGGGATATCGCCAAGATGTGCGATCGCCACGGCACGCTCCCCAAGATCCATCTCAGTGCCATGGAACGGGTCATCCAGGGGACCGGCGGCTATGCCCCCGGCAACATTCCGGCAGGGTGCAGCATCGTGTCGACCGGGAATCCGCCCAAAGGACTGATCCCGGTCGGCAAGGAGATCACGCAGGCCCTCAAGGGGCGGACCTCGCTGCTGGACAGTGTCCAGCCGTGGGTCTGGCTGCGGCACTATACCCACCTGGCATTCCTGGCCGTGTCGGTGCTGACCCTGGCATTTCTCCTCTGGGATTCGTACCGGCAGGCAGGCGGCGAAGGGATCACCCTTTCCCTGAACGGCCTGCTGAAGCTTGCTGTCTGCATGATGCAGAACCCCAAGCTCTATGGGGCCCTGATAGCCATTACCGCCGTTTTTTACCTGGTCGGGCTGCTGGCGAGCCACCGGATGGGGCGGATCTATTCCCGTTTCTGGGTTGATCTGCATGCCAGGCTGCGGGATCAGCTCTATCCCTAGGACCGGCCGCACCGTGCCGCAACAGGCATTCCTGTGCGGCACTCACGACGTGTTTCATGCAAAGACACTACTCAATCGAACGTCCCTTTCACGATATCCATCCGCCAGGTTATGGAAGCCAGGCGGGTTGGTGACGATACATCAAGGTCAGGCGAGATGGTGGGCAGCGCGAAGTTGACTCCCTTGTTGTCGATCTCGGCTGCTGCCCGCTTGGTAAACATCGAAGAGCCAAAGCCGAGGGTCATGCCGAGCATGAGCCCGACACCTGCGCCGGTGCCGATATAACCCCAATGATCGAACGGCTTGTCGGTCAGGGTCATGCATGCCGCACCCAGGAGCCCCCCGAAGACGCTCCCGTATAATGAATCCTTCAATATCTTTTCGTAGTTGTCTTCAGCTCCAGCTGTCGAGGCGCCGAACAGCAAGGACGCCAGAACCAGTACACACACTGCACGAACAGCACATTTCATCGATGGTATCCTTGCATAACCGTGATCACTGCCGGTAAATAATGGTTACAGCCGATCATGTTCCCGTATCGGCTCAGTTTTGAGCATACTGTTTTGCCTGGCCTGCCGGTTCGGGGATGCCGGCAATGATATTGGCCTTCTGAATCATGGAATTCATCAACCCCATGGCAGTGAGATTTTCCCCTTCATCGGTGTCGTTCATGGTCATCCCCCAGAGAAGTCTGCCCGTCACGAGGTCGGTCATCTTCGCAGTCACGGAAACGGTGCAGCGGACCAGGCTCTTGGAGTAAAGGCTGCCGGAGGAGTTGATCGAATCACACCTGAAATCATTGATGTTTCCATACACCACTGCTGCCAGATTGTGTGCTTTCAGTTTCTGTCGCATTTCATCGCTCAAGCCAGAACTATAGAAAGAAGCTTCATTCACCCAGTTGCTGGTTATGCTGCGATCAATAACGACGTAGCCCTTTGCCACGAGTTCTTGTGCCAGACGGTCAGAGGTCTCCTGTCCGACATTTTTGTTGATCGGCGATGAGAATGGCATCAGCGCGACGTTTTTACTTGAATAGGTGGAACATCCTGACAGTAAAAGTAATGGTAAAAAAGTTGTAATCATAAATCTCATACAATCTTCCCCCTTTAGTTCAATAAGGACACCCGATATTGGAAGTCCATTCATTACACATGTATAACCTGATAGCTATTTAACAGTAAATTGAGGAAGAATTACGGATGAAATAAGGAGTTTTTCATTATAGTCGTCGTAGCTGAATCGGGCGACGACAGGGTGAGTCAGGAGCGCCCGTCGCGGGTACAGGGGGGAATTGCCGGTGATGACCGGCGTTGACAGCTTCTGCAGGCAGGCTACACTTTCTCAATCTCACTGGGGAGGCACGAGCGGCCATGTCCGAAAAGGTGATTGCCACATGTGCGGTACGACGTCTGGAGATCCTGGATGAAAGCGGGGGTGTGGACACCGATCTGATGCCCCTTTTGTCCGATGCGGAGATCAGGAGGATGTATGACCTGATGGTCCTGACCCGGACCTTCGACGAGCGGGCACTGGCCCTGCAGCGGGAAGGACGGCTCGGTACCTACCCGCCGGTGACGGGGCAGGAGGCGGCCCAGGTGGGGAGCGCCCTGGCCCTTAGGCCCTGCGACTGGGTATTCCCTTCTTTTCGCGAGATGGGGGTACATCTTGCCCTCGGCTTTCCCATGCAGCAGCTCTTCCAGTACTGGGGCGGCGATGGCCGGGGCCTGCAGACCCCTGAATCCCTCAACATCTTCCCCATCTGCGTCTCGGTTGGGACCCACATCCCCCATGCCGTTGGCGCAGCCATGGCTGCCCGCTACCGGCGCGATCCTGCCGTTGCGGTCGCCTATTTCGGCGACGGCGCCACCTCCAAGGGAGATTTCCACGAAGGTTTCAACATGGCCGGAGTGTTCAGACTGCCGGTGGTGTTCATCTGCCAGAACAACCAGTGGGCCATATCCGTCCCACTGAAGGGGCAGACCGCGGCCGGGAGCCTGGCACAGAAGGCATTTGCCTACGGGTTCGAAGGGGTACAGGTGGATGGCAACGATATCTTTGCCGTCTACCGGGCCAGCTGCGATGCCCTGGAAAAGGCCAGGGGAGGCGGAGGGCCGACCTTCATCGAATGCCTCACCTACCGCATGGCCGACCATACCACGGCAGACGATGCCTCCCGCTACCGTTCCCCTGAAGACCTCGCAACGTGGTCAGCCAGGGACCCGATCCTGCGTCTGGAGCGGTTCATGGCGCAGAAAGGCATCTGGAACGAGAATGATGGCAATTCCGTGAAAGAACAGAGCGTTTCGCTGGTGGACGATGCGGTTCGGCTCATGGAGGAGGTTCCCCTGCAGGAGCAGGGGGCGCTGTTTGCTCATACGCTGGCCACACTTGGTTCGCGGCAGACCCGCCAGATGAAGGAACAGTGACATGGCACTAGTCAACATGGTTCAGGCGATCAATCTCGCTCTTCGCCAGGAGATGGAGCGGGACGACCGGGTCGTACTCCTGGGAGAGGACGTGGGGCGCGACGGTGGGGTATTCCGCATTACCGACGGCCTGCTGGAGCGCTTTGGCAACGAGCGGGTGATCGATACCCCCCTCAGCGAGTCTGCCATTATCGGGGCCAGCATCGGCATGGCCGCCTATGGGCTTCGGCCCGTGGCCGAGATCCAGTTCATGGGCTTCCTCTATGCGGCCTTCGACCAGCTCTTCACCCATGCGGCGCGGATCAGGGCGCGTTCCTGTTCCCGTTTCTCCGCCCCGCTGGTGGTCAGGACCCCCTATGGCGCGGGGATCAAGGCCCCGGAACTCCACGAGGAGAGCAGCGAGGCGCTGTTCTGTCACATGCCCGGTCTGAAGGTGGTGGTGCCGTCCGGTCCCTATACCGCCAAGGGGCTCCTGCTGGCGGCCATCCGCGACCCCGACCCGGTGCTCTTCCTGGAGCCTACCCGGCTCTATCGATTGTTGAAGGAAGAGGTCCCGGAGGAGGCGTACACCATCCCCCTCGGTCAGGCCCGGGTGGTTCGCGAGGGGAGGGGCGTCACCGTCATCGCCTGGGGGAGCATGCTGGAGCGGGTTCTGAAGTCGGTTGGCGGGCAGGATGCCGAGGTGATCGATCTGTTGACCCTGAACCCCTTCGATGCGGAGACGGTGCTGGCATCGGTACAAAAGACCGGCCGGGCGGTGATCGTGCATGAAGCGACGCAGAGTTGCGGTTTCGGCGCCGAGATCGCCGCAACCCTGGCTGGCGAGGGGATTCTCCATCTGCGGGCGCCGGTGCTGCGGGTGACGGCACCGGACGTGACCATGCCGCTTCCCTCCCTGGAAGAGCATTACCTGCCAACGGTGGAGCAGATACGCCAGGCAATCGACGATGTGATGAGGTACTGACATGACCTATGAATTCAGGCTTTCCGATCTGGGTGAAGGGATCGCCGAGGCGGAACTGCGCAAATGGCTGGTTCATGAAGGCGAGCGGATTGCCGAGCATCAGCCGGTGCTGGAGGTGGAGACCGACAAGTCGGTGGTGGAACTGCCGTCACCGCGAGCTGGGGTGGTCAGGCAGGTGCATCGTCGGGAAGGCGAGACCGTCAAGGTTGGGGAACTTCTGCTCACCATTGCAGACGTCGAAGAGGCCCCGGAACAGGGAGAGACGCAGCGCCCCGTTTCGGTGGGGATCGTCGGAACCCTTCCCGAGGCGGATGAAGAGGTGCACGTGCTTGCCACACCCCTGGTCCGGAAACTGGCTCGGGAGCGGGGGGTCGACCTCACGGAGATCAGGGGGAGCGGCCCGCATGGCAGCATCACGCCAGAGGACCTGGAGAAGAAGGTGTCGACCGGGCAGCGGGCAGAGACTTACGGGCAGGTGGAGCGCCTGCCGCTCAAGGGGGTGCGCCGCGCCGTTGCCCGCAATGTCATGGCCTCCCAGCGCAACACCGCCTTTGTCACCGGCATGGAGGAGGCCGACATCACCGAGCTTTGGCAGATGCGCCAGCGGGAGCAGCAGGAGGTCGAGTCCCGCGGCAGTCACCTGACCTTTCTCCCCTTCATCATCAAGGCCGCCCAGCATGCGCTTCGCGAGCACCCCTACCTCAACGCCTCCATCGACGATGTTGCTGAGGAGATCATTCTCAAGAAGGAGTTTCATTTCGGCATCGCCGTGGATACGCCGGACGGCCTGATGGTGCCGGTGGTCCGTGACGTGGAGCGGAAAAACATCGTCGAATTGGCAAAGGAGCTCCGGCTCCTGGGGGTGAAGGCGCGCAACCGGACCATCACTGCCGAGGAGATGCGGGGGAGCAGCTTCACCATCACCAATTACGGACATTTCGGCGGGCTCTTTGCCACGCCGATCATCAACTGGCCCGACGTGGCGATCCTCGGGTGCGGACGCATCGTGGACCGGCCCTGGGTGCACCGGGGGGAGATCTCCATCAGGAAGATCCTACACCTGTCGCTCACCTTCGACCATCGCGTCACCGACGGCGCCGATGCTGCGCAGTTTCTCGCCAGGCTCGTCGCCTTCCTGGAGGACCCGGTGCTGCTCTTCCTGGAAAGTGTTTAATCCTGGTGGCCGATTATGGTTGCTCGGAATGGCGGGTCAATGGTCGCGGTAGGCCATGGCGCGGTGGACCCGCTCCAGAGCCAGGGTAATGGCGGCATCGCGGGGGAGAATGTTTCGTGTTGCGGAATGTTCGAGGATCTGGCGGGTGTTGCTCCTGATCCGATCGTCGATGTTTGCGAACGCCTCTGGCGCGGATTTGCCCGCATATTCCATGGCAGCCATGATGACACCGCCGGCATTGGCGATAAAATCGGGCACCACCAGGATCCCCTTGTTGTACAGCATCTGTTCAGCCTTTGCCGTGGCCGGGATATTCGCTCCCTGCAGGATGAGGCGTGCCGTGATCTCCGCGGCATTCCCCTCGTTGATGACGTCGGGGGTTGCTGCCGGGATGATGATGTCGCAGGGTACGGCAAAAATGGTCTCCGCGGCGATCCTGCTCCCTTTGCCGTATGCGGCGACGCTGCCATGCTCTTCCTTGACCCGCGACAGTTCGTCGAAATCGATACCGGACGGATCGTAGACGCATCCGCGCGAGTCCGAGGCAGCCACCAGGATGGCCCCCCTGGCGCAGAGAAAACGGGCTGCTGCCCTGCCAACGTTTCCGTATCCCTGTATCACCAACCGTGCCCCTTTCAGATCCACTCCTGCCATGGGAGCTGCAATCTCGGCACAGGCCGCAAGCCCGTATCCGGTCGCGCCCAGCTTGTCCAGCGGCAGTCCGCCGATCTCCTCGGGAAGCCCGACCGCGCGTCCGGTTTCGTCATGGATCCAGGCCATGGCCGTTTCATTGCTCCCCATGTCGGGTCCCGGTATGTAGTCTCTGAGATCGTGGATCATGCGGGCAAAGACGCGGAAGGCCCGCTCTTTGTTGGGTGAAAGAGGATCGGCAATGATCCCCGCCTTGGCTCCGCCGTGGGGAAGCCCGGCAATGGAGTTCTTCAGTGTCATGGTCCTGGCCAGCCGCCACACCTCTGAGGTGCTGACCAGGGGGGAGACGCGCACCCCGCCGATGGCCGGTCCCAGTGCCACGTTGTCGATCACTACCACTGCTCTCAGTCGATCCTTGGGTGAATAGAGGTTGAATACCCTGGCAGGGCCGATATCATCATAGGTAATGTTGCACATCGATATTTCACCTCTACTGGTCATGAAAGGGAAACTGCACATCTGCCCGTGACTGCTGTCGCACCGCTCGATCTGTAAATCAACTTCTCTTTTGTAGCAGAAATGCGGCAGAATGCAATACCATCAGGTGTCACGCGGGGATGAATCAACCAGGGCAAGGGTAGTGCTCCGATCCTGACAGAACCTGTGCATGCGCAGACCCGGTCAGAGCGGCAACGTTTCCACGGCAGCGATGAGCGGGACGTTTTGCAGCATATTTCCCGACAAATGTGAAGTTTTTACCTCTTCTCAACTGAAAGGACACAGAGTTGTAACAATATGGTGGTAATGTGACAAAAATCTTACATCCGGCAGGGTTTCCATGAAGATCTTGATAGTTGAAGACGAGCGTGACCTGGCAGAACTTCTGGCGTTCAACCTGGAGAAGGAAGGGTACCAGACCCTGGTTGCCCTTGACGGGCGGACCGGACTGGAGCGGGTGAGAACCGAGAAGCCCGACCTGATCATTCTCGACCTGATGCTCCCTGAGGTGAACGGTATCGACTTCTGCAAGCACCTGCGCAAGCAGGAGAGCACCGCAGCACTGCCGGTGATCATGGTGACGGCCAAGGGTGAGGAGATCGACAAGGTGGTCGGGTTCGAGGTCGGAGCCGACGATTACCTGGTGAAGCCCTTCTCGACCAGGGAGCTCCTCTTGCGCATCAAGGCGGTGCTGCGGCGCACCGTGGCCGATGACGGCAGCGGCAAGAGCATTCTGATCGGCCCGCTCATGGTCGATACGGTGCGGCATCGGGTGACGGTCAACAACGAAGAGGTGGTGCTCACCTCCACGGAGTTCAAGTTGCTGCTGACCCTGGCGGAACGCCTGGGCAGGATGCAGAGCCGGGAACATCTCCTCAGCCACGTCTGGGGATACAACCACACGGCTGACACGCGCACCGTGGATACCCATATAACCAGGCTGAGAAGCAAGCTGGGAGATGCTGGCGAGATGATCAAGACCGTGCGTGGCTTCGGCTACAAGATGGAGGCATGATGAAGACGACCATTCGCTGGAAGCTGCTCGGTTCCTATCTCGTGCTGGTCCTCGTCATGGGGAGTGCATTCTACGGTTTTCTTCGCCATACACTGGAAAACTACCTGGTGACGTCAGTCACCAATAACCTGTTCAACGAGACTGCACTTGCCTCGCTTACGGCGGAAAAAATCTCCGGGCCTCGCGATGCCCCGGCCATGGCGGCAGAGATCGGCAGGCGGATCAGTGCGAGGGTTACCTTCATTGCAGCCGATGGCACCGTGATCGGGGATTCGGAGGTTGCAGCGGCCAGTCTCGCCACGCTGGACAACCACCTGGGGCGTCCCGAGGTGCAACAGGCTCTTCAGAGCGGCAAAGGGAGTGCTACCCGTTATTCGGCTACCCTGCGGACCGATATGCTGTACGTGGCGGTGCCATTTACCGCTGCCGACACGACGCGCATGGTGATGCGGCTCGCGCTTCCCCTGACTGCCCTGGAGAAGCTGAAGGTCAATCTGCATACCCTGCTTGCCGTTGCCTTTGCGTTTGCAGCCATTATCTCGCTGGCCATGAGTTCGATCTTCTCCCAGATGCTCTACCGGCCGCTACGCCAGGTTGCGGCCCTGGCGGAAGATATCGGTGCCGGTAACCTTTCCCGCCGTCTGACCATTCATCGATCCGACGAGTTCGGCAATCTGGCCCAGGTCATGAATGCCATGGCCAGCCGCATCCAGGAACAGCTGCACAACCTTGCCGCGGAGCGAAACCGTCTCGATGCCATTCTTCGCGGCATGGGGGAGGGGCTCATGGTCACCGACGTCCAGGGTGCGGTGATGCTGGTCAATCCCGCGTTCTGCGCGCTGTTCGACGTCCGCGAGGAGGTGATCGGCCGGCCGCTCATCGAGATCACCCGGCATCCGACCCTGCACGAGTCGTTCAAGCTGGTCCTCCTGAACAGGGCAGAACGTCACGAGGAGATCACGCTCTCCCTCGGCGAGGACAAGATCATCCTGACGCACTGGGTGCCGCTCCTGGAAGGCGAGGAACTCCGGGGTATCGTGGCGGTCTTCCACGATATTTCCGATCTGAAGCGTCTCGAAAAGATCCGCAAGGACTTTGTTGCCAATGTTTCCCATGAACTGCGCACCCCGGTCACCGTCATCAAGGGGTATGCCGAGACACTAATGGGGGGCCTCATGGTCGAGGATCCCGATCGGGCGCAGCGATTCGTCTCGATCATCCTCAACCATTCCGAGCGTCTGGCCACGCTCATCGGTGACCTGCTCACCCTTTCCGAAATGGAATCGGGCGAATTCTCCCTGCAGTTGCATCCGACGCCGCTGGCCGGGACCATTCGCCATGCAGCAGGCCTTGTGGAGTTGAAGGCAGGCGAAAAGGGGATCGTCCTCGACATAACGGTTCCGGATGATGCTCCGGCGGTGCTTGCCGACCAGGGGCGGCTCGAACAGGTCTTCATCAATCTTCTGGACAATGCGGTCAAGTACACCCCGGACAACGGCAGGGTAACGGTTGCGGTCACGGACGGGGAGGGTGTGGCGACCGTTCGGGTTTCCGACACCGGGCCGGGGATCCCTCCCCAGAGTCTCCCCCGGATCTTCGAGCGTTTCTATCGGGTCGATACCGCGCGCAGCCGCGACCAGGGGGGGACCGGACTCGGGCTCTCCATAGTCAAGCATATCGTCCAGCTCCATGGCGGCACCATTTCCGTGGAAAGTACGCCGGGCAAGGGGAGCAGTTTCATCCTGACCCTGCGCAAAGCCTGATTCGATACCGATCATTCCACCATGCCGGTAGTCCTTCCAGCGACTGAATCGTAATCTTTAATGAAACCTGTCCGTTACAGATGGGTGCCAGCGCCTCATGTCTTGTGGAGCACTTCGGCTCAGTGCGCGGACCATGATAACAGGGGAGCGAGAGGTTACTTTGCGACTGAAAATTCACAGAGAATTAGCATGACTGTAACACGGTTGTAATAAATGCAGGGTATGATGACAACCATGTGAACAACACCAAAGGGGGCTTAAGATGCTGAAGAAGATAACCATTTTTGTTGCTGCCAGTCTGCTGGCACTGACCACCCTTGCCGGTGCCGAAACCCTTATCAATGGGGCAGGCGCCACCTTCCCGTACCCGCTTTACTCCAAGTGGTTCAGCGAGTACGCCAAGATCGACCGAACCGTCAAGTTCAACTACCAGTCCATCGGCAGCGGCGGCGGCATCAAGCAGATCACGGCCCAGACCGTCGATTTCGGCGCATCGGACAAGTTCCTCTCCGACAATGAACTGAAGGGAGCACCGGGCAAGCTCCTGCATATCCCCACGGTCATGGGGGCGGTCGTGGTTACCTATAACGTCCCCGGTGTAGCCAAGGGGCTCAAGCTGACCTCCGAGGACGTTGCCAATATCTTCCTCGGCAAGATCACCAAATGGAACGATCCGAAGATCGCCAACGACAACCCCGGCCTGAAGCTGCCCGACAAGGCGATCATCGTCGTTCACCGCTCCGACGGCAGCGGCACCACCAGCATCTTCACCGACTATCTCTCCGCTGTCAGCAACGAGTGGGAAGCAAAGGTCGGCAAGGGTGCCTCGGTAAAATGGCCCATCGGTCTCGGCGGCAAGGGGAACGAAGGGGTTGCCGGCCAGGTGAAGAATACCCAGTTTTCCATCGGCTATGTCGAATTGGCCTATGCCTTCGAAAACAAGCTCCCTTACGCGTTCCTGAAGAACAGGGACGGACATTTTGTCGAGCCGACCATCAAGTCGATCAGTGCTGCGGCAGCCGGTGCGGCCAAGAGCATGCCCGCCGACTACCGGATCTCCCTGGTCAACCAGCCGGGCAAGGACTCCTATCCTGCTGCTGGATTCACCTGGTTGCTGGTGTACGAGCAGCAGAAAGACAAGGTCAAGGGGAAGAAGGTCGTGGAATTCCTGAACTGGAGCCTGCACCAGGGACAGAAGATGGCAGCACCGCTCCTCTATGCGCCGCTTCCCGCAAATGTTGCCAAGATGGTGGACAAGACCATCAAGAGCATCAAGTATTGATTCGAAGGTTTGTCGCACGCCCGGAGATGACGCCATCTCCGGGTTTTTTTCCGCCTGACTAATTGTTACAGAAAGGCTACACCGTGAATGAACCGGTTGATGACTGCCTGACGACGGCAGTGTGCGGAGGCTGGGTGGAGCGAGGAGAGGAAATGAAACGGAAGTCACGTTTTGGCAGGTTCACCCATGGGGACACGGTGTTCCGGTGGATCACGTTCCTGTTTGCCGCGAGCATCCTGCTGATCCTCTTGCTGATGACAATGGAAATGGTCAAGGAGAGCCTTCCTTCCCTACAGCTCTTTGGCTGGGACTTCGTGACCAGCAGTGAATGGGATGCGGTCCAGGAGCAATTCGGTTCATTACCGTTTCTGTACGGCTCTGTCGTATCATCAATCCTGGCAATCCTCTTGGCAACTCCCTTAAGCGTCGGCACGGCGCTGTTCATTACGGACATCGCCCCGAGCAAGGTTGGGAGCATTGTGGCGGCGCTGGTGGAACTTCTGGCGGCCATCCCCAGCGTCATCTACGGTCTCTGGGGGATACTGGTCATGACACCGTGGCTCCAGCAGACGGTGCAACCGTTTCTGATCGACAAGTTCGGCTTTCTCCCCCTGTTCCAGGGGGCGCCCTATGGCGTGAGCATGATGGCAGCGGTCTTCATCCTGATGATCATGATTATTCCCATCATCACCTCCATTACGAAGGAGGTGCTTCTGGCCGTGCCCGTTGCCCAGAAGGAGGCTGCCTATGCCCTCGGCGCCACCCGCTGGGAGATGCTCCGCATGGCGCTCCTTCCCTATGCCCGTTCCGGCATCCTCGGAGCGGTGATCCTCGGGCTCGGCCGAGCCATCGGCGAAACCATGGCCGTCACCATGGTCATCGGCAATACCCCGCAGATCTCCCTGTCGCTCCTGGCTCCCGCTTATACCATGCCCAGCGTCATTGCCAATGAATTCGCCGAGACGACCTCCAAGCTGCACGCCTCTGCGTTGATGGAGATCGGTCTCATCCTGCTCTTTGTCACGCTGCTGATCAACGTCATGGCCCGGTTGCTCATCTGGAGCGTTACCCGCGGCAGCGCAGGAGGTAAGGCATGATCCGGTACCTGTCCATGCGCTCCCTGAAAAACGGCCTGATGACCCTGCTCATGGTGGCGGCGACGCTCGCGGTCCTGACTCCGCTGGTGATCATCTTCCTCCATATCCTGAAGATGGGGGCGAGTTCCATCAACCTGGACTTTTTCACCCAGATACCCAAGCCGACCGGCGAAACAGGCGGCGGCATGGCCAACGGCCTGATGGGATCGGCCATCATGATCGCCATGGCATCGTGCATCGGCCTGCCGGTCGGTGTCCTGGGCGCCGTCTACCTGACCGAGTACGGCGGCACCCGTATGTCCACGGTGATCCGTTTCAGTGCCGATGTCCTGGCGGGCATCCCATCCATCATCACCGGCATGGTTGCCTATACCCTGCTGGTGGTGCCGATGAAGAATTTTTCCGCCCTGGCCGGAGCGGTTTCCCTGGCGCTGATCATGATTCCCATCGTGCTGCGTACCACCGAAGAGCAGTTGAAGATGGTGCCGGGGACGCTGCGCGAGGCTTCACTGGCGTTGGGCGTGCCGCTCTGGCGGACGACGCTCAAGGTGACGCTGGCAAGCGCCCGGACCGGTATCGTTACCGGCGTGCTGCTGGCGATCGCCCGGATCGCCGGCGAAACGGCGCCGCTTCTCTTTACCGCCCTGGGCAACCAGTTCTGGAGCAGGAAGTTGACCGAGCCCATGGCCGCCATCCCGCTGCAGATCTTCAACTTTGCCATCTCTCCCTATGATGACTGGCACCGGTTGGCCTGGGCAGGGGCACTGGTCCTGGTGGTCATCATGTTTACCCTGAGCCTGGCTGCACGGTATTTCGGCCGGCAGAGCCAGGCCCGCTAGAGGAATGCAATGAATACGAAAGTACGTCTCGACAAGCTCAATGTCCATTTTGGCGGCAACCATGCCGTGAAGGAGGTCTCCATCGACTTCCTGGCCAACAGTGTAACCGCCATCATCGGGCCTTCAGGATGCGGCAAGTCAACGGTCCTGCGCAGCCTGAACCGGATGCACGACCTGGTCCCCTCGGCGAGGGTAAGTGGCAGGATCCTCCTCGATGAAACCG
>Ga0208371_1000113_pt1 | contig 31471 bp, 25 predicted proteins | sample SubbioCR12Aug_1A_FD_184827 | JGI IMG/M metagenome (GOLD analysis project Ga0208371, IMG submission 184827) | Serpentinite rock and fluid subsurface biosphere microbial communities from McLaughlin Reserve, California, USA - CR12Aug_1A (SPAdes) | ecosystem: Environmental > Terrestrial > Deep... | reverse complement strand
CCGAAGTCATGATCGTTGCGGCTTACGGTCTGATCCTGCCGCAAGCCGTGCTCGACTTGCCTCGCCTCGGTTGCGTGAACATCCACGCCTCGCTATTGCCGCGCTGGCGGGGAGCAGCCCCCATTCACCGCGCCATCGAGGCGGGCGACCCCGAGACGGGTATCACCCTGATGCAAATGGACAAAGGGCTGGATACCGGCGCGATGCTGACGCGTGCGGCGCTGCCGATTCTCGACACCGATACCACGGGCAGCCTGCATGACCGGCTTGCGACGCTCGGTGCGAGCGAGATCGTGGCGCTGTTGCCCAGCCTGGCGGCGGGAACGGTGCATGCCACACCACAGGATGAGGCATTGGCGACTTACGCCGCCAAGATTGGCAAGGAAGAGGCCGTACTCGACTGGTGTCTGGCTGCCACAAAACTGGCTTGCCGGATTCGCGCATTCGACCCGTTTCCTGGAGCCAGCACGTTGTTTCAGGGAGGTGTTCTGAAAATCTGGGAGGCCCAGCCTGTGGTGGCACAGGGGACACCCGGCAGGATTCTGGCTGTGGGGCGGAGCAGTTTTACGGTGGCGTGCGGAGAGGGTGCGCTGGAAGTGCGCGAAGTTCAGAAGGCCGGGGGAAAACGTCAACCGGCAGCGGCGTTTCTTTCAGGCCATGCGCTGGTGGCGGGGATGACGCTGGGGCAATAAAATCAGCCTCGGTGGGGCTCAGAACAGTTCGATATCGCCAGAAGACATGCTGTTTTGCGCCACGGCCTTGTGGCGGATGGCGAGCGTGGCGTCGGCATCTTCTTTCATGTGTTCCAGCACCGAAACCGTGCCGCTGGTGTGTTCGCGTTCACGAATGCGACCGATGAAGGCATCAACGTTTTGTACGCGCGTGTTGACGTGATCAAGCAGTTGAGAACTCATGTCCTGGAATTGCAGGGTGGTGATGGCGGTATGCACGGAGTTTTCGACATGCTTGGAAATCTCCGCGAGGTCTTCGACTGTGGTGGCCATCTTGCCGTTGATGAGTCCGACCATATTGATGGTGTCGGTGAGACCGCGAGAGGATTGGCTGACCATGTTCTGGTCAACGCTGGAGACCCGCACCATGTATTCCCCAGCCAGGTTGAGATGCCCGCTGACTTCCTCCATCTGTTTGCGAATGTGCTGCGAGAACACCCCTGTGCGCATCGAGAGATTACGCACTTCTTCCGAAACGATCTTGAAGCCGCGTCCCGCGTCACCGGCGTGGGCAGCCTCGATGGAGGCATTGAGTGCCAGGAAATTGGTGTGTTTGGTGATGTCTTCGATTTCGGAAAGGGCCTGCAACATGTCGGAAATGCGTGCCTCGATATCGGAAAAACGCTGTGCCAAGTCACGAGAAATGGTGGAGATCATGGTGGCGTTGTCGGAGAACTCACGCAGGATCTGGGTGTTGCGGTCGGCAAACTGATTGAACGACAGACGTACCTCTTCGTGATCGCCCTGGGTTTTGATCAGACTCGCATACAAGGGGTTGTTGCGTGCCTCGGCTTCCAGCATGTTGACTTCGGCGCGCACCACGGCACGAGCGAGTTCCTGCTGCTTTTGCGAATTCTCGGTCATGGAGATGAACTCCTTGACGAGCTTGGCAATGGCTTCGTCGAGCAGCTTGCGCATTTGCGTGAGATCACCGCGAATTTCGTCGGTCTGCCCGGAGAGTGTGGAGCACATGTCGTTAAAGATCGGTCGGCTGATATCCAGCACCGTGGCGTGGTTCAGTTCGATGCTGGGTTCAGCCTGCCGTCTGCAGCGAGTCGTGTGCAGGCTGAACATGACCGTGCAAGTGGTCGCCAGCAGGAAGGCTCCCCCCCAGGCCAGCCAGAAATCCAGCCCCAACCCGATCAACCCCGACGCCATTGCCGGATAGGCGGCCAGGATGGCCGCTACGACCAATAACAACACCCGTTTCTTTTCCACTATTGACTCCCGAACATCAAGCGATCCGGTAACGGCAGGCAGTCTGATAACTTGAGAAAATCGATTGAATTTTTATCTGCCTCTCTTATCTATGGAGTGTTTCGGTATTTCACGGAGGTTTCTATGTTGAACAACTGGTTCAAGACGACTTTGCTTATGGCGGCCATCGTCGCGCTGTTCGGGGTCGTGGGCATGGTGCTGGGTGGCGAGCAGGGCATGCTGCTGGCGCTGGTGTTCGGCGGGGCCATGAACCTGTTCGCCTATTGGAATTCCGACAAGATGGTCTTGCGCATGTACAACGCGCAGGAAGTCGATGCCCTGTCGGGCGGCGAGTTTTATGCCCTGGTGGCTGATTTGGCGCAGCGCGCAGATTTGCCCATACCGCGCGTTTACATCATCGACGAAGCCCAGCCCAATGCCTTTGCCACCGGGCGCAACCCCGAGCATGCCGCCGTTGCCGCCACCACCGGCATCATGCGGATACTCAGTGCGCGTGAACTGCGCGGTGTCATGGCGCACGAACTGGCACATGTGCAGCATCGCGATACGCTCATTTCCACCTTGTCGGCCACGGTGGCCGGGGCGATTTCTGCGCTGGCGCAATTCGGCATGCTGTTCGGCAGCCAGCGCGAGGGTGAGCGTGCCAACCCCGTTGTGCAGATCATCATCATGATCCTGGCACCGCTGGCCGCCATGCTCATCCAGATGGCGATTTCGCGGGCGCGGGAATTCGGTGCGGATGAAGGCGGCGCGATGATTTCCGGCGACCCCGAGGCGTTGGCCAGCGCCTTGCGCAAAATCGAGGCCTATGCGCGTGGCACGCCGTTGGAGACCGCAGAAATGCATCCTGAAACGGCGCAGATGATGATCATCAACCCGCTTTCCGGGGGTGATCTGCAGGGTTTGTTCCGCACGCACCCGGCTACCGAGCAGCGCGTGGCGCGTCTGCTGGCTTTGGCCCGGCGGCGCTGATAGATTCCCCTCCCTTCTTGTCCTGATGCCTCACGGAACAGCCATGCCCCGCAAAGTTTTTATTCGTACCTTTGGTTGCCAGATGAATGAGTACGACTCGGACAAGATGGCCGATGTGCTGGCGGCGGACGAGGGTTTCGAGCAGACCGACAACCCCGAAGAAGCGGACGTGATTCTCTTCAACACCTGTTCCGTGCGCGAAAAGGCACAGGAAAAGGTGTTCACTGATCTGGGGATGGTGCGCCATCTCAAACAGAAGAACCCGAATCTCATCATCGGCGTGGGCGGGTGTGTGGCCAGCCAGGAAGGCGCGGCCATTGTCAGCCGTGCGCCCTATGTCGATCTGGTATTCGGCCCGCAGACCCTGCATCGCCTGCCGGACATGATGGCCAAACGCCGTGCCACCGGTCGCGCCCAGGTTGATATCGACTTTCCCGAGATCGAAAAATTCGACCATCTGCCCCCGGCGCGGGTCGAAGGCCAGACCGCCTTCGTGTCGGTGATGGAGGGCTGCTCGAAATATTGCACCTTCTGTGTGGTGCCCTATACCCGGGGCGAAGAGGTTTCGCGCCCGCTGGAAGATGTGCTGGCCGAAGTGGCGCATCTGGTGGCCAGCGGCGTGAAGGAAATCACCCTGCTGGGGCAGAACGTGAATGCCTATCGCGGGGCCATGCCAGGCGGTGAAATTGCCGATTTCGCCTTGCTGTTGGAGTGGGTGCATGACTTGCCCGGCATCGAACGTCTGCGTTTCACCACCTCGCACCCGCGTGAATTCACGCCGCGCCTCATCGAGGCCTATGCGAGATTGCCGAAACTGGTGTCTTACCTGCACCTGCCGGTGCAGTCGGGCTCGGATCGAGTACTGGCGGCCATGAAACGCGGCTATACCGCGCTGGAGTACAAGAGCTTGATCCGCAAGATCAAGGCCGCCCGCCCCGGTATTTCGATTGCCTCCGATTTCATCGTGGGTTTTCCCGGCGAAACCGAAGTGGATTTCGATGCCACCATGAAACTCATCGCCGAAGTTGGCTTCGATGCTTCGTTCAGCTTCGTTTACAGCCCGCGCCCCGGTACCCCGGCGGCGAACATGGCCGATGATGTGTCGCATGACGAGAAGATGCAGCGTCTTTATCGCCTGCAAGATCAGATCAATGCCCAGGCCGCCGCGATCAGCGCGACCATGGTCGGCCAGGTCGAACGGGTGCTGGTGGAAGGCCCCTCGAAAAAGCACCCCGACACCGAGCTGATGGGGCGCACCGAAAACAATCGCATTGTCAATTTCCCCGCGCCCACGCGGCTGATTGGTGAATTTATCGATGTCACCATTACCCAGGCTTTGCCGCATTCCTTGCGCGGCGAGGTCGTTACACGCGACTGAAAGATCACTCATGGAACAGTTTCACGGCACCACCATTCTTTCCGTGCGACGCGGCAACCATGTCGCCATGGGCGGCGATGGCCAGGTCACGCTGGGCAACATCGTCCTCAAAGCCAGTGCCCGCAAGGTGCGCAGGCTTTACCACGGTCGCATTCTCACCGGTTTCGCGGGCGGCACCGCCGATGCGTTCACCCTGCTGGAACGCTTTGAGGCGCAACTGGAAAAACATCAGGGCCACCTCATGCGCAGCGCCGTCGAGCTGGCCAAAGACTGGCGCACCGACCGCGTATTGCGCCGCCTGGAGGCCATGCTCACCGTCGCGGACGTCAACACCACACTGGTGATTACTGGCGCAGGCGATGTGCTCGAACCCGAGCTGGGCATTGCCGCCATCGGCAGTGGGGGTGCCTATGCACAATCGGCTGCCCGCGCATTGCTGCAACACACCGATATGGCTCCCGAAGCCATCGTGCGCGAAGCGCTCACCATCGCTGGTGACTTGTGCATTTACACCAACCACAGCCAGACCATTGAGATTCTGAGCGACGAGCCCACAGGCTGAATTTCGCGCAGGGCCCCCCTTCCAGAAGGTGATTGCACGGGATGGGTCTACGTTTCTGCAAGCATGAAGGCAGGCGCTAACGGGTAAAATCGCCGGGATTCTTTCTGGACAGTCTCATGCTTACCGTTTCCAACCTCACCATGCAGTTCGGGGCCAAGCCCCTGTTTGAAAACATCAACGTCAAGTTCGGTGATGGCAATCGTTATGGCCTGATTGGTGCCAACGGTTGCGGCAAATCGACGCTCATGAAGATTCTCGCCGGGGTGCTGGAGTCTTCTGCGGGCAACGTGTCGCTCGACCCGCACGAGCGCATGGCGTTTCTACGCCAGGATCAGTTTGCCTTTGAGGAGGTGCGCGTGCTCGACGTGGTGCTGATGGGGCATGCGCAGATGTGGGCGGTGATGCAGGAAAAAGATGCCATCTACATGAACCCCGATGCGACGGAGGCGGACTACATGCGCGCCGCCGACCTCGAAACCCAATTCGGCGAACTGGGCGGCTACGATGCTGAAGCGCGCGCCGGGGAATTGCTGCTGGGGCTGGATATTCCTTCTGGCAAGCACCAAGGACCGATGCGCGAGGTGGCCCCAGGCTGGAAACTGCGGGTGCTGTTGGCGCAGGTGCTGTTCGCCAACCCCGATATCCTGCTGCTCGACGAACCCACCAACAACCTCGATATCAACACCATCCGCTGGCTGGAGGATGTGCTCAACGCGCGCAACTCCACCATGATCATCATTTCTCATGACCGTCACTTTTTGAACTCGGTGTGTACGCACATGGCCGATCTGGATTACCAGACGCTCAAGGTGTATCCCGGCAATTACGACGATTACATGGAAGCATCGACCCTGGCACGTGAGCGCCAGAGCTCGGCCAATGCCAAAGCCAAGGAGCGTGTGGCGGAATTGCAGGAATTCGTGCGCCGCTTCTCGGCCAATAAATCCAAGGCGAAACAGGCCACCAGCCGCCTGAAACTGATCGACAAGATCAAGCCCGAGGACATCAAGCCTTCCAGCCGTCAGTACCCGTGGATTCGCTTCGAGTATGACGAGAAGGAAAAACTGCACCGTCTGGCCTGCGAGATCGAGAACCTGTCCTTTGGGTACGACCTGGCACAGCCCGTCATCCGCAATCTCTCTTTGCATGTTGCGGCGGGCGATCGTGTGGCCATCATTGGTGAGAACGGCGTCGGCAAAACCACCTTGCTCAAGCTTTTGGTCGGGGAGCTTGCTGCCAACCACGGCAGTATCAAATGGGCGGAAAAAGCCCGCCCCGGTTATTTCGCACAGGATCACTCTGCCGATTTCGACGCCGATACGCCGCTCACCGAATGGATCAGCGAGTGGGTGCGGGCGGGCGGTTATGAAGGCAACGACGTGGAGACCCTGATTCGTGGCACCCTAGGGCGCTTGCTGTTTTCCGGTGATGACGTCAGAAAGGCCGTGCGGGTGATTTCCGGCGGCGAGCAGGGCCGCATGCTGTTCGGCAAGCTCATGTTGCTGCGCCCCAACGTGTTGCTGATGGATGAGCCAACCAATCACCTCGACATGGAATCCATCGAATCGCTGAACACGGGGTTGGACAAGTTCACCGGCACGCTGGTGTTCGTTTCGCATGACCGCCAGTTTGTCGATTCACTCGCCAACAAGATCATCGAGCTCAAGACCGATGGCACGCATGTCGTCTACGATGGTACGTACGAAGCCTATCTGGCGAGTCAGGGGCTCGAATAAGGAAGCAGGTTCAAGTAGGAAGCTGGTTCACAACCACTGTGAGGAGTCAGGCCATGAAACGCTGGATGCTGCTGTTGCCCGTGCTGCCCCTGCTGGGGGGCTGCTTTCAGGATACCGCCTCGTATTCGTTGGGTGAGCGCGAACATGCCATCACCTTGGTGCGTAATCAGACCTGGCCTTGGCAGGATACCGTCGACGTCGAAGTCGTGGCCTTGCGCATGCCGCATTGCAACGGTGGCGGTTCAATCAAGGGAGTGCCCGAGGATGCGGCCTATACCCTGTATCGTGCGCCGGATGAATACCCCGAGCCGATCTTCATCCTCAAGACCGGCAAACGCCATTTCGCCATCAGCACCCAGTCATGCCGCTTGCAGAAATTCGATGAGGCACCGGAAAAACTGGGCACGAAACTGGGGCAATTCCGGGTGGAAGCGGGCAAGTTCCAGTTTGTGGATGTTTCGGCCAAAGCCAAAGAGTGATTTTTTCGTCCATGAGCGCCTCTGCCTGCGGGTCGAGGCGCTTTTTTATTGGTTCTGAACATGCGTTACGCTGATTTGCGAGATTTCATCGCCCAACTCGAATCCCGTGGTGAACTCAGGCGCATTGCGCATGAAGTCGATCCGGTGCTGGAAATGACCGAGATCGGCGACCGGGTGCTGCGCGCGGGGGGGCCGGCGCTGCTGTTTGAAAACCCCAAGGGACATGACGTGCCGGTGCTGGCCAATCTTTTTGGCACGGTCAAACGTGTGGCGCTGGGCATGGGCGAGGAAGACCCGGCGCGCCTGCGTGAAGTCGGCAAACTGCTGGCCTATCTCAAGGAGCCGGAACCACCGCGCGGCCTGAAAGATGCCTGGGAGAAGTGGCCGGTGCTGAAACAGGTGCTCAACATGAGCCCGAAAGTGGTGCGCAGTCCGGCCTGTCAGGAGGTGGTGCGGGAGGGGGCAGAGGTCGATCTCTTGCGTTTGCCCATTCAGACCTGCTGGCCCGGCGATGCAGCGCCGCTGATTACCTGGGGCCTGGTAATCACACAGGGGCCGCAGGGCTTGCCGACCTCGAAACTGCGTCAGAATCTGGGCATTTACCGGCAACAGGTGCTGGGGCCGAACAAGGTCATCATGCGTTGGTTGGCGCATCGCGGCGGGGCGCTCGATTTTCGTGAACATCAGCAAGCGCACCCTGGCCAGCCATTTCCCTTGTGTGTCGCCATCGGTGCTGATCCGGCCACTATTTTGGGGGCGGTGACGCCGGTGCCCGACAGTCTGTCCGAATACCAGTTCGCGGGTTTGCTGCGTGGCGCGAAAACCGAAGTGGCCAAAGCGCTGGGCAATGATCTGCATGTTCCGGCCAGCGCCGAGTTCGTGCTGGAAGGTGTGATTCATCCCGGTGAGACAGCGCTGGAGGGGCCCTATGGCGATCACACCGGGTATTACAACGAGCAGGAAACTTTTCCGGTGTTCACGGTGGAGCGCATCACCCAGCGGCGCAATCCGATCTATCACAGCACCTACACCGGCAAGCCGCCGGATGAGCCGGCTATCCTCGGGTTGGCCTTGAATGAGGTGTTCGTCCCGTTGTTGCAGAAGCAGTTTCCGGAAATCACCGATTTCTATCTGCCGCCGGAGGGGTGCAGTTACCGCATGGCCGTGGTCAGCATGAAAAAGCAGTATCCCGGCCATGCCAAGCGGGTCATGTTTGGGGTGTGGTCATTTTTGCGGCAATTCATGTACACCAAGTTCATTCTCGTGACCGACGACGATGTGAATGTGCGCGACTGGAATGAGGTGATGTGGGCGCTGACCACGCGTGTTGACCCGGCACGCGATACGCTGCTGGTGGAAAACACGCCGATCGATTACTTGGATTTCGCCAGCCCGGTTTCGGGGCTAGGCAGCAAGATGGGCATCGATGCCACCAATAAATGGCCCGGTGAAACCAGTCGGGAATGGGGTGCCCCGATTGCCATGAGCGACACGGTCAAGCGCCGTGTCGATGCCATCTGGAAGGAGTTGGGGTTGTAAACCTCGCCGAACCGGTTTGTCAGTTGGGTTTGCCGCTGGCGGGGGGGGTGAACAGCATGGGCTGGGTGGCCGGGGTTTCATCGCTGTAATGCGGCCGCTCATTGCGTGATAGGCCCAGGGTTTCGGCCAGCTCGGCCTCACGGCTGGAAATCAGCCCGAGACACATGCGGATGTTTTCCACGGTGTCGGGTGTCAGCGGGTTGGGATTGCCGTCGCGCGGGGCGAGGTCGCGCACGATGGAGGTCAGCGTTTTGCGCATGGCACGCAAGATCTGTTGTTCCTTGCTGAGTTTGGCGTTGTCCATGGCATTTCCTTTGGGTGAGCTGGGCGGGCGATTTTCCTCGCCGTGCCCGGCTGGGGTCAACCATGGTGCAATCAGTGCCAAGCGTAGTGTTTGCGCAACGCGGTTTTGTACGGTGGGTTCACCCTGATGCGGGCCAGCGGGTAAACTCGAAGCCCGTTTTGCTTGCGTTTTTTCCTTAAGTGGATTCGTAACGCCTCCATCCACCATGACTGTTCGCCATTTCATCCTTGTTGCTATGCTTGCTTCTGGCTTGAGCCTGCCTGCTTGTGCAGAAGAATCCATTGATCCTCTGGAATCCTTCAATCGGGGGGTTTTTAGTTTCAACAAAGGGGTGGATGACGCAGTGTTGCGGCCGCTTGCACGTGGATATGAGGCGGTGTTGCCGAGTTTTGCCCGTACGGGTGTGCGCAATTTTTTCAGTAACCTGAACGATGTCACTGTGCTGGCCAACGATATTTTGCAGCTCAAGCTTGAGCAATCTTCGTTTGATTTCATGCGCTTGACTGTGAATACCACCTTTGGGTTGTTTGGCCTGTTGGACGTTGCTTCCGAGATGGGTTTGCGTAAGCACAATGAGGATTTTGGCCAGACTTTGGGACGTTGGGGGGTGGGTACCGGCCCCTATCTGGTGTTGCCCTTGCTTGGTCCGAGCAATTTCCGTGACACCGTGGGATATGTGGTGGATACGGATCAGACGGATCTGGTCTGGAAGCACAACACGGTCTCTGTGCGTAATCCGGCTATTGCACTCAGTGTAGTGAGTAAGCGCGCAGATCTGCTGGCAGCGACCCGCGCCATCGAAAGTGCGGCGCTTGATGATTACGAATTCACCCGTGATTTCTATCTCGAACGCCGCAATGGTTTGGTGTACGACGGCAAGCCTCCGGAAGAGGAATGAGCAAGGCTTTCGCACATGAAGATCCGCCTGCCGAAGAAGATGAGTCGTCTGAAGAGACCCACCTTCCCTTAGGGAGCAAAAATTACATGACGCCGGGGGGGCATACCCGGATGCAAGCCGAGTTGGTGCGCTTGGTCAAAAGCGAACGCCCGGAAGTCGTGAGTATCGTTTCCTGGGCGGCCGGAAATGGCGACCGTTCGGAGAATGGTGATTACATTTATGGCAAAAGACGCCTGCGAGAAATCGACCGGCGCATTCGCTTTCTCAGCAAACGGCTTGAAAATGCCGTGGTCGTTGACCCCCTCATGCAGGACAACACTGAGCAGGTGTTTTTTGGTGCGACCGTCACGATTCTGTACGACGATGGCGAGGAGGCGACCTACAGCATTGTGGGCTTGGATGAAGCTCAGCCTGGCATGGGCCGCATTTCCTGGATTTCTCCGTTGGCAAAATCGCTCATCAAGGCGCGCCTTGGCGATGTTGTTCGGTTTTTGTCGCCCGGTGGTCCGCGAGAATTTGAAATCATCGCCATCGCATATTCCCCGTTGGACTGATTGCGGCAAGCCTGTGTATTTCTGATCCCGGCATTGCAGGTGGGGTGCGGCATCATGGAGAATGTGGCCGTTCCGGCTCCTCTGGAGATTGCGCATTCATGTCTGCGATACGTGTGTTGTTGGTTGATGACCATCCGCTCCTGCGTTTGGGGGTGCGCCGTTCCATCGAGAATGAAGAGGGCTTTTCTGTCACCGGAGAGTGTGAAGATTTGTCCGCAACCCGTGCTTGGCTGATGGCAGGGGGACGGGCCGATGTGGTCATTCTGGATCGCAGCCTGCCTGATGGAGATGGTTTGGAGGTCATGCCAGAACTCAAGGCCGCCGGTATGAAGGTCATTGTGCTGACCGTTGAAGATGGCGACGAGGAAATCCGCGCGGCGATTGATGCCGGGGTGGATGGTTATCTGCTCAAGTCATCCGACACCGAGCAAATCATTCACGCCATCGGCATTGTCTTGCAGGATGCCGGTGCATTTCCTCCCCAGGTTGTGCAGAAACTCACGCGCAGCACCGGCGAGGATCCTTTGGCGAAGCTTTCTGCCAGGGAACTGGAGATAGCCGAATATGTTGCCCAAGGCTTTAGTAATAAAGTGATCGGCGCGAAGCTCAATCTTTCCGATAACACAGTGCGCAACCATCTCGCCAACATCATGCAGAAACTCAATTTTCATAACCGGGTGCAGGTTGCCACCCTGGTTTTGCAGCATCTCAAACGCGCAAAGAAGATTTAGAACCGGTTGTTTTTTTATGGCGCGTAGTTGTGTCTGGCGCTGGGTTTTCCATTCCTAAAACTCAAATATTGAGGGGCTACTGTGGATATCGTTCTGCTTTTCAAAGCGCTTGTTCTCGGCATTGTCGAAGGTTTGACCGAGTTTTTGCCCATTTCCAGCACGGGCCATCTGATTCTGGTTGGAGACCTGCTCGATTTCAATGATGACAAAGGCAAGGTTTTTGAAATTGCTATCCAGACCGGGGCCATCATGGCCGTGGTGTGGGATTACCGGGTGAAATTTGGCTCTGTATTGAAAGGTTTGCCCGGCGACCCGATGGCGCGACGTTTTGTCATGAACCTGTTTCTGGCATTTGTGCCGATTGCGGCACTGGGGCTTCTGTTTGGCAAGGCCATCAAAGCCCATCTGTTCGCCCCCGTGCCCGTCGCGCTGGCTTTTATCATCGGCGGATTGGTGATCTATTGGGCTGAGCGGCGTACACACGTCATTCGGGTGCAGGAAGTGGATGATCTGCAGTGGCTGGATGCCCTGAAGTTGGGATTTGCACAATGTTTTGCCCTCATACCTGGTACGTCGCGTTCTGGCTCGACCATCATTGGCGGTCTGTTCATCGGCTTGTCACGCAAGGCGGCGGCTGAGTTTTCGTTTTTTCTTGCCGTGCCCACGCTGGGGGTGGCCACGCTGTATGACCTGTACAAGCATCGTGATCTGTTGGCGTTATCTGACCTACCCATGTTTGCCGTGGGTTTTGTGGCGGCCTTCTTTAGTGCCGCGCTGGCCGTGAGGGTTTTTATTCGCTACGTTGCCACCCATGATTTCACCCCGTTTGTGATCTACCGCATCGTATTCGGAGTGGTTGTGCTGGTCACGGCTTACACCGGGATGGTGAGTTGGACGGTGCATTGAAGGGGTTGACCGGGGAGGGGGGCCTCCTCCCGGAAAGTGGCGGTGATGGGGTTTATGCCGTGACTGCTGTTTCCTGCCCTGTGAGCCGACGAATCTCGGACAGCAGATCTTCTTCCTGATAGGGTTTGCCCAGGTAAACGTTCACGCCCAGTTCTTGCGCATGTTGCCGGTGTTTTTCGGCTGTGCGTGATGTGATCATGATGATAGGAAGCGAGGCCGTACGTGGTGTATGGCGCACGTGGTGCGTGACTTCGAAGCCGTCCATGCGCGGCATTTCGATATCCAGCAGCATGATGATCGGGGTTTCTTCCTCCAGTTTTTCCAGCGCTTCTTCGCCATCTCTTGCCGTGACCACGCGGTAGCCTTCGCGCAGCAGGAAACGCGACGTAATTTTTCGAACCGTCAGGGAATCATCCACGACCATCACCAAGGGCGCGCGTTCCGCCTGGGCCTCTTCTTCTTTTACGCTGAGTTGCGGTGCGCGTTCTGCCAGCAGGAAGGGGTTGAGGATCAGGACGACTCGGCCATCACCCAGCACGGTAGCGCCGCTGATCCCGGCAATACGCGCGAGTTGCGGGCCGATGGGTTTAACCACTGCTTCATAATTGCCCTCGATGGCATCCACGCGCACAGCCAGACGTGAATGACCGGCTTTGAGCATCATGATGGTGCGGTACTGACCCTCGTGAGGCAGGGATTTCGTGTCGACCAGTTCGGCCAGGGTGCGAAGCGGGAACTGCTCTTCACCCAGATCGACGTACCCTTGTTCATGCAAGGCATGCATGACCGGGATTTTGACTTCACGCACCAGGGTGACCAGGTTGGCTGGCAAGGCCCACGTTTGCGAGCCAGCCCGAACCAGTACAACTTGGCTGAGTGCTAGGGTCAACGGCAGACGGATGGTGAAGCGTACGCCTTGCCCAGGCTGGTTTTCCAGGCGAACACGGCCGCCAAGACTGGCGATTTCGTTTTTGACCACATCCAGGCCGATCCCACGTCCGGCCAGTTCTGTGACTTCTTTGGCTGTTGAGAATCCTGAGCGGAAAAGGATGTTTTCCAGTTGCTCAGGGGCCATGTGTTGCCCAGGCTTATGCCAGCCCAGTTGTTCGGCATGAGCACGTACCGCCTGTTCATCGACACCGGCACCATCATCACCCAGGGTCAGGACAATTTCGTTGCCTTCCTGGCGGGCTTTCAGGTTGATTTGCCCATATTCGGGTTTGCCCGCTGCCTGGCGTAGACCGGGGAGTTCGATGCCATGCGCTACGGCATTGCGTACCAGGTGTTCCAGCGGGGCGGCAATTTTCTCAAGTACGGCCCGGTCAAGCTCGGTTTGCCCCCCTTCAAGCGACATTTGTGCACGGCGCCCCGTTTCTTTTGCAGATTGCCGCACGATGCGGTGCAAGCGCTCGCCCAGGGTGTTGATGGGCACCATACGCATATGCATCAGTTCCTGCTGCATGACGCGGGCCATGCGTGACTGATGGGTCAACGCGTTTTCAGCTTCGGTCAGACCGGACAGCAGGTTTTCCTGGGCAGTGGATACGTCGTTGACGCTTTCTGCCAGCTGGCGTGTCAGTTCTTGCAAGCGAGAGAAACGGTCGAATTCCAAGGGGTCAAAGTGGCTGGCCTCCATCTGCGACAAGCGCGAATGCATTTGCGATTCCGCCTGAATTTCCATTTCGCGCAGCTGGGAACGCAGTCGCTCAACGTTGGCAGCCAATTCCTGAGCCGTTTGTTTGTAGCTGCTCAGAACGTTGTCGATACGTGCACGTGCAATGGAGATTTCACCTGCTTCGTTCAGCAGGGTGTCGAGCATATCCGGCTTGAGTCGCAACGGCTGCTGCAAACGGTAGTCGTCACGCGGGCTGGCCGTTGTGGCCATGCTGACGGCAGGGGAGGTGACGGGCCCCGTGCTCTCTGCGCCGACGGGTGCAGACACCTCTGCGGGTTGCTGTAGGCGGGCCTGCAAATAGCCAACCATGTCGGTAATGGCGTCGTATTCGTCGTCAAGCAGATCAAGGAATGCAGTAGAAGGTGTGGTGTGGCCTTGTTCGGTGATCTGGTTTTCAAGATCGTGTACACGCTCGCCAAGTGTGGTCGCCCCGGCCATGCGTGAAGAGCCCTTCAACGTGTGCAGTACGCGCTTCAGTGCGTCCAGTGTGTCCTCGGTCGGGTGGGCACGCCAGGCACGCAGGCTTTCGCCCATCCGGGGCAGGAGATCTGCCGCTTCTTCAAGGAAGATGGGCAACAGCTGTGGGTCAAGATCGTCGTTGGCTGAAGCGTCGGGCGCGAGGGGGCGAAGGAGGGGGGGCGTGACTTCGGGTGGTGTGGCCGGTAGTTCAGCGCTTTCCTCACGAACTTCGTCGACAACGGGCAAGACGGAGAGGGTGGTCTCTGGTGGGTGTGCGGTCTGAAATGGTGAGAGTGCATCCAGAATGGTTTGAACCTGGGGCATGGGCGCAGGAAAGCGTCTTGCCACGATCTCACCAATACCATGAGACAGATGCGCGAGTACTTGTTCCAGCCCAGAGTGAACCTCACCAGGGAGATTTTCTGTTTTTTCCGGCCAGGCGTTTGTCCAGTTTTCCAAGGCCTCTGCCGCATCGGCAAGAGGTGTAAAGCCAGTGGTGCGTGAGATGCCCCGCAAGGTATGGGCCGCGACAGCAAACATATCCCAGGCGGAGGTTTGCGAGGCCTGAGCCATTTTGGCAAGCGACTGGCGCAGGGCCTCCAGGCGTTGCGCGGCTTCTTCCGAGAAAATATTGAACAGCTCGGTGGGCAAGCTGTGCGTGCCGATACCAACCGTGTCGCTCTGCGGTTCGGTTTTGGGTACGGGGCGCGCGGTTTCCTGCACTTCCGCCTTCGGCGCTTCTGCTTCTGGCCGCTCGGGTGCTTCTGCAAGGAGGGGGGCTGCGGGAGCGGGAGGGGCTTCCAGCGTTTCCGCAGAGGTTTCCGGTGGTGCTGTTTCGGGCTGGGGGGGGACGCTGCGCAGGCGTTTGGCTGCGTCGATCAGGTCGTTCGCGATGACCGTTACATGGCCGTGCTGCGTCAGGGTTTCGACCCATTGTTCAAAGGTTGCGCTGGCCGTGCTGACCAAGGCCAAAAGAGCTTGGTCGGGGGAGCGCTCTTCACGTAGCCAATGGTTGAGTGTTTGCTCCAGCTCCCAGGCTACTTCAGCCAAATCAGTCAGGCCCACCATACGGCCACTGCCTTTGAGTGTGTGGAAGCTTCTGCGAATGGTGGTGAAGGCGTCGAGATCGTGAGGGAGTGCGTCGAGTCGAGCAAGCTGGGTGCGGATGTTCTCCAGCACTTCTCGCGCTTCTTCGATATAAATTTCCAGTAGCTCTTGATCGACGGCTGCGCTGCTTTGCGGAAGTGGGCTGGGGGGGGCAAGCGCTTCTGGTTCTGGCAGGGAGGGGAGTTCGGTTTGGGCTTGCAAAGCCTCGTTCAGATTTCTCGTCAGATTTTCCGCATGAGCCCGCAAATCAAGGTCACCGACCAGATCGGCATCATGGGCAAGTTGTTCCAATTCAGCGAGTAGCGTATCGACCTCGTTTTCGTCGCCATTTTGCGCAAGCCATTGCTGAACAGCCAACTCCAGACGCTGGATATCTTCCTGCAGGCGCTGTTCGAGCCGCTGCTCTTCTGGCTGCGCGCCACTTTCAGGCAAGGCCAGCAGACTGAGCATGGCTTTGGTGCTGTCTTTGCCATGTCGTATTGCGTCGATGTAGAGGCCAAGGGTGGAAAGGGCTTCCGCCACCCAGTTGAGATTTTCAGCGGGAATTTCAACTTCGGCCCGACTGAAGTGGCCGACACGCACGATGGTTTCCTGCACCAGCTCACAGGCCACATCGAGCTGCAGCATGTTGAGGGCACCCACGATCTGCTTGAGTAGCTCCGGTACGGCAGGCAGGTTTTCGCGGTCTTGTGCATCGCGAAAAAACCGGTCGAGAATTTCTTCGACCTTGAGCAGATTGCTCTGGATCTCCTGCGCGACTTGATCGAGCAGCAGTTTTTCCTGGGCATTGCGGGAAAACTCGTCGAGCAGGCTGATCTGGGGGATGGTTGATGTATCGAAACCGGTATCCAGAGCGGCCTGCAGACGCAGTGTTTGCACTTGGCTCTGCTGGGCAAATTCTTCACCCAACCTCTCAAAATGTTCTGCGGCGTTTTGACCAAGCAGCAGCGCCGTTGCCATTTCAATCTGCAGGGTTTCGTTGCTCTCGGCGCTGATTTCATCAGGCATTCGCTCTGCGAGGCTGCGTATGGCGCTGACCAGTTCCAGCATTGCCGCATTGGGAAGTTGTTCTGCGGCGGCCAGTAACTCTGCAATCGCAATCCTGAACGATGCCAGATTGTCGGTGCGCCCACCGCAATAGCGGATCCAGTGTTCTTGGGCGTTGGCGAAATATTCCCTGAGGTTGGCGATGTGGGATTGTTGTTCAGCGGTGAGCGTGGTGGAGCTTGCCGGGTTGTTGGCGAGGTAGCGCTGCAACTGGAATAGCTCAATGACTTCGGCGCTACGGCCACTGGGTGTAGGGTCTTGCGCGACGTGGTAGAGCACTTCGCGGAACAGACGTTCGGCCAGCTGGCGCGAGCCCTCCATCAGGCGGCGCATTTGCATGTCAAGACGCCCGAATACGCGTTTGACATGCAGGTCAATCGACAGGCTCTCCCGACGCAGTGCCTCCAGCAGGCCCACCGTGGCCCACCAAAAACTGTGCTGTACGCCATTTGGCGCGAGATTTTCGATGCGGCGCAGGGCTTGATCCATCAGTGCGAGGGCTGCCGCGTTGTTCTGGTTTTTCAGCAGTTGCAGCAGGCCACGTTGGTATTCGCTACGCGCCTCATGGATGGCACGGTTGCGGAGGGCATCGTCGAGCGGTAGCTCGTTTTCGCGTTTATGCGGTCGAACATCGGTATTGGGGAAAAACAGCTCGCTGGGTGCGGGGAGTTCCCCTCCTCGCTGGGTGACAATTTCCTGGTAAATGGGAGCCAGCTTCAGCTCGGTGTTGGGTGCCCCGGCAACCAGGCCGTCCAAATAACGCGCCATGGCATCGATGGCTTTCAGCGCGACTTCAGCTGAGAACTGGGTGCGAATCTCGTGCCGGTTGGACATGTCCAGCAGCAAGCGTTCGGTTTCGGTTGTCAGCAGGGAAACGCCTTGCAAGTCGACGATCTGCAAGGCGCCATAAACCTGGTGCAGGTGAGCTGCGGCGATCTTGAGTGGTGTCAGGTCTTCGCCGTTCCAACTGCTCAGAGCATCGTGCGCGGCGGCAAGGGCGTTGTCGATCTCAGCCTTGACCCAGGTCAGCGGGCCGATATCGAAGTCATCCATTTCCATCGCGCGCTCCACGTATTTTTAGAGGCGGAAGCCAGAAACCGAGACCTTCAGCTCATCCGCCAAAGCGGCGAGTTGGCTGACGGATTCCGCGCTGTGGCGGGTGCGCTGAGAGGTCTGATCGGTCACAGCAAGAATTTCCTGCATGTTGTTCACGATCTGCTCGGCTGTCACGGTTTGTTCCTTGGTGGCCAGGGAGATGTTCTGGATCAGTTGGGCCAGTTCGTTCGATACCGACACAATTTCTGCGAGGGAGTGTCCGACTGCGTCAGACCGAGCCGTGCCTTGCACCACACCCTGAGTGGAAACTTCCATGGCGTTGACGGCGTCCTGGGTGTCACTTTGAATGGTTTTGACGATGACACCGATTCGGCGCGTGGCTTGAGCGGAGCGTTCCGCCAGACGTTGCACTTCCTCTGCAACCACGGTGAAGCCCCGGCCTGCATCACCAGCCGCCGCTGCCTGAATGGCCGCATTCAGGGCCAGCACGTTGGTTTGTTCGGTAATGTCCGAGATCAGGTCGACGATTTCACCGATCTCTTGCGACGATTCACCCAGGCGTTTGATGCGTTTCGAGGTTTCCTGGATCTGATCGCGAATGGCGTTCATGCCGGCAATAGCTTCACGCACCGAGTCACCCCCTTTGCGTGCGGTATCCAGCGATTGTTCTGCCACACGTGCTGATTCCGCCGCGTTCTTGGATACTTCGGCAATGGAGCCGGACATTTGTTGCACGGCCTCGGTGGTTTCTGCAATTTGTCTGGACTGAACTTCGGCCGCACTCAACAGGCCATCGGATTCTTCCTGTGCCACGCTGGATGAGGATGACACCTGCTCCGAAGCGCGAATGATCCCGTGAACCAGGGTGCGCAGCTCTTCAATAGCGAAGTTCACAGAATCGGCAATGGCCCCGGTGATGTCTTCGGTGACGGTGGTCTGTACACTCAGGTCGCCTTCGGCCAGGTCACCCATTTCATTCAGCAACCGCAAAATGGCATCCTGGTTGCGTCGGCTTTCATCGGCGGCCTCTTTGGCGCGTTTTCTGGCATCCTGAACGGTCAGTGTGCCCAGTAACAACAGTGATCCCAAGGAAGACAGGCCAAACAACACGGCAAACATCAGGATGAGATCCACGCCAATGGATTGGTAGCGCTGTGTGAGTGCCTGGGTCATTTCCAGGAGTTTTTCCGATTCGTCAAAGAGCTCGCGGGCGGCGCGTTTCGCTTCCACGAGATGCGCCATGTTCTTCATGATGTTGTTGACCTGGGCTTCGAAGCCGGTAAAGACCTCCTTGACCTCAAGCAGTTTTTCGTGCGCGTCGGCATCGCTGACGGCCGGAATACCCAAGGCCTCGTTACCCGCAAGCAGGCCGTCCAGCACTTCCCGGAATGTGCGCAAGTCCTGACCGAGCAGGTAGGCGGTTTCAGGGTCGATGACGTCGGATGAAGACAGCGTATTGGCGTTTTTTGCCATGCGCTGCGTCCAGAGGGACTGTTGGTTGGCAAAGGACAGTTGTTTGCCCGTCCCGGCAGGCAGAAGGGCAACGACTTGTTCGGATAGATCCAGCAGTTCGGTATTGCGTTTGTTGATCTCGGACAGGGATTGGGCGAAGTTCACCAGTGTGCTTTGCTGGCTGGTCAATGCCTGGATGTCTTTTTTGGAGATTTCCCAACGCTGTTTGAGGGCACCAAGATCGTCCTGAAAGATACCCGGCGATGCGGGGGCACCTTCGCCCCCCTCGATCAGCACATTCAGGCCGTCTGCAAATGATTTTCTGGCTTCTTCCAGTTGTCCAAAGGCTGGGGCGTTGCCGAGCACGGCCTGCTGGGCTGTTTTGGAGTAACGCTGCGACAACATTTGCAGTCGCGTGGAGACCTCAACGTACTTCGACAGGTTTTCACCCTGGAAGATGTACCAGAACATGAAGCCGGTGGCTAAAACCAGTGAAATGATCAGCACCAAGCCGAGGGCGGGTTGTCGTTGTTCTTTGGGAATCGCTCTGAGCAGAGGAATCCGTTCGGCTTCCACGCGTTCGAGTCGGTTGACCATGGCACGTGAAAGGGGTCCGAGCTTTTCCGCCAGGCGCCCAAATACTGCGCCCAGTGCGATTTTTGGTTTTCTTGCCGTTTCCTTCGCCGCCATTCGAATCCCCTCGATTGGTGTTAAGTCATTAAGTATCAGAGGCCTGCTTCAAGAAAAGCAGGTTGTGTGACCAGTTTTTCCATACTGATTTCTGACCAGATATCGCCGTTCGTGGCACGCCATTGCCCTACATGCCAGGCTTGTATCTGGCTGTCGAGAGGTTCGCGCGTCAGTTCGGTGGTCGCGCGCAGACCCAGCGCTTGTTCAATTCGCAAGGCAACGTTAACGCCGAAACGGGGGTGCACCAGGAGCAGACGGGTTTCACCTTTGGGCATGGCTTCGGCTACCCCGGCGAAAGCCGCGAAGTCTACGCATCCGTAAATGGCACCACGGACACTGGCGACTCCGATGAACCAAGGTTGTGTCCAGGGAATGGCGGTGGTTTCAGCGACGGTAACCACCTCGCTGACCTGGCTGAGTTCAACGAGCCAGCGGCGGCCACCCGCGACGATCCCCAGTTTTGAACTGGTGGCGCTGGCAGTTTCAACCGCCTTAAGCTTTTCCGCCAGCCGACTCTGGAATTCGCGGAGGGTTTCCCGTGCGTCGGTGCTCATTGCACTTCTTGCACCAGCGCAGAAATCTTGCCAAGAAGCTCTTCGGCGACGACGGGCTTCACTATGTATTCCACTGCGCCTTGCCGCATTCCCCAGACACGGTCCGTTTCCTGGTTTTTGGTTGTGCACAGAATGACGGGAATCTTCTGCGTGCCTGGGTCTCTTGCCAGTTGCCGTGTGGCCTGAAAGCCGTTGAGTCCGGGCATGACGACATCCATGAGGATGAGGTCGGGTACGCCGGTTTTTGCGACGGCCACACCTTGTTCACCGTTCTCTGCGGTCAGGACGTCATAGCCATTTTTGTGCAGCAGGTCGGCAAGAAAAAAACGTTCTGTTGGTGAGTCATCCACTACCAGGATTTTTTTTACCGGCATGTTTTTATCTCCGTGATCAATTGGTTGAGTCATTGTTCTGGGCACGATGGCGGCGCACGGCCTCCAGTAGGCCATCTTTGCTGAAGGGTTTGGTCAGGTATTCATCTGATCCCACCAAGCGTCCACGTGCCCGGTCGAACAAGCCATCCTTGCTCGACAACATGACAACGGGGGTATTGCGGAAACGCGGATTTTTCTTGATGAGGGAGCAAGTTTGATAACCATCGAGGCGCGGCATCATGATGTCGACAAAGATGACTTCCGGGAGATGATCCGCGATTTTTGCGAGTGCATCGAAGCCGTCTTCCGCGAGGATGACATTGCAACCCGCCTGTTTCAGGAAAATTTCTGCGCTGCGTCGGATAGTGTTGCTGTCGTCAATCACCATGACCTTTGCGCCGTTGAGATCATCGGCGGGCTTCACGTTTGTTTCCACGCTACCCTCACTGTTCAGGTGTATTCAGCCAGACTCAAGAGCCATTTGCGATGGGGTACCCTGCCGCCTTCCAGGCGGGCAGGCCGGTGCGGAACCAATACACTTTCTTGTAGCCGCGTTTCACTGCGTAGCGTGCAGCCTTGTAGCTGTACCAGCATTCCGCGCCGTTGCACTGAAAAATCATGGGCGCATTTTTGTCTTGAGGCAGCTTGCTCAGATCGAAGCGGTCCGCCGTGTCGTCGTAGTCCACTTCTTTCGGGCTGTTCATGATGTAAGGCAGACTGACTGCGCCAGGAATGTGGGCTTCCTGGTATTGCGTTTGGGGGCGTACATCGAATAGTGGCACCTTCTGTGCCATCAGTTGTTTGACCTGTTCTGCAACCACGGGCATTGCGCCGGGTAGCACTTCAGGAGAGAAGAAGCCACGAGTTGAGACATATTCGAAATCTGGCTTGTCAGCAGGCTCGAACGTGCCAAAGTGGGCGCGAGCCAAGCGTGATTGCAGCCCGCCATCCAGGCTGGTGAAGGCATTTCGCAATTTGTCCTTGATTGCCGTATCGAGCTTGTCGCTGACCACCACGCCGGCAAGTGGTACCGGGGGCAGGTTTTTGACAATTTGCATGTTCGGTGAACGTTTGATCATCTCTTGGGCAATCTCATCCTTGGCGGCGATCAGGTCTGCCTGACCGATTTCCATGGCGAAAAGCACCGCACCATATTTGGTCATGTGCATGACTCGGCCAAAATAGCTGGAGGGAGAAAGGCCCATAGCATTCATTTCACCACGCAGCATGTACGTGACCAGGGAGTCCTCATGGGGCAGGGCAATGCGTTTGCCCTTGGCGGTTTGCAGCGAAGTGATGCCAGAGTTTTTGTCGGCAACCAGAACGATGTGCGCTTCTTCTTCTGTGCGGGCAACGGGGGAATAACCGTGACGCATCGCGAGCCCGACCAGTTGTGCAGGGGCAAGCAAGATTGAATAGGAACTGCTGCGCACCCGCTCACCGACCCGGGTGGCGTTCTGGGTCATGATCAGCTTGACACGTTGCCCAACGGCCTTGGACAGATAACTGGCCAAGTCATTGAAAACGGCTTTGGTGGAGACGTTGTCGCGTTCCTGATCGTAGTCAAGCGTAACGTTCAGCACCAGATCTTCGCCAGCCATGGCGTGAGGTGCAAGGGTGGCCGATAGTGAGACCAGCAGAGCTAATGCCGCAATTGCAATACCACGCATACTTTCACTCCTCCATCGTCCAAACACGAGGGTCCGGAGAAAACGTCGGCCTGTTTCAGATGGCCAACATTTCAAAGTCTTCTTTCCGGGCACCACATTCCGGACACGTCCAGTTGACTGGCACGTCATCCCAACGGGTACCGGGGAGAATACCTTCCTCCGGGCGTCCTTTGGCTTCGTCATAAATAAAACCGCACACCACACACATCAACGTTCGGTACTTCATGGGGACGGAGCACAGGATGCTTATGTAATAGAATCAGATTCTGACGCTTCTTGCTAGCAGAGCCAAGCGCTCTCCTCTGGTCTTTTTCCTCGTCGACATGACTTCTGAATCCGCCTCCGTTGCCAATCCGCCTGCCGTACTGGTTTTTGCCGCAACCGATCCGACTGGTGGCGCGGGGATCCAGGCGGACATCCTGACGTTGGCAAGCTTGGGGTGCCATGCCCTGCCGGTGATCACTGCTGTGACAGTACAGGATACGGTGGGAGTGGATGATTTTCTGCCCATGGATGCCGAATGGGTCATTGATCAGGCGCGGGGGGTGCTCGAAGATATTCCTGTGGCTGCCATCAAGCTGGGCATGTTGGGCAGCACAGAGGTGGTTGCAGCCATTGCCGAGATCGTCTCCGATTACCCCGATATTCCCCTGATCATTGATCCGGTACTGGCCTCTGGGCGGGGTGATCCGCTGGCCAGTGATGAATTGATTGAAGCCATGTGTGACCTGTTGCTGCCGCAGGCTACGCTGGTAACGCCGAATAGCCTGGAGGCGCGTCGCCTGGCTGAATACCTCGGTGAGGCGGATACCGAGGGAGATGACGACGAAAAATCCGCGTCACTCGATTTGCAGGAGTGCGCCCGCCGTCTGGTTGAACTGGGGTGTGCCCATGTGTTGATCACGGGAGCTCACGAGCAGGGTACGCAGGTCACCAATACGCTTTATAACGTGCGCGGTGTGGTTAATCGTTTGCACTGGGAGCGTTTGCCCGGCTCCTACCATGGTTCTGGATGCACGTTGGCCTCTGCTGTTGCCGCGCTTGTCGCCCAGGGAAACAGTGTGGCCGAGGCCGTGCAGGAAGCCCAGGACTACACTTATCAGACCCTGCAACATGCATTCCGCCCAGGGATGGGGCAATTCATTCCAGATCGTCTTTTCTGGGCGCAGGAGGCAGATCAGGAAGGCGAGGCATAAGTGCAGCGGGCTCATCTTGCCGGGCTCTATGCCATCACCCCCGATTGGTCAGACTCATATCGCCTGTTGAGTGCGACCGAAGCCATTCTGGAAGCGGGTTGCCGAATACTCCAGTATCGCAACAAGACCGCAAGCGACTGTCACAGACAGGAACAGGCGGTCGCCCTGCGCGGGCTGACGCGCCGTTTCGACGCCTTGTTTCTGGTGAACGATGACATTGATCTGGCTGAATTCTGTGAAGCGGATGGGGTTCACCTGGGGGAAAACGATGGCGAGCTCCGTGCCGCGCGTCAGCGTCTTGGCACGGGCAAGATTCTGGGAGCCTCCTGCTATCAAAACGTTCAGTTGGCGGTGAGTGCCATCCAGGCTGGAGCCGATTATGTTGCGTTCGGCAGTTTTTTCCCCTCCACGACCAAACCCCATGCGCACCGCGCGCCCCTTGCTCTGCTGGTTGAAGGCAAACAGATCGGGGGGGGGGCTGTTTGTGCCATTGGCGGCATCACGCAGGACAATGCCTCTCCCCTGATTCAGGCCGGGGCGGATATGCTCGCCGTCCTTTCCGCCTTGTATGACGCCAGCGACCCGGCTCAAGCCGTGCGGCAATTCCTCTCATTCTTCCAGGAAGCATCATGACCTCTCGTAACGATCAGCTTTTTGAACAGTCCCAACACCTTATTCCTGGTGGCGTGAACTCGCCCGTACGTGCATTCCGCTCAGTGGGCGGTACCCCCCGTTTTTTTAGCAAGGGGCATGGCAGTCGCGTCTGGGATGCCGATGGCAAGGCCTACATTGACTACGTGGGCTCTTGGGGGCCGATGATCCTTGGGCATGCTGATCCCGATGTCGTGCGGGCTGTGGCCGAGACTGCAGCCAATGGTCTTTCCTTCGGTGCGCCGACCGAGATGGAGCTGGTCATGGCAGAAACGATTGCCCGGTTGTTGCCGAGCATCGAAAAGGTCCGGTTGGTGTCTTCGGGTACCGAGGCGACCATGAGTGCCATTCGTCTGGCGCGCGGCTATACCGGTCGGGATCTGCTCGTCAAATTTGAAGGGTGTTACCACGGTCATGCCGACAGTCTGCTGGTTAAAGCCGGTTCTGGTGCGCTGACCTTCGGCTCGCCCAGCTCTGCCGGTGTGCCCATCGATACCTCAAAACACACGCTGGTGCTTGATTACAACGACATCGACCAAGTGAACCGGTTGTTTGCACAAAAAGGGGGCGAAATCGCCTGTGTCATTGTTGAAGCCGTGGCGGGCAATATGAATCTGGTCAAGCCTCGCCCCGGTTTTCTTGAGGCCTTGCGGGAAAATTGTACAAAACACGGTGCTGTACTGATTTTTGACGAGGTCATGACGGGTTTTCGTGTTGGCCTCGGTGGTGTGCAAGGCCTGTCAGGCGTGACTCCCGATCTGACCACGCTGGGCAAAGTCATCGGCGGAGGGATGCCTGTTGGTGCGTTTGGCGGCAAGGCGGAAATCATGGATCGTCTCGCCCCTCTGGGGCCGGTTTATCAGGCAGGCACCCTTTCGGGCAATCCGGTTGCGGTGGCCGCTGGCCTGAAAACGCTGGAGAAAATCAGTGTTCCGGGTTTTTTTGAGATGCTGACGACGCACACGCGGTGTTTGGTTGAAGGCTTGAATGCCGCAGCGAAGGATGCCGACATCCTGTTTTCGGCAGACAGTGTGGGCGGCATGTTCGGCATTTATTTCAGTGCCACGCCCCCAACTTCTTATGCCGAAGTGATGGCTTGCGACAAAGAGGCGTTCAACCGCTTCTTTCATTTGATGCTACGGGAGGGCATTTATCTTGCGCCCTCTGCCTTTGAGGCGGGTTTTGTGTCTGCAGCCCACAGCGATGCCGATATCGCGGCCACCGTGGCCGCAGCAGCGAAGTGTTTTGCCCGGCTTTCGGCCTGATGCTTCATGAGTGACGCGCTTTCTTCGGAAGACAGTTTTCGCCTGCAAGTGTTGCTTGCACAGGACGTGAAGGCGGTGCGTCTGGATGAAAGTGCCATGAAGCTGTACGCGCTTACCTCACAAGGGGAAGCCAGCATCCTGCTCATGCCCAACTGCCGCCCCGATCGCTACCTGCGACTGGTGCGGGAACAGCTTTCGGGGCATGCCCTCGATTCTCCCGGGGGCTATCCCGTATACCTGTCACGCTGGACGCGGCATGGCCAGGTAGAAAGCCTGAATCTGGGGAAATTGTTGTTGACGGGAGAACCTGAAGCGGTGGCCGCCGTGGTGCATTCCCCGGGATTGACCGATGAGTTGGCCGAATATGCTTGGTGGGTGCATCCCAGCATCGAGCATGCCGGCCTCATGCTCAGCCGCGAGGCGGTCGCGCGAGGCAGTATGGGGCGCGTACTGGCAGAATTTCTGGCAGAGCATCTGCCGTTTCTGCAAGAAGATCACCTGAGCATCATGGATGCCGTTGCCGTGCTGATTTATTCGCGTGCCCTGCCACAGGGACGTCTCGAAGCCATCTGGAAAAGAGGCAAACGCCATGGCAGCTACTATGTGGCCTTTCTGGAAATGGCCGCCGAAAACGCGACTTATGCCTTGCCAGCGCCGACGGGGGCCCACCTTGGGTACGAACAGGCACGGGCGTGTCTGCAGCCTGAGATCGATGCACGAGATGCCGGAAGTGAACTCTTGTTACGAGCGTTGTGCGCTCAGGGGCAGGCCTTCCTGAGTGCTGCAATCGAAGTGTTGGAACGTCCGGAAACTCAAGAAGTGGTGAGTCGCACCCTTAACGCCATTGGCCGTTATTTTGCGCATGCTCAAGATAGCGTGCCGCTGGATGCGGATAAGGTTCTTTCGTGTCATTCCTGCCGGGCCGCGCGTGATGCTGTGCTGCGTCTTGCGGGCAGCAGCGAACAGATTGTTTGGCAGGTGTTTACCCGTTCTACCGCGATTGGTTCGTTGATGCGTCGCAAGATTGAGCCTGTGATGGCCCCCTTGCTGGCAGACATGCGTTTGTTATGCAGCGCGACCGTGTGTGGCATGCCTGGAAATAACCATTAATGGGTAGGGATGCTTGAAAATCGCTGGGAGATCAGCACAAATTTTGTCGACATGGCAAAAGTTTGCTTGTGAGTGTCAATGGCCTGCCGTATAGTCGCTCGCGCAGGTTTTCAGGTAGTGTTTCCTCGGCTGTCCCCTTCCCTTGGTTGGTCCTCAGTTACTTTGATTCCTATCTTGGCGCTTGCGCGGCGGGAGATCCCGTCATGTATTCACGAATTTAGGATGATCAATATGGCAACCGGTACCGTTAAGTGGTTCAACGACTCTAAAGGTTTTGGCTTCATCACTCCCGATGAAGGTGGTGAAGATCTGTTCGCGCATTTCTCTGCGATCCAGTCCAAGGGCTTTAAAAGCCTGTCTGAGAATCAGAAGGTCGAGTTTGATGTGACCACTGGCCCCAAAGGGAAACAGGCGTCCAACATTCGCCCCCTGTAAGCGTTTCTCACGCCACGCAAAAAAGCCTGCTTTTGCAGGCTTTTTTGTTTTCAGGTGTCTTGTTTCGAATCGTTGTCGAGAATACGGATTTCCCTTTGCGGATAGGGAATAGTGATACGGGCCTGCTGAAAAGCTTTCCATATCGTCAGATTGATGTCGGAACGCACAATGGCCAGACCTGATTCCGGGTCGGCCACCCAGACGCGCAGCTCCAGTTCGATGCCGTTGTCACCAAAATTCATCAGACGGGTGGCCGGGGGAGGATCAGCCAGCACGCGCGCATTCGCTTTTGCGGCCTGCAGCAGCAAGGCCATGGCGGTCTCCGGATCGTTGTCATAACTGATGGCCACGGGAATTTTCAGGCGCACGTTGCGGTCGCTGTAGCTCCAGTTGATGACCTCATTGGTGATCAGCGTCTCGTTGGGAATCAGCCGTTCCACGCCATCACGGTCGCGCACTACGATATAGCGGGCGCGCAACTCTTCCACCCAGCCGAACTTGTCGCCGATGGTGATGACATCGCCCGGACGAATCGAACGGTCAAACAGCACGATGAAACCGCTGATGAAATTGCTGGCGATCCGTTGCAAACCAAAGCCCAAGCCTACCCCCAAGGCACCACCGAACACGGCCAGAGCGGTCAGATCGATGCCTGCCGTTTGCAGGGCCAGCAACGAAGCTACCGCCAACAACGCAAATTTGCTGAGTTTACTCAACGCGATCTGCATGCCTGCATTGATGTGGATGGCGCGCCGGATATGATTCTCGATGACCCCCGCCAGCCACAGTGCGCCTATCCAGAGCAATGCCACCGAGAGCACCAGTTTGCCGGTGGTGAGCAGGGAAATACGGTTGTTGCCGACCTGGATGGCCATGCTGTCGAGTGCCTCCAATACGGAAGGCAGCCAGCCCAGCAGATGCAGGGCAAACATGACCCATATCGAAGTGGCGATCAGGCTTTCCCAAGCCTTGACGGCCGGGCCGGGGCGAAAGGTTTTTCGCAGGAAGTAGACCACCAGACGAATCGAAGCCAGCGAAAGCAGCAAAGGCATGGCCAGGTTGAGCAGATGCACCGGTTTGCCCAGGTGCATGAGCATGGCCCGCCCCGCGAGTATGCCGATGAGCATGCTGATGGGAAAAAGAATGCGTTGCAGGGTTTTCAGTGTCAGCAGCCGCAGGGCAGGCTCATCGTTTTGCTCCGTACGTGCGGCCAACCCCTGACCGAGGGTGCGATGCACCATCAACGCACCTGCGGCTGCCAGAATCAGCGCACCGACTTCCCACAAAAACAGCGGGTCACGAATCAGCGAAGCCCAAGCCTGGAGCTGGGCATGCAGTTCAGTGGAAAGAAAATCCGGCATGGGCATTCCTGATGACAAAGACACGAGAACATACCGCAAAGCGGCGCACAGCAAGAAAAGGCACAGGCATGCCCCGATGAGTAAGCGTGCTGACAGGCACCCGCCCTAGAATTTCCGTCACCCCGCATCCAGGATGGTCAACATGAGCATCGTTTCCTCTTCCAGTGTTTCAGCGCCCACCTCACTGATTCTGGCCACTGTGGAGCACCTCGCCCGTTTCGCCCCATTTGATGGCATGGCACGCGACGACCTGATCTGGCTGGCCGAGCGTTTGCGTCTGGGCTATTTCGCCAAAGGGGAAACTCTCCTGGAGCCCGATCAGGGCGAAGTCAAACGGCTGTTCATCATCAAACAGGGCGTAGTTCAGGGTGAACGCGAAGGCAGCGGTGCCTGGCTGGAATTGCACGAAGGCGAAAGTTTTCCGCTCGGGGCGCTGCTCTCCTGTCGAGCCGCCATTTCCACCTTTCGCGCACAAAGCGATGTCTTCGTGTACGAGCTGGCCGCCGCCGATTTTCATGTGCTGCTCAAACGTTCATCCGAATATCACGACTTTTGCACCCGACGCATTGCCGCCCTGCTGGCGAAATCACAGCAAAGTCTACAAGCCCAGTACGCCACCGCCGGACATCAAAACCTCAACACCCCGCTGTCGCGCATCATCGTGCGCGACCCCGTCACCTGCACGCCGGATACGCCCTTGCGCCAAGCGTTGGCAACGATTCAGGCCAATGCCATCAGCGCCATCGTCATCGTTGATGCAGGCAACCACCCCGTGGGCATTTTCAGCGTTCGGGATCTGATCAGCCGGGTCATTTTGCCTGGTGTCGATCTCGACATTCCCATGTCACAGGTGATGACGCCTTCGCCTTCGGCCCTGTCTCCGCAAGACCACGCCTTCGAGGCGGCGCTGCTCATGGCACAGGGTGGATATCGACACGTGTTGGTGGTGGAAGACGGCTGTCTGCGTGGCGTGCTTTCTGAAAAAGACTTGTTTGCCCTGCAGCGGGTGGGCGTTAGCCGCATTGCCACGCATATTCGTGCGGCCGCCGACCTGGCAGCCCTGCAGGCAGCCGCCCAGGACATTCATCGCCTGGCGCACGCCATGCTGGCGCAGGGGGCCACCTCGGAACAACTCACCCAGCTCATTTCCACCCTCAACGACCTGCTGACCACGCGCGTGATCGAACAGGAACTGGCACGAGACCCACCCAATATCGATTTCTGCTGGCTGGCGCTGGGGTCGGAAGGGCGGCTGGAACAGACCTTCAGCACCGACCAGGATAACGGCATCATTTTCGTCGTACCGGAAGGCACCTCGGCAGAAGCACAGCGAGCACGTCTGCTCCCCCTGGCCGCGCGCATCAACCAAGCCCTGGCTGACTGCGGGTTTCCGCTATGCAAAGGGGACATCATGGCCATGAACCCGAAGTGGTGTCTGTCTCTGGATGAATGGAAGGCCGCATTTGCACGCTGGATCGACGCAGGAGACCCCGAGGCGTTACTCAAGGCCAGCATCTTTTTTGATTTTCGCCCGCTCTACGGCCAGACCGCACTGGCGGAAACGTTGCGCGCCTGGTTGCTGGAAAAAACGGCTCACACCCCGCGATTTCTTCACCAAATGGTTGCCAATGCCTTGCGTAACCGCCCCCCGCTCGGGCTGGTGCGTGATTTTGTGGTGGAAAGTGGCGGCGAGCATGCCAACACCCTCGACCTCAAGCTCAATGGAGCCACTCCCTTTGTCGACGCCGCCCGGCTGTTTGCGCTGGCGACAGGCGTTGCTGCCACCGGCACAGCGGCGCGCATGCGGGCGGTGGGCGGGCGACTCAACATGGCCGCCAGCGAAGTGGAAGCCTGGCTGTCTTCATTTTTCTTCATCCAGATGCTGCGCTTGCGCAACCAGCATGAAGAAAGTGAAGCCGGGCAAGACATGGACAACCGCATCGACCCCGACACGCTCAACGACCTTGAGCGCCGCATCCTCAAGGAAGCATTCCGTCAGGCGCGCAAAGTGCAAAGCCGCATGGCGATGGACTACCAGTTATGAACCCCGACACGGAGAGCATGCACGAAGGCATCCCCGAATCCACCCATGCCGACCCGCTGGCGACACCGCTGGCGGCGCTGATCCGACGCGCGCCGGTAGCCTGTTCCCAAGACACCCCGGTGCGTACCGCGCTGGAAAGCATGCGCGGTGAAAACGTCGGCTCGATTCTGTTGACAGGCGAACAGGGCGAGCCTGTGGGCATGTTCACGCTCAAGGATCTGCTGGCGCGGGTTGCGCTGGGCAATTGCGGCACCGACCAGCCCATGCGCCAAGTGATGACGCCCATGCCGTTTTCCCTGCCAGAAGAAGCCACGGCGTTTGAGGCCGCGCTGGCCATGGCGCAACGTTCCATTCATCACGTCGTCATTACCCGGCGAGGGCGGGTCACCGGCGTGATTTCAGAAAAGGACCTGTTTGCGCTGCAACAGGTGGGCGTCTCGCGCATCGCAGCAACGCTGTGTGCGGCGGAAGACCTGCCGACCCTGCAACAGGCCGCGATGGATACCCGCCGCCTTGCGCGCAACCTCATGGCGCAAGGCGTGGGGGCCGAACTGCTCACCCGTCTGGTGTCGCAACTCAACGACCACCTGACGCAACGCATCCTCTACCTCGCCTTTGCCGAAGCGGGTCTGGAAGATGGCGGCTGGTGCTGGCTGGCGCTGGGTTCAGAGGGCCGTTTCGAGCAGACCCTGCACACCGATCAGGACAACGGACTGATTTTCGCGGTGCCTCCAGGCAGTCATGCCGACGACTTGCGTACCGCTTTTCTGGCCACGACACGGCGTATCAACGCATGGCTCGATGCTTGCGGATTTCCGCTCTGCAAAGGCGAAATCATGGCCATGAACCCGAAATGGTGCTTGTCTCAGGAGGAGTGGCAGGATGCTTTTGGCGAGTGGTTATTCCGAGGAGATGCCCCCGTGCTGCTCAATGCCAGCATCTTTTTCGATTTTCGGGCATTGGCAGGTGATACCCGTCTGGCGAGCGCATTACGCAGCTGGCTAAACGGGCGTATCAAGGAAAACCGGCGCTTTCTCCGGCTGATGACCGAGAACGCATTGGGCAACCGCCCCCCACTGGGGCTGGTGCGCGATTTCGTGGTGGATGGCGAGGGCGGCGAGGCCAATACCTTCGACCTGAAACTGCATGGAGCCACCCCGTTTGTGGATGCAGCCCGCATTTTTGCGCTGGCCGCTGGTGTGGACGTCACAGGCACGGTGCCCCGTTTGCGTGCAGCGGGTGAAATCTGGCGACTCAACGCACAGGAAGTCGAGGCCTGGGTAGAGAGCTTCCTGTTCATTCAGCAATTACGCCTGG
>Ga0208371_1000112_pt1 | contig 31730 bp, 33 predicted proteins | sample SubbioCR12Aug_1A_FD_184827 | JGI IMG/M metagenome (GOLD analysis project Ga0208371, IMG submission 184827) | Serpentinite rock and fluid subsurface biosphere microbial communities from McLaughlin Reserve, California, USA - CR12Aug_1A (SPAdes) | ecosystem: Environmental > Terrestrial > Deep... | reverse complement strand
CAGCGTTCAATCTGAGCCAGGATCAAACTCTTCAGTTTAATCACTGCAAATTAAATTTATTCAAGTGCCTTCCGGCACCCGAGTCTCATAAAGACGTACATCTATTATGAGCGCTCGTTACTATTTTTAGAATCCCGCTGCCTTGAATCCGCTTTCGCTTATCCAAGACAACTCGTAACAAGCGCCCACACTTATCGGCTGTAAGTTGTTAAAGAACGTTTCCGCGTTCAGCAGAGAAACGAGACTATACCGAAAGATTTTCCTCTTTGCAACACAAAACGTCCTAGGAGAATCTGACGCACCCCATTAAACCGGCCTGATGTGTTTGTATCTATTAAAAATATCAAACGAAAATGAATTTTTGACGAAACTACTATTCGCCTCAGGTTCACTAAATCCCCAGCCGTTCCAGGCGATAGCGAAGCGCGCGAAAGGTAATACCAAGCAGCTTGGCGGCAGCAGTTTTGTTGAAACGTGCCTTGGCTAGCGCTTCCATAATGGCTTGGCGTTCGATTTCGTCGAGATATTCGGGCAATGCCAGATTGTTACCATTTTCGCCGCATGCATGGCCACTTTCCTGAGGCGGGGCAAGATAAAGGTCATCACGACCTATGTTGGCTTCGCCGCACAGTGCCAAGGCACGTTCCAAAATATTTTCGAGTTCCCGCACATTGCCGGGGAAGCAGTAATCCTGCAAGGCTTTGAATGCTTCTGGAGCAATACGGGGCGTTTCAACCAAGCCTGATTCAGCAGCCAATTTCGCCAACACGGCCTGCGCAATAACCGGCACGTCCTCAGCCATTTCACGGAGTGGCGGCATCCGCAGTTCAATCACGTTGAGGCGGTAATACAAATCTTGGCGGACTTTGCCAGATTCCACGCAAGCGGCGAGACTCTGATGGGTTGCACTGATAATACGCACATCCACCGGGTCTTCCTGGGTAGCGCCGACCTTGCGCACTTTCTTTTCCTGAATAGCGCGCAGGAGTTTCACCTGCATAGCCAGTGGCAAGTCCGCTACTTCATCGAGAAACAGCGTGCCACCATTAGCGGCCTGAAAAAAACCCTCGCGGTCATGATCGGCACCGGTAAATGCACCTTTACGGTAGCCAAAAAACTCGCTTTCCATGAGGTTTTCTGGGATGGCACCGCAGTTCACCGCGACAAACGGTTTATCGCGGCGCGGGCTACTGGCGTGAATAAGGCGTGCCGCCAGTTCCTTGCCGCTGCCGGATTCGCCGGTAACATAAACGGCAGCCTGGCTACGTGCCAGCTTGGCAATTTTTTCCCGCACCCCTTGGATCGCTGGAGACTTGCCGAGCAACTGATGCTGATCTTCCTGCGTAGTTTCCGGCGGTGCCAGGTTGAGCGCTGATTTGACCAGCACCCGCAATTGTTCAAGAGAAACCGGCTTGGACAAGTAATCGAAAGCGCCGGCCTTGAGGGCAGCCACCGCATTCTCGGTGTTGCCATGAGCGGTAATGACCGCCACCGGGGTGTTTGGACAATGTCCGGCGATGTATTCGACAAGTTGCAAGCCTTCGCCGTCGGGGAGGCGCATATCGGTAAGACATAGCCCATAGGTCTTGCTTTTGAGGCTGGTCAACGCGTCGCCAACACTCATTGCACGGTCTGCTTCCAGGCCCATGCGCAACAGCGTCAACTCTAGCAACTCAAGAATATCAGCCTCGTCATCGACGATCAGGATACACGGTCGCTCGTTGCCGGCCTCGTTATCCCTGGATGGGCGCTGTGTTCGTTTCACCACAAGTTCTCCTGCCGCTGATTCTAAAGCGCGCTCCGCCCTCCCCGCCCATATAATCGAGCATCGCCTGGTTGGACTCGCATAGTTCGCGGGCAATAAACAGCCCCAGGCCGGTGCCTTTGCTGTCGGTCGTAAAGAACGGTTCGAAGAGTTGGGGGCGCAATTCTTCGGGAACCCCGCCGCCGTCATCGGCCACGTCCAATTGTACGAGATTCCCTTCCTCCGGAACAACGATGTCGATCAGAATGCTGCCGGTCTGCTTGCCCCCATGCCGCCAAGCGTTGCGGCACAAATTCCACAACACCCGGTCGAAATGGTGAACATCGAAACACAAAGTCGCGTTGCCTGGACAAACCACGGTCAGCGACTCCCGGGGAATTTTCTCGGCTCCGCAGAATTGCTCGACAAACACCATCAATTGTTCTTCCAGGTTAATTTGCTCAGGGTTGCCACGATCGCGGCGGTTGAGTTGCATCACATCCTGCACCATACGGTCGAGACGCCGGGTGTTGTCATGAATGATCTGCAGCAGGCGAACCTGGGTGGCATCCTGACCGTCCTCTTCCTGGAGGAGCTCCGTGGCGTGGTTGATGGCACTCAAGGGGTTGCGGATTTCGTGGGCGATATTAGCGGTGAGGCGCCCCAGTGCAGCCAGTTTGAGTTGTTGAGCACGCGCCTGTACCTGACTGGCGTCCTCCAGAAAGATCACCACCCCCTGCGAGCGTGTCCCACCGATGGGGACGAAACGCGCCTGTACCTGGCGCCCGGTGGCCGGTGCCAACAGTACCGGAAACTCGCCACCGGACTGATTGCGCCAGCGCCACAATTGCACCGCCAGGGTGGGGAAATAGTCGTTGAGCAGCAATTCGCGGCGGATACGTGGCGGTTTACCGATCAGATGCTCGGCACGGGGATTGCGTTGCCACACCTTCCCCATCTCATCGACAACCAGCATCCCATCCTGCATGTCGCGAATCACCAGTTGATTGACCTGCGACAGGTTGGTCAGATCGACGCGCTGGCGACGCGCCAGATCTTCACTGGCGAGCAGCCGCTTGGTGAGATTGTAGGCCAGCCCGGCGGTGGCAAAAAACACCAGACTGAGCAGACCGGCCTGGAGGTAATCGCGGGAATCGCCGTTTAGCCACATCACCCGGTAAGTGTGTTCGAGCAGCACGGCGATGCTTGCCAGAGCAGCATGGAACATCGCCAAGCGTCCCCGCCGCACCATTCCGGCGGAAGTCAGCGACACCACCAGGAGCAGAGCCACTCCGCTACGAATGCCGCCGCTGGCGTACAACAGCGCCACAATAAAGCCCACATCGGCAGTCATCTGTAAACTCAACAGGAGGTTGAATTTCGGCCAGTGGAGACTGACCGCCAGGACCATCAGCGTAGCGAACAGGGTATAAAAAATGCTGACCAGAAAAAACAGCGAGGGATTGTCCTCGCCAAACGGTGGGGCGCCAAAATGGATATAAATGGCGACGAAAAACCCCGCCACGGTAAGACGGAACAGGTTGAAATAATGCAGCGTGCGCCAGTATGTTTCGGGCTGAAAGGTGCCACGGTCCGGCACTAGATTAGGAAACATGTAATCAGGCGTGATTTGGGAAAGGGTATGATAAAACAAACCACTTCGAAAAAGCCGCTTTTTAGGGGGAGGAAATTCGCAAGGAAGGACACCCTGCAGCGGTCACCGAAAGGCAACCCGCTACAGAGCACATGCTTTCAGAACATCAGTGAACAGTACCGAACGACTGGTCGCAAACATGGGCAAACGGCGGAAGCCCCGCGATATGGCAACCCTGGCGCACCGGTCCACCTGGGAACAGATGGAACAGGCGACGGCGGGCATCCGTCCCGCCAAGCATTTCTTCCAGCGCATGTAACGCCTTCCGCGCATCGGACAGTTCGCCACATTCACCATAATATTCACGCAGAAAACATACCACTTCCCAATGCTCGGGAGTCATGGTTATGTCTTCCTTAGCCGCCAATTCCTTGGCGAGATCTTCAGACCATTCAGCCAGTTCCGGCAAATGGCAATCGGGATTGCTGAATGCGTCCTCATCCCTCAGGGTTTGATTGATGTCATACATAATGCACCTCCTAATTCCACAAATATTTATGCCGTAAAAACCATCCTCCCTTCTCAACGGACCGGTCTAAATACATCTACCGGCTGATTCCAGTATAGTTAATCCCGAGTTAACTTGTATGGTATGTAACCGGTTGCGGCGTTCGGAAATTTGCCCTATATTCCGCAACGCCATTGGATAAACGTCGCACCCCATAATAAAATCAAGCCACATTGAGATTATGGGATAAGGGTATATGTTTCATTCCAAAGGGTTTTCGGTAAAGTTCTGCCACACGCTTCTTGCCAGCAGCGTTTCCTGCCTATCATTGAGCGCTGCGGCGCAGCCTTCCAAACTAACCGAGTCATCCTACCTAGACGACGTACCGGTCGTTCTCACCGTATCCCGCCTCACCCAACCGGTAAACGAGGCGCCGGCCGCAGTAACCGTGATCGACCGACAGATGATCAAGGATTCCGGAGCCTGGGATTTGTCCGAGGTGTTCCGCCTGGTGCCGGGGATGTACGTCGCCTATCATGCCGCGCGTTTCTATTCGACCGATAGCATCGTCAGCTACCGCGGGCTGATGTCGGAGACCATGTCGCACCGCATGCAGGTGCTGGTGGACGGACGCTCGGTGTACTCGCCCTTGTACGGTGGCGTGATCTGGAGCGACATCCCGGTGGCGTTGGACGACATCGAACGCATCGAGGTGATCCGCAGCCCGAATGCCGCCAGTTACGGTGCCAATTCCTTCGTCGGGGTCATCAACGTCATCACCCGCCACTCTGCGGAAACGCAAGGTAAAGCGATTTCCCTCTCTGCCGGGCGGGGGCGTTCCGAAGGCACGCTGCGCTATGGCGGGCACAACGGCGACCTCACTTACCGCCTTACGCTCGGCCTGCGCAACGACCAAGGGGAAGATGCCGATATCCGCAATCCAACCACGCAGAACTATATCTGGACCAAGAACAAGTTCGACGACAAGCGCATCAGCCTGATGACTTTCCGCGCCGATTACCAACTCGATTCGGCGGACACCCTGGAATTCCAGTTTGGCTACAACGGCGGCAAGCGCCAAGGCGGAGAAGTACTCGACGTTTACGCACCGGACAAGCAGGCCGACAACCATTTCGAGCAATTCCAGTGGCGGCGCGCCTTGGTCGACGGCGGCGAATTTTCGCTGAAGTTCTACCACATGCTCGAAAGCAGCAGTGCCGCGCTGCTCGACCGCAACGGCGCTCCCGAGGGCAACGGCGACGTCATCGCCCACCGCTACGACCTGGAAGCGCAGCACACTTTCTCGCCGAGCAAGGACACGCGCCTGGTGTGGGGCGGTAGCGTGCGCTACGACAAGGTTTTCGCGCCCTACGATTTGGGCATCTACGACCCCGACCTGTACCAGGACCGCACCTACCGACTGGCGCGCCTGTTCGGCAATCTGGAGTGGCGCGTGCGCCCCGACTTGGTGCTCAACGCTGGCGCCATGCTGGAGAGCAACAACTACACCGGCAGCGACATCACCCCGCGCGTGGCACTCAACTGGCATTTCTTGCCGGGACACACCCTGCGCGTCAGCCGTTCTTACGCCACCCGCACGCCTTCGGTGTATGAGAAGCGCACGGAGGAATATTTCAGGAATTCGGCCGGTTACTTCAATCTTCTGCCCCAGAATCCGGAGCGGGTGGTATCCAACGATATTGGCTACCTGGGAAAACTCGGGCCGCTGGATGTGGATTTCCGCCTGTTCCATGACGCATACACCGAACTGATCGCAGATCGCATGTCTGCGGTAAGCAACAACAATCTGAATTCCGGTCGTGCCACAATCAAAGGCTTCGAAACCCAACTGAAATGGCAGATCGGCACACGCACCCGCTTGATCTACGCCCTGTCGCACAGCTTGGTGGCGAGCCCCGACGTGGACAAAATTCCTTACACCAACTCGGTGCCGACCAATAGCCAGAGCCTGATGCTATCGCATCGTTTCGACCAGCGCTGGAGCGCCAGCCTGGTCGGCTACCAAGTGGGCGAGACCCATTTCAGCCGCACCGATTATGCCCCCGCCGAGAACCGCGACTATTTCATCGCCACCCAACGCCGTTGGGATAGCCGCCTCGCCTACGCCTTCAAGGCCGGCGACACTAACGGCGAAGTGGCGCTGATTGTACAAAACCTCGCCAATGCCAATTACTTCGAATTCCGCCATGACAACCAGGTACCCGGTCGCACCGCTTGGCTCAACCTGAAATTGGACCTGTAATTTTGCGAGTCGCCGGGCGAGTCCTCCACTTCCTGATCCCCTTGCTGCTTTGTCTAGCCGTGCCGCAGGCAACCGCAAACGGTGTCACGGTGATACTCGGAGAAGACAGCGCCGCTCATGCGGAAGTCGCCGAAAAATTGCGTAACGCCCTCTCCCCGGCCACCGCTCCGCGCACCATCGGCAAGGTCATTCTTCTGGCGGCCTTGCGCGACGGGGACATTCCCCAGGGCGACGTGGTGGTGGCGGTCGGCACCGGAGCCATGCAGGCACTGGCCCAACGCAACCTCAACCAGCCTCTGCTCAACGTGCTGGTTCCCCGTGCAGCATTTGACAAGCTCGTCAAACAAGGAGGGAGGGCTGCCGACCCGCGCCATTTCTCGGCGGTTTTTCTTGATCAACCGTGGTCGCGCCAGTTTGCCCTGATCCGCTTGGCAGTGCCGGAACGTAACCGGGTCGGCATCCTGCTCGGCCCCGAATCCGCCGAGATGGCCAATTTCCTGCGAGCCTCGGCAAAAACCGCCGGCCTGACCGCGGTCGTCGAAAAAGTCAACGACGAAGGGGAATTGATGCCCGCCTTGAAACACCTGCTCGATGGCTGCGACGTATTGCTCGCCAGCCCCGACCCGGTAATCTTCAACCGCAACACCATCCAGAGCATCCTATTGACCGCTTACCGCCGGCAAGTCCCACTGTTCGGTTTTTCCCCCTCTTACGTCAAGGCCGGCGCCTTGGCCGCGGTATACAGTGTTCCGGCGCAAATCGCGCGCCAAGCCGCCGAAACGATCCAGCGCCTATCGCCCGAAGGACATCTGCCACCGCCGCAATATCCCCGCTATTACTGGGTCGGCGTGAACGCTCAGGTGGCTCGCTCCCTGAGCATCAATACCGAAGACGAACCGACCCTGCTCAATAAATTGAACCAGGCCGGGGAGGGTTCACCATGAAAAAGTGGCCCATCAAGCACCGGGTGCTGTTCTTGGCGATCTTTCCGGTTTTTGCGATTTCGTTGCTACTTTCCTCGCTGCTGATCTATGGCGGCATCAGTGAAATCGACGATGCCATGAAAGCGCGCGGCAAGGCGATGGCCCGCCAACTCGCCCCGGCCAGCGAATACGGGGCATTTTCGGGGAATTTCGAAATCCTGCAAGGACTCGTCCAGGCGGTGATGAAGGAACCCGACGTGAAAGCGGTGGTGATCACCGACGCACGCGAAAAAATCCTCGCCATCAGCGGAAATCCCACCGTTTTCAGGGCCGGCATGGCCGATGCGGTCGACGACGGACGAATCATCGCCGGGGAAAACGGGGCATTTATTTTCGGCGCACAGATTTTCCAGAATGCCATCGAAATCGACGATTTCGGTCTCTCCGACCCGAATGACCGCAAAGTACAAAACACCCGTAAATTGCTGGGACGGTTGTATATCGAGCTTTCCAATGAGTCCACCCAGGCGCGCAAGAATCGCTTCATTCTGATCGGCGCCCTGATTGGTCTCCTCGGCATCGCCGGTGCCTTCCTGCTCGCCCTGCGGATGAGTCGCGACGTGACCAATCCGTTGTCGCACCTGCATGACGCGGTAATGGAAATGACCCGTGGCAATCTCGACGCCCGTGTCGCCACCGGCTCGGGGGGCGAACTCCACCAACTGGAAAATGGCTTCAACCAGATGGCTACGGAACTCGGCTCGGCACGCGCGGCCATGCAGGCACGGATCGACGAAATCACCGCCCTGCTCGACCACAAGGAGAAAGCCGAACAAGCCAGTTACGCCAAAACCCGCTTCCTCGCCTCGGCCAGCCACGACCTGCGCCAGCCCGTGCAGGCACTCAACTGGTTCGTCGCCGCCTTGCGCCAGAACATCAGCGACGAGCAATCCCTGCGGATATGCCAGATGATGCAGGAATCCATCCGCACCCTCAACGAACTGCTGGAACGCCTGCTCGACATTTCCAAGCTCGATGCCGGCGTCGTCGCCCCACAAAAAGAACAAGTTCCTGTCGACTCCCTGCTGACCCGCCTGGAAAACGAATTCCGCGCCCTCCTGGAAGCACGCGGCATCGGCTTTGCGGTGCACTTCAGCCACGTCTGGGTGGAAACCGACCCCAACCTACTGATGATGATTCTGCGCAACCTGATCTCCAATGCCGCAAAATACACCGACCAGGGGCGCATCGTACTGGGGTGCAGGCGCCACGGTGAGGAATTGGCGATTCAGGTTTGGGACACCGGGGTCGGTATTCCCCCGTTGGAACTTCGCAACATTTTCCAGGAGTTCTATCAAGTCGGGGAACAATCCCGCGAACGCCGCCAAGGACTGGGCTTGGGACTGGCCATCGTGGAACGCATCGCCAAGTTACTGGGACATTCGATCAATGTGCGCTCGACGGTCGGCAAAGGCTCCCTTTTCGAGGTTAGGCTGCCCGTCTGTGCGACGCCACAGGTCGCTCTGGCGCCTTCCGAGGAAGTTGGCAGTCCTAGTCAGAACCGGGTAGTGGCGATCCTCGAAGACGAAGTCCCGACTCTCGAAGGGTTGACCTTCCTGCTCAACGGTTACGGCTATGTCGCCGTGGGGGAAGCCAGTGTCGGGGAACTGCTGGAAAGTTTATCCCGGCAACACCTGAAACCCGACATCGTGGTGGCCGATTACCGATTGGGAGACAACCAAACCGGACTCCGCGCCATCAATCTGCTGCGGGACACATTCTCGCCCACCCTGGCGGCCATTTTGATCACCGGCGATACCACCCCGGAGCGGGTCCGCGAGGCTGACACCCACCGTATCACCCTGCTCCATAAACCCATTGACGGAGACAAATTGGTATTTACCATCGAGAAGTGCCTCGCCGCAAAACGAAAATAGCCGACGTTTACGGCATTTGGCCGGAAAACTTGACACCCCTCTCGACATGGTTAAAATGTCGCGAGTTACAAAAACCACAACACGATGAAAACCTTCTTCCGTTACCTGCCCATTGCCGCTCTGTTCCTGTCTACCGGACTCGCCGTTGCAGCCGAAGAACCCGCTACCGAATCGATCCCTCAACAATCCTTTGTCGCCAGTTCCATCGACAAGGCGCACAGCACCCTCAACTATGCCATGAGCCTGGTCGGGATCAACTACAAGTTCGGTGGTACGTCGCCGGAAACCGGCATGGATTGCAGCGGATTCGTCAGCCATGTATTCCGCCAGGCAGCCGATTTGGTGTTGCCGCATAACGCCAAGGCAATCAGCATGTTCGGCAAGAAAATAACGATATCCGATCTCCGCCCCGGCGATCTGGTGTTCTACAACACCATGCGCCGCACCTATTCCCACGTCGGGATTTACCTGGGCGACAACAAGTTCGTCCACGCCTCCGTCACCGGTCGCGGCGTCGAAGTAGTGGACATGAAGGAAAGCTACTGGGCAAGGCGCTTCAACGGCGCCCGCCGCCTGCCTACCTTGCAGTAAAACGCCGGATCTTTTCCCGGATGGCGGGCAGCGCCGCCAATGCCGCCTTCTCCCCTTCCATGATCGCCGAGTGTTTCTGCTCGAAAGCCGTCGAACCGATGGCGCCGAGGTTCGGCTGAATAATCACGTCTGCTTCGGCCATCTCGAAACGGCTAATCCCCTGCCCCATGATGTTGAAGGTTTGCAGGAGGATGTCTAGGGTATCCTTGATCTTGGCATGGCGCGGTTTGCTGGAAATATCCACCGCGATCACGATGTCCGCCCCCATGGCGCGCGCCGCCTTGACCGGAACCGGGCTGACCAGCCCGCCGTCCACGTAATCGCGCCCACCGATATTCACCGGCTGGAAGACCCCCGGCACGCTGCTCGAAGCCCTTACCGCCATGCCGGTGTTGCCACGCTGGAACACCATCGCCTCGCCGCTCTGCAAATCCGTCGCCACTGCGGCGAAAGGCTTGTTCAATGCATCGATGGTGCGGTTACGCAACGCCTTGTTGATGTAGTTCTGCAACAACTCCCCCTTGACGAAGCCGCGGTCCGGCAAGGCGTAATCGCTGACGCTGTCCTGCTCCAACTGCAAGGCCACCTTTTGCAGATCGTAACCGCTGTAACCGCCAGCATAGAGAACCCCCACCACGCTCCCGGCACTGGTACCGGCCACCATGTCCACCGCAATCCCATGCGCCTCCAGGGTCTTGATCACCCCGACGTGGGCAAACCCCTTGGCCGCCCCACCGCCCAGCGCCAAGGCAATTCGCGGTGGTTTTGCCTTGGGCGGTGGCAACGCCTCCCGAACTTCCGGCGGAGAGGCACAACCGGCCAGAACGAGTAATACGAGCCAAGACAGGCAGAACAGCTTTTTCATCTCAATTAAGTCCCCAAAACAATGGGGCGGCAGCGCTGCCCCTAATTGTCATTTCCCTATTGTCGAAGGTCGGCGTTGTGAATCGCGACCTTGCCGCGCCGGTAAATTATCCAAAGTACCGCTGATCGTCGAAGCTATTCCCGACACGTCGGGCAGCGCACGGGCAAGCGGCGCATAAACACCGTCATTCAGCAAAGCTGCTGCGAACGTTGCGGCGATTTTCCACCGCAAGAACATTCGTCATTCCCCATTTGCGTTCCATGTAGGCCGAATACGTCTCCGGATGGGCGCGGAATATAGCATACCCGTGAGGACTCCAACGTGACGCAGACAAATTTTCCAAACCTCGAAAATAAAACTGGCAAATTTTACTTGCACAGAATTTAACTATATTAGATAATACTAATAACTCGAATTGCTTCAGTTCCCCCTTTGATCGATTCGATGTTGTCTCCTCCATCCTCCTCCTTTGGTGGATATTCCAAGCGCGGTTGCCCAAGGCATCCGCGCTTTTTTTTGCCTGCGCGAATAAAAAAAGCCCCGTCATCCACGATGGGTGACGGGGCTTCCCGATCGGAAAGGCGCTTATTTCTTCTTGGCGTCTTTCTTGTCTTCCTTTTTATCTTCTTTCTTGGCTTCGGCCTTGTCCATCTTGCCTTTATCGGCTTTAGCTTCCGCCTTGGCAGGTTCGCTGCCCACCGACACGTCGGAGCGCAAAGCGTCTACGGTCTTCTTGCCGAATCCCTTGACCTTCTCCAGGTCGTCCACGCTCTTGAAGGGGCCGTTCTTGGTGCGGTACTCGACGATGGCCTTGGCCTTGGCGGGGCCGACGCCCTTCAGTCCGTCCAGTTGCTCGACGGTGCCCGTATTGAGATCGACGGCGGCCAAGGCCAGCCCGGAAAAAGCAAAGAACGCGAACAGGGCAACCAGCAGTTTTTTCAACATCGTGTCTACTCCTTAGTCAGGTTTTGGGGGTTATCGTATGCAACGTATTGCGACCTGCATTGCACATAACGCCCACAACCGCACCATGGTTGACGAAGCTTAGCCGGTGCGCCGAACCAGTTCCGCGACGTAACGCTCCACCCCCTGCTCCACGGTGAACAACGGCTCGTTGTAGCCGGCCCGGCGCAATCCGGAAACATCGGCCTGCGTAAAGCTCTGGTATTTGCCCTTGAGCGCCTCGGGGAAGGCGACGTATTCGATGATGCCCTGCTTATGCATCTCCGCCAGGGTCAGCGGTGCTTCGCCTTGATCCTTGCGGCAGGCGTTGACGGTGGCGACGGCCACATCGTTGAAAGTCTGGCTGCGTCCGGTGCCGACGTTGAAAATCCCGGAAACATCAGGATTGTCGAGGAAATGCATGTTCACCTTGACCACGTCTTCCACCGAAATGAAATCGCGCCGCTGCTCGCCATTTGCATAACCGGCGCAACCTTCGAACAGCTTGACCCGGCCTTCGGCGCGATACTGGTTGAAGAAATGGAAGGCCACCGACGCCATGCGTCCCTTGTGCTGCTCGCGCGGGCCGTAGACGTTGAAATAGCGGAACCCCGCCACCTGTGCGGTCAGGTGTTGCCACTTGCGGCGCAAATACTGGTCGAAGAGGAATTTGGAATAGCCGTAGACGTTGAGCGGACCTTCATGCTCGCGTTTTTCCTCGAAGATCGAACCGGCGCCGTAAACGCTCGCCGACGAGGCGTAGAGGAACTGGGCTTCTTCTTCCTGGCAGAAGTTGAACAGGCTGATGGTATAACGATAGTTGTTCTCCATCATGTAACGCCCGTCGGTTTCCATGGTATCGGAACACGCGCCTTCATGGAAAATCGCCGCCACATCGCCATCGAAGGCCCCATCCAGGATCAGGTTGAGAAAATCCTTCTTGTCCAGGTAATCGGCGATTTCGCAGTCGGTCAGGTTGAGGAACTTGTCCGCCTTGGCGAGATTGTCGACCGCGATGATGTCGGTGATGCCGCGCTCGTTGAGCGCCTTGACGATGTTCGCGCCGATGAAGCCCATGGCGCCGGTAACGATGTAATACATGATTTTCCCTTTTAAATTTGTGCTGCCAACTCTTCGCGGCTGACCACCGCCGTCCCCAGCTTGCCGACCACGATGCTGGCAGCCAGATTGGCCATCGGCACCGCTTCGGCAAGGTCCGCACCGCTTGCCAGCATCACGCCGAGGGTGGCGATCACGGTATCCCCCGCGCCGCTGACATCATACACTTCGCGGGCGCGCGCCGGTTCGTGCAGGGTTCCCGATTCACGGTAGAGGGTCATTCCCTCTTCGCTACGGGTAACCAACAACGCTTCGAGGGCCAGGTTTTCGCGTAGCACCTGGGCCTTGCCGGCGAGTTCCGCGTCGTCCTTCCAGCTTCCCGCCACCTGCTTGAACTCGCCGCGATTAGGCGTAAGCAGGGTGGCGCCACGGTAGCGTTCGTAATCTTCGCCTTTCGGATCGACCAGCACCGGCTTGCCGGCAGCGCGCGCCAGCGCGATCATCTGGCCGATATGCTTGAGGCCGCCCTTGCCGTAGTCGGAAAGGATCACTACGTCGGTATCGCTCAACATCCGCTCGAAATCGTTAAGTTTGTTAAGCAGGACTTCGTGCCCCGGCGTGGTTTCGAAGTCGATGCGCAGGAGTTGCTGCTGGCGTCCGATGACACGCAGCTTGATGGTGGTGTCGAGGCCGGCGTCGCGGTGCAGCACGACCTTGACCTTTTCCTTCTCCATCAGGCGCGCCAGGCTGTCGCCGGCTTCATCCTGCCCCGCCACCGAGAGCAGAGAGACCCGCGCTCCCAGGGCTGCGGCGTTGCGCGCTACGTTGGCCGCACCGCCAGGACGTTCCTCGGTCTTGCCGATATGCACCACCGGCACCGGGGCTTCCGGGGAAATCCGGCTGACCTCGCCGAACCAGTAACGGTCGAGCATCACATCGCCGACCACCAGGACGCGGGCATTTTCAAAATTGGGTAATGTCATTTTTGGTAATGGGTGATGCGTAATGGGGAATGGGTGAACAGCAATGGGGCCGGCCCATTACTCATCACCCATTCCCCATCACCGGTTTTACAAACGTCCGATGGGGAAATACTCGAAGCCTTGGGCGCGCACTTCCTTGGGATCATAAAGATTGCGTCCGTCGAAGATCACCGGGTTCTTCAGCTTGGCCTTGACGTCGTCGAAATTCGGGCACCGGAACACTTTCCATTCGGTGACGATAGCCAACGCATCCGCCCCGGGCAGAACGTCCATCGGCGCATCGACCAGCTTGAGGCGCGGGTCGTCGCCGAAGATGCGGCGGGTTTCGTGCATCGCCACCGGATCATAGGCGGTAACCGTCGCACCCAGCGCCCACAGACCCTTGATCAGGGTGCGGCTGGGCGCATCGCGCATGTCGTCGGTGTTGGGCTTGAACGCCAGTCCCCACAAGGCGATGTTCTTGCCGGAAAGATCCTTGCCGAAACGGGCGACGATTTTGTCGAGCAAAACTTCCTTCTGGCGGTCATTGACCACTTCCACGGCATTCAAGACCTTCAGATCTTCGCCGTATTCCGTGGCGGTGCGCTGCAAGGCCTGCACGTCCTTGGGGAAGCACGAACCGCCGTAGCCACAGCCGGCGTAGAGGAAGTGGTAGCCGATGCGCGGGTCGGAACCGATGCCGTGGCGCACGTTCTCGATGTCGGCACCCATTTTCTCGGCCAACAGCGCCAGTTCGTTCATGAACGAAATGCGCGTCGCCAGCATGGCATTGGCGGCATACTTGGTCAGTTCGGCGGAACGGATGTCCATGATGATCAGGCGTTCGTGGTTGCGCTGGAACGGCGCATAGAGCGAACGCATCAACTGGATGGCCTTGTCGTCGTCGGCACCCACCACGATGCGGTCGGGGCGCATGAAGTCCTCGACAGCCGCGCCTTCCTTGAGGAATTCGGGGTTGGAGGTGACCGCGAATTCCAGGTTGGAGCCGCGCTTGGTCAGTTCTTCCTTGACTGCGGCGCGCACCTTGTCGGCAGTGCCGACCGGCACCGTGGACTTGTCGACGATGACCTTGTATTCCTGCATGTTCTGGCCGATGGCACGAGCGGCAGCGACCACGTATTGCAGATCGGCGGAACCGTCTTCATCGGGCGGGGTACCGACGGCGATAAACTGGATTACGCCATGTGCGGCACTCTCCGCCACATCGGTGGTAAAACGCAGGCGACCGGCGGCGACGTTGCGCTTCACCATGTCCTCCAGGCCAGGTTCGAAGATGGGAATCCCGCCTTGCTTGAGAATGTTGATCTTGTTGACGTCCACATCCAGGCACACCACGTCGTTGCCCACTTCGGCAAGACAGGTGCCGGTCACGAGGCCGACATAGCCGGTTCCGATAACGCTGACTTTCATAGCACTGCTCCTATTTCCAGATTGATATTCTTTAATGCCTGCAAGGGGTCGAGCGCCTGGGTGATGGGACGTCCGATCACCAAATAACTTGCGCCGTCCTGCAGGGCTTGCGCCGGGGTGGCGATACGCACTTGATCGTCCTGGCTGGCCGCCGCGGGCCGGATGCCCGGCGTGACCAGACAAAAATCCTTACCCAACGAGCTTCTCAGGGGTGCGGCTTCGCGCGCCGAACACACTACGCCGTCGAGACCACAGACCTGGGTGAGTTTCGCCAGACGCAGGACGTTATCCTGTGGCTCGCCCGGCAGCCCGATATCCCGCAAATCCTCGCTGCCCATGCTGGTCAGCACCGTCACGGCGATCAGTTTCGGGCGATCAGGCATGGCCTCCAACGCTTCGCGCGCCGCACTCATCATCTTGCGTCCGCCCAGGGCATGCACGTTGACCATCCACACGCCCATCCGTGCGGCGGCCTTGCACGCCTGCGCCACGGTGTTGGGGATGTCGTGAAACTTGAGGTCGAGAAACACCTCGAAACGTTGCGCCACCAATTTTTCCACGAGGGCCGGCCCGGCAGTCGTGAATAATTCCTTGCCGACCTTAAGCCGGCACAGGGAGGGATCAAGCCGTTGCGCCAGTTCGAAGGCGGCGGCGGCGTTATCGTAATCGAGGGCAACGATGATTTTAGGATCGTTCATTTAATTTTTCCTGTTGGAAGCATCTTCTTCACCCCGACGCGGCGCGAAGCTTTCCCATCCGCCGCATGCCGGGCATTGCCAGAAATACTGGCGCGCCTTGAAACCGCATTGTCCGCAACGGTACATCGACAACCCGACGCTGTGCTGATGCACCAGGTTGCGCGCCATCTGTAGGTCGTGGCGCCGTTCGGCGGGAGCCTCCAGCAACTGTAGTTCCAGAAGCCGTTCCAGGCCGAGCAGGGTGGGATTGCGGTGCAACTCGTCGCGCACCAGTTGATAGGCGGCTTCCGTGCCGTGGTTCGCCAGCACGCCCTGAAATACCGTGTTCAGCAGGTCGAGTGAGCCGTAGCGGGTCAGATAGCTGGACAATAAGTCCACCCCCTCCCCCAGCCTATCCAGCGCCCTGAAACTCGACAGCAGGCGCTCCGCCAGCAGTGGCAAATAGGTGGAGTTTTGCGTTTCAATGCGTTTCCACAAGGCAATCGCTTCCTCGTGGCGCCCGGTGGCGGCCTCGTGGTCGCCGAGCAGCAGGTTGGCGCGCACGCAGTCGCGGTTGGCCAGCAAGGCCGCCTGCAAATGGGCTTGGGCAGCGGCATTGTCGGAATGGGCGAATTCGCGCACCGCCATTTCGCAATAGAAATGGGAGATTTCGACGTGGTAAGGGCGATGGGAAAGCGTTTCGAGTTGCCGGGCCACGTCGATGGCTTTTTCCCATTCCTTTTCCATGGCGTAGATGACCAACAGGGATTCGCGGCTGGAATTGGCGTAGCGGGTCTTGTCGAGTTCGCCGAAAATCTCTTCGGCGCGGTCGTACAAGCCGGCCTTGAGATAGTCCTGACCAAGTTCGAAGAGTGCAGTGAGTTTCTTGTCTTCGCCGAGGTCGTCGCGGTCCAGCAGGCTCTGGTGCATGCGGATCGCCCGATCCACTTCGCCGCGCCGCCGAAACAGCGCTCCCAGCGAGAAGTGCAACTCGATCATTTCGCTGTCGGCCCGAACCGCCTCGATAAAGGCTTCGATGGCTTGGTCGGTCTGCTCGTTGAGCAGGAAATTCAAGCCCTTGAAATACGAAGCCGGTAAACGCCGCGATTCGGAGAGGAGTTGCTTGAGGTCGATGCGTGCGGCCAGCCAGCCCAGCCCGAAAAACAGGGGAAAAGCCAGCAGCCACCAATATTCAAAATCCATAAGATTAAGGGATTATTCGTCCGCAACCGAGGCATGACGCTTCTCGTCGAGCGCCTGGTTTTTCAGGCGCAGTTCGCGCTTGAGCAGCAGAATTTCGCGACGTTGGCGAAATACGAATCCGAGCGTGGCCGCCACACCAATCGCCACGCCGGCGCACAGGAAAACCAACAGCATCAGCACCAGCGGGGCTTGCCATTGATAGCCGAGATAATAATTGAGCGTGACGAGGTCGCTGTTCTTGATGGCAAAGCCTAATGCCAGCAGAAACAGGAGCAGGCCGAAAAGCCAAGACAGATAGCGCATGGGCAAAAACCTAAAGTTGATAAGAAAAAGGCGGCACGATCTTTCGACGATGCCGCCATTTTCATGGAATTAATCCAGCGATGGCATCACTTGGATTCATCCACCCGTTCACGCAATTCCTTGCCCGCCTTGAAGTGGGGGACATATTTTTCCGGGACGTTGACCTTGCCGCCGGTTTTCGGATTACGCCCGACCCGCGGGGGCCGATAGTTCAAACTAAAGCTGCCAAATCCACGAATTTCGATTCGCTCCCCCGATGCCAGGCTGCTCGCCATGGCATCCAGAATCGCTTTGACGGCCAGTTCCGCGTCCTTGATGACAAGTTGCGGATACCGCTCCGCCAGCTTGGAAATCAGTTCCGATTTCGTCATGAACTTTCCCTCTGGTACTGCTGCACCCCGCCTGCCTGGCGGCAGACGAGGCACTTCAGGTGATGTGTTATGTGATTATTGGCCTGAGTTCTTATTGTCCAGCTTGGCTTTGAGCAGTGCACCGAGGTTGGTAGTACCGCTGGAACCGGCATCGCTGGCCATCTTTTGCATGGCTTCCGCTTCGTCGGCGGCGTCCTTGGCCTTGATGGACAGATTGATGCTGCGGTTCTTGCGGTCGACATTGATAATCTTGGCTTCCACGTCGTCGCCTTCCTTGAGGTGCGAGCGGATGTCTTCGACACGGTCACGCGACACTTCGGAAGCGCGCAGGTAACCCTCGACTTCGCCGTCCAGGGTGATCACTGCGCCCTTGGCGTCGAGAGACTTGACCGTACCGTTGACGATGGTGCCCTTGTCATGGGTAGCGATGTAGTTGGAGAAGGGGTCGCCATCCATCTGCTTGATGCCCAGGGAAATGCGTTCCTTGTCGGCATCGATGGCCAGCACCACGGCTTCCACTTCGTCGCCTTTCTTGTAGTTGCGCACAGCTTCTTCGCCCGCCATGTTCCAGGACAGGTCGGAGAGGTGAACCAAACCGTCGATACCACCGGGCAAGCCGATGAAAATACCGAAGTCGGTGATCGATTTGATCTGGCCTTTGACCTTGTCGCCCTTCTTGTGGCTGGTGGCGAAGTCTTCCCAAGGATTGGGCAGGCATTGCTTCATGCCCAGGGAGATGCGGCGGCGCTCTTCGTCGATTTCGAGAATCATGACTTCGACTTCGTCGCCCAACTGCACCACCTTGGCGGGATGGACGTTCTTGTTGGTCCAGTCCATTTCGGAAACGTGCACCAGACCTTCGATGCCTTGTTCGATTTCAACGAACGCACCGTAGTCGGTCAGGTTGGTGACCTTGCCGAACAGGCGGGTACCGGACGGGTAGCGGCGGGACAGGTTCACCCACGGATCTTCGCCGAGTTGCTTGATACCCAGGGAAACGCGGTTCTTTTCCTGGTCGAACTTGAGAATCTTGGCTTCCACTTCGTCACCCACTGCCAGGACTTCGGAGGGATGCTTGACACGGCGCCAGGCCAGGTCGGTGATATGCAGCAGGCCGTCGACACCGCCCAGGTCCACGAACGCGCCGTAGTCGGTGATGTTCTTGACGATACCCTTGACCACTGCGCCTTCCTTGAGATTTTCCAGCAGCGCTTGACGTTCCGCACCCTGAGTGGCTTCCAGAACGGCCTTGCGCGACACCACCACGTTGTTGCGCTGGCGGTCGAGCTTGATAACCTTGAATTCGAGTTGCTTGTTTTCGTAGGGGGTGGTGTCCTTGACCGGACGGATGTCCACCAGGGAACCGGGCAGGAAGGCGCGAATGCCGTTGACCATCACGGTCAGGCCGCCCTTCACCTTGCCGTTGACCACACCCGACACCACCGTGCCTTGTTCCATGGCCACGCCCAGATCGTTCCAGGCGGCGATGCGCTTGGCTTTTTCGCGCGACAGTTTGGTCGCGCCGTAGCCGTCTTCGAGGGTTTCGATGGCGACCATGACAAAGTCGCCGGGCTTGACTTCAATTTCGCCCATATCGTTGCGGAATTCGTCGGCGGAAATCACGCTTTCGGATTTCAGGCCGGCATTCACGATCACCTCGTCTTGATCGACATGCACCACTTCGGCGGTGATGACTTCGCCGGAACGCATTTCCTGGCGGGAGAGGGATTCTTCAAAAAGGGCGGCAAAACTTTCCATGGAGGAAGTAGTAGTCATTAGATATATCCAAACAAAACAAAAAATACCGCCAAGCGACGGTAATCATTGATAAAATCCGTTACCTCATGGCAACGGCACCTTGGTTCTCAGCAAGCGGCCCGGTAACGTTCCAACACTGCGGCAACCGCCGCATCGATGGAAAGCGCACTGGTATCCAGCAAGCTGGCATCTGCGCATTGTTGCAGGGGTGCCACGCTACGCGCGCTGTCGCGCTCGTCCCGGCTGCGGATGTCCTGCAAAATTTGCAAAGGCGAGATACTATCACCCATTCCTTTTTCCATCAACTGCTTAACCCTTCTTTCAGCACGTATTTCCGCGCTTGCCGTAAGGAAAACCTTTACCACGGCATCGGGGAATACCACCGATCCCATGTCGCGCCCATCGGCGACCAGCCCCGGCGCTTGGCGGAACGACCGCTGCAGGTCGAGCAGCGCGGCACGCACCGCCGGCAATGCGGCAATTTTCGAAGCGCCGTTGCCGCACGCTTCGGTACGGATCGCCTCCGTGACGGTTTCGCCGTCGAGCAAAATTTCGCCATTCTCAAAGCGAATGGCGACCTTTTCCGCCAATTCGCTCACGCCGTTCTCGTCGTCCAACGCCATACCGCGTTTCAACGCGGCCAACGCCAGCAAGCGGTACAAGGCACCGCTGTCGAGGTAATGAAAGCCCAGTTCGCGAGCAACGAGTTGAGCTACGGTGCCCTTGCCGGAAGCGGAAGGGCCGTCGATGGCGATGACAGGGCTGGATGCAGGGGTAGGATGTGTCATAGGAATAAGATCAAAAAGCCCTTCCGCTCACGCGGGGGCTGGCAAAAATCGGGAGCGCGGATGCTAAACCGGAACACCATGAAAATCAAATGCAGATTGGCAAGCCCGACCAGACCACGCCATGTGGTATATACTTGATATATTCCACCATATGGAAGCCACCATGCAAACTGCCAAACTTTTTCTCAACGGACGTAGCCAAGCCGTGCGCCTGCCCAAGGCGTTCCGCTTTGATGGCATCACCGAGGTTTTCATCGAGCGCGACGGTGACCGGGTCATACTCAGTCCGGGCAAACGTCCGTCCATCGAACGCTTGGTCGCCGCGCTGAATGAGTTCGAATCCTTCCCCGAACGGGAGCAGCCGACCACTGCGGACAACCGCGAAACCTGGTAGCGAGACCAACACCATGCGCTACATGCTCGACACCAACATTTGCATCTACGCCATAAAACAACGCCCCGGCGCCGTCATCGCCGCACTCCGCACCCATGAATCCGCAGGAATCGGCCTTTCCAGCATCAGCGTCGCGGAGTTGTACTTCGGCGTAAGAAAAAGCGGCTCGGCAAAGAATCTGCTCGCCCTGCAACACTTTCTGGAACCGCTGGAAATCGCCGATTTCGACCTTGCCGCCGCACACGCTTATGGCGATCTGCGCCATGCTCTGGAAAGCAAAGGCACACCCATCGGCCCGCTGGACACGCAAATTGCCGCCCACGCGCTTTCCCTCGGCGTCTGCCTGGTGAGCAACAACACCCGTGAATTCGAGCGGGTGGCGGGGTTGAAGTTGGAGAATTGGGCGGTTTAATTGGGTAGGCCGGTTAGAGAAAAACTCTCCAGCAATTGGCTATGCAGGGTGCAATAAGCGATAACGCATTGCGCCAAGTGGTTGATGGTTTGGGAGTGCGATGGTGACCAATGCCCGTTGGTTATTCCATTGCTCTACGCAGGCTCCCCTTGCTTCAGTACGTCATTACTATCTGCGACGAACAACTCATGCGCAAGACGAGCAAGCTTCCAATTTGTTTTTCTCACTACGCTAGCATCCCAGATCGCGCCGTAGCTCAAAGCTACGGCCTTACTTTGCGCAGCGGGCTCCGCAAGTATAGCTAGTGGCGGTTCAGACCGGCACTCCGGGTGACGCATGATCAGGAGCTTCCGGGGATTGAGAGGAAAGAAGACTTTCGTTCCAGCAAGGCCGATCCCCGCCTCTGCTGGTGGTGGGCACGCCGGGTTATAGAATGAAACAGGGCTATCGGTCGTGATGAAGGAGGAGCCAATTTCCGCTTCGACAATCTCCCATTCCATACGAGCCATCCATGGATGGAGAGTTCCGATCGCCATGCGCATGAAGTCAAATCGTGCTGAGTCCTTCAATGTGAGTTGGAATACACCGGATTCAATTTGTGCGTTTATTTCGGCTGGCGCATGCCTGAGAATGGTTTCCCGCATGAGCGCTTTGGCCCAAGTAGCTTGCCGAGGAACGCGAATTCTTTGAATTTCCAAATACACTACAAGAGTTGCAGCATCGTCGTCGGTTAAAGTTTCAGGGGATTGTATAAGGCAATCGATGACAGGTTTGATTTGTCTTTCAATACCCGAGGCAAGGCCGTCTTCAAGAATATTCGGATTGATGCCCGACGGCGCCCACGATTGCTGATAGTAGGCATTGATCTTCATGATATTGTTGGGCTTCTCATAGCGAATCTGGTTTCGCGCGATGTCACGTATGTACAGAAAGCCCTTGGTGTCCGTGAAACGCTTCAGGTACGACACGGGGACGTAGTGGTGGCTCTTTGCTGTAGTCTGTCGCTGAGACATAGTTAGGCACATGATTTTTTAAACGGCACTTCAGCTTGGCAACGCTTTCAGCCCCCATCCTTCCAATTCCACCACTTGAGCTTTTCCGGCTCGTGCTTGGCGTTGGTCGCGTAATACACCGCACAGCGCAGGGTGTACAACATGCAGCGGTCGAGCTTGCCGCCAGCGGCAATCCGCAGTTCGTCGTAAAGCGCTTGCGGGTCGCGGCCCTTGAGATCGGTGACGCGACGGATACCCAGCGACCACAAATCCTCGGCGACGGATTTGCCAACGCCGGGGATGGTTTTCAGGTCGCGTAGCGCCGCCTGTTTGTTGTCAGGCATGACCGGCGATGGCGGCGAAAACGTTGAAATAATCCGGGAAGGTCTTGGCCACACACTTGGGGTCGTTGATGCGCACCGGCACATTGCCCAGGCTTACCAGCGAGAAGCACATCGCCATGCGGTGGTCGTCGTAGGTATCGATGGCGGCGTTGGGGATCAGCCTGGCGGGCGGGGTGACTTTGATGTAATCCGCGCCCTCCTCCACCGTCGCGCCGACCTTGCGCAGTTCGGCGGCCATCGCTTTGATCCGGTCGGTTTCCTTGACGCGCCAACTGGCGATGTTGCGTAGCACGGTGGTGCCGTCGGCGAACAGGGCCGCGACCGCGAGGGTCATGGCGGCATCGGGGATGTGGTTGCAATCGAGGTCGATGGCTTTCAGCTTGCCGCTGCCGCCGGCTTCGATCCAGTTGTCGCCCATCTCGATGCTTGCGCCCATCAGCGCCAGCGCTTCGGCGAAGCGCACGTCGCCCTGGATGCTGGCCTTACCCACGCCTTCGACGCGCACCGGGCCGTTGCCGATGGCCCCGGCGGCGAGGAAATACGAGGCGCTGGAGGCATCGCCCTCGACGTGAATAATGCCGGGGCTGACGTAACGCGACCCGGCGGGAATCGTGAAAGCCTGCCAACCATCGCGCACCACTTCGACGCCGAAGCGGCGCATCAGATTCAAGGTAATTTCGATGTAGGGCTTGGAGATCAGTTCGCCGACCACTTCAATGGTGATGTCGCGGACCGCCAACGGCGCGGCCATCAGCAAGGCGGTGAGGAATTGGCTGGAGACGTTGCCGCGTACCTGGGTACGACCGGCATCCTGGAGCTTGCCGGGCTGGATGGCAAGCGGCGGGAACCCCTCGGTGCCTTGGTAGGCGATATCGGCGCCCAATAGTCGCAAGGCATCGACCAGGTCGCCGATGGGGCGCTCATGCATCCGCGCCACGCCGGAAAGCTGGTAACTGCCGCCCGACAAGGCCAACGCGGCGGTGAGCGGGCGGAAAGCGGTGCCGGCATTGCCCAGGAACAGGTCGGCCTGCTTCACCGGAAATGCGCCGCCCACGCCTTCCACGCGGTAGTCGCGGCTGTCGCCGTGCTGAGTCCAGTTCACCCCGAGTTTTTTCAGGGCTTCCAGCATGTGACCGGTATCGTCGGAAGCGAGCAGCGCCTTGACCTCGGTGACGCCTTCGGCGAGTGCCGCCAAAAGAAGCGTGCGGTTGGAAATACTTTTCGAGCCGGGCAGGAGAACGCTGCCTGCGGCATGAGAGAGGGGGGTGAGTTCAATGAATTCCATAAGATTCTAGTTACCTAGCGCCATCACGGCACCGTCGTTGGCGAGGGCAAAACCGGCAGCATCGATGGTCGCACCCCCCAGTTCAAAGGACAAAATCCGCAGCACTTTACCATCGCCACAAACCGCGTAACAACGCTGGTTCTCGCAATAAAAAGCGGCACGGGCGGCGCGTCCCGGCAAATCCGGCTCGACCAGGCTGCGAAAAATTTTGAGTTGCTGCCCGTCCATGGCGGTAAAAGCCCCCGGAAACGGCGGGGCAACGGAGCGAATCAGGTTATGGATATCCCGCGCGCTTTGCGTCCAGTCGATGTGACCATCCTCGGCGCAGCGCCCGCCAAAATAGCCGCCCTGACTCAAGTCCTGCGGCGTCAGTTTGGCGGTCCCCGCCAGTAGCCCAGGCAGGCAGCGATTGAGCGCGATTTCGGCGGCGCAAGTGACTTTTGCAAAGACATCCAGCGCGGTGTCGTCGGGCAGAATCGGCACCGCCTGCTGATCGACCAGCGCGCCGTTGTCGGGCTTTTCGTTCATCACGTGCAGCGTCGAACCGGTTTCCGTTTCGCCCTTGATGATCGCCCAATTCACCGGTACCCGCCCGCGATACTTGGGCAGCAACGAGCCGTGCATGTTGTAGGCGCCGCGCGACGGGATGTCGAGCAAAGCCTTTTTCAACATGTTGCGGTAGTAGAAGGAAAACAGGAAATCGGGCTGTGCCGCTTGAACCTGGGCAATCACTTCCGGGGTGTTCGGATCGTCCGGGGTAATCACCGGGATGTCGTACAGCGCGGCCAGTTCGGCGACGCTGTCGAACCAGATGTTTTCGTTGGGGTTGTCGGTGTGGGTGACGATCAACGGGATTTTCACCCCGTGGGCAAGCAGCACCTTGAGGCAGCGAACCCCAACGTTATGGTAGGCGAAGACGACGGCGCGAACTAAATTTCGCCGTTTGGATTGGTCATTATGCATATTTGTTTGATTTGATACGTTGTCTGAGCAAAGTTATTGTTTTTATGAATGAGTTCAATTTGTAACCCAGCCGCCTCAAACGCCTCATCAGGCCAGGGGTTCATAAGTTGCTCACAGAACGATTTGAAGTCATTGTCCCAACTTGAATTATTTGGGAGAAGGATTCCTCCTTCCTATGCCGCCCGTAATTCTTCCCGCAGCACACGGCGCAGGGATTCTTCCGTGACTGGCGAATGTTCCGGCTGTATCGCCGCGCGAAGCGTTTCATTTATCAAAGTTTGATAACCTTTGCCCTGAGCCTCGGCCCGTGCACGAAAAGCCTCCAAAATATCGTCGTCCAGAAAGATCGTAATGCGCGTCTTGCCGCTCGCGGGAATGACCGCACCGCGTTTTGCGTTGGAAAAGTCGTATTCAGTCTTCATATGCCCTCCGTTCATTCGAGGTTGCTTCCCTGGCTGAGATCAAACGCACGTGTTCTCCGCGCATCGTCCAAACTGTCGTAAGCAGTCGCCCCATCGCCCCAAGTCCGACTGTCACGAATCTGGCTTCATCCATGGAATCGTCATCTTCGCGGGTCAGAGCCAGCGGATCATAAAACACCACTTCCGCCTCCTCAAACGAAACGCCATGCTTGCTTAGATTGGAAGCCGATTTTCGGGGATCGAACTCGACTCTCATACCGAGACAATAGGTATTTTATACATACAAAGCAAGGCGTATCGTCATTCGGTTTTTTCCAATATCGCCTGGATCAGATAGCGCGGGCGCTGCCGCACTTCCTGGTAAATCCGCCCCACGTATTCACCCAGCAGGCCGATGCCGAACAGGGTGAGGCCTATCAGGAAAAAGGCGATGGCGAACAGGGTGAACACCCCTTCCGCTTCCGGGCCGATAACCAGGCGGCGCACCACCAGGAATACCACGAACAAAGCGGAGAGCAGCGATACCACCATGCCGGTGAAGGAGAACAGTTGCAACGGCACCACTGAGAAACCGGTCATCAGGTCGAAATTCAAGCGGATCAGGCTGTACAGCGAATACTTGGATTCGCCGACGGCGCGTTCTTCGTGACCGACCACCACTTCGGCGGGATTCTGGGCGAAGGTGTAGGCCAGGGCCGGGATGAAGGTGTTGACCTCGCGGCAATCGTTGATGGCATCGATGATGGGACGGCTATAGGCGCGCAGCATACAGCCCTGGTCGGTCATCTTGATGCGGGTGATGCGTTCGCGCAGGCGGTTCATGGCGCGCGAGGCGTAGTGCCGCCACGCGCTGTCGTTGCGGCTGCGGCGGATCGAGCCGACGTAGTCGTAGCCCTCGTCCATCTTGGCGAGCAGGGTGGCGATGTCTTCCGGCGGGTTTTGCAGGTCGGCGTCCAGCGTCACGATGCGCTCGCCCCGCGAATGCTCGAAACCGGCCATGATCGCCCGGTGCTGGCCGAAATTGCCGTTGAACAGGATCACCCGCGTCACGTCCGGGCGTTTCTGGAACTGCTCGCGCAGGATGGCGGCGGAACGGTCGCGGCTGCCGTCGTTGACGAAGATCGCTTCATAAGCGACACCGAGCTTATCGAGCGCCGGATAGAGGCGGTCGAACAGCGCCTGCAAACCTTCTTCTTCGTTATAAACGGGGATGACGACGGAAACGATGGGCTTCGTCATATCAATCTTTCACGGCCCACTGGCCTTTTTCCAGGGTGTAATAGGTAAAACCGAAGGGCGGCGATGCGATATAGCTCAGGGTGTGGCTATCCTTGCCCTTGGTCACGAAATAACGGTACTCGTTCATGCTCAGGCTGAAACGTGCCTTGGGTATCGCCGGCAGGTAGGCCGGGACGAGCTGTTCCAGTTCGTCGGGATACTGGCCGGTTTTGGCCTGATAGGCGTGCAGCGCGGCGACGATGGTTTCCCCTTTTTCACGCGCGCCGGCGAGGTCGATGCGCACGGTAATCAGAATCGCCGCAGCCATCAGTAAATACAGGAACGTGCGGGCGGCGCGCAGGTTACGCATGAACAGGTTCTTGCGATACCACGCCAGCAGGGTGGCGGGGATAAAGAAAATCACCAATGCCAGCAGCGCCAGAACCGCAATCCCGCCCTGCCCCAGCCAGATGGCGTCGATGTAATACAGGCCGGCAGCGATCAACAGGCTGGAGCGAAACTCGCCCCAGAAAGTCATGGGGGCTTGCTGTTCGGTGCTCATCGACGGTTCTCCTGAAAAATTTCACGGATGGCCGTGCACACCCGTTCCACGTCGGCTTTTTCCATTGCCGGAAAGAGCGGCAGGGTCACGGTTTCGCGCCCGATTTTCTCGGCGTTGGGGAAATCGCCCTCTTCGTAGCCCAAGCCGCGATACAGGCTGAACAGGTGCAGCGCCGGGTAATGGATGCCCACCCCGATGCCGCGCGCATGCATGGCATCGACGAACTGCTTGCGGGTGAGGGTCAATTGCTCCAGCGGCAACAGCGGCGCGAACATGTGCCAGCTATGCCCCTCGTCCCCACGCTCGGGAAACAGCGGCGCCGGCTCGGCATCGAGCAGATCGAAATAATGCCCGACCAGTTCGCGGCGCTTGGCGTTGAATTCGTCGAGGTGTGCCAACTGGCCCACCCCGACCCGCGCCGCCACGTCGGAAAGATTGTACTTGCCGCCCGCCACCGACACGTCCATGTTGCCTTCGGCATCGCGGGAAATCCCGTGGAAGCGCAGCAGGTCGAACTGTTTAACCTCGTCTGCGTGGGTGAGAATCAGCGCCCCGCCCTCGATGGTGGTCATGTTCTTGTTGGGGTGGAAAGAGAACGACACCAGGTCGCCGAAACTGCCGATGCGCCGGCCCTTCCAACTCGAACCGATGGCATGCGCGGCATCCTCGATCACCCGCAGCTTATGACGGCTGGCGAGGGCGTAAAGTGCATCCATATCCACCGGCAAGCCGGCGAAATGCACCGGCATGATCGCCTTGGTACGCGGCGTGATAGCCGCCTCCACCTGCGTGAGGTCAATGTTGCGCGAAGCCAGCCCGACATCGACAAATACCGGACGCGCCCCGACCCGCATAATGACGTTGGGCGTCGCGGCAAAGGAAAGCGCGGGGGTAATCACCTCGTCGCCGGGGCCGATGCCGCATACCTGCAAGGCCACTTCCAAGCCGCCGGTAGCGGAGGTCAGAGTGCGCGTAATCCGCCCGCCGTGATAGTCGGACAGGGCTTTTTCCAGCTTCTGCACGTTCGGCCCGGTGGCCAGCCAGCCGGAACGCAGGACTTCGACGACCCCAGCGATGGTTTCCTCATCGAGGGTGGGTTTGGTAAAAGGTAAATAGTTCATATGGACAGTACTGTAGTGTTGAGTTTTTAGTGCTTAGTTGAGGTGGCGCGGCGCACCCTACCCCACTCAACACTAAAAACTAAACACTCAAAACCGCATCTTCTTCAGCTTCTCGCCACCAGCCAAACCCCGACGATAATCACCCCAATCCCGCTGACGCGCATCGCCGACAGGGCTTCGCCGAACAGCCACCAGGCTGCCAGGGCGTTGACCACGTAACCGATGGAGAGCATCGGGTAGGCGATGCTGACTTCCACCCTTGAGAGCGCCATGATCCATACCACCACGCTGATGACGTAGCAGGTCAGGCCGCCGAAGATGTGCGGCTGGGTGCCGATTTGCCAGCCTAAGCTAAGGAAATTGTCGCGGGTGAAGCTGATGACACCAAGCTGATTGGTGCCGGCCTTGAGCAGCAATTGGGCGACGGCGTTGAGTAGCACGCCGGTGAGGATCAGGCCGAAGCTGAGGGCGTTCATGGCGTGGTCACCACGACGCGGCGGGTGTCGCGGGCGATTTCGTTCATCGGTAGGCCTTTGGTCTTGAGTTCCGCATAGGTTTCAGGCGCCATGGCCGCCAGCGCATAAGGCGCTTTGCGCCACACCGCCTCGAAAGCGGCGTAATCGGGTAGCCAGATGCCGGGTTCCTGCTGGATGCCGAAAGCCAGTTCGTCCTGGTAATTCACCAGGGTGAGGGTGCGCTTGAGGTAATAAGGGAAAGTTTGCTCGTAGGTGCCGACGCTGTAGAACGGCACACCGGGCTTGAGGTAGGGTTTGACCTTCTCGGCGAGGTGCGCGGCGGAACTCGCCGGGGAAAGGGTGTCGTGGCCGAGCAGGGCGATTTGCCCGGCAAGCAGCGTAGCGATGCCCAGTGCCAACAGGCCCGGCGTGGTGCGTTCCTGGCGTAGCCAGTACAGAGCAAGCCCAGTCCCGACAAAGCCGACCACTCCCGCAACGGCCAGCCACACTGAATAGGCCTGATACAGGGGCAACGGCACTTCGTCGTTGGCGAACATCACCGCATACGGCGAAAAGATCAAACCCAGCCCGGCGAAAACCGCGACGGGCAGGGCTTGCCAGAACAGGCGGCGCGGCGCGGTGCGGGTCAGGTATTCACCGATCAGCAGTGCCAGCGCCGGGAATATCGGCAGGATGTAGGAAGGCAGCTTGGAGCTCGACATCGAGAAGAAAGCGAAGATGAACACCGCCCAGATCAACAGGAAACGCTTGGGCTGGAAACGCCCCGCTTCGGCTCGCAAGGCTTGTCCCAGTGCGGGGAAGATCGCCACGATCCACGGCAGGATGCCCAACGCCAGGATGGGAAAGAAGGCGTACCAGGGCTGGTAGCGGTTATGTCCCTTGGTGAGGAAGCGCTCGAAATGCTCGTGGATGAAAAAGAAATGGAAGAACTCGGGATTCGCCTGCGACACCGCCACGAACCACGGCGCGGAGATCGCAAAAAACAGCGCCAGACCGGGAAGAAAATGGAGGCGTTTCCACAATGCGAAGTCGCGCTGGATCAAGGTGTAGAGCACCAGCACCGCCCCCGGCAGCACCAGCCCGATCAAGCCCTTGCTCAATATCGACAACGCCAGCGCCGCCCACACCACCAGCATCCAGCGGCGGTTTTCCGTGGCGCTGGCGCCGTCGCGATGGGCGAGCAGAAAACCGGCAAGACCGAGGAACATGAAAAAACTCACCCCCATATCGAGGGTGTTGATATGGCCGATCAGCGCCCACAGCAGGCTGCTCGCCAGCACCAGCGCGGCATACAGACCGGCCTGCTCCCCCCACAGGCGGCGTCCCGCCAGCCAGGCCAGAATAACACCGGCAAAACCGGTCAGCGCCGACCATAGCCGCGCCGTCCAGTGATGTTCGCCGAACAGGGTGTAAGCGGTCGCGGTCGCCCAGTATTGCAGGGCGGGTTTTTCGAAATATTTGATGCCGTTGAGACGCGGCGTCAGCCAGTCGCCGGTGGCGACCATCTCGCGCGGAATTTCGGCGTAACGCCCCTCGTCGGGACGCACCAGGTTGCGGTAGTCGAGGGTGCCGAACCAGACCAGGAAGAGCGCCGCAAGAAGAAACAGCAGCAAAGGTTTGGTGGGCAGGGAATGAGTGCTCATCGGGGACGGAAATTGGAAGACCGGCGGATTATACCACCCGCCCCGCCGCCTTGAGCAGGACGATCAGCGCGCCTCCCCCGCCGTCCGCCGCGCGCGCTTGGCAGAACGCCAGCACGTCGTCGCGCTGCATCAGCCAGTTGGCGGTCTTGAGTTTCAACACCGGCTCGCGGTTTTTCGACCCCAGCCCCTTGCCGTGGATCACTCGCACGCAGCGCAGACCGAAACGCCGGCACTCGTTGATAAACTGGATCAACAATTGGCGCGCCCCGTCGCTGTTATGGCCGTGCAGATCGACTTCGGACTGGATCACCCAATGGCCGCGCCGCAATTTCTTGAGTACGTCGTTCGCCAGCCCGTTGCGCAGGAAAACCAACTCTTCGCCGGTTTCCATGCGGTCGGCCCAGGAAATGTGGTCGCTGAGACTATCGACCAGCACCTGTTGCTCGTCGAGCAAGGTCTGGCGCGGCTCCGGCCAGGGACGCGGCGGCGCGAGGCGCACCCGGTCATGATGCAACGGACGCACGTCGGCGACCGCCTGGCGAAACAGGGCGATTTCTTCTTCAGTCAGAGGTTGCGGGAGTTTTCCCTTTTTCCACTTCATCATTGGCGGGGAATGGGCGGCGATTCAAAAAAGCGCTCATTAAACCGCCAACCCGGCTGGAAAGCAAAAAACCGGCGCAGCCATCGCGGGACTACGCCGGTTTTTTGCACCCGTGGGAGCGTGCCTCTTGTGCCCAGGCTTTTGGGGTATGGCCGCGACAACCACTGCCGCTTCGGCCTACCCCGCTTCGTGGCTGAAGCCCCTCCTACCGTACCGTGAAGCCTTGTGCGGTGCCGTCGGCGTTCTTGATGTAAATCACGCCGTTGTCCACCCACCATGCCGGTTTGCCGGCGTCGGCCTTCACCAACTGCCAGTGCGGCAGCAGGGTGTAGCTTTTGCCGTTCACCGTGGCGATGGCCGTACCGTCCATGCGCGGCATGACCGTGAGCATGGCGTCGCCGAGTTCCTTGGCAAAGGTCGCCTGCAAGGTCGTATAGTCGGCGAAATCAGGCACGATCATCTGGCTGAAACTACCGTCGTTGTAAGCGACATTGCCGCCCACGCCGACGAAGGTCGCGGTGTAGGCTTGCGCCTGGCGGTTCCATACCGGGCGCCCCACGTAGGTGGTGGCGTCGCCGGTGGTGACTTGCCAGCTTCCGTTCCAGCGCATTTCGCTGGTCGCGCCCGGCAGCGCCGTGGCGACGGCGGCGGCGAATCCTTGCGGGTCGGCTACGCTGGGCACGAAGGTGGTGACCAGGCCGCCGGTCGCGACTTCGACGTTGCCTTCGCTGCTGACGCTCACGCCGTCGGTACGGCTGGTGTCGACGCGGATGCGCCGGCTGGGGAAGACGCTGACCTGGTCGGCGCTGAGCCCGAAGGTCAGTGCGGCCTGGGCTTTCTGACTGGCGCTGGCATCGCCGCCGACCTGGAAGGCGAGAACTCCCTGGGCGCTCTGGCTGGGGGTGGCCGGCAAGGTGCTGGTACCCAGCGTCTGGTTGACCACTTTGAAGATATTCTCGTCGAGCTTGGCGCCGTTGAGGCGCAATGGGGTGCCGGTGAGGCGGGGAATGAAGGCGCTGTTGCGGTAGCCGCTTGCGGTGAATTTGGCGCCGCCCGGTACGGTGTCGTCGCCCACCGCTTCGCTGGTGCCGGCCTGGGTGCCGAGGTAGGCGCCGATCACCATGCCGTTCTTGTCGAACTCGGCGGTTTCGCCGGCCCATACGATGCCGTCCTTGATGGCGGCAAAGTCGTTCCCCATTCCGCCGCTCAGCGCGGAGAAGGTGCCGGCGGGGAGAATGATGTAGCAGGTCTTGACGTGAACCACGTCCTTGGACAGTTCGCTGCTGGCCTGGATGATGGTGTTGCACTTCTGGCTGCCGGTGCCGCTGTTGCCGCTGTGGATGACGCTGCCGCCGACGCTGACCAGGGGCTGGTTGTC
>Ga0208371_1000111_pt1 | contig 31804 bp, 30 predicted proteins | sample SubbioCR12Aug_1A_FD_184827 | JGI IMG/M metagenome (GOLD analysis project Ga0208371, IMG submission 184827) | Serpentinite rock and fluid subsurface biosphere microbial communities from McLaughlin Reserve, California, USA - CR12Aug_1A (SPAdes) | ecosystem: Environmental > Terrestrial > Deep... | reverse complement strand
AACACTACCAAGAGCTTTCAGGGAGCGAATGCTACTTTTGGCCCCGGTATGCGGCTAAACCATAAATTTGTCAGGCAGTTACATCCAAACCTGCAACTGCGAAAGTTGAGTAATAATACCGTATTTCCACGTGGCTAGCTATTCTGGAGGCTGATAATGAGTAAGGACCTTTTGAATGCAATAATGAGAAAGATATATTTTAATATGTCATATGCTTATTATTCAATTTCATTGGGACAACCGACTAATGATGAGAGCAAAAACATTGATGACCTTAGAAATAACATCCTGAGATTAAGTCCTATTGCCTGCGATTCAGATAACGAATCTGAAAATGAGTGGTTATCTTACAGGATAAAATTAAGAAAATCGATTTTACGTCAGGATCCAAGACTGTTTCTAAAATGGGATGTTATTAGAAAAACAATGTTTGTATCGAACGCAAATTACATATTAAATGAGTTCTCTGAACTAGCTAAAGACCCAAGATGGATATCAGCCATACATGAGGTTCAGTCTGGGTGTCCTGACAGATATAGTGTTTACAATGAGAGCAGTGCAAATCTTATTCATCATGCCTATTCTCTTTATTCCTTTGAAAAATATATGAACTTTGATATTAGTTTATTCGATTTCGTTTTTGAATTTGGTGGTGGTTATGGCAGTATGTGTAGGTTATTTCATAACCTAGGTTTTACTGGCAAATACCTTATTCATGATTTACCAGAATTTTGTTATTTACAAGAATATTTCCTGAAATCTATTAGGATGCCATATCATCATGATTTAACCAAGACAGATGGAATATCTTCTATCTTTGATATCAAAGCACTAAATAATTGCTTATCTGAGTTTATGCATGGTAATTCATTGTATGTTGCTACTTGGTCACTTAGCGAAACACCTGAATTATTAAGAAATAACTTATTCACAATGCTGCCTTATTTTGATAGTTATCTAATAGCATTTCAAGATGCTTTTAATGAAGTAAATAATGTCAAATATTTTAACGAATTTGCAGGCACTCATCCTGGTTATAAATGGATAAACTTTGAGATCCCGCATTTAAAAAACAATTTCTACCTATTTGGCAAACGATTACAATCATGAGCTTTCTCACAAATATAGAGACATACGATTCCATCATCTGTAGTTGACTGGACATGGAACCGTGACCTACAAAAACACTTACGGATCTTTGGCGCCGCTATTTTGTAAAAATTCAAGGCATTTTATCCAATACGCTATGAGCTGCAAACAACGGTTAAAATATAATAGACTAATTTACTATTTGCTCCATAGAATTCGAAATGCTCACCAAAACCGGTACATCCAACAGGAGCAGGCATATTATGAATGTATAGGATACCAAAGAGGTATTAACGGTTGTGAAAATACCGCCGATACTTTTTCAAATTTGATAACACGCCTTTATCAAAGAGGAATTGTATGGCCACCGATAGAAAGTCATAAGCAGTTTCATATCCTCTATGCATCTCTACCTGGTAACTGGGAACGTCACAACATACCTCCCGAACTATTAAAATTTGGAAAAGTAACGTGTTTTTTTCTTACAGAACAGAACGTGCCCATAGAACATGGTTGGCAAGCTGTACGTCAGAGAGTTGATGAGCTTCTTCCTCAGTTTGTCAGTAAAATTCATTCAGAGTCGCCAATCAATATGATGCTTTCGTATCTGTCAGGGGCACAAATATCTCCCGAAACAGTTGAGAAAATAAATCACATGGGTATTCCCACGTTTGCATTTCACCTAGACGATAGAAGATTTTTTAGAGGGTATAAATACGGAAATCAATGGTCTGGCCCTGTTTCAGTTTGCAAGGCGTATGACCTAAATCTCACCAATTCGCGATCTTCGTTGATAAAATATAGATGTGAAGGGGCAAACGCTCTGTTTTGGCCCGAAGGTGCAAACCCTGATTTTTTCAAGCCGATGGATATCCCTTTTGAATATGAAGTATCATTTTGTGGACAGCGTTACGGTCAAAGACCACTGCTTGTAGACTTCCTCCGCAGCAGAGGGATCAAAGTCGCCTGTTTCGGCAAGGATTGGGAATACGGATACCAATCTGATGAATCTTTAGTGAGAATATTCAATGCGAGTAAAATCAATCTCGGATTTGGATATGTGACTGAAAGTAGTGACCAATGTCTTAAGGGGAGGGACTTTGAAGTGCCTGCATGTGGCGCTTTGTATCTGACGAGTCATAACGACGATCTTGAACGTATTTATCGAATAGGAACTGAGATTGAGACTTATGATAACTTTACCGACTGTGCAGATAAAATTAAAGCACTGCTGGCAAACCCAGTTCGCTGTGATTGCATCAGAAAGGCTGCACGCCAAGCTGTACTCGAGAGACATACTTGGGCTTTACGAGTCAGGCAACTTATCGATTGTTCTGGGGTTCCCTGAAGGATTAAAAGGAGAAGTAGATTATGAAAAGCTCTACCACAGATCGTCATGAAATTATTATCGATGCAATCCGGGCTGGTAGGGAAATGGATTTGGAAATTCTTACAACTCGATACACGGAACAGTCACCTATACCCGTAAAAAGTAACCGTCTTAGAACGTTGATATCCCTTTATAAGTTGGACCTGCCTATTATCTCCAGAATTGCTAAAAATCAGTTAAATAAGTATATTAAGGGCAATAGCACTGTCATTGCGCCGGGGTTTCGGTGTCTTTACGGAAATATTACCTGTGATAGCGAGGTTGCCCTTCATGACACAGTTTTTGTCGATTACGCAAATGTTTATATAGGCAAAGGAGTTGGATTTTCTTTTCAGAACATGGTGATCACTTCAACCCATGACTTTTGTGATATGAAGACTGTTTTGGCAAGTGAGATAATTATCGGAGAAAATGTTTGGATAACGTCGCGAGTTGTGATTCTCCCAGGTGTACGGATAGGGCGAAATTCTGTAATTGGAGCAGGGAGTGTCGTCTCCAAGGACATTCCGCCAAATGTATTTGCTGCCGGTGCGCCCGCCAAACCGATTAAAGCTATAAATAGGGGGTCGTTGTACAGATCAACCTGTATTTCAGGAATTTGTGAAGTAGGGGAAATGATTTGAGGCGCCGTTCAGTTCTTGTTCAATTTTTTGGCGCACAAGGACTCATGGTGCTTGCCATAGTGCAAGGGGTCGTTCTCGTCCCATTGTATTTGAAATACATCGGCGCGGTTCATTATGGCCAGTGGCTAGCTCTAGGTAGTATGGTTGCAATGCTCAGTTTGATTGATTTTGGCGTCACGAGTCTTGTAACACAGAAGACAGCGCTATTCCATGGGAGTGGTGATACAAAGAGTCTCCAAGAATTGGTCAGCACTATAATTGTCTTCGGGCTCATTATTTCAGCGTTAATACTTGTAATTGGCATCGGTATATCGTTCTGGCTCCCAAATTGGATAGGAGCATCTGGCGACCAATTGCGTACGCTCAGGCTTGCTTTTCAGGTTGCAACTGTTGACGTAATGTTAATGCTTCTCGTAAGCATGAGTGGATCAATTCTTTTTGGCATTCAAAAGCCTCAAGCGCACATGACAGGAGTGTTTATTGGTACTGCTATAAGTATAGTGATAACGGTCCTTCTGCTTTTTAATGGCTGGGGGATTTTATCAATAGCCTGCGGTTCGCTGGTCCGGCCTGTGCTTGCTCTCCCAACAAATATTTATGCGATAAAAAAGTATCTTTGTTATTTTCTCAAACAGCCCATCTTTAACTTAAATCCAAGCATGTTTAAGTCTTTTTTTGCATCTGCGATGTGGTTGGGGCCGTCAAAGCTTTCTGAGGCAATGATCTCACAAGTGGATAACATTATAATTGTCAAAATTCTTCAACCGATTGACGTTACCATGCTCAACTTGACACGGAAGGCTGCTGAGATTGCCGTGCAGGTTGTGGGGCGACTGTCAGTCAGCTTTATGTCAGGCCTTTCTCATTTGAGGGGAAGCAATGAAGAAGAGAAAATTCGTTCCATTGTCAGTGATTTATTCCTTGTTTCAGGGTATTTGGCGTGCTGTATATTATGCGGGGTGCTCATTCTAAATGAGGATTTCGTTAGCCTCTGGACCAGCAGCAATATGTATGCAGGATTTGCAGTAACAATTTTGGTCAGCATCTATTGTTTGCTAAAAATAATGAGGATTGCGGCTTATAACGTAGTGTTCTCCCATGGGGATGTGCGGATTACATCTATTTCATCATTTATTGAGTCAGCACTACAAGCGGGCTTGGGAATAGTACTTTGTAAGATATTTGGAATGATTGGTGTTGTGGCTGCGTCGATAATTGCAGTAATCGCCGGAGGACTAATTCAGTTGATTGCATTATTTAGGACTCACAGGTTTGGTATGCTTTCTGTTTTTATAGGAATTTCAAAAGTTTTCATTTTAAGCACTATTACAATCATAATTGGGTATCTTTTGCGGACACTTTTTCCGCCTCATTCTTGGTCAGGTTTAATTTTGTTGGCGTTTTGCATGACTGCAATTTTCATGTCAATGCTACCAATTTTAGAGATACGCTTCAGGCTGTTTTTGTCGCAGCGGTTGACAATCTGGAAAGGATTGCGATATGAAAAAAAAAATTAGAAAAATGAGAGCAATACTAAAGAGAACAGGCGGATACTCTTTCTGGAAGAAGTTAATTCTTAATAAAGAGTACAAACAGTGGTTATCGGATGGGAAGCCTGTGCCGCCTCCTCACAGAGCTAAACAATTAGCTGTCACTGAATATGCAAATGAATACAATTTAAAAATATTAGTTGAGACAGGAACATATCTTGGTGACATGATAAATTCAGTCAAAAATAATTTTGACGAGATATATTCAATAGAATTAGACACTGAGTTATTTCATCTTGCAAATATCAGGTTTTCAGGAATTAGTAATATAAATTTATTTCATGGCGATGCAGGGACTGTTTTGGAAGACGTTTTGAAACGTATCAACAGCCCGTCTCTTTTTTGGCTTGACGCACATTATTCTTCAGGAGCTACAGCCAGAAGTGAGTTAGATACGCCGATCGAGCAAGAACTTATTCAAATATTTAAACACCCATTAGCCCTTAGTCATGTCATTCTGATTGATGATGCAAGATGCTTCAATGGCCAAGGTGATTATCCTTTGATTATGTCATTACAGAAATGTGCAGAGCAAGCAGGTTTTAGTCACTTTACTGTAAAAGACGATATAATAAGGATGTTTAGATAAACGAGTAGTTGATATATTCTAACAGATTACTGTAAGTTCTCATGATGGTATAAATAATATATTGCTTATAGTATAATTTATTGCGCTTTATCCTTGCTCGCTAGAAAAATAGACAATGCTAATTTACTTGATAAATAAAAACAATTATGAATGATAAATGTAAATGCGCGGTTCTTTATATCGGACCATTGATGTATGGCGGAACCTGTCTTCAGCGAAAATGGGCACTTGAGGACTTGGGGTGTTCAGTTGTTGGTGTTGATACTGGAATACCTTCGGATCGGCCTACTGTTATCCAACTTGGGTATCGAGTACGACGTCGGCTTTTTCTCAATTATGAATCAAATCGTATCAACAAGGCAGTTATTAGCGCGGCACGAGCAGTGCAGCCTGATATAGTTTGGATTGATAAGGGGCTTTCCATAACGAGCGAGACACTTCAACGTGTTAAAGGCATATGCCCAGAGGCAATACTCGTTTCATTTTCACCTGATGACATGATGAATCCAAACAATCAGACGGAACATTACTTAGATTGCATACCGATTTATGATCACCATATTACGACAAAGACTTACAATGTCAATGAATTGCAGTTACTGGGTGCACATAGCGTTATAATGATAAATAATTCCTACTGCCGTCGCAGCCATAAGCCTGTCAGTCTGACTCTGGAACAGCGCCTCCGCCTAGGGGGCCCTGTTGGTTTTATTGGGTACTGGGAACTGGAGCGAGAAGAATATATGTCCTTCCTAGCTGAAAGTAATATTCCAATAAGGGTGTGGGGCCCCTGGAAGAGACGGTGCAGAACATTTCACCGCAACATGGTGGTAGAAGGTAAAATTGCCTGGGGTGATGACTACGCTCCTACGTTATGTGCTTTCGATATTAATCTCTGTTTTTTGAGAAAAGAGAACCGGGATTTACAGACCACACGAAGCATTGAAATCCCTGCATGCGGTGCTTTTATGCTTGCAGAGCGCACCGACGAACATTTATCTCTTTTTAAGGAGGGGGAGGAAGCCGAGTTTTTTGAGACTAAGGAGGAAATGCGCGACAAAATCTCATATTATCTGAAGCATGGAGCTCATCGTCGAAAAATTGCACTTGCGGGATACAACCGGTGCCGGAAAGAAGGCTACAGTTATACCGAGCGTTTCAGACAGGTTATGAATATTATTATGAGAGGGGCACATGTCATATAATTGGGCTGTTATAAAGTATTACGCGCAACTAACTACTGCGGTTATTCCTTCTTTGCTTTGGCAAATCACTGTTGGAGTCTTTCTCTCTCCTAAAAAAACATATCGTTTGCTTGAAAGGATCCTGGAGCTCAAGGATTTATATCAGACGGATAAGAATCTACCGAGTAAGAATATAAATGAAATTTGCCCCGGAGATCCAAATTTCAGAGATATAATAATTGTTGGTAATTATCACACTGAAAGATCAAGTGATACACGTCAACTCAAGGAGCTATCGAGCATTGCATATCTTTGCCGTGCGATGAGTTTTAATGCTATATTCGAAATCGGGACATTCGTGGGCCGAATGACACGGATTATTGCGATTAATTCAGGGAATAAGGCAAAAGTTTTTACGTTGGATCTCCCTCAAGATATGGTACCTCATATCGTAGGTGAATTCTATCGAGACACCGAAGATGCAGAAAGAATCACACAGCTATATGGAGATAGTAGACTCTTTGATTACAGCAAATGGTATGATTCAATTGATTTTTGCTGGGTTGATGCTTGCCATGATTTCGATTTTGCATATTCTGATACGATCGCTGCATTCAAGATGGTGAAAGATGGTGGATGGGTTGGATGGCACGATTATCGGCATTCCGCTCCTTGGGCGGGAGTAACTAAAACGGTGAAAAGGATTAATTCTATGGTCGGCGGTGGTATCGTGCATATATGTGGTACTACAACAGCAATATTGCAAGTTACTGCAGATATGAAGAAAAAAGTGTGTTCGGTGTGAACTGAATGGACTATTCTTCATATAACGTATCAAGGTACCTTCCTTCAATAGATGAAGCACGAAAACAGGGAAAACGCACTTTTGAGGCGATTTCATCCTTATTTGGTTCTAAAGATGTTTCTGCAAAAATATTGGAGATTGGTTGTGCTTCGGGGAGCTTTCTCAGGGTATTGCAAGACAAAGGTTATACAAATGTGAAGGGTATCGATATTGATCAGAAACTTGCTGATCATGGACGTGATGAATTTGGTGTGAATATTGAAGTTTCTGACTGGCACACTTACCTTACTAACATCAATGAATGCTTTGATATTATAGTTGCAATGGATGTATTCGAGCATCTTTCACACAATGAGGTAGTAAATACTTTAATAGCTACAAAACAAAAGCTATCTCCTTACGGTAAGCTGATTATGAGAGTGCCTAATCCGTCATGCCCACTCGTTCTTCCAACCTATTGCGGTGATCTAACACATAGACTGCTTGCAACATCTGAACTGATTACTCATCTTTTACGAACTGCTGGGTTTATTGGTCCAATAGAATTTAAAGAGACACAACCTCATAACATATTTAAACTACTGGCCTATCTAATCACACATAAAGTTATTGTGAAACCAATTATAAGTTTATTACACTATCATTTCTATGGTGAAATACCTCATTTGATAACTCGAAACATTTACTGTTGTGCAGCAAATGAATGATAAATGTATGAAAGATAAATTAATATACTTGGGTAATGCAGCTAATATACACACTAAGCGATGGGCAATGCATTTTTCCCATAGTTATACAATAATAATATTATCTTTTGAGTATGCACAAATTGATAATGTACAAGTAATTAAATTGGATAGCCCGATATTTAATGGACTATTGCGCTATTTATGGGTAGTCCCAAAAGTAATCAAATTATTGAATGAGTTCAATCCTAAGATTGTTCATGCGCATTATGCAGGCGGTTATGGGCTGCTTGCTGCATTATCAGGATTCCATCCATATGTTTTATCTGTTTGGGGAAGTGACATTTACCAAGCTCCAAGGGCATCATTTTTTAACCAACTTGTTCTGAAATACATTTTGGGTAGTGCTGACTATCTTTGTTCTACTTCTATTTCTATGTCTATGGAAGCTAGTAAGTATACAGATAGGGATTTCGTTATCACTCCATTCGGAATAGATTGTGATTTATATTGCCCAAACGATCAGCTTAGGCCACAGGAAGTTATCGTTATAGGTACTGTAAAGAAATTGGACAGATTGTATGGCGTCGATCGTTTGATCAAGGCATTTGCACTTATTAAATATGTATTGCCTAGAGAAAACTTGCGTCTGCTTATCGTAGGTGATGGTGACGATCGCGAACAATTACTCTCCCTTGTTTCTTCTTTGGGGATTTCTCATTGCGTTGAATTTACAGGTATGGCACATCAGGATGATGTACCGGGAATATTGAATAGAATGTCAATTTATGTCGCATTATCTCGCAGTGAGAGTTTCGGAGTTGCTGTATTAGAGGCGTCTGCCTGTGGATTGCCAGTCGTAGTATCCGACGCAGGAGGTCTCCCGGAAGTGGTGTGCGATGGCGTAACAGGTTTTATTATTCCAAATGGCGATCCTGAGGCAGCTTCAGAAGCGATTGCCCAGCTTGTCACTGATCGTGATTTGCGTAACAGCATGGGGTTTGCAGGTCGTGAGTTTGTGATGTCATATTTTCAGTGGAAAAATTGCGTACGAAAGATGGAAGAATTGTACGCAAATATTAAGAATGGTTACGAGCGATATGCGAATTAATCTATGTAAAGTGTTCTCGCTGGCAAACTTCCAAATATATTGGTTTATTGTAGTATTGGCAGCGCTTTATTTAGCTTTTGGCAAAGTAAATACTCCTAACTATATCTTACCCATTTTGGCTTCTTTGATAGCTGCAGGGTTTGTTCTTCATTCTGTTCATTATCGGTGGACATCATTTGTTACGATTATTACCGTGTGTCATGTAATTGCGTATCCTGTCGGAACATTGCTTGTTATGTCACTGTCTTCTCCATCCCTGGCAATAGAACCATTTGTTTGGACGACAACACCTCTCGGTCTTTGGGGTATGTTTGCCGGGATGATTGGGCTTATGATAGGTATTTTATTGACGCGATTGCAATTGAGTCATAATAGAAACCTAAAACACAATATTCATAACCAATTACGCCTTACGCCGATTTGGTTTAATGTTTTATTGATGGTTATTATTTTACCGTTGGTTATTTTTTATATTCAAACGGGCACATTTTACCATAAGGACGTCGTTGGTACTGAGGCTTATAATTTTGAAAATGTGGCTTCTTTTGGTTTTATGGGATACTTAACGTATATTTCATATATCGGTACTATCCTACAGCTAAGAAGATATATGATAACAAAATCAAAAAATGACTTACTTTACGCAATTATTTGCATTATATTACCAATAATAATCATGATTCCTTCTGGAAGCAGAACAAATACTATTATAGTTGTTATTATTTCGCTATTGTACTTTATTGAACATGAAAAATCAATAAAGATTAAATATGGTGTGATGATATGCGCTGTGTTATTACTTACTATAATGACACTATCTATTGAGGCATATAGGCTTCTTATGAGAGTAAATAGGGAAACCACATTTAGTAGCCGCCTTGTAACATCAGTACAATATTTAATTAATAACAGAAATGGCGATGAAGGTGATAAGTCATCTGAAATAAGCCGGGCTATTTTGGGAAGAAGGCTTAGCGATCATCATTCTGCCGGGTATTTAATGAGTGTAATTCCAGAGAGCTTTCCACATAGAGGATTTGCTGACATGGATCAATTTGTATTTTATCTTCTTCCTACTCTATTACGTCCGCAGATAACTCTCGACTATAACTATGATGCGATACTTATGATGGATACATACTGTTTCAGGCCTGACATAGGTGGGTCATCACCAATGATGATTATCGGTGAACTTTATGAAAGGTTCAGTTGGCCTGGTATAATAATTGGCATGGCTTTCATTGGGTTTTTATTAAAAAAATATGATACATGGATAAAATCAGGCAGCATAAGAGGTGTTATGATGTGGGTAATGTGTTTTTATGCAGTTGTAAATATGTACACATATTCGTTACTTAAAATATTCACGTTTGCTACCCGTCAGTTTATTATATTTATATTTATTGCCTATTGCCTTGAAAAAAGTCTTTCGGCCATTACACGGATCTTATCTGAAAAAAGAATCAATGGCTCAAAAGTATCTTTATGTATAGAAAGGCAATGATAAGCAAAATAGTTATAATTAAATCAGGGCTATTGGGAGACACTCTTGTCGCTTTGCCTGCCTTGCATTGCTTGAGAGAAGCCTTTCCCGATTCAAAAATAGTTTATGTTTGGCAAAAATATATTGGTAAGAACTTTGTTAGTCCAGTTGAGATACTTGAAGGATCTGGTTTGGTAGATGAATTTTATGGTTATGAAGTTAATTGCTCGTGTTTCAGCAGATTCTTAAACTATCTAAAGCTATGGACTTACTGTATACGCAACCGCTTTGATATTGCTATTGTTTTGGAGCCTCCTTTCTGGCCTTCTAGAAGAAAGTTTTTTTTTAATTTATGCGGAGTGAAAACTGTCATAGGTCCGAATGGAAGTACGACTAAAATATATAAGGATCGATCAGGTATCTTACCTGTTCAGGGAAAAATATCAGACTCACTCTTACAGCTACTATCTCCTCTTAAGATTTACCTGCCCGCAGCAGAGGAAGGCGATTTTGACGTAGTTCTTTCTGATTCCGAATTGACTTCTGCAAGTAAATGGTTAGCTATTAACGGGTTAGCTTCTGTTGATGTGCAAAGGCTTATTGCCGTAGCCCCGGGGAGCAATATGCCTGCAAAGAGATGGCACCTTGACCATTATTTTCAGGTAGTTCAATCGCTCATACTTGAACACAACGTTATTCCCATCGTCTTTGGTGGTTCAGAAGATAGGGGTATTTCCGATTACCTTATCAATAAGTGGCAAAGAGGCATAAATGCGGCCGGAAGACTTGGAGTGCGGGAAGGGATCGCATTGTTGAAGCAATGTAAACTTTATCTTGGGAATGATACGGGTACTATGCATATGGCTGTAGCGGCAGGAATACGCTGTGTAGCAGTTTTTGCATCGATCGATATGCCGGGGCGATGGGAGCCATACGGCGCAGGTCATTATGTCTTCCGGACTAAATCTTTATGTGCCGGGTGTCTTTCACGTGAATGTGGTAAAGGTTCAGAGCAGTGCATAAATACGATACCTCCTGAAGCAGTCTATAAAAAGTGCGTTGAGATTCTTGACGAGAGCACTTCTGATTAAGGTTATTTTGTGAAGAGTATCTGGCTTATAACTGTAGGAGAACCTCTTCCAATTGGTAGAGAACCGGCAAACAAACGAATGCTAAGAACAGGCATTCTGTCGAAAAAATTAGCTGCAAGAGGTCATTCCGTAACATGGTGGTCGTCGTCCTTTGATCACACTCACAAAACACATTACTCTGATAAGACTGATAGCATAATCACCGATAACGGGTGCCGAATTATATTATTACATGGTATGTCGTACTCTAAAAACATTTCTATCAGGAGGATTGTCAACCATTATCAGGTCGCTAAGGCTTTTGAACGGCTTGCTTGTCAAGATCGGAAGCCGGATATAATTTTCTGTTCATACCCGACGATCGAGTTGAGTCTAGCTGCTGTGAACTATGGTCAGCACAACAAGGTACCAGTTATAATAGATATCCGAGATTTATGGCCTGACATTTTCCTTGATGCTTTTCCAACCTATTTTCGCTGTATTGGAAAACACTTATTGAAGCCATATATGCAGATGTCTCGCAGGATATTTCAGACGTGTTCAGCCATAACAGCTGTATCAGAAGGCTATCTTGAATGGGGAGTGAGTCGAGCTGGTAGAAATAAGCAGCAGAATGATACTGTTTATGCACTTGGATATGAACGCATTCATGTAGATTTGGCATTTGGAGATAATATTAGATCTGCATTTACTCAAATGGGAATAGATGAATCAAGAATTATCTGTTGGTTTGTTGGTACATTTGGTAGAACTTATGATCTTGAGCCGATTATTGAGGCTGCCAGAATGTTGGATAAGACCGGCTGCTCAGATATCCAGTTTGTATTAAGTGGGGATGGTGAGAATAACCGACGATGGAGGCAACTAGCTGAAGGACTTAGTAATGTAGTTTTCACTGGTTGGATAAATTCACAAGAGCTGGCATATTTACTCTCTATAGCTGATATTGGACTTATGGCATATGCCAAAGGCGCTCCACAAGGATTTCCAAATAAGATATTTGAATATCTTTCAGCGGGTATTCCAATTATATCAAGCTTGCAGGGAGAAACGGCTTCATTTATTTCTGTACATGAATGTGGAATGACGTATGAGCCTGGGAATAGTAACAGCTTTCTGCATATACTTGAAAAAATGCTTAATGTTGATTACAGGGGAATTGGCAATAATGGTAGGTTTATTTTTGATGAGCGTTATTCTGCAAATGTAATTTATGATCAATTAGTGGATTATTTGGAAAATATTGGGAATGTCCAATCTTAACTACAATTATGTATCGTAAGGGGTAACGGATTGTCATCAAAATATTTAGCAGTTACGGAATTATCTGGTGATACAGTATCTCAGGAACAAATTGAAAGGATGTGCCATCGTTATTATTGGGCAGGGACATATTGTCAGGATAAGGATGTTCTTGAAGTTGCCTGTGGTACTGGTCAGGGAGCCGGTTATCTTGCAGGGTTGTCAAGGACCTATCAGCCCGGAGATTTTTCAGAGGATATTCTGAAGATTGCACGATCTCATTACGGTGATCGAATCATTTTTAAGCAGTTTGACGCACAGGAGATTCCGTTTGACAATGCGTCGTTGGATATCGTACTGCTTTTTGAAGCACTTTATTACATTCCCTCTGCAGAACGCTTTGTAGCTGAGTGCAAACGAGTATTGAAACCGGGTGGAAAGGTACTGATTTCCACGGCTAATAAGGATCTTTTCGATTTTAATCCGAGTCCACATAGTTATATTTACTATGGAGTGGAAGAGTTGGTCAAACTTTTCGAGGTGAATGGGTTCAATACTGAATTTTTCGGTAACACACCTCTCAGTGACCTCTCCTGGAAACAGAAAATGCTTCGACAACTCAAGAAAGTTGTTGTTAATTTAGGTCTTATGCCTAAGACCATGGCTGGAAAGAAACTGCTGAAGAGACTTGTTTTTGGTTCTCTCGTTCCCATGCCATCTGAAATATCTGCTGGTATGGCTCATTATATACCTCCGACACTGCTTTCGTCAGAAAAAGCTGATCATATTCATAAAGTAATTTACTGTGTTGCGTCGTTGCCGTGAACTTGGTATCAACCGCCAGAATAACGATGCTTTTTAGGTGGCCAATTGAAACGTTTCTTTGATTTTGCTTGCGCAGGTATTGGATTATGTTTGCTGAGTCCTGCATTAGTCTTGTTTGCGTTCGCAATAAAACTCGACTCTCCTGGCCCTGTCTTTTATCGCGGTTTACGAGTGGGAAGGTACGGCAGACCTTTCAGAATTTACAAGTTTCGTAGTATGGTGGCAGACGCCGAAAAAAGAGGGGCTGCTTCAACTAGTAATACTGATATGCGAGTAACCAGAATCGGTCATATCATCCGAAAATTCAAGTTGGATGAGTTTTCTCAATTGATAAATGTTTTGTTGGGCGACATGAGTTTTGTGGGGCCTCGTCCCGAGGTTCAGAAATTCGTTGATATGTATACTGATGAGGAAAAAATTATTCTGACAGTACGCCCAGGAATCACGGACTGGTCATCCATCAAGTTCCACAATGAAGGTGATATTATCGAATCATCTGGAATTACTGATGCTGATGAGGCGTATTTGAAGCTTATTCGTCCGGAAAAATTGCGGCTACAGATGAAATATGTGCGCGAGCGTACCCTTTGGATTGACATCAAGATAATATTTTGCACTATTCTGACGATTTTTTCCACGAGATCTGGCGGAAAGCCGGTCGAGTTACCTCTGTCATAATGGAGCATGGTATGAAGTTTTCGATCAACCCCTATATAGAAAGAGTGTTGTTCCCGCCAATTGTGGAGATCAAACGACAAGTCACTGGAGACCGTACACAGTCTGGTCTCTCTTATATTGATCTTTGTCAAGCAATTCCCGACTATCCTCCGCATCCTTCGATGATTCATTTTCTCCAGGAACGCTTGTCGGAATCTTCCGCCGCTTCATATACTGCCGATGAAGGGATGTTAGAGGTACGCGCTGCTGTTTGTCGTCGCTATGAACGGTTATATGGCGCCAAAATTTCTGTAGATCAGATATGCCTTACGCAAGGAGCTAGCCAAGCATTCTGGTTGGCAATGATAACCCTCTGCCAAGCAGGTGATGAGGTGATCGTCCAGGTACCAACCTACTTTGATTATGACATGGCCTTACGGATGTTGAATCTTTCGTGCGTATATTTACCGTTTGTCGAATCCAACGGTGGCCTGCCCGATGTCGATGCGATAGAGCGGCTGATTACTCCCCGCACACGAGCTATCCTGCTTATTTCACCCTGTAATCCGACAGGTATGGTAATACCTCCTGAGCTTATTGCCAAACTTTATGATCTTGCTGAAACAAGAAATATTGCCTTAGTCATTGACGAAACGTATGCCGATTTCATAGCTGGAGGTAAACGACCACATTATCTGTTTGAACGGGAGTCTTGGGGTAACAATTTGGTGCATATCATGTCTTTTGGGAAGAGCTATGCAATAACCGGATATAGGTCTGGCCTTTTGGCCGCTTCCGCATCATTTATCGAGCAGGCACTCAAATGTCATGATACGATGTCAATTTGTCAATCCACTCCGGCACAGATTGCTTTAGGTTTCGCCCTAGATCATCTCGACGATTGGGTCGCAGGTAACAGGGAGATGATGGAACGGCGGAATAACCTGTTTCGTAAAGAATTTTTAGCTGAAGGGAACTCATTTATGTTGGTCGCGAGTGGAGCCTTTTTTGCCTGGGTAAAGCATCCGTTCGCAGGTATTTCCGCGTGGCAGATTGCACGCGATATGATCAGTAGTGCGGGACTTGTAACGCTGCCTGGAGAGATATTTGGCCCAGGGATGTCAGCATATCTGCGTGTGGCATTTGGCAATATCAAGGAAGATGCGATACCGGATGCGGTAGCTCGTTTCCGTAATTTACTATGATTATCTTAATCCAAGGAGAGGAGAGGTGGTAGCATGAAAAAAGTTCGTTTTGTCGAGCCGGCAAAAGTCTATAGGATGATTAAGGATGAACTAGATGCAGCGTATTTTGATGTAATGTCAAAAGGTGAATTGATAGATCGTGGTCAACTGAAGAGTTTTGAAGACAATCTGGCAAAGTTTGTAGGGACAAGGTATGCGGTAGGGCTCAACAGTGGATACGATGCCCTGCACATGTCTCTTCGTGCGGCCGGAATAGGTCTGGGTAACGAAGTAATCGTTCCGGCTCATACCTTTGTGGCAACCTGTTCAGCAGTGGCAAATGTTAATGCAACTCCGGTACTCGTGGACGTTGCAGATGATTTCAATATTGATGTCGAAAAGATTGAAGAGGCGATCACTCCTAATACAAAAGCGATAATTGCTGTTCATTTAAGTGGATGGATGTCAGACATGGGCCGTGTGATGAATCTTGCCGAAAAGCACAACCTTGTTGTTATAGAGGATGCCTGCCAAAGTCTCGGTAGCAGTATCAACGGTCGGATGGCTGGTTCAATTGGGTTGGCTGGATGCTGGAGTTTTTACCCGTTTAAAATTTTGGGGGGATACGGTGACGGTGGCGCGATAACGACCAATGATCCTGATATCGCGCAGTTCGCTCGTCGTATGAGGTATAACGGTGAGGACCGAGAAACAGGCGAATACCATGGCCATGGGTTCACCTGTCTTCTTGATAACATGCAGGCCGCCTTCCTCGACGTAAAACTGCGCTATCTGCCAGCGTGGATTGAGCGTCGCAAGGCCATCGCCCATATGTACCGTCGCGGTCTTGAAGGCATCTCAGATTTGATGCTACCGCATTATGACAAACCGGGATTTGATCATATCTACCAGAATTATACCCTGCGCTCCAGGCAAGGGAATGAGTTCTCTGAATACTTGAAATCTCACGGCATTGAAGTTTTGACACAGTTCCGTAAACCATATTACCGGCATGCAGGTTTAAAGTTAGTGGATCGGGGCTTCCCGGTTACCGAAGCGATCAGCCGCGAAGTGTGTTCCTTGCCGATGAATGTAGAAATTTGTCTTGAAGAGGTGGAATATGTGATCCAGACAGCGAGGAAGTTCTATGGCAAATAAGCTGTCACAGCTTACATCGATGCAGCTTTCGCGTGATTTCCTGAGTTCATTGCATCGGACCATGCTCAGAATCCGCTTGACAGAAGAGCGATTTGTCGAGCCGATTCTGAGCGGTACCATCAAATGCCCGGTGCATCTATGCAGCGGTGAAGAGGCCATTGCAACGGGAGTGTGTGCGGCATTGGCAAAAGCTGATTACATTTTTGGCAACCATCGCTCCCATGGCCACTATCTGGCCAAAGGCGGTGACCTCAAGGGAATGGTGGCAGAAGTGTTCTGTCGTGAGACCGGATGCTCCAGAGGCAGGGGTGGGTCAATGCACCTCATTGATCCCGAGCACGGCATGCTGGGCTCTGCGCCGATTGTTGCCGGAACTATTTCTCTTGCTCTCGGGGCTGCGCTGGCAGCAAAGACGCGGAATGACGGCCGTGTTGCCGTGAGTTTCTTCGGTGACGGAGCAACAGGTGAAGGGGTGCTGTGTGAATCCCTGAACTTTGCCGCACTCAAGAAGCTGCCGATCATTTTCGTCTGTGAAAACAATTTCTATTCGACTCATCTGCCGATAGATGAAATCCGCGTAAGCCGGAATATCTACAAAATAGGGCTGCCTTTCGGTGAGAAAAGCTACCGGGTGGATGGCAATGACGTGCTGAAAGTCTATGAACATACGCTCAAGGCAGTTGAACTTTGCCGTAACGGCGAAGGGCCGGTATTCCTGGAGTGTCTTACTTACCGGCAACGCGGGCATGTCGGTCCTGATGACAATGTCCAGGGGGCACATACCGATATTCGTCCAGCCGCAGAGATCTCCCGCTGGTTGAAAAAGGACCCGATCAAAAGGATGGAGCGCCATATGCTTGCTACGGGAGTGTTCGACCGGGAAGAACTGGCTGATATCCGCAGCAGTGTAGACCGCGAAGTCCGTGATGCCTTTGAATTTGCAGTTAACAGCGCTTTCCCTCCCGAGGAGGAACTTAATCGTTATGTCTTCAAAGATTAGGGAACTTTCCTACAGCCTGGCAATCAACGAGGCGTTCCATCAAACTATGGCGGCCGATGAGACGGTGATGCTGATCGGCCAAGGGGTCAAAAGCCCCTGGTATGTTGGCAACACCGCACAGAATCTGATTGCCCGGTTCGGGGAATCGAGGGTGATCGACACCCCTGTTTCAGAAAATGCCATGACCGGCGCTGCAGTGGGGGCTGCAATGGCCGGGATGCGGCCGGTCGTCGTCCACCCCCGGATGGATTTCATGCTGTATGCCTTTGATCCGATCATCAACGAGGCTGCCAACTGGTATTACATGAATGGTGGCAGGTTGTCTGTGCCGGTGGTTGTGTGGGGAGTGGTCAACCGGGGAGGAGAGCAGGCTGCCCAACATTCACAGTCACTTCACGCCATGTTTGCCCATGTCCCGGGGCTCAAGGTTGTTATGCCAAGTACTCCTTTTGATGCTAAAGGCCTAATGGTGGCTGCCATTCGTGATGATAATCCAGTAATATATCTCGATGATAGATGGCTATATAATATTTCCGGCCACGTGCCAGAAGAGCTCTATTCGGTTCCCATTGGGAAGGGAGTTGTTAGGCGTGAGGGAGCAGACATTACAGTAATAGCTGTATCCTATTTAGTGGAAGAGGCATCCAAGGCTGCAAGTGAACTGGAGAAAGAAGGGGTCAGTGTTGAGATCATTGATCCGCGAACCATTAAACCTCTCGATATCGATTTGATCGTGAATTCCGCTTTTAAGACCGGTAGAGCATTAGTTGTTGATGGTGGTTGGAAAACCTGCGGTTATGCTGCTGAGATTGCGGCAATCGTCTCTGAACGAGCCTTTGAGATACTGAAGGCACCAGTTCATCGTCTTACGCTCCCTGATATTCCGGCACCTGCCAGTCGTACGCTGGAAAATGTTTACTATATTTGCTCTGATGACATTATATCTGCAATAAGGAAGTTGGTTAATTGGTCAAAATAGAATCAGGGGGACTGCGCAATAAGGGAATTCTTAGGGGTGGTGGGGATAAACCATTCATTTCCATAGTTATTGCAGTTCTCAACCGGGTTAAATGTGTTGGGAGGGCAATCGAGAGTGTTGCGAGGCAGACATATGATAACGTTGAACTTGTTATCGTAGATGGCGGTTCGACAGACGGCACGGTAGAACTACTTAAAAAATATGATGATGTCATTGATTGCTGGATTAGTGAGCCTGATCATGGAATTTATGATGCACTCAATAAGGGTGTTAAACTAGCGAGAGGTGATTGGATAAATATTCAAGGATCTGATGATTTTTTATTCGATTCACTTGATAAGATGGCTTTACATTTACGATCTGAATGTACAGTATATTATGGGGATTTATTTTATCATTATCAGAAAAAAATAAGATTTGGCAAGCAGACTGCGTATAAATTAGCTAATCACCAATTTGGCCATCATAGATATTTTTTCCCGTGTAAATATTTTGATATATACTCTTATAATATAAATTTATGCATATGCGCTGACTATGAAATGGTTGTTAGAAGTTATTTTGATAAAAATTTTGCATTTGAATATGTGCCTATCGTGGTCAGCGAATACAATGAGTTAGACGGTGCAAGTTTTCATTTAGTTGATTATGAATTCGAAAGAATTAGATATCAATTTCTCAGGAGCAAATTTCCTATATTTTATGTTATAGCATTTTATTTGAGGAAATATATAGCTGAGAAACGAAGGAGACTTACAACGAAATAAATCCTAAGACAGATTGACATACCATAAGTTTTTGCTAAATTTGAAGGGCGTTCGTGTTCAGACTCTGCTGCTATACTGGAGCCACTCATGTTCACAGGCCGCAGGATCCTGGTCTTTGTCCTCGATATATGCCTCATTGCTTCGGCGTACCTTCTTTCGTTCCTTTTCCGCTTCGATTTTTCCCTTTTGGCGGAAACCTCTGAGATCGTTTCCCAGTCATTGGCAATCGTACTTGCCGTAAAGGTAACGATTTTTCTTGCCTCGGGCCTCTACCGCAACATCTGGCGTTATGCCTCCCTGCAGGATGCCGTCGAGATCTTCAAGGTCGTTACCCTTTCGACCATGCTGTCCGCATTTGCCCTGCTGCTGTTCCACCAGACGCCTAACATCCCCCGTTCCATTTACCTCCTGGACTGGTTTCTCCTCTTCTTCATGATGTCGAGCAGCCGCCTGGTCTGGCGCATGTACCGGGAGCGTTGCCTGCTCCCCAGGTTGAATAATGGCCGCCGGACCCTCATCGTTGGAGCTGGCGAGGCGGGCAACCTGTTGCTCAAGGAGATCAGGAGGCAGGTTGATTCCCCTTACAACGTGATCGGTTTCGTGGATGATGATGGGGACAAGCAGAAGATGCGACTTGCCGGGGTGCCGGTGCTGGGAACTATCGCTCACCTGCATGGCATTATCCGCAAGTATGCGGTTGAAGATGTGATCATCGCCATCCCTTCAGCCAGTGGGGCAGTCATCAGGAATCTGGTGGACTGCTGCAAGAAGACGAAGGTTCGCTTCAAGACCCTGCCGAGTATCACCGCCATTATCGACGGTAAGATTTCCGTCTCACACATCAAGGATGTGGAGATTGAGGACCTGCTCGGGAGGGAAACGGTTACCTTGGATGAAGGAAGGATCTGTGACTACCTCACCGGCAAGCGCGTACTGGTAACCGGTGCTGCCGGGAGTATCGGCAGCGAGATCTGCCGGCAGGTGGCTGCATTTGGACCGGCTAAGCTGATTCTCTTCGATAATGCCGAGACTCCCCTCTATCATATCGAGAAGGAATTGACCGAAAAATATACGGATTTCCCTCTCATCCCCGTGCTTGGCGACATCCGGCACCGTGATCGCGTCGAAGAGGTGCTGGGAGAGTTCCTGCCCGATGTGGTCTTTCATGCCGCCGCCTATAAGCATGTGCCGATGATGGAGTACAATCCCGCTGAGGCCGTTACCAACAACATCCAGGGCACGAAGATCCTGGCTGATGCGGCGCATCGCGTCGGTGTGAGAAATTTCGTGATGATCTCCACCGACAAGGCGGTGAATCCCACCAATGTCATGGGGGCGAGCAAGCGGACTGCCGAGATGTATGTCCAGGCATTGGCGAGAAAGAGCGGGACGAACTTCACGACGGTCCGGTTCGGGAATGTCCTCGGCAGCAACGGTAGCGTCATCCCGCTGTTCAAGGAGCAGATCCGGAACGGTGGCCCGGTCACGGTTACCGATTCCCGTGTCATCCGCTATTTCATGACCATCCCCGAGGCGTGCCAGCTGGTGCTGCAGGCCGGCTGCATCGGCAACGGCGGGGAGATTTTCGTGCTCGACATGGGCGAGCCCGTACGCATCCTGGACCTTGCCGAGGAATTGATCCGTCTTTCCGGGTTTATCCCGAACCAGGACATCGATATCATCTTTACCGGCCTGCGCCCCGGAGAGAAACTGTTCGAGGAACTCCTGATAGAAGGTGAAGGGATCAAACCGACTTCTCATGAAAAAATCCACGTCCTCGAGTCGGTTGCAATCGATCTGAATGAAATAAACAGCGAATTGGCCGTACTGTTCCAGCTGGCACATCAGGGTGATATCCCCGGCTTGCTGGCAACGCTACGTGATCTGGTCCCGGAATTCACCCCTCGTTATTCCTTTGATGGTCAGGCGCCTCCTGCCTTTCAGCGCGTTCGACCGGATCTCTTCCCCCTCGCCCGCAAGGGAGCTCATAAAGTCCTGTCACTCAAGAAACTGCACCAGCAGACAGTCTGATTTTTCTTGACAAACCGACATCCGTATGGGACCTGAAGAAGGGTTACTTCCTGATGTAGTGGGGTTTCGCGTTTGCACTCGAATGTATCGAATATCAGCAACCAGCCTGTATTGAGATGCCTGAGACGATTTTCCTTCGTGCTGCTGGCGGTGTCCGTCGCAGTGACCTTTTTCACCCCTTCTTGCCATGCGGGGGTAGCATCTGCGAACATCCCCCTTGACAGCAGTCTCTACCAAGGGCTGGAGAAGCTCGCAGGATATGGACTTATCCCCTCTGAATTCCGGGGCATTCGACCCTATTCCCGTGCCGAGGCGGCCCGGCTTCTCACCCAGGCCGAAGAATCCCTGACAGTGCAGAAGGAGGCTGCCCCTCCTCTCGCCCATGAGCTGGTGAAGCAGTTACGGGCACTGGTACCCCGAGAGATAGCCCTCCGGAGCGACGCATCGTCCGCGCCGCTGTTCGACATCAATCCGTTTGCCTCTATCCGTCTCCGGTATACCTGGCTGGACGGTCTTGCCCGCAATTTCACCCGGCAGGTACACGACCCCGGTGGTGATGGTGTCTTCGGCATCGGATCAGGACTGCGGCCGGACAATCCCTACCCCTCGCCGGTCTGGCAACGGGGGGGGGAGGGGACCCCGCTGTTTGAAAACAATGAGGGGGTGCGCTATGCGGACGGCGACAACTTCCATCTCCAATGGGGGATGGAGGGGTATGTCTCCACCTGGGGGCTCCTCTTTCTGGAACCACAGTTCCTGCATTCTGCCGAGACCGACCGGGTCGACCTGCGCAAAGGGTATGTGAAGCTCGGCCATGGGGCGCTGGAGCTGGAGATCGGGCGCGATGCCGCATGGTTCGGCCCCGGATACCGGGGCGCCCTGACCCTCACCAACAATGCGCGCAACTTCGACCTGATCAAGCTGTCGAGCCCGGAGCCGGTCGATCTCGGTAACTGGGGGCTCCTGAAGTACGCACTGCTCGCTTCCCGTTTCGAGCGAACCGTTACCAACGGGGTGGAGCGCGAGCCCTACTTCTTTGCCCTGAAGCTTTCCTACAAGCCTGTCGACGCCTGGGAGATCGGCTTCAACTTGGGGAAACAGGTGGGAGGTACTGGAGTCGACAACAGCCTTGGCAGCACGTTGCGTGGCATCGTCGGCGGTACGAGCGATGACAATTCCAATGGCCTGGCCGGTTTCGACATCCGCTACCGCGCCTCCTGGTTGCGCAATACGGAGTTCTACGGGGAGTTTTCCGGAGAGGATACCGCCAAATTCTGGCCGATTGTGGAAAGCTACGTGGCAGGCATCTTTGTGCCGAACCTGACCGGTGATGGCCGTAATGACCTCAGGTTCGAGTATTTCTGGGGGAACCAGATCCTTTACACCAACGGCACCTTTCCCGGGGGGTATGTGTACCAGGGGATGCCGATCGGTCATTCCCAGGGGGGCGCGACCCAGGACTTCTTCTTCAGGTACAGTCACTGGTTTTCAGCGCGGACTAACCTGGCCCTGGAGTACATCCATACCCAGCGCGGCGTGATCGGGAAGCTTCCGGGGCAGGAAGAGGAGCAGAAAAACACCTGGCGCGGCTTCTGTCGCCTGCCCATCTATGGCGACTGGGATGCGGAGCTGATGTATGGCTGGGAGCATGTCAACAATTTCGACCTGCTCCCCGGAGCAGAGCGGACAAATCAGGTTTTTGCGCTAGACTTGAGCTACCGTTATTAAGAAACACAGCCTATTCTGACGAAGGGATGCCTCATGCAGAAAGTTCTTGTCACCGGAGGCTGCGGTTATATCGGCAGCCATGTGGTTCGCCAGCTGAGCGAGGCCGGCTACGCAGTGGTTGTCTATGATAATCTCTCGACCGGGTTTGCCGACGCACTCATCCATGGGGAACAGCTGGTCGTGGGAGATCTTGCCGATACGGCGCGTCTGGATGCCCTGTTCGTGGAGCACGGCTTCAGGCAGGTCCTCCATTTCGCCGCAGCCATTGTGGCCCCTGAATCGGTCACCGATCCGCTCAAATATTATTCCAACAATACCCGCAATACCCTCAATCTGCTCCAGGCCTGCGTCAAGCACGGTGTCGAACGCCTTGTCTTCTCCAGCACTGCTGCGGTATATGGTATGCCCCCTGATGGCTTTGCAAGCGAGACGAGCCCTACCGAGCCGATCAATCCCTATGGGACCTCGAAACTGATGAGCGAATGGATGCTGAGGGACACGGCAGCTGCCCATGCCCTGAAGTTCGTGGCTCTCCGCTATTTCAACGTCGCCGGTGCCGACCCGCTGGCGCGCATGGGGCAGCGCACCCCGGAGGCAACCCATCTGATCAAGGTCTGTTGCCAGACGGCCCTCGGTCTGCGCGACCGGGTGGCCATCTACGGTACCGACTACGATACGCCGGACGGCACGGGGATCCGCGATTATATTCACATCGAGGACCTGGCGGCCGCCCATCTTGCCGCGCTTTCCTATCTGGAGCAGGGGGGGGAGTCGACGCGCATCAATGTGGGCTATGGTCGCGGGGCAAGTGTGCGGGAGGTCATCTCCCTGGTGAAGGATTTAAGCGGCGTCGACTTCACGGTCATCGAGGCGCCGCGCCGTCCGGGTGATCCGGCCATGCTGGTGGCCCGTGCGGACAAGATCCGTTCGCTGCTTGCCTGGACTCCCCGCCACGACGATCTGCGGAGTATCGTGGCCGATGCCTGGCGGTGGGAGAGCAAGCTGCAGGGCAGATAACCGGGCAGGCCCGGTTCATGGCCACCAAAGCCGAACGAATTCAAGGAGTTTTTTTCATGATAAAGAGCATGACCGGATATGGCAAGGCAGTGCGGGAGGTCACGGGGAGCAAGCTGGTGGTGGAGATCCGCTCGGTGAACCACCGCTATGGCGAGGTCTCCGTGAAGGTGCCGCGGACGATGCTGGCACTGGAAAATGATGTCAGGCGCCTGGTGACGACGCGACTCAAACGGGGCAAGATCGAGGTCTTTGTCAAACAGGAATCGTTTGTCGGGGGGGCAAGCATGCCGGTCTTGAACATCCCCCTGGCCAAGGCCTATCATAAGGCGTTCATGTCGTTGAAGGAGGCGCTGGGGCTCGGAGAATCCATATCCCTGTCGCTGCTCGCGGCACAGCGCGACGTACTGGTCATCGGTGACGAGGAGTCCGCGCCCGAGACCTGGCTTCCCGAATTGACCGCTGCCACCAACCAGGCGGTCGACGGCCTCGAAGCCATGCGGCTGCGCGAGGGAGAGGCGCTTCTGGCCGATATCACCCAGCGCCTGGCAACCCTGGAGTCTCTCATTGCGGCAGTGGCCGAACGGGTGCCGCAGGTCGTCAGCGACACGGCGGCGAAGCTGCGGGAAAGGGTTTCGCAGCTCCTTGCCGGCACCCCCCTCGATGAGGCGAGGATCGCCCAGGAGGTGGCTCTCATGGCTGATCGGTGCGATGTAACCGAAGAGCTGGTACGGTTTAAGAGCCATCTTACGCAGATGTCGTCAACCCTGCGGGCAGACGAGCCGGTGGGGCGCAAGCTCGATTTTCTGCTCCAGGAGCTGAACCGGGAGGTGAACACCATCGGTTCGAAGGCCAACGATGCAGAGCTTGCGACGCAGGTGATCGCCCTCAAGGCCGAGCTGGAAAAAATCCGCGAACAGGTACAGAATATCGAATAGCATCGGACAGGTGAGGGGGTAAAGGGGTTTTCATGAAACGAGAAGGGATTGTCTTCATCATCTCTGCTCCGTCAGGGGCCGGCAAGACCACGCTTTGCAAGGAAGTCATTGACATATTCCATGATTTGCGGCATTCTGTCAGCTACACCACGCGGCAGGCGCGCCCCGGCGAGGTTCATGGCCGGGATTATTTTTTTGTGGGCCAGGAAGAGTTTCGCCGGATGGTGGAAGCTGGTGAGTTTGTCGAATGGGCCGAGGTTCACGGCAACTGCTACGGAACCGCCCTTGCTACCTTGGCAGAGTACCGCAGCCGCAACATCGACGTGATTCTGGATATCGACTGCCAGGGGGCGCGTCAACTCAAGGAACAGTTTACCGGCGGGGTTTTCATCTTCATCCTGCCTCCCAGCTACCATGAATTGCGACGCCGGCTTGATAAACGCAATTCCGACAGCGAAGAGGTCATCGAGATGCGGATCGAGAATGCCGCTGCCGAGATCCGCGAGTCCCGCTGGTATAATTACATCATTTTCAACGACGATTTCAGTCGGGCACTTGAAGAGCTGAAATCGGTAATCATCGCCGAACGTTGCCGGACCGACCGGGTCCTTGATGCGGTCGGCGAGATGTTTGAGCTTACGTAACGAAAGAAGGGGGAGATAGATGGCACGGGTTACGGTTGAAGATTGTCTCGAACGGGTAGATAACCGTTTTCTGCTGGTGATGCTGGCGTCCAAAAGGGTGAAACAGCTCTACAAGGGGGCCAGGCCGCTTATCGAAAACAAGAGCGCCAACAAGAATGTCGTTCTTGCCCTGCGCGAGATTGCCGCCGGCAAGGTCAACTACGAACTGACTGCACGCCGAAGCCGGTAACGGTTTTGTTGCGGAGGGCAGAGGCTGTCAAGCTTTTGCCCTCTTTTTGTATCTCCTGCACGACATTTCCGTTCGCACATCTTCGGCTGATTACCGCTCCTCAACCCTTGCTTCAGGTAACGGTGCCGCTCACCTATGATCAGGCTTAACGACATACTCGATAAAGTGATGGCGTACAACCCTGCAGCTGACCTGGATCTGGTCCGCAAGGCCTACGTCTATTGCGCCAAGGTCCACCAGGGGCAGACGCGCCTTTCGGGTGAGCCGTACCTGGTGCATCCCATGGAGGTGGCGGCAATCCTCGCCGATCTCCGCCTGGATGTCCCCACGGTGGTTACCGGGCTCCTGCACGACACGGTCGAGGATACCCTGACCACCCTGGATGAGCTGAAGGAGCTGTTCGGCGAAGAAGTGGCGATCCTGGTGGACGGCGTTACCAAGATCGGCAAGATCCACTTCAAGACCAAAGAGGAGAGCCAGGCTGAGAACTTCCGCAAGATGCTCCTGGCCATGTCCAACGACATCCGGGTCATCCTGATCAAGCTCGCCGACCGTCTGCACAACATGCGGACCCTGCAGTACCAGCCTGAACCCAAGCAGCGCAGCATTGCCAAGGAAACCCTCGATATCTACGCCCCCATAGCCAACCGGCTCGGCATCTCCTGGATCAAGAGCGAGCTGGAGGACCTTTCCTTCCGTTACCTCGACCCGCAACTCTACTACGATCTCGCCTCAAAGGTGACCAAGAAGAAGAAGGAGCGGGAAGCCGATGTGGAGAAGGCCCGGTCCACCATCGCCGCCAAACTGGCAGAGCATGACATCAAGGGTGATGTCTATGGCCGGAGCAAGCATCTCTATTCCATCTACCGCAAGATGGAGAGCCGGAACGTGGATATCGACCAGATCTACGACCTGATCGCCATCCGCGTCATGGTGGAGGGGATCCGCGAGTGCTACGAGGTGCTCGGCATCATCCATTCCACCTGGAAGCCGGTGCCGGGCCGCTTCAAGGACTATATCGCCATGCCCAAGGGGAACATGTACCAGTCGCTGCACACGACGGTCATCGGCCCCTTTGGCGAACGGATGGAGGTGCAGATCCGTACCGGCGAGATGCATCGGGTGGCCGAGGCGGGAATCGCGGCGCACTGGAAATACAAGGAGGGGAAAGGGTACGACGAGAAGGACGTCAAGCGCTTTGCCTGGCTCCGGCAACTGCTGGAGTGGCAGCAGGAACTGCAGGACTCCCGCGAGTTCATGGATACGGTCAAGGTGGAACTCTTCCCGGAAGAGGTCTACGTCTTTACTCCCAAGGGGGATGTGAAGAGTTTTCCCAAGGGGTCGACCCCCATCGACTTTGCCTACAGCGTCCATACCGACGTGGGGCACCGCTGTGTCGGCGCCAAGGTCAACGGCAAACTGGTGCCGCTCAAGCACGAACTCAAGACCGGCGACATCGTCGAGGTGCTCACCTCGCCGCACCATACCCCCAGCAAGGACTGGCTGAAGGTTGTCAGGAGTTCGCGGGCGCGCAACAAGATCCGCGTCTGGATCAAGACCGAGGAACGGAAGCGGAGCATCACCCTGGGCCGCGAGATCTGCGAAAAGGAATTCCGCCGATACTCGCTCAATTTTGCCAAGCTGCAGAGGAGTGGGGACGTCAAGAAGCTTGCTGCCGATTTCGGCCTTGTTAGCGAGGAAGACCTTCTGGCTTCCATCGGCTACGGCAAACTTTCGTCCCATCAGGTCATTGCCAAGCTGATCCCGGCGGAAAAACTGGAGCAGCATCAGGAACGCAAGGAGAGCCGGGTCGGCAAGGTCATCGAAAAGCTGATCAAGAAATCGTCGAGCGCCATCCAGATCAGCGGAGTCGAGGATGTCCTTGTCCGCTTCGGCAAATGCTGCAACCCGGTCCCCGGTGACGACATCGTCGGGTTCATCACCCGCGGACGGGGGGTGACGATCCATACCAGCGACTGTCCGCTGGCCCTGGAGAGCGACCCTGACCGCCGGATCGAGGTCGCCTGGAACAAGGACAAGCGCTCCGCATTGCCGGTCAAGATCAGGGTCACCTGTCATGACGAAAAAGGGATCCTGGCCAACATCTCCCAGGCCATTACCAACTGCGAGGCCAACATCGCCAGCGCCACCATTCAGAGCACCGTGGACAAGCGCGGCATCAATATCTTCGAGATAGAAATCACCGACCTCGACCACCTGAACCGGGTGATCAAGAGCGTCATGCAGATCAAAGGGGTCACCAAGGTTGACCGGCTGAAGAGCTGAACGGTTTCACGCCGACACGGATGGGTATTTTCGCACTGTTCACGAGAGCGCGACCGGCACATCAGGTGTCATGATTGGGGAGGGGACAGCCATGGGCGGCAAGGAGATCATCTGTACCGATAAGGCACCACAGGCGATCGGTCCGTATTCGCAGGGGGTGAAGGCAGGGGGGCTGGTGTTTTTTTCGGGCCAGATTCCGCTTGATCCTGTGACGGGCATGCTGAAAGGGGAGTCCATTGCCGAGCAGACCGAGCAGGTCATGCTCAACATCGCCGCCATGCTGGCCGCGGCCGGACTCGGTTTTGACGATCTGGTGAAGACGACGATCTACCTTGCCGACATGGACGATTTTGCCGTCGTGAACGAGATCTATGGCAGCCGGTTTGCCGGCAACCCTCCGGCACGATCGACGGTGGCTGTGCGTGCGCTGCCCAAGGGGGCAAAGGTCGAGATCGAGGTCACTGCCCTGGCACGTTAATACCCGTTGTCGGATGGAAGCGGGCCGGCCTGGCAGTTTTGGCGCATGGCCTGCCGAGCATGAAAAAGCCGCAGCGCATGGAACGCTGCGGCTTGTGTGTGGTGCAGATGCAGGCCGGATGTGACGTCAGAGCGCCTTGGTCACTTTGCCCGAACGGATGCAACGGGTGCAGACCTTGATGCTCTTGACCGTACCCTCCTGGATCGCCTTGATCTTCTGCAGGTTGGGGTGCCAGGTACGGCGGGTCTTGTTGTTGGCGTGGCTGACGTTATTGCCGAAACTGGGGCCTTTGCCGCAGATATCGCAAACCTTGGACATGTGAAAAACCTCCTCTAGAAAACTAAGCCTCGATTTTTAGCAAATTGCTCACGAAAGGGCAAGCATTTTTTTTGCCGACCCGCTGCGGGTTGCCGGAGAGACATGATACGCCTGATTGCCTTCATCAAGGGACTCTTCTTTGTCCTGACCATCGGCCTGGTGGTCGTGGCGGTTCTGTTTGTCGATTTCGCCTACAAGACCTTTTCCCTGAAAAGCCGCGACGTCACCACGGATGCCATTGTCGTCCTGGCAGGCGGCCTGGGCAGGGTAGACGAAGGAATCCGGCTCTACCGCGAACAGCGGGGGCAATGGCTCCTGCTCGTCGGTGTCGATCCCCTGGTCCGCAAGGGCGAACTCTATCGGGACCGACCCGGTCAGCGCCCCTCCGACAGGGTTGTGCTGGAGAACGTTTCCCGCAATACCCTGGAAAATGCCCTCTACGCCCGCGAACTGATCGTCGGGAAGCGGATCACCTCGATCCGGCTCATCACCTCCCGCTATCACATGAAGCGGGCGACCCTCTTCTTCCGTGCCGTTCTTCCCCGCGATGTGGCCATCTATCCGCACCCGGTCGACAGCCGCAATCTGGTCACTGCGTGGTGGAGCCACAGCGGCAGTTTCCGGCTCCTCTTCAGCGAATTCTACAAATATACCCTGTTTAGGCTCTTCTTCCTGATCGCTCCTGCGGAACTGCGGCCTTCTCCGGCTCTGCAGTCGCTCCCCGCTGACTAAGCGTCCTTTTCCTCGATCCGGGGGAAAAGCGGTTCCGCCTTGGTGATCATCGTCCCTGCCGCAAGTTTTCCCCAGACAAGACCCGCTTCGTCCGGTTCCCCCTCCCAGCCGAGGTAGCTGAGCGCCTTGCGCGCCGTGCGCGCCATGAAGGGGGTGAGGAGGAAATAGACCAGCCGCTGGACTTCCGCCAGGCAGTACATGACCGTTGCCAGCCGTTCCTGCTGCGCCGGGTCTTTTGCCAGGGTCCAGGGGGCGGTTTCGTCGATGTACTTGTTGCCGGCCGAGATCACTTCCCAGATGGACTGGAGCGCCTTGCTGAAGGCAAGATCCTCGAGATGGCCGTCCACCTGTACGACCATCGTCTCGGCCTTGGCGCGGAAGGCCAGATCGATCTCCTGGAGTGGGCCGGGCGTCGGGAGGATGCCGTCGAAATACTTGACGATCATGGCGGTGCTGCGATTGAGGAGGTTCCCCAGGTCATTGGCCAGATCCGAGTTGATCCGGTGGACCAGCGCACTGTGGGAAAAGTCGCCGTCCAGTCCGAAGGGGACTTCACGGAGCAGGAAGTAGCGGATGGCATCCACGCCGTACCGGTCGACGAGCGAATTGGGCTCGACCACGTTCTGCAGGCTCTTGCTCATTTTCTGACCTTCCACGGTCCACCAGCCGTGAGCAAAGACCTTTTTCGGCAGCGGCAGCCCGGCTGCCATCAGGAATGTCGGCCAGTAGACGGAGTGGAAGCGCAGGATATCCTTGCCGATGAGATGGACATCCACCGGCCAGTAGGTACCGAAATTCCCCTGCTCATCCGGGTAGCCCAGCGCGGTTATGTAGTTGGTCAGGGCATCGAACCAGACGTAGATCACGTGCCGCTCGTTGCCCGGAACCGGGATTCCCCAGTTGAAGCTGGTGCGGGAGACGGAGAGATCGCGCAGCCCCTCCTTGATGAAGGAGATGATCTCGTTCCGCTTCGATTTGGGCTGGATGAAATCCGGGTTGGCCTCGATGTGCGCCAGGAGCTGCTCCTGGTACTTGCTCATCCTGAAGAAATACGACTCCTCCTTCAGTTTTTCCACTGGCCGGTTGCAGTCGGGACACTTGTTGTCGATGAGCTGGGTCTCGGTCCAGAAGGTCTCGCAGGGGGTGCAGTACCAGTCTTCGTACTCCCCGAGGAAAATATCTCCCTTTTCCAGGATGTGGGAAAAGATGTGGCTTACCCCTTCCTTGTGCCGCTCCTGGGTGGTGCGGATGAAGTCTGAATAGGAGATGTCGAGCTTTTCCCACAAGGCCTGGAAACGCTTCACCACCCGGTCGGCGAGTTCGAGAGGCGTTTCGCCGGAGGCGAGGGCTGCCTTTTCCACCTTCTGCCCGTGTTCGTCGCTGCCGGTGAGGAAAAAGACGTCGAACCCCTTGAGCCGCTTGTAGCGGGCCAGGATATCGGCTGCCAGCGTCGTGTAGGCATGGCCGATGTGAGGAACGTCGTTGACGTAGTAGATGGGCGTGCTCACATAAAAGGTGCGGTTCATGACTTCTCCTTGCCGGCAGGGGGTGTGTCGGTCCGTTCCTTGTCCCGATCCTTGTCTTTGTCCCGATCTTTCCGCTTGTCCCGTCGGGGCTTGTTCCCCCCGGACCCTCCCTCGGGCTTCTGCTCGTGCCTCGGCTTCTCCTGCTCCTTGGGGAGTTTCTTGGGTTTCTCCACGATGGAGTCGGGCTGGACCTCGTCGCTGCGGATCAGGACCTGGCGGTCGTCGTCGGTCTTGAGGGTGAAGGAGCCATCCAGGATGTCCACCTTGACCACTTCGCCTTCGACCGCTCCGCACTGGATGCGCTTGCCGCACTTGGGAAGCCCCTTCTTGAGGGCGCAGTAGGTCTCGAATTCATAGCCCAGGCAGCAGAGCAGGCGGCCGCACTGGCCGGATATCTTGTTCGGGTTGAGGGCCAGGTTCTGTTCCTTGGCCATCTTGACCGATACCGGGGCAAAATCGCGCAGGAA
>Ga0208371_1000110_pt1 | contig 32167 bp, 32 predicted proteins | sample SubbioCR12Aug_1A_FD_184827 | JGI IMG/M metagenome (GOLD analysis project Ga0208371, IMG submission 184827) | Serpentinite rock and fluid subsurface biosphere microbial communities from McLaughlin Reserve, California, USA - CR12Aug_1A (SPAdes) | ecosystem: Environmental > Terrestrial > Deep... | reverse complement strand
CAAATCCAGCCTTGTTCCAGGCCGCGTACGACATCCCAGGCTTCAGCAAGCCCGCCAGCAATGCCACACTCACCACGCCAGCTCCGCCAGCACCTTTCAATACCGTTCTACGCAAGTTGTTCATGCAGAATCTCCATGAAAAAAGTCCATATTAAGTTCGCTTCGGCTTCATCTTGCCGCCGACTACGAGTTGCCAGCGAGCACGGGGACAACGCTTGGCGAATCGGGCCGGTGTACAGGTGAGACATGGGATTTTCATCCTATGCCTTCTGACTCCTTCACCCTTAACGAGCGGGCGCTACATTGACACGAAACCCGCCCGCTTGTCATGGGGCCTTAAATATTTTCCCCGCTAGTTCAGCTGAATTCTGACCCCGAATGGCGTAGGGGTTTTGCCCTTAACCAACCAGATGACCGGGCAGGCAGGTTCCCGTTCTGGAAATTTTCCTTGGGCATCCGTGAAGTACACCAGCAGGTCAGGTAACAGCCGGGCGTCTTCAACCCATTGAAATATCGGACGGAAATCCGTGCCACCGCCCCCGGATAGCTGTTCTGGCAAATGCATCGCTTCCCACATGGCAAAGTGCCAGGGGCCATGTGGATCAAGCCGGTCGTCACAGGCATGCAGAACGACTTCGGCACGTATCTGCGCCTTGAGCGCGTCCACCTCGCTCAAAAAGGATTGCAGTTCTTCACGCGTCACCGAGCCGCTGGTATCGAGCGCAACCGCCACTTTCACGCTTTGGCTGTAAAGACGCGGCATGAGGGCTTCACCTTCACGACGCGATGTGCGCTGAAAACTGTAGTCGTCGCGCGCGGCATTCATCATGTAGCGCGTCAGTAGTGCTCGCCATGAAAGCTGCGGGGAAAGCAGTTCATCCACGAGGCGCTGCATCGACTGCGACAATTTGCCGGCCTGACGTGCGGCCTGGGCGGCGGCGGCGAGGCGGCTCTTCCATTGTTCGTCGAGTTGCTCCGCTTCTTGTACCTGGGGGGAGGAAGGCGGGGTATCTCGGTCACTTTCGCGGTTACTTTCGCGACCACTGTCATGGCGATCCTCTGCCTGCTCCGTGCCTGTCGGTCGGCTGTCATCGCGCCCGGATGCGTTTTTTCCTTCGCCGTGCTGATTCTGGCTTTCCTGGCTGTTTTCTGTCGTTTCCTGGCCATCTGACGGCGATTCGCCCACTTCACCTGCCTGCCCTTGGGAAGGCGTGTTATCGAACAGGTGCCTGTCCTGGGTCTGTTCAGCAGGATCTTCGTGCAGCAACGGGTAGATTTCTTCGGCTGTCAGACCCCGGTAAGCGGCATTCATCAAGGCCTTGTCCGGAGGATGCAGGCGTTCTTCGTCAAGAATCATGTTGACGGCGTAGTCACAGGCTACGTCCCAGCGATGCTTCATGCGATGTCCGCGCCGGTTGAAGTGCGACAGGGCACAGTGCATGGCTTCATGTGCCAGCACAAACTGGGTTTGTTCGAGCGTCAGCCGCGCGATATAGGCCGGGTTGTAATAAAACGCGCGCGCATCGGTGGCCGTGGTTTCGCACCACTGCGGGTCAGAGGCCTTGAGCGGCAAGTGCATGACCAATGCCCCGAGAAACGGTTTTTCCAGAATCAGGCGGGTACGCGCTGCGGCCAGTTTGGTTTCCTGCGCGGCAAGATCACGGCTGGTGCCCGCGCCAGTTTTGTCATGATTGGGGTTTGAAGTCATACAGCATCAGCTCGGCCACACTGTTGGCCCATTCAACGAATTCAGGCACCCTGAACAAGGGTTGCCCCACGGCACGGTGCAAGTCCGTGACCAGCATCACACCCATTTCCCTTTGCGGGTAATGGCGGGCATAGCGCAGGATATTGGCAAGTTTCACCGCATCACCCGCGCTTTCGCGCGCGCGCCGTACCAAGGCGGCGGCCACACCATATTGCAGGTCGATCCCCTTGGGTACTGCCATCACCGTGCCCGCAAGGATGCCGTCGATGTCGGGCAGGTTTTGCAGATTGTCGATGAACGCCTTCAACTCCACGCCACACGCCTGACCCACACAGGCTTGCAGGGCATCGCGCAACAGATCGGGGCGCTCTCCAAATTTTTTCAGAGCACGATGCGCATATTCCCAGGAGCGCGGGCTGGGAAAAGCCACAGGGTTGTGCGCCGCATCGTAGGAAAACAGCAGATCGGGGCGAAACCGGAGAAAACCGAGCACACGTTCATCAATGCCCTTGCCCAGCGCCCAGGTAACCCAGTCGTCCAGATGGGCTTCAACCTCGTAATGCGTAAAACGGTTGGCCAGAGGGGCTGGCATGGCGTAGGTCACCCCCCGGTCGCCCTGGCGGTTGCCTGCGGCAAAAATGGCCCAGCCTTTGGGAATAACATAGTCGCCCAGCCTGCGGTCGAGAATGAGCTGATAGGCGGCGGCAGAAACCGAAGGCGGGGCAGCATTGATTTCATCCAGAAACAGAATGCCTGCCGGGCCATGACGCACCGCATCGGGCAACATGGCCGGCGTGGACCACTCCACGTTTTCGCCCTTGCGAAAGGGGATGCCGCGCAGATCGGTCGGTTCCATCTGTGAAAGGCGCAGGTCGATGAGCGGCACATCATGGCGCGCAGCAATGCCCGCGATGATCTGGGATTTGCCCACGCCCGGTGGCCCCCACAGCATCACGGGGGTATGGCTGCCTTCGGCGCAGCTCAAGAATTCACGGTCGAGAATGGCTTCGATATGGGAAGGACGCATCAGTATTCTTTCAAGTCAATCGCGACTCTCCCAATACACTGAAGCAGAGCGCTTCAGAAATCCGGGAGAACCGTCCAGCTAGATCCAGTCGTCATCACGCAGGCCCTGCGCCTGTTCGAGTCGCGCAGCCACCAGCGCTGCGTTCAGACGTGCTGGATTCATGACTCGCGGTAACAGGCGGTGCACACGCAATACACGTTGCGGTGTCTCACACGCCAGCGCCTCCAGACGCTCGCGTGTGGTCTCGCACAAACGCGGCCACTGTAATAACAGCGGTGCCAAGTGGGCATGATAATCGGCAATAACCGAGCATTCTAGTGGGTTATTCCAGTTTTCCTGCACGAGCAATTCTGGAAACGCACTCGCGGGCAAGACGCGGTTGCGCCACGCAGCCGGAACACGCACGCCCCCCGTGCCATACCCCACACCATCCTGACCCCGCTTGAACCACTGCGCGACGGCATGCGGACGCGCACTGTGGTTAACCATGCGGCTGAGCACTTCCTTGTGCCGGTCTGGCGATGGCTTCGGCTCGCAGGCCAGCGTCGTACTCTGAAACCCCGTGTAGGCCAGCGTAAACGGATGCCACTGCACGTCCCGCTCCTCGCTTCGCAGGGCGTCATCGCGCACCGCATCGAGCAAAGCCAGAGGCTCGCCACTGTCATGCGCCAACAACCATAGCTCCCAGGTATCGAAGATGGGAAAAGGCAAGGCAGGACGGGTTTCCAACGCCACGATGAGATCGGCCGCCTGATCGGCCTGCCCGAGGCGCAACCCGGCCCCCTCTTCCCAAACCCCCACGGGGCGTACCAGGCCATAGCCATCATCGGCGCGCAGATGCCAAGTCAGACCATCGAAGCTATGGGCAACGGCTTCGCCAACATCGACGACCTGCATCACCCCCCGGTAAGGGTTGACGCGCCGTAAAGCGTAATAACGGGGATACATCAGAAGACCATCAGGCAGCCACGGCTCAACTGCCCGCCAGCAAGCGTCTGAGCAGGCTGCGCACCATGACAGGCTCAAACGGTTTGTCGCACATGCCCACCACCCCCAGCTCTTCCACTGCGGCCAAGCGCCCCTGATTGGTTTCGCTCGTCACCATGAGCACTGGCACAGTTTTCTGCCAGCTATCGTTGCGGATATGTGCAATCAATGCCTGACCATCCATTTCCGGCATGTTGTAGTCGGTCACGACCAGATCAACGGCCGTTTCCGCCAGCAACTCCGCCGCCTGGCGGCCATTGGCTGCCTCGAAAAAGGTTTTAACCCCCAGGTTGCTGAGCACCTGACGAATGAATTTGCGTGCCATGGCGCTGTCATCCACCACCATCACCCGCAGGGCTTCAAGGTCGAAACCATCTTCTTCAAGGCTGTCATCGGTATTGAGAAAATCAAGCGTGGCACGCAGCGCTGCCTGCAATTGTTCCGAAGAAAAGGGCTTGGGCAAGATGCCGGAAGCCCCCGATTGTCGTACTGGATCAAGCTGGTTGAAGCGGGTTTCGCTCGACACCAGAATAAACGGCGTCGCTACCGACGCGGCCCGTGCACGCATCTTGCCGATGAGTTCGGCACCCGTCATATCCGGCAGGTGAAACGCGCTGACCACCAGCGAATCCGGATGCGTCTCCAACCAGGCCAAGGCAGCCTCGCCTGTTTCCACCCGTTCGACCCTGCCGATGTTTTCATTCGTCAACGCAGCAGCCAACACCTTCGCCTGCATGCCGGAAGGCTCTACCACCAAGGCAGTCAACTCGCTCAGGGAAACGATGTGTTGCATGGCAACTCCATAGAAAAGGGCGGCACGAAGTTTTTTCATTTCGGCAGCGTGCACGGATTGCTTTAACCCGGAGAGGCCATGCGGCAAACTTGCGCCACTTTCGCTCCACCTCCACGCCCGGAACCACCATGAACTTCTGCTCACATTGCGGTGCCCCCGTCCACGTTGAAATCCCTCCCGGAGACAACCGGCCCCGCCACGTCTGCCCCGCCTGTGGTGCCATTCACTACCAGAACCCGAAAATGGTCGTGGGCTGCATTCCCGAATGGGAAGGCAAAATCCTGCTGTGCCGCCGCGCCATCGAGCCGCGCTACGGCCTATGGACGTTGCCCGCAGGTTTCATGGAAAACAACGAAACCGCCGCCGAGGGCGCGGCACGCGAGACACTTGAAGAAGCCGGCGCGCGCGTCGACATTCTCGGGCTGTATTCCATGGTGAGCCTGCCCGACATCAGCCAGGTCTACCTGGTCTACCGCGCCCGCCTGCTGCATCTGGACTTTGTGCATGGCGAAGAAAGCCTGGAAGCACGTCTGTTCAGCGAAGCAGAAATCCCCTGGGACGACATCGCCTTTCGCACCATCCAGCACACCCTCGAACGCTATTTCCAGGATCAGAAAACGGGCACCTACTCCCTGCATGAAAGCCAGATCTATCACCGGCCCCGTCAACCATGAAACATCCCGAACTCCTCGCCCCGGCGGGGTCGCAGACCATGCTCGACACCGCGCTGGCCTTCGGTGCTGATGCCGTCTATGCCGGCCAGCCGCGCTACAGCCTGCGCGCCCGCAACAACACCTTTCGCGATGACGCCGCACTTAAGGTCGGCATCGACACCGCACATGCGCAAGGCAAACTGTTTTACGTGGTCAGCAACATCTACCCACACGACGCCAAGATCAAAACCTATCTGGCCGACATGGCCCCGGTCATTGCCCTCAAGCCCGACGCCCTCATCATGGCCGACCCCGGCCTCATCGACCTGGTGCGCACACACTGGCCAGACATGCCCGTACACCTGTCGGTGCAGGCCAATACGATGAACGCCGCCGCCGTGCGCTTCTGGCAAAAACTCGGGCTGACCCGCGTCATCCTCTCGCGCGAGCTCTCACTCGACCAGATCGCAGAAATCCGCCAGACCTGTCCCGACATGGAGCTGGAAGTGTTCGTGCATGGCGCACTGTGCGTCGCCTATTCGGGGCGCTGCCTGCTCTCCGGCTACTTCAACCACCGCGACGCCAACCAAGGCACCTGCACCAACTCCTGCCGCTGGGATTTCAAGGTGCATGCCGCCGAAACCGGCCCCACCGGCGACGTCTTTGTGCTTGAAGAAATGGAAAAACGTCAGGGCAGCTACATGCCCATCGAAGAAGACGAGCACGGCACCTACATTCTCAACTCCAAAGACCTGCGCGCCATCGAACACGTACAACGTCTGGTGGACATCGGCATCGACTCGCTCAAGATCGAAGGCCGCACCAAATCGCCCTATTACGTTGCACGCACCTGTCAGGCCTACCGCCGGGCCATTGATGCCGCTCTGGCGGGCAAAGCGCTCGACCCCAGGCTTCTCGGCGAACTCGACGGACTGGCCAACCGAGGCTACACCAACGGTTTCTTCGAGCGTCACCCCGACCGTGACTATCAGAACTACCTGCGCGGCAGCTCCGAATCGGCGCACAGCCAATATGTGGGCGATGTACTCGGCTATGGCCCCGACGGCCTGGCCGAAATCGAAGTCAAGAACCGCTTTAGCCTGGGCGACCGCCTTGAACTCATTCACCCGCACGGCAATCTGGAAATACGCGTCGAACGCCTGCTCAACCCCACAGGCCAAGACATCCACGTCGCCCCCGGCAGCGGCCATCGCGTACATCTGCCCCTACCCACCGGGTTCACAGGCGCATTTGTGGCACGCTTCCTGGCAGAAACCCCATAAGGGAAGAAAAAGAGTAGGGCTTGCGCCAATCAAGCTGCGCGCAAAGAATCGGGCATACCAATAAAAAGCCCGGTGGGATCACCACCGGGCTGTCCCGATCAAAGATCGGGCGGGTTCGATTCCGAAGAATCTTATTGCAGCAACGGCTCTCACCCCGGATAGCTACAACGGGGGGGATTATCGGGGAGTAAGACCATGGCAAACAAGCAGGAAAACACGTTCACCTTCGGGCTGGACATCGGCATCGCCTCCGTGGGCTGGGCCGTTCAGGCCGAAGACCACCTCATCGCGCTGGGCGTGCGCGCTTTTGACAAGGCCGAAACCGCCAAGGAAGGCGAATCACTCAACCTCGCCCGTCGCAGCGCACGCCTGATGCGCCGTCGGCTCTACCGGCGCGCGTGGCGGCAGACCAAAGTTGCCCGGCTGTTGAAACGCGAAGGGCTAATCGACGACGCGCAGTTTTTTCACAGCCAGCAACCGGCTCGCGTTTCGCCGTGGCGGCTGCGGGCGGAAAGCTTGGATCGCCCGCTCACGCCAGAAGAATGGGCGCGGGTGATCTACCACCTGTGCAAGCACAGGGGCTTTCACTGGGTAAGCCGCGCCGAACGCAAGAAAGCCGAAGAAGACACCTCGTCGGAGGGCGGCGCGGTCAAAAAGGGCTTGGCGCAGACCGCGCAGAAAATGAAGGAAAAAGGCTATCGCACCGCCGCCGAAATGGTTCTAGCCGAATTCCCCGATGCCCAACGCAACAAACAGGGCCATTACGACAAATCGCTCTCCCGCGCCCTGCTCGCCGATGAACTGGCCCTGCTGTTCCAACGCCAGCGTGAACTCGGCAATCCGCACACTGAAGAGGCTTTCCGGATTCAGATCCTCGGCAATGGCGATCAGAAAAGCGGCCTGTTCTGGTCGCAAAAACTCCCGCTTTCGAAAGACAACCTGCTGAAAATGCTTGGGCGTTGCACGTTTGAACGCGACGAATACCGCGCCCCCAAAGCCAGTTTCAGCGCCGAACGGCACGTCTGGCTCACCCGGCTCAACAACCTGCGCATCGTGGTGGAGGGCGACACCCGACCGCTAAACGATGCCGAACGCCAGATCGCGCTGCCCCTGCCTTACCAACGGGCGGGCGACTTCAAGCATGAACATTTGCGCAGCGCCCTGACCAAAACCGGGTTGTGGAATGAACACGTGCGCTTCGCCAAATTCCCCTACGCCCAGAGCGCCGATGGCAAATCCAAAGACCCGGAAAGTGCCGTGCTAGTCAAGTTGCCCGCTTGGCAAACCTTGCGCAAACACCTGAAAGACAAAGGTCTGGAAACCGAATGGCACAGCCTCGCGGGTGCCGCGCAAGCAGGCGACCCCACCCTGCTCGACGCAATCGCCTGGGTGTTGACGGTGTACAAAGACGACGCCGAAATCGAGCACGAACTCGGCCAACTGAACCTGCCCGGCGGGCGAAGCATGGTGGAGGCCCTGGCGGAATTGAGCTTCGACCAGTTCAGCGCCCTCTCACTCAAAGCCCTGCGCCAGATCGTGCCGCACATGGAAACCGGCCTGCGTTATGACGAAGCCTGTGAACGCGCGGGCTACCACCACAGCCAAATTTTCGAGACCGGCGCGGGCGAAGAAAAATACCTGCCAGCGCTTTACGAAACCCATCGTGGCAAGGGGCCTGGCCAAGAAAACCGGATGATTTTCAGCGAACGGATCGAGCGTGAAATCACCGGCGGCATCCCGCGCAACCCGGTTGTGCTGCGCGCCCTCAACCAAGCGCGTAAGGTCGTCAACGCCCTGATCCGGGAATACGGCGCGCCGCAGGCTGTGCATATCGAGATGGCGCGGGATTTGTCGAAACCACGCGATGAAAGAAACCGCATCGACAAAGAGCAGGCCGAATACCGAGACCGCAACGAAAAAGGCAAGGCCCTGTTCGCTGAGCATTTCGGCCAGTCCCCCAAAGGGCAGGAATTTGAAAAATGGCGGTTGTATCGGGAACAGCAGGGCAAATGCGCCTACGCCATCGCCCCCATCGATCTGGCACGCCTGCTCGAACCCGGCTACGTGGAAATTGACCACGCCCTACCCTATTCACGCAGTTTCGATGACAGCAAAAACAACAAGGTGTTGGTGCTCGCCAAGGAAAACCGCGACAAGGGCAACCGCACCCCCTACGAATACTTGGGCGGTACAGAAGACAGCCCGCGCTGGCGGCTGTTTGTAGCCTTCGTGGAAGGCAACAAAGCCTACCGGCTGGCTAAACGCACCCGTCTGCTTCGCAAACACTTTGGCAAGGAAGAGGCCGAAGGCTTTCGCGAACGCAACCTCAACGACACCCGCTACATCTGCAAATTCTTCAAAACCTACGTCGAGCGTTACCTGAAACTGGCTGAAGGCAGCGAATCAAAACGCTGTGTGGTGCTTTCCGGTCAGCTCACCGCTTTTTTGCGCGCCCGCTGGGGGCTCCTGAAAATTCGCAGCGACAGCGACCGACACCACGCGCTGGACGCCGTGGTCGTCGCCGCATGCAGCCATGGCATGGTCAAACGGCTGTCCGACTACGCCCGCCGCAAGGAACTCGAATCGGTACGCGAAGGCTTTGTCGATCTGGAAACCGGCGAAATCGTCAATGTAGCGATGTACCACCAGCTAAAAGCGCATTTCCCCGACCCCTGGCCGGGTTTCCGCCATGAACTGGAGGCCCGCCTGTTCACCGACGACGCCAACAAGCTGCGCGAAGCGGTCGAAGAACTCGGCACCTATTCCCCAGCGGAGTTGGCTGATCTGAAGCCGTTGTTTGTGTCGCGTGCGGTGCAACGCCGCAATGGCGGTGCGGCACATAAAGACACGATCTATGCCCAGCCGGAGCGGCTCAAAACCCAAGGCGGCGTCACCCAGAAAGTACCGCTCGCCAGCCTGACGCTCAAAGACCTGGACAACCTCATCGACCCGCACCGCAACGAAAAGCTATACACGGCCATTCGCACCCGTCTGGATGCTCACGGCGGCAAAGGCGACAAAGCCTTTCCGGCCAGCAATCCGTTACGCAAACCAGACAAAAGCGGCCAGCCCACTGGCCCCATCGTGCGCAGCGTCACGCGGGTAATCGACAAACTATCCGGTATTCCCATACGCGGCGGCATCGCCAAAAACGACACCATGCTGCGTGTGGATGTGTTCACCAAAGGTGGAAAATTTCACCTTGTGCCGGTTTATGTACACCACAAAATCAGCAACTTGCCGAACCGGGCGATTGTGGCATTCAAGGATGAAGCAGACTGGACGCTGATCGACGACAGCTTTGCTTTCTGTTTTTCGTTGCATCCGAACGACCTGGTGCAAATCAAGCAAAAAAACAAGCCTCCCATACTCGGTTACTACTCAAGCTGCCACCGAGGCACAGGAAATCTCAACCTATGGGCTCATGACCGCAATCAACGCATAGGAAAAGATGGGCTAATTGAAGGCATCGGCGTTAAAACGGCACTTTCCCTCGAAAAATTCCACGTCGACGTTCTCGGCAATCTCTACCCCGCCCCGCCGGAGATCCGCCGTGAGCTGGCGTAGCGTGATGATCTCGCGTCCGGCCAGACTGCGGCGCGAGCATTTCTCACTGGCCATCGAGCAAGACGACACCGCCTTCATCCCCTTTGAAGACATCGCCGTCATCGTGCTCAACCATCGTGAAATCACCCTCACACATCCCGTACTCTCGGCCTGTGCGGAACACGGCATCAGCCTCTTCGCCACGGGGGAGAACCACCAACCCAGCGGCGTCTTCCTGCCCTTTTTGCAACATTCGCGCAGCACCCGCCTGTGGCGCCTGCAACAAGGCATTGCCCGCCCACTGGAAAAACGGCTCTGGGCCGCACTCATCCGGCGAAAAATTGCCAACCAGGCAGCTTGTCTGCATCTCGCCCACAAAGGAGGCGTGGAAAAACTGGAATCGCTCGCCCGCCGGGTACGTTCCGGCGACCCGGAGCGTCTGGAAGGCCAGGCAGCGGCTTTTTACTTCACGCACCTGTTCGACACCCATTTCGACCGCAATCAGCCGCGCTGGAGCAATGCCGCACTCGACTATGGCTATGCCGTGCTACGCGGCGTGATCGCCCGAGCCCTGGTGGCACATGGGCTGCATCCTTCCATCGGCATTTTTCACGACAGCGAACAAAACGCCTTCAATCTGGCCGATGACCTGATCGAACCCTTCCGCCCGCTGGTTGACCTCCATGCCGTACGCCACCATCCGAAAGACGCGCACGACGAGCTCTTCCCCAACGACAAGGCCGCCCTGGTCGGACTATTGAATGTGGATATGGGCATGCCACGCGGTGCCATGTCCGCCCTATCGGCCATCGAGCACTTGGTGGAAAGCTTCGTACGCGCACTGGAAAGTGGCGAGGAACAGGCACTGGAATTACCCATCCTGACCGGGCTGCATCCCCACCGCACCGATAGTTAGCCATGAGCACGGAGACACGACGCCACATGCGCCTCATCGTGTTCTTCGACCTGCCTGTGAGCACCCGTGCAGAACGCCGGGCTTACACAATATTTCGCCGTTTTCTGGTGAACGACGGCTACGACATGCTCCAGTTCTCGGTCTATGGCCGCATCCTCAATGGCCATGATGCCGAAGCCAAACACATGAAACGACTCATTGATAACCTGCCCCCCGCAGGTTCGGTGCGCTGCCTGACAGTTACTGAAAAACAGTTCGCCAGCATGAAACTGCTCGTCGGCCTGCCGCTTTTTCAGGAAAAAAAGCTGAAAGCCGAACAAATGCTGCTTTTTTGAACGCCTGTTTTTCAAAAAAAATTCCCCGCCCAGCGATGCCGGGCGGGGAATTGAGGGTGAGTCAGTGTAGCTATCCGGGGTGAGAGAGGGAGCTACAACCTCATTGGTACTCCGCTCATGAGGCCGTCGAGTGTAGCTATCCGGGGTGAGAGAGGGAGCTACAACTGCCAATTGATGAGCGTCTGTACGCTCACCAGTGTAGCTATCCGGGGTGAGAGAGGGAGCTACAACATCTGCGCCAATTGCAGACTCGCGTCAAGTAGTGTAGCTATCCGGGGTGAGAGAGGGAGCTACAACCGACGTTTGGCAGCAGGACAACCTCGCCAGAGTGTAGCTATCCGGGGTGAGAGAGGGAGCTACAACTTCGCTCAAATCGGCATGACATGTCCTGACAGTGTAGCTATCCGGGGTGAGAGAGGGAGCTACAACTCCGAGTATCAGACGCTCCAGTCCTCTATTAGTGTAGCTATCCGGGGTGAGAGAGGGAGCTACAGCCGCCCCAAACGCATCATCGCCTTGCCCATGCCTGCGGGCATGGCAGCAGCAACCGCTTCAAGTTCCACACCATCGAGCAGGTTTTTGACCGTCAAACCCAAGTTGGTGTCGCCCTCGATCAGCAGGCGGCGATTGAAAAACAGTGTGTCGGGGTCTTCGCGGCGCAAGGCCAGGCGTGCGAAGTCCTCTGCCGTGGCGGTGAAGGTGACATCGGCCTCGCCACTCTCGGCACGAAAGCCGCGCGGCGTCACCGCAAAAGTCAGGCCAATCCCCACGTCTTTGACCACCACACGAAAGCGCTTGCCTGCGGCAAAGCCCCAATCCAACTCTTTGAGCGAGGGCCAGGCCGCCAGATTGCAGGCGGCAGCAAAAGCATGCGTGGCAGGCCATTCCGGCAAACGGGCAATCACACGGGCAAGCGGTCGGGGAAACGCCGGCAATTTCGCGGGTAATTTCATGGGCAGTTTCATGCGGGGGCTCCTCCGGAGAAAGGGTCCGGGTGGTAACTGTGCCCGGATTCACCCAGCCAGTAGCCATCGCAGGCACTGCCGGGCATGAGTTTTTCGAGGCGGTTTCGGGTTTCTTGCGGGGTAGCCTGTGCATGCACCAGGGCATGCCAAACCTGCACGACCTTGTCCATGTGGCGGCTTTGCGGGGACAGTCGCAAGACAGCGATGCTCTGTGCAATCAGTTCATCCAGGCGGTGCGCCAGGCTCATGACCTTGGCCGATTGCGTCTGAATGCCGTTGAGGGTGAGAAACGCCTCGCCTTCGCGCGTGTTGAGGGTGAGTCCATCGGGGTGATCGAGGCAGCGGAACTGGCAGTCGTCTTTTTGCAGGTTGTAGCGCCGGGCGGTGAAACAACGTGCGGAAAATGCCAGTGGCAGGCGTCCATAGGCAAACAACTCGGTTTCCATGCCCTCGGGCACGGTCATGGCGCGGAGCATGGTGCGCGGCATTTCCACCGGTGGCACCCAACGCTTCGCACCCAGATCGGCCAGCAATGCCAGTGTATCCGGGTTGTAGGCGTTAAGCGCCGGGCCAGCCACGAAAGCCTGGCCGCGTTCAGCAAGCAGGTGCACCGCGCCCCATTCATTGGCTTCGACGGCGAAGCGCCCATCGGCCACCAGCTTGCGCAGGGCTTTGAGGTCGGATTCCGACTCGATCAGCGTTTGCGTGGAGAGCACGACTTCCTTGCCCACAGCCGCCAGTTTTTCTGCCACCTCAAGCCAATCGGCAAGCCGTAACAGGTGGCGGCGCGAACACACGCTTTCCCCCAGATAGACGATATCCACAGGCCAGCTTGCCGCCTGTTCGTAAAAGGCCAGTGTGTCTTCGCGTGACCAGTAATACAGCAGGGGGCCGAGGCTGAGTTTCATGGCGGAAGGGTTCATTTCCATGGCCGGTAATATGCCCCCAGTGTGTTCATGCTGCCTTCTGACAGCTTGGCCAACTCGGCCATCCACGCGGGTTGGGTCTGGAAAGACTGGGGGGATTTTTTCACCACATCGATGGCGCTACGCCAGATTTTCGTCACCTGGGCCACATAGGCCGGGCTGCGCTGGCGGCCTTCGATCTTGAGGGCGGCCACCCCCAGGCGCGCCATGTCCGGCAGCAATTCCAGGCTATTGAGGCTGGTGGGTTCTTCCAGCGCGTAATAGGTTTCGCCCTGCACCTCAAAGCGGCCTTTGCACAAGGTGGGGTAACCCGCTTTTTCATCGTCGGCATAGCGGTCGATGAGAATGCCGTTGAGCCGGGTTTCCATGCCCTGGCCGGTTTGCTGCCAACGCACGGCATGGCCGGGCGAACAGGCACCGAAAGTGTTGGGTGAATCGCCGCAGGCGTAGGAAGACAGCAGGCAGCGGCCTTCGACCATGACGCACAGGCCGCCAAAGCCGAAGAGTTCGATCTCCACGTCGGTGTGCGCGATGACGTTTTCCACCTGCGGCAACGACAGCACGCGCGGTAACACCGCGCGCTGGATGCCGAAACGCTCACGATAGAAAGCGATGGCTTCGTAACTCGTGGCCGAGCCTTGCACAGAAAGGTGCAGACGCAGCTCGGGGTGGGTCTTGCGGGCGTAGGCCATGAGGCCGGGGTCGGCGAGGATGATGGCATCCACGCCACTGGTCGCAGCGGTATCCACTGCCTGATGCCAGCGTGCCAGGGTTGCAGGTTGCGGATAAGTATTCAGCGCCATGAGCACTTTCGTCCCCTTGGTATGGGCATAGCGAACGCCCTCCGCCAAGGTTTTGGCATCGAAATTCAGGCCGGCAAAATTACGTGCGTTGGTGTTGTCTCTCAGGCCCAGATACACCCCATCCGCGCCGTTATCAACAGCCGATTTCAGCGCAGGCAGGCTGCCAGCGGGACAAATCAGTTCCAGCAAGGGCTTGGCGGACATGGGAAAAATCTCACAAAACCGGGAAAAAATGCGCTGCTAAACATACCTGCCTGTCCGGAATCCTGTCTAGGGAGTACGCCAAAAGAGTGGCTTCTTGGTAGGCTTCGCGGCCATCCTGCACACTTTTACCGGAGCACGCATGAACAAGACCCTCATCGCCACCCCCCATGCCCCGCAAGCCATTGGCACTTATTCCCAGGCCGTGAATGTCAACGGCACCGTGTATCTCTCCGGGCAGATCGGCCTTGATCCGGCCAGCATGCAGATGGTGGAGGGCATCGAGGCGCAGATTCATCGGGTATTCGCCAACCTCAAGGCGGTGGCCGAAGCGGCGGGCGGCGGCCTGGCCGATGTGGTCAAGCTCAATGTCTTTCTCACCGATCTCTCGAACTTTGCCAAGGTCAACGAAATCATGGCGCAGTATTTCCCTGAACCCTACCCGGCGCGTGCCGCCGTGGGGGTGAAAGAACTGCCCCGCGCCGCGCTGGTGGAAGCCGATGCGGTGATGGTGCTGGGCTGATCCGCCCCCATGCCTGCGGCTTCTTCCGGCCCCGAGACAGTCGCTCGCAAACTGGGCTACCGCTCGCCGGATGAACTCCTGTTGCACCTGCCGCTACGCTATGAGGATGAAACCCGCCTGACACCCTTCGCCCATGCCCGGCTTGGCGAAACCGTGCAGGTGGAAGGCATCATCGCGCATGCCGAGGTGCAACCCCGCCCCCGGCGGCAACTGCTGCTGGAAATACGCGAAGCCACGCCTTCAGGCGGGGAAGAGGCGCGACGTCTCTTCTGCCGCCTGTTGCATTTCTACCCCAATCAGGTCACGCAACTGCAACCCGGTGTACGCGTGCGTCTGCTGGGTGAAATCCGCCCCGGATTTTTCGGCGGCGAGATGGTGCATCCACAACTGCGGGTGGTGCGTGTGGGGGCCCCCTTGCCGGACACGCTCACTCCCGTTTACCCGGCCATCGCCGGGCTGTCGCAGCACGCGCTGCGCAAAGCGGTACGCACCGTACTCGATACGGTGAGTCTGGAAGATTCATTGCCGGAGGCACTGTTGCACACGCTTGCGTTGCCCGCCTTTCAGGCCGCACTCACCCATCTGCATACCCCGCCGACTTCGGCCCAAACAGATGAATTGGAAAACCGCTGCGCGCCCGCGTGGCGACGTTTGAAATTCGATGAACTGCTCGCCCAGCAGCTTTCCATGAAGCTGGCCGCACGGCAGCGCCATGTGTTGCGCGCACCGCCCCTGCGCGATGACGGCGGATTTTCGGAACGCCTGCTGGCCACCCTGCCCTTTGCCCTCACCGCTGCCCAGCGCCGTGTATTGCACGAAATCCGTTGCGACCTGGCCCGTCCACTTCCCATGAACCGCTTGTTGCAAGGCGACGTGGGCAGCGGCAAGACCCTGGTAGCAGCATTGGCCGTATTGCCTGCATTGGCTGCGGGGGGGCAGGTGGCCGTCATGGCTCCCACCGAAATCCTGGCCGAACAGCTGTTTTTCAAATTTCACGAATGGCTGACGCCACTGGGATTCGAGGTGGCCTGGCTGGCCGCAGCGCTCAAGGGCAAAGCGAAGAAAACGACCGTGCATGGCCTGGCCTCTGGCCAGATTCACGTGGCAGTGGGCACCCATGCCCTGTTTCAAAGCGGAGTGGCATTCCAGAACCTCACCCTTGCTGTAGTCGATGAGCAACACCGTTTTGGCGTCAGCCAGCGTCTCGCCCTGCGAGAAAAAGGAGGCATCGCCGACGGCAACGAACCGCATCTGCTCATGATGTCGGCCACGCCGATTCCACGTTCGCTGGCGATGAGTTATTACGCCGATCTCGATGTCTCGGTCATTGATGCTCTGCCGCCCGGACGCACCCCCATCAGTACGCGGGTCATGTCACTGGCACGCCGCGATGAAGTGATTGCCCGGCTCAACGATTACTGTCTCTCGGGCGCGCAGGCCTACTGGGTGTGCCCATTGGTGGAAGAGTCGGAAAAACTCCAGCTCAAAGCCGCCGAAGAAAGCCATGCCGAACTCGTCGCTGCCCTGCCGCAACAGGTCATTGGTCTGGTGCATGGCCGCATGAAGGCCGAAGAAAAAGCAGCGGTCATGGCCGACTTCAAGGCGGGCAAGGTACAGATTCTGGTCGCCACTACGGTCATCGAGGTGGGGGTGGATGTACCCAATGCAGCGCTCATGGTGATCGAACACGCCGAACGCTACGGACTGGCGCAACTGCACCAGTTGCGGGGGCGAGTCGGGCGCGGTACCCGCGAATCTTCCTGCCTGCTGCTCTATGGCCAGCCACTTTCGACCACGGCAAAACAACGGCTGAACATCATCAAGACGCACAACGACGGTTTCGCCATCGCCCGCGAAGACCTGCGCCTGCGCGGCCCAGGTGAATTTCTCGGTGCCCGTCAAAGCGGCGTGCCCCTGCTGCGTTTTGCCGATCTGGAAAACGACCTTGATCTGCTTGAACAGGCGCGCAACCTGGCTGACACCCTCATCCAGCGCTACCCGGAACATACCCGACGCCATCTTGCCCGCTGGCTACCGCACGGTCTGGCCTGCCTGCGGGCATAATGCCGCCCTACTTCAGGTGCATCCCGCCCACCTCGCAAACACACGCGAAACCCACTGAAAAAACACCGGCCCTTTCCATGTCCGAGCGCATGAATACCGCATGGCTGACCACGGCCCTGGCTTCTGGCCCGTGGCAGACCTGGCTGACCGACCACGGCTCGCTCACGCGCCGTTTGCAGGCGGCCTGCCCGGCCTTTCGCGTACAACGCACGCAACAAACGCATGCCCGCCCGCACTACGACGAAATCGCGGCATTGGGCTTGCACGCACGGCAACGCGCATTGATCCGCGAAGTGTTGCTGTGTTGTGGGGCAACGCCGCTGGTGTTCGCGCATACAGCGATTCCCCTGCATGCCCTGATCGGCCCGTGGGCGGGGCTGGCTCACCTAGGCAACCGGCCTCTGGGCGCGGCTCTGTTTGCCAATCCACGCATTGCGCGGCACCCACTGGAATGCCGCCGCCTGGATGCCCGCCACCCTTTGTACCGCCACGCAGCACGTCACCTCAATGCGCCTCCGGCCCGGCTTTGGGCGCGACGCTCACGGTTTACCCTGCACGGCTACTCCATTCTTGTGACTGAAGTCTTTCTGCCCGCGATCCTGAATCTGCCATGAGCCTGCGTGAACGTCTGAACGAATACGAAAAACTGATGCGTCTGGATAAACCCATCGGCATTCTGCTGCTGGCCTGGCCGACGCTGTGGGGGTTGTGGCTTTCCAGCAGCGGCTCACCGGACTGGGGCATCGTCTGGATCTTTTCCCTGGGCGTGGTGCTGATGCGTTCGGCGGGGTGCGTGGTCAACGACTACGCCGACCGCGAATTCGACCCGCATGTGGCCCGCACGAAAAACCGCCCCCTGGCAGCGAAGCGGGTGAGTACGAAAGAGGCCCTTTTACTCGCGGCGGCGCTGGCACTCACGGCCTTCGGGCTGATTCTGCCGCTGGGTAATACGCTACTGCTCCAACTCTCGCTGGCAGCCGCTTTTCTGGCTGCCAGCTACCCCTTTACCAAACGTTTTCTGGCCATTCCCCAAGCCTATCTGGGCATCGCCTTCGGCTTTGGCATTCCCATGGCGTTTGCTGCCCATCTCGAAGCCATCCCCGACATCGCCTGGGTGCTGCTGCTCGCCAACGTGTTCTGGGCCATGGCCTACGATACCGAATACGCCATGGTGGACCGCGAAGACGACCTGAAAATCGGCATCAAGACATCGGCCATCACCTTTGGCCGTTACGACGTGCTTGCCGTAATGCTGTGTTACGGCCTGACACTGGCGATTCTGGCCTGGGCAGGCCACGCGCTCGCGCTGAAATGGCCGTTTTATCTGGGCCTGGCGGTGGCTGCAGGCGTGGCCGCCTATCACTACACCCTGATCCGTGAACGTGAACCAGCCCGCTGTTTCAAAGCGTTTCTGCACAACAACTGGTTCGGCGCGGCGGTGTTTGTCGGCATGCTGGGGAGCACGTTCGCATGACGGCCACCCAGTTCGAACGCACGGAAATTCTCATCGGCGAAACCGGGCTGGCACGGCTCGCGCAAACCCATGTTTTTCTCGCCGGGCTGGGGGGCGTCGGCTCATGGTGTGCCGAAGCGCTCGCGCGTGCCGGGGTGGGCAGACTGACCCTGGTGGATATGGATCGTGTGGCCGAATCCAACATCAATCGCCAGCTGCCTGCACTGCATTCCACCGTCGGCCAGTTCAAGACCGAGGTCATGGCCGCGCGCATCCGCGATATCCACCCCGACTGTCAGATAACGGTGCTGACCGAATTCATCACCCCCGAAAACGTGGCCACGCTTCTGCCCACTGACACCGATTACGTGGTGGACTGCATCGATTCGCTCAACTGCAAAGTGGCGTTGATCGTTGAAGCGCACCGACGCGGGCTGGCTATTGCTTCCAGCATGGGCGCAGGCAATAAGCTCGACCCGACACGGGTTCGTGTTTCCGACATCGCCAAGACCGAGGTCGACCCACTAGCACGCGAAGTGCGCACCCGCCTGCGGCGTCAGGGCATTCAAAAAGGCGTGCTGTGCGTGTGGAGCGATGAAAAAGGCCGCCCGCCCCGTGCCCCCGAGCCCACACCGCAAGGCCGTGCGCGCGCAGTAAACGGCACCATCGCCTATTTACCGCCGCTGTTCGGACTCATGTTGGCGGGGGCAGTAACCCAGCGGATTCTGGCTTGAACCTATTGATTCGGCCCACAATAAATAAATATTGATGCAGAACGGTGTCATTTATGATGCTTGGAGCCCGGTATGAGAACCACCGTCACCATTGACGATGCGCTGTATGCGCAAGCCCTGGAAGTGGCCGACCCCACAATGGACAAAGCGGACTTGTTCCGTGAGGCCATCAAAGCCTTCGTCCGTATCCAGGCGGCCAAACGTCTTGCGGCGCTGGGTGCCTGTCAGCCGGGCATGCAGGCGGCTCCTCGTCGCGGCGAGGATGCGCAACCATGAACGGAGTACTCGTCGATACTTCGGTCTGGGTCGATCATTTCCGCAACGGCAACGACACGCTGATGGCGTTGCTGGCGCTCGACCGGGTGATGACACACCCGATGATTTTGGGGGATATCGCCTGTGGAACCCCGCCCCTGCGAGCGCGCACCCTGGAGGATCTCGACCGATTGCAAAAGGCCCAACGGGCCAGCGTGCGGGAGGTGCTGGACTTCATCGAACGGGAGCGTTTGTTCGGCCTGAGTTGCGGCTTCGTGGACATGCTCCTGCTGGCCTCCACGCTGATGACGCCGGGAGCTACCCTGTGGACACGGGACAAACGTCTGGCCGGGTTGGCAGCGCGTTTCGGGGTGCTGCACCAGCCGTTTTTGCACTGAACCCGGATTGTCCATCAAGAGGGCCTTCTGGCCCGCCTGATGAAAAACCCGGGGTTGTTACACGCGGTTACGCCACTCGGTTTCCTCGGCATCAAACAGGCGATTGCTTTCGTGCGGCCCCCACGAACCGGCGGCATAGGTGTGAATGAAATCCCGCTCTTGCGCCCAGTATTTGAGGATGGGGTCAACCACCCGCCAGGCCCATTCCACTTCATCAAAACGAATGAACAAGGTGCCATCTCCCTCGATCACATCGAGCAATAACGCCTCGTAGGCATCCAGCGGGTTTTCATCCTGCCCCCTGAAACTGGCATTGAGGCGAACCACGCGGGTGTTCATATCCAAACCGGGCTGCTTGGCATGAATTTCCATGTGCATGCTTTCTTCCGGCTGGATGGAAAGCACGATCCAGTTCGGTTCCAGCGTTTCCAGTGGGGTTTCGCGAAAAAGCTGTTGCGGCGGATGACGCAGGCGAATGGCAATCATCGATACGGAATCTTTCAGCCGTTTGCCGGTGCGCAGGTAAAACGGCACGCCGCGCCAGCGCCAGTTGTCGATGTACATCTTGGCAGCCACGTAGGTTTCGGTCACCGAATTGGGCTCCACGCCCGGCTCATCCTGATAACCGGGGGCGGGGCAACCCGCGCATTGGCCAGCCTTGTACTGAGCGCGAAAGGCGTGGGCATGCACCGAACGTTTGGATATGGGACGAATGGAGCGCAGCACCTTGACCTTTTCGTCACGCAGAGCATCCGCTTCGAGCGCGGGCGGCGGCTCCATGGCGACGAGGGTGAGCAGTTGCATCAGATGGTTCTGCAACATGTCGCGCATGGCCCCGGCCTTGTCATAATAGTCAGCGCGCTTGTCGATGCCCAGATTTTCGGCCACGGTGATTTGCACATGGTCGATGAAATTGCGGTTCCACAGGGGCTCGATAAGGGTATTGGCGAAACGGAATACCAGCAGGTTCTGCACGGTTTCCTTGCCAAGGTAATGGTCGATGCGAAAGATCTGCGATTCGTCGAAATAGCGATGCAACAACTGGTTGAGCACCTGCGCCGACTCGATATCCACACCAAAGGGTTTCTCGACGACGATGCGATGCAAGCCACGTGGTTTGGAAAGCCCGGCTCCATCCAGGTTTTTGATCACGGCATGGAAATCACCCGGTTTGATGGCAAGATAAAAGACGATGTTGGAACACACCCCCAGCTTGGGTTTGGCCAGCAGTTCTTTCAGCGCCTGGTAGGCCTGCGGTTCTTCGAGATCGCCACGCAGATAGTCGAAACGGGCGGCAAATTTTTCCAGCACATCACCACCGGCCTTGAGTTTTTCGGCCAGTACCTTTTTGACATGTTCGCGCCACTGGGCATCCCCCCATTCCCTGCGTCCGAAGGCAATGAAGTTGAGACCATCCGGCAGCTTGCCTGCCACTTCGAGCCGATAAAGCGCGGGCAGCAGTTTGATGGTGGCGAGGTTGCCGGTGGCACCAAAAATCACGAAATTGCAGGGCGGCAGAGGGGTTTCCTGTTCAAACATGAGCTGTCTCCGGTTACTTCTGCACGGCGTGGCCGCCGAAACCCTTGCGCATCATCGCCAGCACCTTGTTGGCAAAATCACCTTGCCCCTGGCTGGTGAAACGCGACATCAGCGCCTGGGTCATGACCGGTGTGGGCACACCCAGATGGATCGATTCCAGCGCTGTCCAGCGGCCTTCGCCGGAATCAGCCACCACCGGGGCAATGTCCGGCAGTTTTTGGTCGTGTTTGAGGAAATCAGCGGTGAGATCAAGCAACCACGAGCGCACCACCGAGCTGTGCCGCCATAGTTCAGCAATGGCGGCGAGGTCGAGGTTGAATTCCTGCTTAGCCCCCATGAGCGCAAAGCCCTCGGCCAGCGCCTGCATCATGCCGTACTCGATGCCGTTGTGAACCATCTTGGTAAAGTGCCCGGAACCCACTGGCCCGGCATGCAGCCAACCGGTTTCGGGTGAGGGGGCCAGCAATTTGAGAAACGGGGTGAGTCGTGCCAGATCTGCCTCATTACCCCCTGCCATGAGGCAATATCCATTGGCCAGCCCCCAAATCCCACCGGAAACACCGACATCCACAAAATGCACCCCTTGCTCAGCCAGCAGGTGTGCGCGACGCATGGCGTCCTGGTAATAACCATTGGCACCATCCACAAGCAAATCGCCCGGTGCCAGCAGCGGTACCAGATCAGCGATGGCCTGATCGGTCGCCTCGCCCGCAGGCAGCATCAACCACACCACACGCGGGCCCGACAGACCATGCACCATCTCGCTCAACATCTGGCAGGGCAATACATGGGTTTCTTCTGTAGCGATGGCCTCCGTCACCGTATATCTGCGGTTGTATGCCCGCACCACTGCGCCCCCACGACTCAAGCGTCGCACCATGTTGCCGCCCATGCGGCCCAGTCCGTAGAAGCCGATTTCCATGCCGTTGCTCCTCTCTAGTTGCAATGCGTACAGCCCCCTCAATATCGGCGTTGAAAATGAAAAGTTCAACGTCATGGCCCGTATGGCCACGTTGGCCCAAGCACACCCAGGCACGCACATTGCGCGTCCTCATGCTTCGCCTTGCTATAGTTCGCGCATGGAACAGCCCATTACCCTTCATTGGCAGACCAGCGAACGCTTTCATACTGCGTTTTTGACCCCCGATCTATTTGGCGGGTGGGTTCTGGTCACTTCTTCGGGCGCACTCTCTGGCCGGGGCGGACGGATCCACCAAAAACCGCTGGCCACTTACGACCAAGGCCTGACTGCCATCCAGCAATTACGGCAGCGGCGGCGGCGCGAAGGCTATGTGTTGAGCCAATCGGGCTTTACCGAAATTCTGCCCCTGCCTCCGCAGGGCTTTGAATTACGTTCGGCAGAAACAGAAGCACTGCACCGCCTGTTTGAAATCTGGGCGCTGACTGCCAGTGAACAGCAGACCTTGCTGGATATCGATCGTGGAGCACACGAACACTTTCTCGACGGCGCTCCCTTTGCAGCCGAATCCTTGCAACTGGCTCGCACCGGACACCTGCTTGCCATCCACAAGGTGTTGCGCCTGCGCCTGGGGGGCGAAACGCGCCTGATCCGCGCCTGGTTGCGCCGCCCTTCTGCGGCACTCGACGGTCAGACCCCGATGGAACGCATGTCACACTCTCTGGAGGCGCTGGCTGATCTGCGTCATCACCTCGGTTATGAGTCCGACATGAGCCGTTCTGGCCAATGTGCTCGCAGTACAAACGCGGCATCAGCCTGATCGGGCGGAACAGATGCCCCTCACTGCGCTCCCTTCTCACGGCTATCAACACGCATAGGGACAATCCCGCGTCAGCGACAGCCCTTTTATCTGTTAACTGCACCATGAAAATCCTGTTCTCGACCTCTGAAGCGGTTCCTCTGATCAAAACCGGTGGCTTGGCCGATGTATCCGGCGCACTGCCGCTAGCCCTCACCGAAATTGGCGTCGATTGCCGTGTGTTATTACCGGGTTATCCGCGCGTGCTTGCCTCTGCCGGAGAACTGCACCCGCTCTGCGCCCTGCACGGCCTGCCCGGCAGCCCGGAAGCACGCATCCTGGCCGGATCATTGCCAGGCTCGAAAACGCCCCTGTACGTGCTCGATGCACCTGCCGCCTTCAATCGCCACGGCGGCCCCTACCAAGATGAGCATGGCCACGACTTTGCCGACAACGCGTGGCGTTTCGCCGTGTTTTCCAAAGCAACGGCCCTGCTGGCCAGTAGTCATTCGCCGCTCGACTGGCGCGCCGATCTGCTGCACTGCAACGACTGGCAAACCGGCCTGGCCCCAGCCTATCTGCATTACATGGGACAGGCCACACCCACCATGATGACGGTGCACAACCTGGCCTATCAGGGTATCTACCCTCCGGCGACGCTGTCACAACTGGAACTACCGCCCGAGAGCTTTTCCATTCATGGTCTGGAGTATTACGGCAACCTCTCGCTGCTCAAGGCCGGGCTGTATTACGCACAACGTCTCACCACGGTATCGCCGACCTACTCACACGAGATCCAGCACGCCCCGCTGGGCATGGGCATGCAGGGTTTGCTGTCCGATCGCCGCGCCCAGCTTCACGGCATTCTCAACGGCATCGACACGGCCGACTGGAACCCGTCTTCAGACCTGCGCCTGCCCTGTTCCTACACCGCCCGTGCGACCGGCGACAAACGCCGCTGCAAACGCCATTTGCAAGAGCGCATGGGGCTGGCGCAAAACGAACGTGCGCCACTATTTGGCCTGATTGCCCGCATGACCCACCAAAAAGGACTCGATCTCGTTCTCGCCGTGGCCGAAGGTATCGTCCATCGCGGTGGACAAGTGGTCATGCTGGGCACTGGGGACAAACTGATCGAACAGGCTGTTCGCGACACCGCTGCCCGTTTTCCGGGACAAGTGGGATGTTTCATCGGTTATGACGAAGCGCTTTCACACCAGATCGAAGCCGGTGCCGATGTCTTCCTCATGCCTTCCCGTTTTGAGCCGTGTGGACTCAACCAGATGTACAGCCTGCGCTATGGCGCAGTGCCCATCGTGCACGCCACCGGTGGCCTGAAAGATACGGTGGAAGAAGGCGTCACCGGCTTTGTCTTTCATACCCCCACCCCGCACGAACTCTGGCTGGCAGTCGAGCGCGCCCTGAATCTGTATCAGGACAAAACCGCCTGGAAACGCCTCATGCAAACCGGCATGAAACGCGATTTCAGCTGGGAACACAGCGCCCGCGAATACGCACGCCTGTATCACGAAATGCTGGGGCGCTGACCCCTCTTTATTCGCTTCACGCTTCTCCTGGCGGAAGGCGGCTTGCATGGCCACCTTCCGCTTTCTGCTTCCCCCGATCACGCTTTTCTGCGCGGCCTCCAGACAAAAGGCAGAGCTACGGCCTGCGAATGATCAGGGTCTTGTCGTTGCCCGTGCCGGAATGCTGAACGTTCACAAACAAGGTCTGCGGGTCTGGGCCGAAATAGAGGCCCGTCCCCTCTGCGGCCTTGTCCTTGAGTGAAGCAAACAGGCGTACACCATCGCGGTAGCCATCGCCGTTGGCGTCGGGCGAAGCGGGGTCATACACCCAGATATCGCTGTAATCGTTGTCTTCCACAATCCACAACGTGCCATCCGGGCCTTCGGCCAGATTGTCCGGGTGTTTCATACCGGTCTGGCTGCCCTTGATCTCTATCGGCACGTTCTTGCCGGGGGCCACGGCATAACGCACCACGGGGCGAGGCTCCTCCAGTTCCACCGCAAGCACCGCCCCCGCACCGGCATGATCGCCGGGGTGATCGACTGCTTCACAGGTCAGGGCAACATACAAGGTGTGGCCAATGCGCTCGACATCTTCAGGACGGCAATACGGCGTAGCGCCCACGGCAACGGCAGCCACACGGGCACTGACCTGAACTTGCGCCATATCAAGCGCCACCCAGTCGGCCAGGCCGGTTTTACGCCCCTCAGCCACCTTCAGTGCATACAGACGCCCCTGTGAAAGATCTCCCGGCTTGTCAGGCACAAAACGGTAAATCGCACCGTTTTTATCTTCATCGATGACATATACCCGCCCCTGTTCATCCAGGTCGATGCCCTCATGCGCCAGCGCCCCCAGCAGCGGGCGCACATCGACCCGTTGCGCGCGCATCGCTTCGCCTTTCACCAACTGCACCTCATACAACAGGCCGCTGGCAGCGTGCGGGGCATGGGGGTCAGGCCGGGCGGCATCTTTCACCTCTTCGGCAAACAGCAGCGTTTGCCACGGCGTCCAGCGAAGACCATCGAGCGCTTCCCAATCGGCGCGGCCAAGCAGCTCGCGCGCTTCACCGGTTTTCAGATCGACCACCGACACCGCGCCGCCGCTGCGGCCATCAACACGCCGGGAAGTGCCGTCATTGCCCGGTGCCCCCCCACGTACCTCATGCGTGCGATAGAGAAAACGCCCCGCCTCGGGGCCGGTTTCGTTGACGGTATTCATGTCCGGCCAATCGTTGGCCAGATAGAGGTTGAGCGTGCGTTCATCGGCCACGATGCGTTGCTCGAAGCCTGGCGGAATCACCCAGGGGGCCGTGGCGACATCGGCACTGTTTTCCAGCCCATAAGCCGACGCGGCGATGGGAACAAAGGCCATGGGGCTCGAAACGGGCTGTGCCGACCAAGCCGATGCAGAAACGGCCAGGGCCAAAGCGGTAAGCGTGGTGCGCATGCAAAATCCTTAACAGGTTGATGGGCGCAGTGCCCATACAGGCACGGCAAGGCGATACGGCATCATCGCCGCACACCGTGTAGAAATGGTGACAGCGGTCACCGCTGGTACGTGTAGCAAAGCCGACAAGCCCGGCAGGCGGTGAACTTCCACACAGCTCTCCACACCGACGGAGGGCCGTAGCTGCCTTTTTATTCAATCAGTTAGCACGCATTTGCCAGCTGGCACAGGCATTGCATTTTCCTGAACAACGCCACCCGGCCCCTTTCAGGAGAGTTCCATGATCACGCTGACCCCCGCCGCCCTTGCTGCGCTGTCGAACTTCATCAAAGGCAACGCCACCCCGGTTGCCGGGCTGCGCATCGCCATTTCCGGCGGCGGCTGCTCCGGTTTTCAGTACGGCATGAAACTGGAAGAAACCCCTGCCGATGACGACGTGTGCGTCAAAGTCGAAGGCATCACCCTGCTGGTCGACCCGTTTTCCGCCCCTTTGCTGCAAGGTGTGACGGTTGATTTCGTCGATAGCCTCAACGGCTCGGGCTTCAAGTTTGTGAACCCCAATGCCACCAGCAGTTGTGCATGCGGTTCGTCTTTCTCTGCTTAAGATCAGGAGCCAGCCATGTGGGATTACTCCGAGAAGGTCAAGGAACATTTTTTCAGCCCACGCAACTCGGGCGTGCTCGAAGGTGCCAATGCCGTGGGAGACGTCGGTTCGATCAACTGCGGTGATGCCCTGCGTCTGATGCTCAAGATCAATCCGGAAACGGAAACCATCGAAGACGCGCGCTTCCAGACGTTTGGCTGTGGCTCAGCCATTGCTTCCTCGTCGGCGCTCACCGAAATCATCAAGGGTATGCCGTTGAGTGACGCCCTGAAGGTATCCAACCAGGATATCGCCGATTACCTCGACGGCCTGCCGCCGGAAAAAATGCACTGCTCGGTGATGGGACGCGAAGCCCTGCAAGCGGCCATTGCCCATTTTCGTGGTGAAGAGTGGAAAGACGATCACGAAGAAGGCGCGCTCATCTGCAAATGCTTTGCCGTCGATGCCGTGCTGATCGAAGAAACCGTGCGCGCCAACCAGCTTTCCACGGTGGAAGACGTCATTCACTACACCAAGGCAGGGGGCGGCTGCTCTTCGTGCCACGAGGGCATCGAGGAAATCCTGGCCAAGGTGCTGGCAGAACGCGGCGAGACCTTTACGCCACACAGCGTCGATCTCAAGGCTGAACACAAACCCGCCCAACTCACCAACCTGCAACGCATCAAACGTATCGAGAGCGTACTGGAGTCGGTGCGCCCGCAGTTGCAGCGCGACCATGGCGACATCGAACTGGTGGATGTCGATGGCAAAACCATCTACGTCAACATGACCGGCGCGTGCGCAGGTTGTCAGATGGAGGCCCTGACCCTACAAGGCATTCAGCAGAAGCTCATGGAAACACTGGGCGAATTCGTGAAGCTCGTGCCCACCCGCACCGGTGCTTATGCCCGCGCGGTCAGCCACGCCTGAGCGGAGAAGCCCCATGAACGCCATCTACCTCGACAACAACGCCACCACTCGCGTCGACGACACCGTGGTCGCTGCCATGCTGCCTTTCTTCACAGAACAGTTTGGCAACCCCTCTTCGATGCACAGCTTCGGCAACAAGGTCGGACTGGCATTGAAGAAAGCGCGCATGCAAGTGCAGGAGCTGCTGGGGGCAGAACACGATTCGGAAATCATTTTTACCTCGTGTGGCACCGAATCCGACTCCACCGCCCTGCTCTCCGCCATCAAGGCCAACCCGGAGAAGAAGGAAATCATCACCACCCGCATCGAGCATGCCGCCATTCTCAGTCTGTGTGCCCACCTGGAAAAAGAGGGCTACAAAGTCCACTACCTCAAGGTGGACGAGAAAGGGCGTCTTGATCTGGATGAATACGCCCGCCTGCTTTCCGACAAAGTGGCCATCGTTTCCGTCATGTGGGCCAACAACGAGACCGGTACGCTGTTTCCCGTGGAAGACATGGCGCGCAGGGCCCATGCCGCCGGAGTGCTGTTTCACACCGACGCCGTGCAGGCCGTGGGCAAGGTACCCATCGACCTGCAACACAGCGCCATCGACATGCTTTCCCTCTCCGGCCACAAGCTGCATGCCCCCAAGGGGGTGGGCGTGCTCTATCTGAAACGCGGCGTGCGCTTTCGCCCCCTGCTGCGTGGCGGGCATCAGGAGCGCGGGCGGCGCGCGGGCACCGAAAACACCGCGTCGATCGTCGCCCTGGGGCTGGCCTGCGAACAGGCCATGCAGCACATGCACTTTGAAAACACCGAGGTGAAACGCCTGCGTGACAAACTGGAAGCAGGCATCCTCGCGCGCGTGCCGCGCGCCTTCGCCACCGGCGATGTGGACAACCGGCTGCCCAACACCAGCAATATCGCTTTCGAGTTCATCGAAGGCGAGGCGATTCTGCTGTTGCTCAACAAATTCGGTATCGCCGCCAGTTCGGGCTCGGCCTGCACGTCGGGCAGCCTCGAACCCAGCCATGTGATGCGCGCCATGGGCATTCCCTATACCGCCGCCCATGGCACGACGCGCTTTTCCCTCTCGCGCTACACCACCGAAGCGGAGATTGATCGCGTCATCGAAGTTGTGCCGGAAATCGTCGCGCAACTGCGGCGGCTATCGCCCTACTGGGGTGAAAACGGCCCGGCGGCAGAACCGGATAAGGCTTTCGCACCGGTTTACGCCTGAATACGCAAGCTCCCCCACCTGAGCACGGCGCTCACGGTGTTTGGCCCGTACCCATCATGGGGCACGGGCTTTTTTTCGCCGATCGGGGAGACAATGTCAGCCTCTTCCGCACCGAAATACCGCCATGGACACGCCCCTGCACGATGCTATCCGCCGACAACGCCAGATTCTCACGGGCTGGCTGGCCTCTTCCCTGGATATCCTCGCGGACGGCTGCCGCGAAGTCTGGCCGCAGCGCGAGGCACTCGAAGCCCGGCTGTCCACAGGTCTGGAAGAATTGCCTTATTGCAAATATCTCTACGTGCTCGATGCCCAGGCACGGCAGATCACCGCCAACCTGTCACGCAAAGGGCCGATGCCAGACCAATACGGGCGCGACCGCAGTACACGCCCGTATCTGGCCGAAGCGCTCGCAGGAGCGCATTTCTCGCTCTCCGACGCCTACCTGAGCCGCAATGCACGCCGCCCGACGCTCACCGCCATACAGCGCATCAACGATGTGCACGGCACGTTGCGGGGGTATCTCGGTGCCGACTTCGACCTGCGCGAATTACCTGCCACACAGGCGCTCTACAGCCAGCCAGAGCAATGGGTGCAACTCAGGGGCGACCCGGCGATTCGCGCGGGGCTGTTCCACCAGGCACGCAGCGACAGCCTCATGGATCAGCGCATGGATGCTGTACTCGATCTGCTCACCGAGCTCATCACCGTACATGGCGTGTTCCACGGCAAACTGCATTTTTCCAGCTCACGCGCCACGCTGTGGCTGGTGAACGATCCGTACCGCTATCGCATTCACGGCATCGACGATCTGGCCGACCCCAACCTGTGCATGGCTTATCCGCATTGCTCGTACCCAGGCCAGGCCGTGATCCCCGCCGCACGGGTGCGCGAGGTGCTGGAAACCTTCAAAGCGCTGCGTTTCATGGATGAAACCCTGTATCTGCGCTCGGGCTCGCTCAACATTTTCAACGGCCTAGTCGGCCTGACCTTCTCATGCGATGGCTCGCATTACATGCCGTGGGAGGAGTTTCTCGACAAGAACGTGGGTTTCTGGCTAGGTACGGGTAGCTGACTCGCGCATTTACAAAAAACACTGCAACAGCTCATTGAGAAAACGCCGCCCGCGTTCACTGGGGGCAATGCAGTGCAGTTCACGTTCGATCAGGCCACGTGATTGCGCCTGGGTGAGACCGGGTTGCAAAGCGGTGATCGCCAGGCCGGTACGGGCAGTCAACAACGCCGGATCGAAACCGTCGTTCAGTCGCAGGGCATTCATCATGAATTCAAACACCCGGTCAGCGCGGGAAAGGACACGCGTTTCGGCCACCGCCCCGCCCTGCCCGGCTTCGAGCGCTTCCATATAGGCACGCGGGTGTTTGTGGCGGGCCTGGCGCTCGATGCGGTCGTGAAAGGTGAGTTTGCCGTGTGCGCCTGCACCGATGCCGAGGTAGTCGCCAAAAGTCCAGTAATTGAGGTTGTGGCGACAGTGTTGTCCGGGCCGGGCGAAGGCGGAGGTTTCGTAATGGCCATAACCGGCGCTGTCCAGACGCGCCTCAATGGCGGCCTGCATGTCAGCAGCCAGGTCGTCGTCGGGGAGTGCGGGCGGCGCAGCGGCAAAAGGGGTGTTGGGTTCGAGCGTGAGGTGATAGGCGGAAAGGTGCGCCGGGCCAAGCGCCAGCGCCGTGTCGAGATCCGCCAACGCTTCTGCCAGGGTCTGTGTCGGCAGGGCGTACATGAGATCGAGATTGACCGTCTCGAACAAGGCCAGCGCCTGCTCTGCGGTAGCGCGGGCTTCACGTGCATCGTGGATGCGACCAAGGGCAGTCAGGTGCTGGTCGTTGAAACTCTGGATGCCCAGCGACAACCGGTTGATCCCTGCGGCACGGTAGTCGCGGAAGCGTGCGGCTTCAAAGGTGCCGGGGTTGGCTTCAAGGGTGATTTCTGCCAGCGGCGAGAGTCGAAGCAGGGTGCGGCATTGCGTCAGCAGGCGGTCGATGCCTTGGGCCGAAAACAGGCTGGGGGTGCCGCCCCCGATGAAAATACTGTGCACTTCCCGCCCCCAGACCTGGGGCACGGACTGTTCCAGGTCACGGATCAGGGCATCGAGATACCGTGCTTCGGGCAGCGCATCGCGTGCGGCGTGCGAGTTGAAATCGCAGTACGGGCATTTGCGCACGCACCAGGGAATGTGCACATACAGGGCCAGCGGTGGCGGTGCCTGTATGCCATCCTGCCAATGCAACGGGGTGTGTGCCGGGGTCTGCGCCGGAATTGCAGGCACTCAACTCCCCAGCGTTTGCAGTTTTTCAGCGAGTTCGCGTAGGGCCTGGCCGCGATGGCTGAGGCCGTTTTTGGTGTCCATGTCGATTTCGGCACCGGTCTTGCCGAATTGCGGCACGAGGAAATAGGGGTCGTAGCCAAAGCCGCCCTCGCCGCGCGGGGCGTCGATGATCTCACCGTGCCAGCGACCTTCAGCAATGAGCGGCTGCGGGTCGTCGGCATAACGCACGTACACCATGACGCAGTAGTAATGCGCGCGGCGGTTGGCTTGGCCTTGCAGGGCGGCGATGAGCTTTTCGTTGTTGCGCTGGTCGGATTTGGGCTCACCGGCATAGCGTGCGGAATACACGCCGGGTGCGCCATTGAGGGCATCCACACAGATGCCAGAATCGTCGGCCAGTGCGGGCAGGCCAGTGTGCGCGGCGGCATGGCGGGCTTTGGCGATGCAGTTTTCCACGAAGGTGACGTGCGGCTCGGGACATTCGGGCACGCCGAAATCGCCTTGCGGTTTGGCATCCAGGCCGATGGGTTCGAGGATACGGGCGATTTCGCGCAGCTTGCCGGGGTTGTTGGAGGCGATGACAACTTTTTTCATGGAAAAAACTCCGGAGTTACTCAGCCAGGGCGGCGCGTTGCAGGGCCATGAGCTCGCGCGTGCCCTTGGCAGCGAGGTCGAGGAGGCGATTGAGTTCGTCGCGCGAGAAGGCCGCACCTTCGGCAGTGCCTTGCACTTCGATCAGGCCATTTTCACCGAGCATGACCACGTTCATGTCGGTGTCGCAGGCCACATCTTCGGCATAGTCGAGATCGAGCACGGGTTCACCTTGCCAGATGCCGACGGAAATGGCTGCGACGGGATCGCGTAGGGGGGGGGCGGAGAGTTTGCCCTGGGCGACGAGCCAGTCCAGCGCGTCATGCACGGCCACCCAGGCACCGGTGATGCTGGCGGTGCGGGTGCCGCCATCGGCCTGGAGTACGTCGCAGTCGATATGCAGGGTGCGTTCACCCAGTTTTTCAAGGTCGACGGCGGCGCGTAGGGAACGTCCGATGAGTCGCTGGATTTCCTGGGTGCGGCCACTTTGTTTGCCACGTGCGGCTTCACGGTCTCCCCGTGTGTGTGTGGCGCGCGGCAGCATGCCGTATTCGGCAGTCAGCCAGCCCGCGCCGCTGCCTTTGACATGAAAAGGCACCTTTTCGATGACGCTGGCGGTGCACAGCACCTGGGTGTCGCCACAGGCGATGAGCACGCTGCCTTCGGCGTGCTTGGTGTAATGGCGCGTGATTTGAACGGGGCGCAGGGCATCGGCGGCCCGCCCGGAGGGTCGTGCAGTCATAAAAAACCTTCA
>Ga0208371_1000109_pt1 | contig 32376 bp, 22 predicted proteins | sample SubbioCR12Aug_1A_FD_184827 | JGI IMG/M metagenome (GOLD analysis project Ga0208371, IMG submission 184827) | Serpentinite rock and fluid subsurface biosphere microbial communities from McLaughlin Reserve, California, USA - CR12Aug_1A (SPAdes) | ecosystem: Environmental > Terrestrial > Deep... | reverse complement strand
TGCTCAATAATAGTAAGTCCCGATTTCTTTCTCATAATCTGAAATTTTTGTTGTGAATAATCTCGGAGTATAGAAAGAATCGGGTACTTTTGAAAGAGCTATCCCGCGCAGGCGGGATTTAGTTCAAGATGCAATATACAAAATTGGGGTTTTACAGGTTATTCAAGGGTTTTGGCTCGCATCAAGTGCCGTGTAACTTGATAGTGAATCACTCCGTAATCCCCAACTATGCATATTGCCACCGTTATGTGGCATATAAAGAAAACTACCTGACATTAAACTAATTATCATGACTAAAAAACAAACAACACTCGGATTACTTATTTATTTTGGATTGTTCATTTCATGTCAATCTCAGGAAATTCAAAATAATAAATTCACTCTGCTTGACAATAAAATTGATAGTATGAGGATAGCATTTAACATTCCTGCTGTGGCTTACGGAGTTATCAGAAATGATTCAATTATTGTTTTAAATGTATTAGGTTACCGAGATATTGAAACCAAGGAAGAAGCCCAACTAACAGATTATTTTCATATCGGTTCAAACACAAAATCTTTTACAGCTTTTCTTTCGGGTAGGTTGGTAGATGTTGGGAAAATAAATTGGGGAACAAAGTTCTTTGATTTATATCCTGAATTAAAAGAAATTGCTAATCCTGCATACTATGATATGACTTTACAAGAATTGTTATCTCATAGAGCTAGACTTATTAATTTTAAAAATGAATCTGAGATTCCAACAATTATTGCTGAATATGAAAGTGGATTACTAAATGGATTAAGCATAAGTGAAAAAAGATACTTTCTGATTAAACATATTTTGCAAAAAGAACCATTACCTGTTTATGATAAGTGCGCTGATTCATATTCAAATGCTGGATTTATAGCCGCTGGATTAATGTTAGAAAAAGCTTCGGGCTTAAAATGGGAAGAAATGATGATGAACCTATCTGATGAGTTAAACCTCGACTTGCATATTGGCTGGCCTGATGATTTTGAACCAAAACAACCAAAAGGGCATATAAATCCCAAATATTGGAATTTGGATATTGAAAGAGATTTAGTTCCAATTTCTGACCAATTAAGAATGTACCATAGTTTTAACCAAAGCAATTTATTGACAACACCTTCTGGTAATATAAGCATCAAAACAGAAAAATTTTTAGAATATTTAAGGTTGCATCTTAAGGGGATAAAAGGGGAAGATAATTATTTAAAATCAGAGACTTATAAACATATATTGACAACATATTCAAAATATTCTCATGGATGGTGGGTTGATAATATCAATGGCGTTACAGAATATGCGCATAGAGGAAGTAATGGTACTTTTTATAGTTTTGCTGGATTCTTCCCTCAAAGAAATACTGGAATTGTTGTAATGATTAATACTTATAATGAATCTGGATTGACAGATATAATCCAATTAATTAGTAAAACAATAGAATAAATACGCCACATAATAAATAGGACTCTGAGCGGTCGGTACTGCCTGTCCCGATTCATCGGGATTGCCAAAGCCCCACAAGCCAACGCTGCAACCGAAGCTTTGACAAAGAGTGCAATTTTACCTACCCACACAGTGCTAATTTGAAGGTAAACCTGTATTTTTAGAGTTTTAAAATTAAAAAAACAATTAAATCATAGTTCAGACAATGGGGTTAAGTTTTCATTATAGCGGCAGCATTGCAAAAGCGGAATTACTACCCGAATTGATTGACGAGGTGCAGGATATTGCTGGTGTTTACAACTGGAAAATCAACGTATATGAACGGCAATTTCCTGAAAATAGTTTTGGAACGTCGGATTACAACCAAAGTATTTATGGCGTAAACTTTACACCGCCAGGCTGCGAAACCATATCTCTGTGTTTTTTGTCGAATGGCCGCATGAGCAGTCATGCCCATTTAAAGTTTTATGGTAAAACCAACGAACAGCCTGAAAAGGAATATTTATACATGCTCTCGGTAAAAACACAATTTGTCAATGTTGAAACACATCAGTTTATTATTCAACTTTTTCGTTACCTAAATACAAAATATTTTGTCAATTTTACCCTTACAGACGATGGACGTTACTGGGAAACAAATGATATTGATATACTTAAAACCAATTTTAAAAGAAATGCCGATTTGATATCCGGTTTTTCATCGGCACTTGAATGTGTCCCGATAGAAAAAGGAGAAACCATTGAAAACTACTTTAAAAGGTTATTAAACTTGATTCAGAAAAGAAAAAAACAATAATAGTATGCCTGAGAACCAAAATATTGAATACAAAGAATCGTGGAGAGATGAATATCTGAAATGGATTTGCGGTTTTGCAAATGCCAATGGAGGTACGATTTATATTGGCAAGAATGATGCGGGTGAATTTGTTGGGCTTAATGATTCAAAGAAACTACTTGAAGATATTCCCAACAAAACGAAAGATATTCTTGGCATTTTGGTTGATGTCAATTTGCATCAAACAGAAAAAGGGGATTTTATTGAAATTTTAGTCGAAGCATATCCTTATCCGGTCAATTTCAAAGGTCAATATCATTATCGAAGCGGAAGTACCAAACAGGAGTTAAAAGGCGCAGCCCTTGACAAATTTTTGTTGCAACGGAAAGGCAAACGATGGGATGCCGTTCCTGTTCCAAACGTCTCGATTAATGATTTAAAGAAGGAAACCTTCGACTTTTTTAGAAAAAAAGCAGTTAAAGCTCAGCGGATAGAGGATGATGTTTTAACCGATACCAATGAGCAATTGGCTGAAAATCTTCAACTAATTGAAAACGAATATCTGAAAAGAGCGGCAATACTGCTATTTCATCCGAACCCAGACAAGTTTGTTACAGGTGCATACATTAAAATAGGCTTTTTTGAAACTGACGATGACTTGAGATTTCAGGACGAAATTCATGGAAATGTTTTTGAACAGGTAGAAAAAACAACAGATTTGTTATTTACAAAATACATTAAATCGTCAATTAGTTACGAGGGCTTAAACCGGGTTGAAAAATACGAATATCCAAAAGATGCAGTTCGTGAAGCCCTGCTAAATGCTGTTTCTCATAAAGATTATTCCGGTGGAGTTCCAATACAGATTAGTGTTTACAAAGACAAGATAATTTTATGGAACGAAGGTCAATTGCCCGAAAACTGGACAATTGAGAAGCTATTGGACAAGCATCCTTCAAAACCCTACAATCCGGACATAGCCAATGCACTTTTCAGAAGTGGTTATATTGAATCCTGGGGAAGAGGAACGTTGAAAATGATAAACGAATGCGTACATTTTGGTATTCCAATACCAAAGTATTTTTATGACATGTCGGGTTTCTGGGTTGAGTTCAGAAAAGATGTTTTTGACATCGATTATTTGAAATCAGTAGGTTTGAATGAAAGGCAGATTCAGTCTGTAAAGTTTGTAAAAGAAAATGGCAAGATAACCAATAGTGAATATCAGGAAAATTATGGGGTTGCAAGGAACACAGCGACTAGAGACTTGTCAGAATTGGTTGATAAAGGCATATTAAAATCATCGGAAGCTAAAGGAGCAGGTTCTTACTATGAATTATGAATTGCACCATAATTGCACCAATTGCACCATGCCACCCGCAGTCGTAAGCACATTTGCAAGCCCGCACGAGCCAACGCTCAGACCAAAGGCACGCAAAAGAGCTTCCGCCTTTCCAGCCCAAGTAGCCCAAAGGGCTTTAGGGTTTACTCACATGTGGTTTATTTTAGTGGGTGTTCGTGAATCGCTTCGCTTATTTGCCAACCCACAAAAAAACAAAATAAATTTGTACTTCGTGGATAGGTCTGTGCGGATTGATAAGGACAATAAAATGATAGCTAAATAGCTGATAAACAGACTGAAATGAATGAACATCAGCCCCTAACATGGTATATAAAACATTTGGCGGAAAGTACTGATTTTAAGCACGGTACATTTAATAAACATTGCAACGGTTTGATAGGAAATCGCTTCGAAATGCCAAACGTTTCATACACGCAACCGTTGGCAAAAAAACTGCCTCACATGCTGACTGAAAAATCAACTTGTATTAAACCAGCGTATGTGCTAATTTAGCAGGGTAATGATGATAAAAATGTAAGCCTTAGGAGGTTTTTGGACGGACTGCCGTTATGTTCAATTGTAAAAAAAAACCGACACACCTAAACATGAATATAAAAAAAAGACATGAAAGTGAGCCTCCTTTAGCGACATCAGAATGGGGCTGGAAATATCACCATTTAGGAATACCCACAGATAAGCCTATTTGTAAGCTCCCCCAAAAATAGTACAGTTTATGTAAAACCAGATTTGTTTAAATATGCGGGCACACGCAACCGGGAGGGAATTCCTGAGGCAGAGCAAAGAAAACAAAACGCCATTTAGGCAGCCTTATTCCTCGAGCTGGAAGTCGTATTACGCAGGTATTTCTGATTAAACAACGAAAATGCAAACCTCCTGCCAAGGCTAAAGATCCAATGCTGGCAATGAAAGCCTGTGACATCAGTTCGCCTACCTGAAAGCTTTTACTCAAGACCTGAAGATATGAACAGATAAAGCGCTATATTCGTGGGCAGAAAGCTGATTTTTTACCTCATCCATCACGAATAAAGCAAATGAAAATACTCCTGACCGGAGCATCGGGATACATTGGTAAACGCCTGCTTCCGGTATTGATCGACTGCGGCCATGAAGTGGTTTGCGGGGTAAGGGACTTGAAGCGATTTTCGCCTGCCCTATCGCTGAAACCCGGTATAACAGTCATTCAGCTTGATTTGCTCGACAAGAATTCACTTGCGCATATTCCAAATGATATTGATGCTGCCTTTTACCTGGTGCATTCCATGTCATCAACTGCCGATTATCACCAAAAAGAACAGGAATCGGCCCGGAATTTCAGAAATGCGATCGCCAACACCAAGGTACAGCATGTGGTCTATTTAAGCGGGATTGTGAATGAAACAACCTTATCGAAACACCTGGCATCACGCAAAAATGTTGAATCAGAACTAAGCCTTGGCGGCTATCATTTCACCACACTCAGGGCAGGAATTATCATTGGTTCAGGAAGTGCCTCTTTTGAAATCATGCGCGACCTGGTCGAAAAACTTCCTGTGATGATCACGCCCAAATGGCTGAATACCAAATGTCAGCCGATCGGCATTTCGGACGTGATCCAGATGTTGTCCCGTACAATGTTTAATCCTGAAACCTTTGATAAAAATTTCGATATTGGCGGGCCCGACATCCTGTCTTACAAAGAAATGCTGCTGCGGTTTGCTGAAATCCGGAACCTGAGACGGCGCATCTACATTGTGCCGGTGATGACGCCAAAACTGTCGTCGTATTGGCTTTATTTTGTCACCTCAACATCCTACAAACTTGCGGTAGCCCTGGTGAACAGCATGAAAATAGAAGTAATCTGCCGCAACGATGAGATCAACAACATCCTCGATATCAGGCCTATGACTTACCAGGCTGCCTTGTTGAGGGCATTTAGTAAAATAGAAAGCAACGAAGTTGTTTCGAGCTGGAAAGACGCCTTCATTAGCAGCAGTTTAACCCTTGATATGTCCGATTACATCCAGGTGCCTACCCATGGTTGCTATCACGACATAAGGGAAATGCCTGTAGCTGATCGGAACGCATGTGTTGACAACATCTGGCGCATTGGTGGCGAAACCGGCTGGTACTATGCAAACTGGCTGTGGCGCTTCAGGGGCTTTCTCGATAAGTTGTCAGGAGGCGTTGGCCTCCGGAGGGGGCGCACCTCAACCGACACCTTGCACAGCGGTGATGCCCTCGACTTCTGGAGGGTGCTGTATGCCAACAAAACCGAAGGCCGGTTGCTGCTGTTTGCCGAAATGAAATTACCTGGCGATGCCTGGCTCGAATTTCGGATTGTTGGCGATAAACTGGTTCAAACAGCCACTTTCAGGCCCCTGGGCCTTGCCGGCAGGATGTATTGGTTTGCCGTGCTGCCGTTTCACGGAATGATTTTCAAAGGCATGATTCAACAGCTGACAAAAGGCCGCAAACATTAAGGTCAGCGCCGGCAATACACAGGCTGACAACCAATCGGATTGTTCATGCCGGCCCGACTTTAATGGCTGAAATCAGTGCAGAAAAACCAAACAAACAAAATTCCACCTTATCTTTACCGTTCATCAGGATACAGGTACAGCCACGGCTGATGCACCCGGACAAAAAAATACATACATAGGCAGGCATGATAGCACATATAAACACCAGGAAAAGGAAGAAAACAAGGGCGAACGCAATGTGTATGCCGCCCTGCCGGCACCGCAGCCAACTCAACAACTAAATTTTACAGCACTGAATCAGCAAACTCCATGGCAGCATACATTTCAAACCTCTTCCATCTGACGCACTCAAGCATTCAATTAATCAACCGTTTACGGTATCAGAAGCGGTTTATCAGTCAATCACTGGCCTGCGACCTGGACGCGTTTCAGCAATCAGGTGCGCATCCGTTGGATCCGAAAGAAATGAAGAAGATCACCCATTATTATGGCCTGGCTGTTCCGGCAATTTTAGGAGAGGCGTTTGGCATCCTGTTGGCAAAACCAATGTCGCGCAATGAACGGATGGCCTTGACCTATCTGGGAGGGGCAACAGGGTTATTTGACGACTTCTTCGACAAACACCATTTGCCTAAAGACTATATTTTGGATTTATTAAGGCAAAGCAGGGATTTGATTGTAACCAATGCCAATGAGCAACTGTTTCTTAATCTGTATGGCAAAGCGCTTGAACACGCAGCAAACCCAGACCTTGTCAGGACATATTCCTTAAAAATATTTGAATCTGAAGTACTGAGTGAGAAGCAGTTGAATCCGGAAATTGATATTCACGAAATCAAACGCATTACCCTGGAAAAAGGAGGTGTTTCCTTGCTGTTTTACCGAAGTGGAATGGATGCAGCCATAAGCGATGAGGAAAAAGTGCTCTTCTTTCATTTAGGCGGCTTGCTGCAATTGGAAAACGACATCTTCGACATCTACAAGGACCACAGGGATGGCATTAAAACCCTGGCCACAACCGCCACAAAGATCGAACCTCTGCGCGTAACCTACACCACACTCACCGACCAGGTAATCCGGTATGTGCATGAAACAGCTTTTTCGGAAAAAAACAAACGACAGTTCATCGACATCATGTTAATCATCATTGGCAGGGGATTTGTGTGCCTTGATATGCTCGCGCGCAACGAAAAGTCAAGCAACAACGTTTTTTCGATCGACAGCTACAGCAGGAAAGACCTGATTTGCGATATGGAGAAGCCCATCAATATGCTTAGAACAATTCACTATTTCGCAACATACAACCCTGCATAAACCATAAATTATCTACCCTATTTGACCTGCTGTTGATTGCTTTGGCGCTTCATATAAGCCCTAGGAGGCCGCTTTTGTTGTGCCACTCCTCCCCTGCCTGTTCTTTACGCTCACTGCTGGCCGGTTCATGTATTTCTACAAACATCTACCGCAATAAGCGATCTTGTTTGTGCACTTCCGGCACCGTAGTTAACTTGCCTGCTGTCAAAACAATTGAATTTAAAATGACAACTGACTTTTCTTTCATACCCCGCAAAGCCTTTGGCTAAAGCCAATCAATATGCCTTCAGGCTACAAAAATTAGGTGTACGTCAACAGACATAAAGCCATGCGATTTGCTAATTTTACCAACCATAAACGCATTATTACCGACCGACAAGCACCTGGCCTATGAAAATCCGGACAAAATTCTCCCTGATACTCTTGTTTTTAATTGGTTGTCAATTAATTGGTGTTGGGCAGATCATCCCTGAAGATGAAAAGTATGTGCCTGAAACAAACCCGCTTGTATTGAAAAAACTCGGACAGTGGCAAGACATCAAGTTTGGTTTGCTCATGCATTGGGGCACCTATTCGCAATGGGGCATCGTGGAGTCCTGGTCGATCTGTCCCGAAGAATATGACTGGTGCAAGCGGGAGGCCGGCACGAATCCGGGTGATTATTTCGCGTACAAAAAGGAGTATGAAGCGCTTAAAAACACCTTTAATCCAATGCTGTTTAATCCCGAAAAATGGGCCAGGGCTGCAAAAGATGCCGGGATGAAATATGTGGTATTTACCACCAAGCATCATGATGGTTTCTGCATGTTCGATTCGCAATTTACGGACTACAAAGTGACTGATCCGGCCTGTCCGTTCTCGGCCAACCCACGCAAAAACATTGCAAAAGAAATCTTTAATGCCTTTAGGAATAATGGATTGTGGGTAGGGGCCTACTTCTCGAAACCTGACTGGCATTCACCCGATTACTGGGATCCGGCCTATCCGCCCAGGGACAGGAATGTGAATTATGAACCAGAAGCCAATCCCGAAAAATGGGATCAATTCACCGCCTTCACCCACAATCAGATCCTGGAGTTGCTCAGCGAATACGGTCCGATCGACATCCTGTGGCTCGATGGCGGCTGGGTCAGAAAAACACCAAAAGCGGATATCCTGAATTGGTATGACGAAGAACTGAAAGCCAAAGAAAACGGCTATCTGCCCCGGCGAATTGTTAACCAGGACATCAGGATGGATGAACTTGTCGTTAAAGCCAGGGAAATACAACCCGACCTGATTGTTGTTGACCGTGCCGTGCCGGGCAAAAACCAAAACTACCTCACGCCTGAAAACAGGGTTCCTGCCAAACCCCTTCCCTATCCATGGGAATCGTGCATCACCGCAGGGCAAAGCTGGTCGTACCTGAAAAACGCAAGCTACATCAGCGGAAAAGAAGGGGTGCAGTTGCTGGTTGATATTGTGGCCAAAGGCGGAAATCTCCTGCTGAATATCGCCCCCGGACCTGATGGGGAATGGCAGCAGGATGCCTATGATCTGTTGACTGAATACGGCGACTGGATGAAGGTAAACGGCGAAGGCATATACCAGAGCAAGGTGCTTGAACCATACAAAGAAGCCAACATCTGCATGACCAGGCAAACCAATGGCAATGCCTTTTTTTTCTACCTGGCCGCAGCGAACGAAACCCGTATACCTTCAAAGATCAACATAACAAGCCATCAGCCAGCCAAAGGGGCCATTGTCACCCTCCTCGGAAGCAACAAATCACTGCATTGGGAAACCAATGGAAAAGGCTTTACCATTCACGTTCCAAAGGACCTGCAAAACCACCCGCCCTGCAACTATGTATGGACTTTCAGGGTAACACAGCTTCAGCCAAATGACCAATAAGTACGGATCATACAAACCCATCGCCACAAAAGCTGCGGCACCACTGGGGATGAGGAAAGCCATAAACCGGCTGCTTTTTCTTAGTCTGCTGATGTTAAGCCTTGCTTGCCGCGAGCGGAAGGACAGCGCTGACTATAAAAATCCGGTTTTGCCTGTTGAAGTCAGGGTAAGTGATCTACTTGGCAGGATGAGCCTGGAAGAAAAGTTCGGGCAGCTGTTCATGGTTGCGGGCAATTTATCCGATGGAAAAGAAAAATATCGTCATGGTATTTTTGGCTTACAGCCCGGTTCCGAGGGCAAAACAAAGGCTGAGGCAGGCCAGTTGTTGGTGCAGGCATCAGCTTCGGGTGCACGCCAATCAGTACAAAAAGCCAATGCAATACAGCGCTTCTTCGTGGAAGAAACGCGGCTGGGCATTCCGGTCATCATCTTTGGTGAAGCCCTGCACGGGCTCACAGAAAATGAAGCCATCGCATATCCCCAGGCCATCGGTCTGGCAGCCACCTGGGACACAGCCCTCATGGGAGAGGTGGCGTTTGCCATTGCCAGTGAGGCCAGAAGCAGGGGCATCAGGCAGGTCTTGTCGCCGGTGATCAATATTGCGCGGGATGTACGTTGGGGAAGGACAGAAGAAACCTATGGCGAAGACCCTTTTCTGACCGCAAGCATGGCCTTGGCCTATGTATCGCCTTTCGCGAAAATGGGAATCATTACCACCCCCAAACACTTTGTAGCCAATGTTGGCGATGGCGGAAGAGACAGTTATCCCATCCATTTCAGCGAACGGTTGATGGAAGAAATTTACTTTCCTGCCTTTAAAGCTTGCATCAACGAAGGCCATGCCATTTCGCTGATGACCGCCTACAACTCCTTCGACGGCAGGCAGTGCACTGCCAATAAGTGGTTGCTCAACGAAAAGCTGAAGAAAGAATGGGGATTCCAGGGATTCGTGATTTCTGATGCCGGGGCTACCGGTGGTGCCAATGTGCTGCACTTTACCGCAAAAGATTACACCGAATCCACTGTTCAGGCCATCTCCAACGGACTTGATGTGATCTTTCAGACTTCCATCGATCACCTGCCGCTGTTTTACGACGCCTTCGAAAAAGGACTCATTGACGAAAAAGCCATTGACGAAGCGGTCAGGCGTGTGCTTCGCGCGAAGTTCAGGCTGGGTTTGTTCGAAAACCCCTATGCCGACGAACAGGCGGCCGATGCCTGGTCGAACAGCCATGTGCAACGGGAACTGGCCCGGAAAGCGGCACTGGAGTCCATCGTGTTGCTGAAAAACGACCGGCAAACACTTCCGCTGAAAAAGACCATAGCTTCAATGGCTGTCATCGGATCCGATGCTACCGAAGCAAGGCTTGGGGGCTATTCAGGTTCGGGAAACCAGGTGGTGAATATCCTTGATGGTTTGAAGCAAAAAGCGGGTAAGCAATGTGCAATCAGCTATGCAGAAGGTGTATCAAGGGACTCATCTACCTTCGTAACGATTGCTTCAGAATACCTGTTTCATACAGAAAATGGCCAGCTTAAGCCGGGATTGAAAGGCGAATATTTCAACAACACCAGGCTTGATGGCGAGCCTGACTTAAACAGAATTGATGAGGTCATCGATTTCAGGTGGACCATGTTTTCACCCGATCCTTCGGTGATCAACGCCAACGAATATGCCGTTCGCTGGACCGGGATGCTCCTTGCTCCGCAAACAGCCTGGTTCAACATAGGCTTGCAAGGCGATGATGGGTATCGCCTCTACCTCAATGATGAATTGCTCATCGATAACTGGCATAAACAAACCAACAGGCAGATCACCAAGCCATTTCATTTCACAAAAGGAAAAACCTATGCCCTTCGGATTGAATTTTATGAAACTGTCGGTAATGTTTCGCTCAGGCTGGTATGGAATGCAGCATTGCATCCATCATGGGAAAGGGAAGTGGCTGAGGCTGTCGCACTGGCAATGAAAAGTGAGGTGATTGTGGTTGTTGCAGGTATCGAGGAAGGTGAGTTCAGGGACAGGGCCTACCTGTCACTGCCCGGACACCAGGAAACACTCATCAGAAGGGTGGCCGCCACAGGCAAACCAGTGGTTGTGCTGCTGGTTGGCGGCAGCGCCATCACCATGCAGGGATGGTATGATCAGGTTGGTGCCATAGTGGATGTGTGGTATCCGGGCGAAGAAGGCGGCAATGCCATTGCTGATGTGCTTTTTGGCAATTACAATCCGGCTGGCCGTTTACCCGTCACTTTCCCAATTCACGAAGCGCAGTTGCCCTTGTATTACAACCATAAGCCTACCGGTCGGGGCGATGATTATGTCAACCTAAGTGGAAAGCCCATGTTTCCGTTTGGCTTTGGATTAAGTTACACCAGTTTTACATACAGTGATTTACGTATTCACAAACCTGAGATCATGGCCAATGACAGCACCCTTGTCAGCTTCACCCTTACAAATAACGGAAACGCCGATGGTGATGAGGTGGTTCAGCTCTACATCAGGGATCTCATTGCTTCAGTGGCCCGTCCGGTAACTGAACTGAAGGGTTTTCAGCGGATACACCTGAAACGTGGCGAACAGCAGGAAATCGGTTTTATGATTACACCAACCTTGCTCAGCATGCTTGACGAAAAATTGCACAATTGCGTTGAAGCTGGCGACTTCAGGATCATGATCGGAGCATCCTCAACCGACATCAGGCTCAGCGGAATCCTCCGGGTGAAGCAACAGAAAGGTCGCTGAATCAAGGAGAAAAGAGTTGGGAATAGCACTTGCAGCTAATATGATTAATTTTGAAAATAGTCATTGCAAAAATGATTGTGTAACAAATAAATCAGATATTTGTAAAGCCATAATTTTCACAACAGCGCCCTTGGTGCTGTTTATCATGGCCCCGTGTCAATAAAAAATTACGTACGATTTAATTATACAAGCGATTTTGGTGCTGTTTGATTAATATCCAAACCCATGAAAAAGACCATTTTACTACTGTCAAGCCTGTTTGTGCTACTTTCGGTAGCCTCAGCCCAGCGTGTGGTGAAAGTCGGGGCATTTAATTTTTATCCGGGCATATTCGAGGACTCAGACGGACAGGTTAAGGGTTTTTTTGTTGATGCCTTAAACGAATTAAGCAAGCAGGAAAACATCCGTTTTGAATATGTTTACGGCTCATGGGACGAAGGCCTGGAGCGGATAAAAAGCGGTGAAGTAGATGTGTTGACCAGTGTTGCCTACACCGTGAAACGTGCGACCTATATGGATTACAGCAACACAGCCTTGCTCACGGTTTGGGGAGAGTTATACATCAGGCCGGAAAGTGAGATCAAAGGCATACTCGACCTGGAGGGAAAAACCATCGCCGTGATGAAAAGCGATTTTAACGGCGAATACCTCAGGCAGCTGACAGAGAAGATGTCGATCAACTGCACCTATACCGAAACTACCGACTTTGAGGAAGTATTCAGGCTGATTGCCTCACACCAGGTAGATGCGGGTGTTGCCAATAACACCTTTGGCTCGCCTAAATCAACAACCTACGGCCTCTTATCGAGTGGAATCGTTTTCAATCCTTTCGACATTTTTTTCACGGTAAAAAAGGGCGCAAATTCCGAATTGCTCAGCACGCTGGATACCTACCTGCATGCCTGGTCACATGACCGGAATTCGATTTACAATGTTGCAAGGCAAAAGTGGTCGCACGGCAAGGTAGGTACCATCGAAGTGTTTCCCGACTGGTTGCAAAACGCGATCTATCTGGCGGTCATCGTCATCGGGACACTTATGGCATTTATCGCACTGCTGCGTTATAAGGTCAGTAAGGCGCTTGAAAAGGCGAAAAACAGTGAAACCCTGTTTGAAACTTTCATGGAAAACACCCCGGCATTCGTCTACATCAAAGACACCCGCCTGAATCACATCTACAGCAACAAAATGGTCAAAGGCCTCAGTGATTCGGAAGATGATCATATGCCGTATTCAGCCAGGACAATCTTTGAACCCCATATTGCAGAAATGCTTGAACAAACTGACAGAAGCATCCTCCGTGATGCGAAAGAACAGGTGAATATACAATATTTGTGCGAGCTGAATGGAAAAAAACGGTGGCTGCACGACTACAAGTTTTTCATCAGGATGCCCGATGGAAAACCTGCCATTGGGGGAATTTCGTTCGACATTACAAAAGCAAAGGAAACAGAGCTGGAGCTGATCAAGGCAAAAGAAATGGCAGAGGAGAGCGACAAGCTGAAATCGGCATTTCTGGCCAATATGAGCCATGAAATACGCACCCCAATGAATGGGATTTTGGGGTTTGCAGAACTGCTCAAAACCACTGATCTCGACAGCGACAAGCAGCAGGAGTATCTCAGGATCATTGAAAAAAGTGGTTTGAGGATGCTCAATATCATCAACGACATCATCGACATCTCAAGAATTGAGTCAGGGCAAATGCCGGTAACCAATGACATATTTAACCTGAACAAAATGCTTGAGGATATGTACAGTTTCTTCCGGCCTGAAGCGGAAAAGAAAGGCCTCAGCTTCAACATCAGCAAAGGATTACCTAACAAACAGTCGGAACTGGTCAGCGATAATGATAAGCTGTATGCCATATTGCAGAACCTGATCAAAAATGCCATCAAATACACGAATGAAGGGAGCATCAGTTTTGGCTACAGCCTGCAGGAAGAGGAGCACTTACTGGCATTTTTCGTCTCCGACACCGGTATCGGCATCCCGCCAGAAAGGCAGGAAGCCATTTTTGAGCGGTTTATTCAGGCCGATATCGAGGACAGGATGGCCCTTCAGGGAGCCGGGCTGGGTTTGTCGATTGCGAAAGCCTATGTGGAGATGCTGGATGGGAAAATATGGGTTGAAAGCGAAGAACATATTGGCACCACATTTTATTTTCACATTCCTTTCCATGTCAAAACTGCAGAAACAAAATTGGAGCCTGACGAAACAGAAGTTATTCCGGTGAACACCACACTTCCCAAACTAAAGGTGCTTATTGCCGAAGACGATGAAACTTCGCACCAATACCTCAACCTGACCATCCACAACCTCACCCGGGAAATCATTGCGGTTTATAATGGAAAAGAAGCCGTTGAATGTGTGAAAAACAGGCCCGATATTGACCTTGTGCTGATGGATATCCAGATGCCGGAGATGAATGGCATTGAGGCCACACGTAAGATCCGTGAGTTCAACAAGGACATTGTCATCATTGCCCAGACAGCCCTTGCACAGAAAGGCGACAGGGAGATGGCCCTCAGTGCCGGATGCAACGATTATATCGCAAAGCCGATATCGCCAAAAGCCATGATGTCAATGATGCTTAAACACACCGGTCCGAAAGATAACTGAGCGACTCCCAACAACCAATTCATTGCCATAAAAGCCGTTTTCAGTTGATTACTTGCCGGCCTGGCCATGGTGCAGGCAACGCTACTTTAAGCTACATTTGAGGCTTCTTATAAATTTTTCCCTGAGATGAAACACAAACAGCTGCTTCTCTTTGTCCTTGTCAGCTTATTCCTGGCATCAGGCATGGCCCAAAACACCAGCCAATCAACAAAATACACCGATTTCGTGAACCCCTTTATCGGCACCGGTTCAATCGACAGCCTGAGTTTATCGGGCAGTAACTTTCCGGGCGCCGTGGTTCCTTTTGGGTTAGTGCAGCTGAGTCCAGACACCGATGAGTCGCCCGAAGATCCCTGCAGCGGATACGATTATGCTGACGACAGGATTGTGGGCTTCAGCCATACGCACCTGAGCGGCACCGGGGTAGCCGACTTGTTTGATTTTCTGTTCATGCCTTTCCGGGGCGATGCACGTTGGTACCCCAACGGGAAAGACGGACAACCGGGCTTCAGTTCGCACTTCGACCATGCAAACGAGGCAGCTTCTCCGGGTTATTACCACGTTTTCCTCGACGATCCGAAGATAAAGGCTGAGCTTTCGGCAAGCCCACATTGTGGCATGCATCGCTACAGCAGCGCCGATCACGAAGCTTTCTCACTCATGATCGACCTGGATCATTCGCTCGACAAGAAACGTCCCTATTGGTCGTGCCGCATCATTGAGGCCCAGATACGGATCATCGATGACCACACCATCGAGGGCTACCGCATGCTCACCGGATGGGCAAACCTGCGCAAGGTGTATTTCAGGGCTGAGTTTTCAAGGCCCTTCAGCAGCACGCTGATCAAGGCCGGTTCACGCATCTATACAAACGAAAAAATCGCCAACCACCAAAACCTTAAAGCCATCCTGCGTTTCACCGAAAACAACCAGGAACCACTAACGATAAGGGTTGGGCTTTCCACGGTAAGTTTCGAAGGTGCAAAAAACAACCTGGCAGCGGAAATGCATGATTTTGATTTCGATGCAGTAAAAAACAGGGCCGAAAACCAATGGAACAACGAACTGTCGGTGATCGACATCCAAGGCAGCCATGAACAAAAGCTGATTTTTTACACTGCTTTGTACCATACCTTCATCCATCCAAGCAACATCGCTGACGTGAACGGCGATTACCTCAACAGCAATGGCGAACTGAGAAACGCCCCCGACAAAACGCACTACAGCACCTTTTCGCTCTGGGACACCTACCGCGCTGCCCACCCGCTGTACACCCTCGTGCAGGAAAAGCGCACAGCAGGTTTCATCAATTCAATGATCAGGCAATACCAGGATTATGGCTATTTGCCGATATGGCAGCTGTGGGGCAAAGAAACCTATTGCATGATCGGCAACCATGCCATCCCCGTGATTGTAGATGCCTTTCACAAACACATTCCGGGCATCGATTATCAGCTTGCATACGATGCCGTGAAAGCTTCTTCCACAACTTCACACCAGAATTCGGCCTTTGCCACCCTCGACAAATACCACTATTTCCCTGAAAACATTGAAACACAATCTGTATCCATTGCACTGGAAGTGGCATACAACGACTGGTGTGTTGCGCAGATGGCAAAAGCAATGGGTTTCGAAGCTGATTATGCTTATTTTAGTCAGCGCAGCACTTACTATCAGAACCTCTTCGATCCGGCCATCGGGTTTTTCAGGGCAAAAGACGACAAGGGAAACTGGATTGAGCCATTTTCACCCCTGAAATATGGCGGCAATGGCGGATATCCATTCACAGAAGGCAACGCCTGGCAGTACCTGTGGTATGTGCCGCAGGACATCGAAACCTTTGAAACAATGCTGGGTGGTCCGGTCAAATTCAGGGAAAAACTCGATGCATTCTTTAGCCTTGATGCCAAACCGGGCGATGTGAACGGCAATGCCTCCGGATTTATCGGCCAATACGCGCATGGAAACGAGCCGAGTCACCACATTGCTTATCTGTACAATTATACCGATACCCCATGGAAAGCACAATTTTACACCAACAAGATTCTGAATGAACTTTATTCGGCCACACCATCAGGCTATTCGGGAAACGAAGACTGCGGGCAGATGTCGGCCTGGTATGTTTTCTCAGCTATGGGATTTTATCCGGTCAATCCGGCCAACGGCGTGTATGCCTTTGGGTCGCCACAGCTCGAACAGGCATCCATCAGGCTAGCCAATGGCAAGACCTTCAGCCTGATCACAAAAAATGGCGAAAATGGCAATATGTACATTCAAAAAATAATGCTGAACGGAAAAAAATACCGCAAACATTACATCACCCATCAGGATATCATGGCCGGCGGCACCCTTGAATTTTTTATGGGTCCTGCGCCAGACAAGGCATCGGCAACATACGAAAAACCTCCGGTGATGGCACCTGGTGCGGAATGAAAGATAGCTGGAATTCAGGCATATTGATGGGATTGTTGATTCAATCAGCCACCTCATTATCACATAATACAAAGTCGGGAACACATGTATGCAGCCATGATAAGACATCAGCCGGGGACGAGGGCCACATTGCTTTTTTTACTGCTGGCCTTGTTGAATGTATCCTGTCGCAAAAACGAGCTGTCCCTCCCTTACGAAGTCAGTGGACGGATTGCAACAGGCAGCGGAATCGGGATTAAGGGAGTGAAACTATATTTTACTGCCACGGATTTTACCCTGACCGACTCGCTGGGATATTGGAAAATTGATCAACTGACCGGAAAACATACACTTACACCCAATAACAGCAACCATGTTTTTGAACCGGCAACATTGTTGCTGAACGGGCCTGCGACAGGTTTAGGCTTCAAGGCATATTTTGTTCCAGGTGAACGGGAAATGCAGGTTTTGCATTGGTTCAACCGGCAGCAACTACCAAACGGCCTGCTCGAAAGTGTTGAGCAGGGCAATATCGCATCGCTTTACGACAATGCCCTTGCAGCTATGGTGTTTATGCTCAGCGGGGATTTTGGTAAAGCTGAAAAGATATATGATTTCTTCAACGCCCGCATAAACAGCGAGTTATTAAACGGAGTGGGCGGATTTTCGCAGTTCAGGGACAGGAACGGTGTTCCTGGGAATCACCGCTGGATGGGCGACAACGCATGGCTGCTGATCGCACTGAACAACTACAAAGCCATGACAGGAAACACCACCTACGACGCTCTTGCCGCAGCCATCAGTGGATGGCTTGTTGGTTTGCAGGACAGCGATGGCGGCTTGTTTGCCGGCTATGCTTCTGACAACAGCCGCCTGAATTACAAGGTGACCGAAGGCAATATCGATGCATTCAATGCCATTGCCGGCTACATTGACTTTCACAGCAGGCTGCTTACCTTTCTGAAAAATGACCGTTGGGATCAGGCTGACCGCAACCTGGTGTCCTGGCCGGGCAACCCGGCTTACCTGTATGCGCTCGACAACCAATCGTGGGCCTATTGCCTGTTTCCCGATTATCCTGTTTCGGCTTTGTACACAGCAGATCGTTTCTTAACCCAACAGACAGCCACCATCAACAACCAACTCATTCATGGATACGACATTGATGAGGACAGGGATGCGGTGTTCCTCGAAGGGACAGCTCAGATGGCCCTTGCATTCAGGATGGCAGGCCTGCAGTCACAAGCCGCTTATTACCTGAACGAAATGGAGAAAGTGTTGGTGTCAAGCGGCTTATATGCCAATGCCCGTGGATTCCCGTACGCCAGCAACAGGGGAACAGGCTATGGCGACACCCCGCTATGGGAAGGTGCTGACACAAAGATCGCCATTTCAGGCGGAGCATGGTACCTGTTTGCCCGATTTGGGTTCAATCCCTTCGCCGTCGGACGAAACAAAAACATGCCGCCATCAGCGATGTTTTGGCTGCTTTGAGAAAAAATTCCGGGGGATGGAAAATTGGTGGTAATTTAGGGGGCCGTTGCAACACAGCTTATCATGAAAAATTTCCTCATCGCGTGCATGATCCTGGTCGCCCTGGCTTCTTGTGAAAAAGCCATCGACATCACGCCCCCAACCATTCTCATTGCGCAGACAAGCCTGACGGTATCCGACTCCATCAAGCTCAGGGTGGAAGAATATGCCAATATTGATGGCAAGCGGGTCAGCGCCGACTATTTTCACTGGTTCATCGAAGATACTGACGGAGCTGTTGTGGTGGACGATTTTGATGATGCTGCAGAAGTGTACTGGGTGCCCCAGCAAGCCGGTTATTACATTGTTAAAGTGAAAATTGGTTACAACAACAATAAAAGCATCACCGCCCTGAAGGAAGTGAATGTTTACGAGAGCGTGGTTTCGCTTCAGGCGCAGATGGCCGGCCACTGGGTGGGCACAGGAACCCGTTGGTACGACCTGGGGAAATGGGGCATCGACCTATATATCGACAACAACGGACATTATTACGGCACGGCTGACTTCTACAGCTTTGATCCGTATTGCGAGCGCGGGGTGTTTCACACCGAACGGCTCGACTATTGCACCAACTGGACGCTCGACAGCTGCGGTGTGCCGGGCGAGGTTGGCTGCGCCCGGCTGATCATCACCGAAACAAGCAACAACCAGGGATCGGGCCATGCACTCACTGGCAGCATCCTGTTTAACAATGGGGAGTTGGTTAATACAGACTGTAATGAGATCTGGAAAATTCTAAACCTCAGGGTAAGCCACGATCCCGACAGCTTGTGCTTTGAATTCAACTACCTGCCTGAAGGCAATAATAATGATTGGATCATGAAGTTTGAGTTGGTCATGAGCATGGCAAAATAATATGCGGCAGGGATGGACCACCCGGATGCCGTGCCAGCCAAAACCAAAATTTACGCACAAAATCGGACCGATGTCAGCATTTACACATAACAAAGAAAGCAGGCTCCTGAAGCTGAAGGAAGCTGCAGTATTGCTTTTAAACACAGGCAATGCCCATGCATTTATCATGGCCAACAAAGACTTTATTCCAAGGGTTATCCCATCCGATTTCATCAGCCTGTTTGATGACATCATGGCACAAGGTCATGCCATTGAAGATGTTAAGGCATTGACCAACAAAATGCTCAACGTTTTTCATATTCCCATCATGGCATATAAAAGACCCGAATCCGACCCGGCATCTTTCCTGGGATTACTTGAACAAAACAACCAGCAGATGGAGCAGTTGCTGCATGCGATCAGGCCTGTGTTCAAGGCCTTTGTGCAGGACGAAGAAAACACCATGCTGATGGACGAGCTGGCCGGGCTGTTTCGCAGGCTGGAACAGTTTTCGAGCCAGTATACGATCAAGGAAAATGTGCTGTTCCCGGTCATTGAACAGGCCTGGCCCGATTACCGATGTTTGCAGATCATGTGGTCGTTTCACGACGACATCAGGCGCAACATCCGCATCGTTGTGGATCAGCTCACAAGCAGGACAATCAACATAAAGCAGTTTAAGCGCTGCGTTGGCGATGTCTTTTTCAATATGCTGGCCATCAAATTCAGGGAAGAACACATCCTTTTTCCACACATACTTGAAACGATCGATGCCGACCAGCTTGAGTTAATGACCAGTCAGGGCGCTGAAATCGGCTTCCCTTTTGTGCAACCGGCACTGGCACATGCAAAGGAAAAAGCAGCGAAGGCAAGTCAGGGAATGGTAGACCTGGGCACGGGTGAACTCAGCATTGACCAGCTGGTGGGTATCTTCAACCACCTGCCTGTCGACATCACCTATGTGGATGAGCAGGATGTGGTGCGCTTTTTTTCGACACCGCCAAAAAGGATATTTCCGCGCACCAAGGCCATCATCGGCCGCAAGGTAAGCAACTGCCATCCACCCGAGAGCGTACACATTGTTGAGCAGATCATTTCCGCTTTCAGGAGTGGTGAAAAAAGCCAGGCTGATTTCTGGATCAGGATGAAGGGCGAGATGATATTCATCCGCTATTTTGCAGTCAGGGACGCCAATGGCACTTACAAAGGAGTGATTGAGGTGTCGCAGGAGGTGTCGGAAATTCAGGCCCTTGAAGGAGAGAAGCGCCTGCTGGATTGGTAGCGCCGAAAAGTTGTTTTGCAATATGCAGGTGTGGTTGTCAGGCAGGCATTGCCGCCGGAAGAAAGAAGCCACAACCCAACAGAGTTGAGTATGAACAGCTGCGATTTGAATTTGCAGCCTGTTTCTGGAATAATGATTAATTTTACTGCATGCCGCCAAGGGCATCAGATATAAAAAATATATACGCAATGCGTGTACACACTTGTTGGTGGCAATTAAAAAAACGACCATGAGACACATAACATACATATTGATAGGATTGATTTTTCTAAGTTGTAGAGCTCAAACCGATAGAGAATCGATACATAAGGTTTATTTTGCTGACAAGATTTGGAAAGATGGTGGATATACCAAAATCGACCAAATGACTTTTGATATGGATAACGATAAAATTTCCGATACTATTAAGATTTATAACATTCCTGACTGGACTGACCCTGGTGATTTTCAGAAATTAGAATTTAAATTGTCAAATTATGATACTTATGAGATTTACAATTTAGGTGACTGGACAAATTTGGATAATTTACAAATTGATAAATTTAAAGACATTAATAAATTTAATTCCAACCGATTTTTAATTACAGATATATCTGATACAAAGACAATAATGATAATTTTCGGTTGGACTTATGCAAGTTCACCTGGTAAATTGTCAATGATTGATTTAACCAATGGGAAAATTAAAATTCTATATGATAATCTATTCGATTTAAAAGCAATTGAGGATTTAGATAATGATGGGATTAAAGATTTAATCGGACTGCGATTTTTTGGCGAAGGGTATTACATCGACTCAATTTCTGAGGCTTCCAGTTATTGCCCAGATAATGTATTAAAATTGACAGGAGACACATTAATTTCTGACATTGAGTTGTCCGAGAATTATAACATAAAAAATAAGGGGGCATTTTTCGGACTTGATTATGACCCAGATGGTAGGTACATAAGAGTTTACCCAAAAACTGACAAACAATTTGAGCCCTATTACCAGTTTGAGAAATATCGTAAATATCCAGAGACATCTTTAAGATTGATAACAAAGGATGAGTTGACAAAATATTCGCAAAACGATTTGAGAATTATGAGAAATGAGATATTTGCTTTTCATGGTTATAAATTCAAATCAGATGATTTAAATGACTATTTTTCAAAACTGGAGTGGTATAAACCAATTGATAAGGATGTTAGTGATAGATTGAATAAATTTGAAAAAGAAAACATTAAATTGATTAAAGAACTGGAGGATAAATAATTAACTGCCACCAACACACAATATAGCAAATGGCGGGGAATGTAGTAAATTCAAGCATTGTAGCCCGCTTCAAACTTCATCAACGGTGGATAAAAACGTACTCCGCAAACCGCCACTTGCCATATTGTAAAACGTTATAGGGCATTTAACAAAGACACACAATGACAGACATTCAGTCAAAAATTGAGAAAATAAGGTTGTTAAAAAACGACAGAATTGAGCATTTCCAATATTCTCGGAAAGCAAAATTTCCATTTAAAGTTCACTCCTTCATTGAGATTATGAATTTGAGAATGAACGATTTCTGTGATGCGACAGATTTACTAATTAGAAATAATCATATTATTCCAGCCGTATCTTTAATTCGTGCTCTTTTCGAGAATGTTGCAATTACTTACTGTATTACTTCAGCGGTAGACAATTCATTAAAAGCTAATAAGCTAATTGAGAATTTCGATGATTTGATTACTAAAATTTCTTTGGGTACAAGGTATGAGAGTCAAGTTGATGCAATTAATGTTTTAACGCAAATCGACAAACTTGACAAAGAATATAAAGGAATAAGAAAATTTTATGATTCTTTATGCGAATTTGTACATCCCAATTGGGACGGTGTTGAAGGTAGTTATTCTGAGTCTAATGAGAAAGCTCGGCATACTGATATATACAAAGTTGTTACGACAGAACATCCAGTATATAACTGGATTGAAAGTTGTTTTTTATTGAGTATGGGGGTATATCTAGAATATTCTAATCGAATAAAAACAAATTTACCATCCTTTGCTATTTTGTGTGAAACTGAAATTAGCTAAAAATGAATGACGATTTAATCTACCAAGACTTTGAGTATGCCAATTCATTTAAATTAGGAGAATTGACAGGTCAAAAAATCATCCAAGCTGTAATGGAGAATAATATTTCAGAGGTCAAAAGACTTATGAACCTACCAGCTGACAAAGGTGGTCTAATTCTTTTGAGACTTACAGCAAAAGATAAAAATGGGAAAACAGCCAAAGAACTGGCACTAGACTCTAAATATGAGGAGATTATCGAATTGTTAAAATGAAAACGCCCTATAACAAAAACTATATGTCAATTGGGGTTTCCGTGCTGACAACAAAGTTCGCAGCCCGCAACAACGGCGGTGGGGTTTGACAGGAAAGCAACCCGCAATCCCCAACTGCATATAGTTCCGTCCGTTACCGCCAAGTGTAAAAAGACAGAAACAGCAGACAATTTGCTACTATAAGACAAAAAATAAAAACCAAATAATGAACAGCCCACGCAGAAAACAGCACATTTGCAAACCCCACAAACCGACGCAAAACCAATGTTTGCAAAAGAGCTGTTTTCGTGCCGACACACGAAGGCCAATATTTCGGCAGCATTTCGCTTTTGCTGCCATTTTATAGATTATTTTTTATCTTTGTTTTAAAAAATAAAATTATCGCAACTGAGAAGCTAAATATTGAAGAATTGAAGGACGCGTTTAAAGATGTACAATCTTTAAATACTAATGATATTGTTGATTTTTACAGGTATAATGAACCAGAATTAAAAACCACAACAATTAACTGGAGAATTTATGCCTTGGTTCAAATGGGTGTTTTAACAAGAATAGGAAGAGGAAAATTTACATTGGGCAATAGCAAAATTTTTATTCCTGAAATTTCCCGTAAACTCAAAGCAATTAATTCAAAATTAAAAAAGGAATTTCCATTCTTAGAAATATGTATATGGAATACATCTTCTTTTAACGAATTTATGGTTCATCAACCAGGTAGATTTTACATTTTGATTGAAGTTGAAAAAGATGCCACTCAATCTGTTTTCTTCTTTTTAAAAGAGGCAAAATATTCTGTTTTTATAGACCCAACTAAAGATTTAATTGAGAAATATCTACCAGACGAAAAAGAAACTCTTATTGTTAAACCATTAGTTACAGAAGCACCTACGCAAAAAATTGAAGGATTAAATACTACCACTATTGAAAAAATGTTGGTTGATATCTTTTGTGATGATGTAATTCTCTCTGCCCAACAAGGCTCTGAAATGAGAACTATTTTTCAGGAAGCGATGAATAAATATTCTGTCAATGAGAATCGTATGATTCGTTATGCAGACAGAAGAAGAAAAAAGGAAACTTTTATGAATTATTTAAGTTCGGTTTCAAATTTACGGCAGCAATAACAACTTGCTGCCAAATTATAGATTATGATTGACAAAGAAAAAATAACATTAGAATGGATTGAAAAAGTATCCAAAGCGAACCGAAATGCGGATAAAATTTTGGTTGAGAAAGTTATTAGAGCTTTTTTACTTCTCGAAGGTTTGGTAAAGCAGAAACAGTCTTTTGTTTTTAAAGGTGGCACAGCATTAATGTTACACTTGAATTCTGCAAAAAGATTATCAATTGATATAGATATTATAATGTCCGAAAAACCTGACAACCTGAACGAAATTTTGGATAAGGTTGCAGCAGAACAAGGTTTTATTAGAAATGAGGAACAAAAAAGAACAGCAAATACTAAGATTGATAAAGCACATTATAAATTCTTTTACACACCACTCCATAAAACCAGTAAGGACGAGGAATATGTATTACTTGATATTCTTTTTGAAGCGGTGCACTATCAAAAATTAGAAAACATAAAAATTCAATCATCTTTTGTTCCGGAAAAGGAAGCTCCCTTAACCGTAAAAACACCATGTTTAGAAGATATTACCGGAGATAAGCTTACTGCTTTTGCGCCTAATACAACCGGAATTCCATACTTTAAAGGAGAGGATAGTATGAGTATGGAAATTATTAAGCAACTATACGACATTGGCAACCTTGCTGATAATGTTTCTGATATTGAAACTATCAAATCAACTTTTAAAACTTTTGCAGCAACAGAACTTTCATACAGGGAATTGGACAACTTAACGGAACATGATGTTATTGAAGATATTTATCAAACAGCCCTCTGTATTGTGACAAGAGGCGCTGATGGTAAGGGTGATTTCGAAGAATTACAAAAAGGTATTCAAAGAATCAGCCGATTTGTGTTTTCTGAAAGTTATCATATTGAAAAGGCAATTGTACACGCCTCTAAGGCAGCATATTTAGCAACATTAATAAAAGAAGATACAACGAAAATTGAAAAATATAATAATCCGCTGCAAATGAAAGATTAGATTATCGGAGAGCCAATGAATACAAAGCTTAACAGATTGAAAAAATCAAATCCGGAAGCTTTTTTCTATTGGTACAAAACTTCCCAAATACTCAAAACCGACAATAATAAAACCATTTAATGACGAACAAAGAATTTAAAAAACTGAAAGATGACCTTTGGTTGGCAGCTAACAAGTTACGTGCAGACAGCGACTTAAAATCAAACGACTACTCGCCACCTGTTTTGGGAATCATCTTTTTAAAGTTTGCCGACATAAAATATAGCCAGCACGAAAAACAGATAAAAGCTGAGTTTGAGAAAAACAAAGGTACTCGAATGGAAGAACCCATCGAGAAAATTGCCATTGAGAAATGTGGTTTGTACATTCCCGACACTGCCCGATACGACTATTTAAAAGACTTGCCCGAAGGCGACCAGGATAATCCAATCGACAAAGCTGTAATTCAGGCTATGAAAGACATTGAAAAACATGTTGTTTCATTGAAAGACACTTTGCCAAAAGATGAATATTACGAAATCACCAGAAAAGGACAAAGCCTTTTAAAGCAATTATTGAAACTGTTCTCAACTATTCCCGACGACAGTAACGGCGATTTGTTGGGCAAAATTTATGAGTTTTTCCTTGGTAAATTTGGTTTGGACGAAGCACAAAAAGGAGGAGAATTTTTTACGCCAACTTCAGTTGTAAATCTGATGGTTGAATACATTGAACCTTATCACGGAAAGATATTTGACCCTGCTTGCGGTTCGGGTGGTATGTTTGTGCAAAGTGCCAATTTTATTCGCCGACACCATTTGCAAAAAGGTGCTGTTTCGCCCATTTATGTATACGGACAAGAGAAAACCTTGCAAACCGTGAACCTTGGAAAAATGAACCTTGCCATTAACGGACTTCGGGGCGAAATAAAACAAGGTGACAGCTACGCCGAAGACCTTTACGATAGTTTCGGCAAATTTGATTTTGTAATGGCAAATCCTCCGTTTAATGTGAAAGAAGTAAACGAGGACACGGTAAAAAAAGACAAACGCTTTACCGAATACGGATTACCCAAATCGAAAAGTAAAACCAAAGGTTCGGGTGTGGTTACCATTCCAAACGGAAACTATTTGTGGATTAGTCTTTTTGCGACTTCTTTAAATGAAACCGGAAAAGCTGCATTGGTTATGGCAAATTCTGCCAGCGATGCCGGTCATTCGGAATATGATATTCGCCAAACTCTGATTAAAAAAGGTTTGATTTCTGGAATGCTCACTTTACCAAGCAATATGTTTAGCACGGTTACGCTACCTGCTACACTTTGGTTCTTTGATAAAAGCAATCAGATTTCTGACTTTGAAACGCAAAAAGACAAAATACAAATCCTGTTTGTGGATTCGCGCAACGTGTTCCATCAGGTTGACAGGGCGCACCGCGAATTTACCGACGAACAATTGCAGAACCTCGCTGCAATAAATTACCTGCGAAAAGGAAACCGAAAGTTTTTTATTGAATTGGTGCATAGCCATTATACCAATGCTTTCGAACGTTTGCCCATTTTAAAAGAACTGTTGCAAAATGCTTCAAAACAATTGCAAGCACAATTTGAAACTTTTCAAAAATGGATTGCTACTACTAAGTCCGACAAAGAACAAAAGGAATTGTTGGACAAAGAGCAGTTTTTTGAAAAGATGAAAACATTTGCGGTTGCCGATACTCAAAACGCAATTGAAGATATTGATAAAGCTTTAGCTGATTTTTCAAGCTACAAACAAAACTTTGATGCTGAAAAAACCGACGAAACAAACACGGCTCAACACACACTGTTGCAAGACAACGAAACACTTTTAGCCGATTACCTTCTGATAAAAAAAGTCCTGGAGAAAAGTTATCGAAAATACGAAAGCCTTTTTAAACTGGCAGAAAACCATTTAAAAACCAAGGACGACAAAGTTTGGAAAACGCTTGATAAACCCAAAGAAATCCGTTTGCAGCTCGATAAACTAAACGAATACAGCAACCTTGTAAAAAACAACAATTACGAGTACGAAGAAAAAAGCCCCGTTTATTTCCTGAAAATGGCAGAATGGCTGCAACAACGTTTCCCACAGGCGAAATACGAAGATGTAACCGGACTTTGCAAATTGGCAGGAATTGAAGAAATTGAAGAACAGGATTTTTCATTAAATCCCGGACGTTATGTGGGCGTGGTCATTGAAGAAGACGGCATGACCGAAGAAGAATTTGAAACAGAAATTAAAAACCTGAATGCCGAACTCACTTCACTAAATACCTTAGCTTCTGAGTTAGAACTCACCATTAATCAAAACCTAATAAATCTTTTTGGCAATGAGTGAGACAGAAGAAATGTATTTCAATGATTTCATCAAATTAAACAGAGGATTTGATTTACCTGAATCAAAGATTGCCGCAGGTAAATATCCAATTGCAGCATCAACATCAATTAAAGATTATCACAATGCTTTTAAAGTTAAAGCTCCATGTGTAACTACGGGAAGGTCTGGGTCACTTGGCACAGTTTTATACATTAATGAAAATTGTTGGCCTTTAAACACAGCACTTTATGTAAAAGATTACAAAGGCAATTTCCCGAAGTATGTTTATTATTTTCTGCAAACGATGAAGCTTGAAAGCTTTAATTGCGGAGCCGGAGTTCCAACTTTAAATCAAAATCATCTGCATAAGATTAAAATCAAAGTTCATAGAAAAGAGGAACAAGCAATTGTCGCCTCCATCCTCTCCACCTACGACGAACTCATAGAAAACAACAACCGCCGCATTGCTATTTTAGAACAAACGGCAGAGCAAATTTACAAAGAGTGGTTTGTGCGTATACGTTTCCCCGGCTATGAAAATACCGAGTTTGAAAAGGGTGTGCCGAAAGATTGGGAAATTACATATTTACGCAATTTCATCAAATTAAACAGGGGGTTTGATTTGCCAGATGAAAAAATTATAGCAGGCAATTATCCAGTAATCGCTTCAACTTCAATAAAAGCATACCATCATCAATATAAAGTTGAAGCACCTTGCATTACAACTGGCAGGTCAGGTTCTTTAGGTACTGTTCAATATGTTAATGCAAAGTCATGGCCTTTAAATACAAGCCTTTACGTCAAAGATTTTAAAGGTAATTCACCAATTTATGTGTACTATTTTTTAAAGAGCATCAAGCTTGAAAATTTCAATTCTGGGGCTGGTGTTCCAACATTAAATCAAAATCATTTACAAACCTTGAAATTTGGATTGCCATCTAAAACAGTTCAGAATAAATTTGAGGAAATTATATCTCCAATTTTTAAACAGATTGAAATACATAAAGAGCAAAACCAAAACCTCAAACAAACTCGTGATTTATTATTGCCTCGATTAATCAGTGGTAAGTTAAAAGCAAAAGAGGCAGAAAAAGAAATAGAAACGGTGTAAACTATGGCAAATTTTATAAGCGAAGACGACATTGAAAAAAGAGCCATCAAATTATTGTTGGAACAACTCGATTACGACGAGCATTTGAATTGCTTTACCGCCGACGAAAAAGATTTAAACGACGGCAGTAATCGCTCAAGCAAAGAAGAAGTTATTTTTACCGACCGTGTTCGCAAAGCTTTGGCAAAACTCAATAATGTTCCTGCCGAAGCCATCGAACAGGCAATTCGCGAATTGGTAAAAGGTCGTTCGGGCATGAGTCCCATGTTGGCAAACAAGCAAGTGCACGAGCTTATAAAGGAAGGGTTCACAGCCAAAGTTTTAAACGCAGCAGGCAGAGAAGAACCAAAGAAAATTAAATTCATCGATTTTAATAACCCAACGGCAAACGATTTTTTGGTGGTTTCGCAACTTTGGATTCAGGGAATGCCCAAATTCCGCCGACCCGATTTAATTCTTTACATCAATGGTATTCCGCTTGTTTTTATAGAGTTAAAAAATTCAAATGTAGAAGTTAAAAACGCATACGAGCATAATTTACAAACCTACTACAAAGAAATACCCCAACTGTTTGTGTACAATGCGGTAAACATTCTCAGCAATGCCGTTGAAACAAAACTGGGCGCATTCAAAGCTGAATATGAGCATTATTTCGATTGGCTGCGCGTTGAAGACGAAAAACAGGATGTGGACAGAAAGCGGGTAAAAGAGTTTCAGGTTAGTTTGGAATTTGCCTTGCGCGGCTTGTGTTCCAAAGAACAACTGATTGATTATTTGGAAAACTTCATACTTTACCACACAAAAGGAGCGTATAAAATCATTGCCAAAAACCATCAGTTTATTGGCGTAAACAAAGCCGTTGAAAGTTTCGATAAACGCGAAGGAAAAGATGGAAAGCTTGGCGTTTTTTGGCATACACAAGGCAGCGGAAAAAGCTTTTCGATGGTGATGTTTTGCCAAAAAATCCAACGTAAAGCCGGTGGCGACTTTACCTTTTTTATAGTAACCGACCGCGATAATTTAGACGGACAGATTTACCGCAATTTCCTGAACATGGGTGTGGTAAAAGAAAAGGAAGAAGTAAGACCCAAAAGCGGCGAGCAGCTACGTGAGTATTTGTCTGGCAACAAACGTTTTGTTTTTTCACTAATTCACAAATTCCGTTATCCAAAAGGGAAGGAATTTCCATTGTTATCTGACCGTAAAGACATTATTGTTTTGGTTGACGAAGCACACCGGACACAATACAAAGACTTGGCAGAAAATATGCGTTTGGGCATTCCCAATGCACAATACATCGCTTTTACAGGCACACCACTTTTAGGAAGCAAGCGGCTTACCAATAAATATTTCGGCGATTACATCAGCGAATACAATTTCAAAAATGCCTACGAAGACGGTTCAACTGTTCCACTGTTTTATGACAAACGGGTTCCAGAAGTTCAATTAATCCGCGATGATGAAGATTTAAATGCAGATTTAGCAGAGGTTGTTGAGGAAGAAGAATTGTCAGACGCTCAACAAGCACGATTAGAAAGAGAATTTGCAAGCGAATTGTCGGTTATTCGTAATCCCGACCGTTTAAAAATAATTGCACAAGACATTGTAAAACATTTTCCAAATCGTGGTTACAAAGGTCGTGGAATGGTCATTGCCATTGACAAATTTACGACGGTGAGGATGCACGATTTAGTGCAACAGTATTGGCGTGAAGAAATTGTAGCACTTCGAAAAAAAGAAAGAACTGCTAAAACGGAAGAAGAAAAACAGCGAATAAAAGACACCATCAAATTCATGAATTGGGTGGATATGGCTGTAGTTATTAGTTTTGATGGCAGCGAAGAAGAAAAAAAAGCATTTGAAGCACGAGGCTTGGACATCACGCCACACATTCGGAAAATGCAGAAATTGGATGAAAACGGTCATGATTTGGAATATCGTTTTCAGGAAATCCCCGAAGACCCCTTCCAATTAGTGTTTGTTTGTGCCATGTGGTTAACCGGTTTCGATTCGCCGACTTTAAGTGATTTATATTTGGACAAACCAATGGTTGGTCACACCTTAATGCAAACAATAGCCCGTGCAAACCGTGTTGCTCCCGGAAAAATCTGCGGAAATATTGTCGATTATTACGGTGTATTCCGCAACCTAAAGAAAGCTTTAGCTGCTTATGCAACCGGAGAAGACGAGAAAGAGGAAGATGGAGAAAAAACAGGTGGCGGCAATCTACCCGTTGAAGACAAGGAAAAACTGTTTGAATTATTAAATCAGGCAATTAACGAAGTCGATGAGTTTTGCTTGCCAATGGAAATCAAGTTGGATTTGATTTTAGATTCAGGCGATACTTTTGACGAAATAAGTCTTTTTGAAGCATTTGCAAATAAACTGCTTGCCAATGAAGACACGAAGAAGAATTTCTTTGTCTATTCAAACACGGTCGAAAGTCTTTTTGAAGCCTGCAAACCTGAGATTTACGGGCGTAGAAATGAATTCGAATTATTGGAAGTTATTCGGTATCTCCGCAAAATTGTTGACCGTAAAAAATTCTCAGGAGATTTGGAATCTGCCCGAGCAAAATATGCTGATATTATCGACCAGTCAATAACCACAGTTGAAGAGGAAGAAGAAAAAATTTCAGGTTTTGAAATAAAGAAATCCAAGACAATTGATATTAGCAAATTCGATTTTGACAAACTTCGTGAGAAATTTAAACAAGCAGAATACAAACACATTGAAATTGAAGATTTAAAACTTTTTATTGAGGATAAACTCGAAAAGCTTTTAAACCAAAATGTAACCAGAATCAATTTTGCGGAGAAATTACAGCGGATAATAAATGAATACAATTCAGGCTCTCTAACTGTTGAGAATTATTTTGAGGATTTAATTAATTTCTCGAAAGATTTAAGAAAAGAAGAAGAAAGGCATATTAAAGAAAACCTTAAAACTGACGAGCTTGAACTGTTTGATTTAATACGGCAGACAAATAAGAAACTCACTAAAAAAGAAGAACAGATTGTAAAATTAGCTGCAAAAGGTTTATTACAAAGACTGAAAGAAGAAAAGGAAAAAATATTTGTTACTGATTGGTATAAAGATGAAGTGGCAAGGCTGACAGTTCTAAAGTTTATAAAACAAGCCTTAAATCCTGATTTGCCAAACAGTTACAATCAACCAGTGTTTGAACTGACATGTAGTAAAGTTGTAGAACACTTACAACGACTTGAAGAAATGGGAAGACAATGGGCAGCGTAAGCCCATCCTATTTGCAAGCACATTGCCAAAGCCCCACGAGCCAAACACTCAAACCTAAGCTTTGTCAAAGAGCTTACAAAGCCAACCGCACGTCAGACAGAGAAACAGTAGCAAATTGAAAGATAAAATGACTGAAATGAATCAACACCAGGCGGTAATAAATAGGACTCTGAGCGGTCGGTACGACCCAGCGATGAGTCGGTGTTGAACTACACCCGCCGGGTTCAGGGCTATGTGCATATCGCCCGATTTATGGTTTTAACTGAAATTTTTTAGGATAAAGTTCTTTGACGTATTGCAGGTTCTTGTGCTTTTATGGGTTAACAACACAAGTAAAATCGTGGTCAACAACCTGTTTTTATCCTTTATTGATTGTATTGGGACATAGCTATCCCTGTTGCGCTGGTTGGCGCAGGTTAAATGATTGGTTATGATGTTGTCAGTGGTTTACTTAAAGGGTTCCATGTCGGCGACCGTATCCGTGGCAGTTCCCTTACTGTCACCATCCGTCCGATTTTACACACCGGGCACAGGCAAGGATTGATACCCGTGAGCCTTTCGAAGCGTTCAACGT
>Ga0208371_1000108_pt1 | contig 32646 bp, 36 predicted proteins | sample SubbioCR12Aug_1A_FD_184827 | JGI IMG/M metagenome (GOLD analysis project Ga0208371, IMG submission 184827) | Serpentinite rock and fluid subsurface biosphere microbial communities from McLaughlin Reserve, California, USA - CR12Aug_1A (SPAdes) | ecosystem: Environmental > Terrestrial > Deep... | reverse complement strand
CGACCAGAAAAGTCCGGAAAACGGGGACGATTTTGACAAAAATCACTCGCTTGACAGACCCTTGTTCAAATTTAAACCACCGTGTTGCTATGCGAGTGGAAATGGGTGGATTTATAGAAGTGCCCTGATATTTGCGGTAACATCCCTGCATAGTCCGTCAAGTGGGGAAATCCTGCCATGCAAGCCTATAAAACCTATGCCCGTGTCGATTCCAGCGGCAGGTTGTCGTTGGAAAACCTGCCTTTTGCCGAAGGTGCCCTGGTCGAGGTGCTGGTGGTCGATCCACACCGCAGTGCGCCGGAACGGGAGGAGTCTTGGCGGCGTTTGATGCGGCAAGTTCAGGAATTACCTCAGGTTAAAGCCTTGAGTGATGCGGATATCGCTGACGAAATTGACGCTTATCGGGAAACTCGGTGAAGGTGGTCATCGACACCAGCGTTCTGGTTTCCGCGGTGCTCAAGGATCGTTTACCTGAACGGGTAATCTTGTGGTGCGTCGGTAATCCCGACGTGACTTGGCTCGTATCTCCTGCCATCCTGGCTGAATACGAGGGCGTCATGCGCCGTCCGAAGTTTGCCCTGCCTTCGGAAACGCTTGCCTGGTGGCTGGAGTTGTTGGTTTCGGACACTGTGCTGGGTTACCCGGAAAACACCGTTGACTTCCCTCGCGACCGTAAGGACGCCCCTTTTCTGGAATGTGCCCAGGCTGGCCAAGCCGATTATTTGCTTACCGGCGATGGCGATTTTGCCGAGGCGAGTTCCCTGGTTTCAGCGAAAATCGTGAATGTTCGCGAATTCGCGGCTGAGGTTGGCGTGGTTTCCTGAATTGGCCGGTACGTCACTCGGTGAAACCGGCGAGACAACATAGTCACCATGAATGCTCCACCGTTTGCATTCTCTGGCGCCCCCGTGTCTGCGATGCTTCATGCATCTTGGTCGGCGGCTGGGGAATGTGGGAGAATTGCCGACGCATACCCAATGCCGCATGGGAAACAACATGGATCGCTCGCAAGCTCTTGAACTTCTCGCCCGCAGCAAACCGCCGCTCGCCGCGCGCTACGGGGTCACCCGGCTTGCCCTGTTCGGCTCTACCGCCCGCGACGCCGCCCGCGAAGACAGCGACGTCGATATCCTGATCGCTTTCGACGGCCCCGCCACGTCGGAACGCTATTTCGGCGTCCAGTTTTATCTCGAAGACCTGTTCGGTTGCCCGGTCGATCTGGTCACGGAAAAAGCCCTGCGCGCGGAGTTGCGCCCATTCGTCGAAAAGGAAGCATTGGGTGTCTGATTCTATGCCGCGCGAATGGCGTTTCTATCTCGACGACATGATCGGTTTTGCCGAGAAAGTCCTCGCCTACACCGACGGCCTCGACCAGCCCGCCTTCGTATCCAGCGGCCTGAATTACGACGCCACGGTACGCAACCTGGAATTGATCGGCGAGGCCGCCACCCATATCCCCGAAGCGGTGCGCCTGTCCCACCCGGAAATCCCCTGGCGGCTCGCCATCGCCACCCGCAACCGCTTGATTCACGGCTACCTCGGCATCGACAACGACCTGCTGTGGAGCATCGTGCGCGACGACGTGCCAAGGCTGCTCGGCCAACTGCGCACGTTCCAGGCGGCGCTGGCATGAAGGCGGCCCTCGTGTGGTCCGCTTAGATGTGCACTAGAACCCTGTGCCATTTATGTGAGCCCTTCGGTCATGGGAGTTAACAAGCCGTCTGATGCCCAAACGCAGGCGATATGGCCTAATCAGTTATACGGGCCAGTTTCAACTTGTCTGCGATTCCTTGGAGATGAAATGCAGATTGCTGGCAGTACGAAAAGGGCAATAGTGGCATTGGAAAATTCCAGGTCGTTGCTTGTCATTACGGCTGACTGGATGCGGCAAAAAGGAAATACGGAGATGGCTGATAAGGCGGTTGAACTGCTATCAGATGCTCCCGACGATTGGGCGCGTAAAGAGCGGGAACAGGATTTCCCAACAGTTAAACGGCATAGTTTGATCTCAATGTGGGGCGCGCTCGAAGTGGCTATTGAAGATACATTTGTACAAATACTGCTCAATGATCCATTTGCACTTGCAAGTGTATTTGCCCTTGGAGTTAAGGGGGGAAAAGGGCACTCCGTCTTAACGGAGCGGGATGCACGTATGCTTTATCGGCGTACAGAGAGTAAATTGCGACATTTACCTTTTGCTGAGTCGCTGCAACAGACCCTTGCATCGGTCGGTTTAAAGCTTATTGTTCGTTCCCATCACGCTACAATCTTGGCAGAGGTCAATGAAGTCCGAAATACTCTTCTTCATAGGGGCGGCCTTATTGACTCACGCGCGATTTCGAGGGTTCCCTCATTGGCTCGATATGAAGGAACCATATTTCCGATTTCCGAGGATTTTTTTCTCAAATCATTTGATGGCATTTCGTCGATAGTCGTTTCTATGATGGGTGCGGTAGGTGAGTACGCCCTTAGCAAACATTGGGTGCAACATGAGTAAACTCTTGAGGAGAATCAGGGGGACAAGTTTACATTCGGAATTTTTTGAGGCCCAGATGCAATGGCGGAATGGGCGCAACTGACGTTTGGCGCGGTCCTGCGGGGAGGGAAATAAGGTTCCCGGCCCCCGCCCGCCGCTAATTAACGGATAATGCCGCTTTCCCTGCGATGGAGCCTCCCTTGAAACGACTCGACACCGCCACCCTCGACGCCCTGAGCGAAGAAGCCCAGCTTTCCCCGCGCCTGCGCAGCAACCGCAACCTCCACGAAGAACTCAGCGACCCGGTGCAGCGCCTGGCCATTGCCATGGAACCGGATACCCTGGTGGTGCCGCACCGCCATCCGCATACCTGGGAGCTGTTGTATCCGCTGCGCGGTCGTTTCGTGGTACTGCATTTCGATGAAGCTGGCACGGTGACTGAGCGTACCGTGTTGGGCGAGGAGTGCGCGGTGCTGGAAAATCCCGCCGGGGCGTGGCACGCGGTGCTGTCGCTGGATAGCGGCGGGGTGATCTTCGAGGTGAAGCGCGGTCCCTACCTGCCGCTGGCGCAGGCCGACCAAGCCGCGTGGGGTGCCGGGCGCAGCGCGGCGGAACTGAATGCCTGGTATGCCGTCGCCCAGGTCGGCGAGCGGCTTGTGTAAAAGCAGTGTTCAGTTTTGAGTGTGAAGTGAAGTGTTAAGTTTTGAGTGCTTAGTGTTTAGTTGATGTCGCCGCGCTATGCGCGGCGGGACTTATCGATGCGCGAAGCGCATTCCACAACTAAACACTAAGCACTGCCTTTTCCTACCACCACTTCTTCATCTTGAAATACGCCACCATCCCCAGCGCCGTGCCCAGCATTACCAGCCACGCCGCCGGGTAACCCCATTCCCAGTCGAGCTCCGGCATGTGCTTGAAATTCATGCCGTAGATGCCGGCGATCCAGGTCAGCGGCATGAAAATCGTGGCGATCACGGTGAGTACTTTCATCACCGCGTTCATGCGGTTGCTGACGCTGGACAGGTAAATGTCGAGCATTCCCGAGAGCATGTCGCGGAAGGTCTCGATGGTGTCGATTACCTGCACGGTGTGGTCGTACACGTCGCGCAGGTAATATTCCGTGCCGGCCTGGATCAGGGTGGTATCGCGGCGCTGCATGGCCGCCACCACCTCGCGCAGCGGCCACACCGACTTGCGCAGATAGATCATTTCGCGCTTCAAGTGGTGGATGTGCTGGAGGGTTTCCGGACCGGGATTGCCGATCAGGTTTTCTTCCAGCGCTTCGATATGCTCGCCGAGCTTTTCCAGGATGATGAAATAGTTGTCGATTACCGCGTCGAGCAGGGCATAGGCGAGAAAATCGGCGCCCTGCTTGCGGATTTGCCCCTTCGCCGCGCGCAGGCGATTGCGCAACGGCTCGAATACATCGCCCTCGGCGCCTTCCTGGATAGATAGCACGAAATTCGGCCCGAGGATGATGCTCACCTGTTCGGAGGCGATTTCCCCGCTGGCGTGGCCGTTGGTGAGCATACGCAGCACGATGTAGAGATAGTCGCCATAATCCTCCAGCTTGGGGCGCTGGTCGGTGTTGAGAATGTCCTCCAGCACCAGCGGGTGCAGGCCGAACTGGCTGCCGATCTGTTCCAGCGCGGGGATGTCGTGGCCGCCCTCGATGTCCACCCACACCACCCCGCCATGATCGAGCGCGGCGCGGCACTGCTCGATGGTCGCGCCCTGGATGTTTTCGCAGTGCTGCTCGTCGTAGTCGAACAGGTCGATGCGCATCGCGGCAGTCTTGCGCTCGCCGATGTGCACCAGCGAGCCGGGCGGCAGGCCGGCCTTGCGCGAGCGTTTTTTGAGGGTGTGGCGGGACATCGGTCAGGGCCCGGGTTTGAGGAGTTTTTCGAAGGATTCCGGGCTGAAGCCCACCATATGCCGCGATTGGTAAAGGATCACCGGCACTCCTTTGGCTTTCAGCGCTTTCATCTTGCCGCGCGCGAAGTCGGAAACGTCGATGTCCCACTCGTCAAAGACGATGCCCTTGCTCTTCATATAAGCCTTGGCCTTGGTGCACTGGCCGCACCACTGCGCGGATATCAGGGTGACGCGCTTGACCGACTCGCCATTGTTGCCGGTCGCCGGAGCGCCGCTCCAGGTGGTGATCTTGAGCGCTTCGGCTTTTTGCCCGGAGGCCGCATCGGGCGGCTTGTCAGTGAAGCTGATCCGCCCGTCCGGGCCGACCACCTTGTAAATGCCGGAACCCGCCAGCGCGGAAGAAACGCCGGCTGACAGCGCCAGCACCAGATAAATCAAGATGAGCCAGGAGTGCATGAAGTTTTCTCGACGGCTTCGGGAGAACGGCCATTCTGCGGGCAGCGGCAACGGATGGCAAGCGCACCCCAAGTTTCGCGGCATCGGTTAAACTGGCACCCATTTCCCAACCTCATTATCGAATCGACATCATGGCCCAATATGTAATGTCCATGCTCCGCGTGAGCAAAGTGGTCCCCCCCAAGCGCCAGATCATCAAGGATATCTCGCTGTCCTTCTTCCCCGGCGCCAAGATCGGCCTACTCGGCCTCAACGGCTCCGGCAAGTCCACGGTGCTGCGCATCATGGCCGGGGTGGACAAGGAATACGAGGGCGAAGTGCAATGGCAGCCCAACATGTCCATCGGTTACCTGCCCCAGGAACCGCAATTCGAGCCGCAAAAGACGGTGCGCGAAGTCGTGCAGGAAGGGCTGGGCGAGGTCTTCCAGGCCCAGCAGAAGCTCGATGAAGTGTATGCCGCCTACGCCGACCCGGAAGCCGATTTCGACGCCCTGGCCGCCGAGCAGGCGCGCCTCGAAGCGATTCTCGCCGCCGCCGACGGCGGCAGCGCCGAGCAGCAGATGGAAATCGCCGCCGACGCGCTGCGCCTGCCGTCCTGGGATGCCGTGATCCAGAACCTTTCCGGCGGCGAAAAGCGCCGCGTGGCGCTGTGCAAGCTGCTGCTCTCCAAGCCCGACATGCTGCTGCTCGACGAGCCGACCAACCATTTGGACGCCGAATCGGTGGAATGGCTGGAGCAATTCCTCACCCGTTTCCCCGGCACCGTGGTCGCCGTCACCCATGACCGCTACTTCCTCGACAACGCCGCCGAATGGATACTGGAGCTGGATCGCGGCCACGGCATCCCCTGGAAGGGCAACTATTCGAGCTGGCTGGAGCAGAAGGAAGCCCGTCTCGAAACCGAGCAAAAGCAGATCGACGCCCACATGAAGGCGATGAAGCAGGAACTCGAATGGGTGCGTTCCAACCCCAAGGCCCGCCAAGCCAAGTCCAAGGCCCGTCTGGCGCGCTTCGAAGAACTGTCGAGCAACGAATACCAGAAGCGCAACGAAACCCAGGAAATCTTCATCCCGCTGGGCGAGCGCCTCGGCGACAAGGTGATCGAGTTCAACAACGTCACCAAGGCCTTCGGCGAGCGCCTCTTGATCGACAACCTGAGCTTCGCCATCCCGCCCGGCGCCATCGTCGGCATCATCGGCCCCAACGGCGCCGGTAAATCCACCCTGTTCAAGATGATCCTGGGCCGCGAACAGCCCGATTCCGGCGCCATCGACATCGGCCCGACGGTGAAGGTCGCCGCCGTCGATCAATCGCGGGAAGGCCTGGACAACGGCAAAACCGTCTTCGAAGCCATTTCCGGCGGCGCCGACATCCTCTCCGTGGGGCGCTTCGAAATGCCCTCGCGCGCCTACATCGGACGCTTCAACTTCAAGGGCGGCGACCAGCAGAAAATCGTCGGCAACCTCTCCGGCGGCGAGCGCGGACGCCTCCATCTGGCGCAAACCCTGATCGCCGGCGGCAACGTCCTGCTGCTCGACGAACCCTCCAACGACCTCGACGTGGAAACCCTGCGCGCCCTCGAAGACGCCCTCCTGGAATTCGCCGGCTGCGTGCTGGTAATCTCCCACGACCGCTGGTTCCTCGACCGCATCGCCACCCACATCCTCGCCGCGGAAGGCGAATCGCAATGGAACTTCTTCAACGGCAACTACCAGGAATATGAGGCCGACAAACGCAAGCGCCTGGGCGAAGAAGGCGCCAAGCCCAAGCGGATACGGTATAAGCCGATTAGCCGGTAATGTGTAGAGTCCCTCTCCGACAGAGGGCTACCATATGCGCACAAATTTGAAGATATATGCATACGGTAGCCCACTGAGTGGCTCTGGCTAACACCCGACACGCAGACTAGAATGTTCTTCATGCAAATGGAGGGTTGACCATGCAAGCAATTGAATTTGTCAGCAAAGCGCACGATGGCGTGGTGGACTTGCCCAGTGAGTATCAAGCCTGGAATGGAAAACAAGTTCGCGTGATCTTGCTCGAAGCGGTAAACGAAGTCTCAAAACACCAGTCCTCGTTCAAGGCGGCGAGCATTTCCACACGCGGCTACCGCTTCGACCGTGAAGCTGCCAATGAGCGGTAAGCTTTTCCTCGATACCAATATCCTGGTGTATCTCTACTCTGCGGATGAGTCGGAGAAACGGGCTGCCGCGCTCGAATTGATTAGTCAAAATAATTCCACCATCAGCACACAAGTGCTGAGCGAACTCGCCAACACATTGAGCCGCAAGTTCCATTTGCCTTATGAAGTCGTTGCGCAGGCGGTTTCGGAAGTGCGAAGTTCATGCACTGTTATTCCCGTAATGCCTGAAACCATTTCCCAGGCTTTGAGCCTGGCAAACAAATACCATTATTCATATTACGACAGCCTGATTTTGGCAGCCGCATTGTCGGAGGATTGCAGCACGCTTTTCACCGAAGACATGCAACACGGACAAATCATCGAAGCGATGCTGACAATACAAAACCCGTTTGCCTAGAAATTTGGAGCGCAACACGACGCTGGCGGATAACTGGCAACGGTATGATAATTTTGAAGCGCCTACCGTATTGATTGATGATTGATGAGAGACAGCAATAATGAAAGCCCCGATTTCCCACCTGAAAGACCCCGATTTGCAAAAAGTCCCGCAAGCCTTGCTGCGCGCGGCAGAGAAAGCGCGCCAACTGGCCGAGCAAACCGGTACGCCGTTTGTGGTGCGGCGGCATGAGATCGGTGACGACACGGAAATGACCGGTGATAACAAATTGATAAGGGTTTGTGTAAGACAATGAACGGAAAAAGATTGGCGTGTGTCGATTTGTTTGCCGGCGCGGGTGGGTTTTCTCTTGCCGCCGCGAATGCCGGCCTTTCGATCATCGCCGCTGTCGAAAAAAACAGCAATGCGTGTTCGACCTATCGCCGGAATATTTTGGAAGCATTGGGCAATGCAGGGGAACTGTATGAGGGGGATATTCTGGAAATTTCCCCGGAAACTCTGATGGAGGCGCATTTCGCTGAAAATAACGGCTGCGATGTTGTGTTGGGCGGCCCGCCTTGCCAAGGCTTTTCAGTTCACCGCATCAACGATGCCGGCGTCGGAGACCCTAGAAATGCGCTGATATTGCGTTATTTCGAGTATGTTGCGACACTTCGTCCAAAGGTCTTCCTCATGGAAAATGTTCCGGGAATACTTTGGCCGAGGCATAAGGATTTTCTGGATGCTTTCTATGAACAAGGCGAAATTTCCGGCTATGACGTTCAACCTCCGATAGTTCTGGATGCGAGGGATTTCGGCATTCCGCAACGGAGAAAACGGGTTTTTATCCTTGGCGTGCGCAAAGATTTTCCATTTCTCGCCACTTGGCCACCGGTCGCAACGCATGGTGACAGTAAGGCGCGGGATATGAATCCGGCGTTACAGCCGTGGATTCCGGCTTCAACGGTGTTTGCGCAACCGCAACCCGACAACGATGAAAATCACTTGCACATGAACCACACGCAGGAACTGGTCGAGGTGTTCAAATCCACCCCTTTAAACGGTGGAAGCCGGCGGGAATCAAACCGGGTTTTGCCATGCCACGATGGGCATAGCGGTCACGCCGACGTGTACGGAAGAATCAATCCCGCCGAGCCAGGCCCGACCATGACCACGGCTTGCGTTAATCCTTCGAAAGGCCGTTTCGTTCATCCGACTGAGCACCATGGCATTACCGTCCGCCAAGCGGCGCGTTTCCAGACTTTCCCAGACTGGTTTGTCTTTCAAGGTGGACTTATGGCGGCCGGCGAACAGATTGGAAATGCTGTTCCCGTTCAACTTGGGGAAATCCTGCTTCGTGCCGTCGTTAAAGGTATCGAAAAAGGTCAACAAGAAATCGAATCCCGAATAGACAATGGTGAAGCCCATGGTTGATGCGATTGCCTTCAAAACCCGTGCGAGAACGATAGATCACCTTGGTCGGGAACAAATTGCGGACTGCCCGACGGCCATTTCCGAATTATGGAAAAACGCCTATGACGCCTATGCGCGTGAAGTCGCGTTACATATCTTTGACGGAGAAGTGCCGATTGCCGCCATTTTTGACAATGGTCACGGCATGAGTGGGCAGGAATTTGTCGAAAAGTGGCTGGTTATCGGCACCGAATCCAAAGCATCGTCGATGGAAACTCCTACAGAAGATCGCAATGGACTTCCCTATCGTGAACGCCAAGGTCAGAAGGGTATCGGTCGTCTTTCTTCAGGTTATTTAGGTTCGCTGCTCCTTCTTGTTTCAAAGCGGAACACAGCCCAGTTTGTGGCTACGCTCATTGACTGGCGCTTGTTTGAAAACCCATTCATGTACTTGCAGGACATCGAAATTCCCGTAGTCGAATTTGAAAATCAGGAAGAATTGTGGATACACCTGCCCGCCTTATTCGACAAAATGATGGGCAACGTATGGGGAGACGGAAAAGACAAGGCTCGCGATGAGCGCATTGCTTTGGCCTGGGCTGCATATGATGAGCTTGAAGAGCGAGCAGGCCGCCCGTCGGCAAGAAAAGCTATCGAACAAACCCTGATTGGCACGACGTTTACGGAGCGCCATATAGAAAACTGGCCTGTTTGGGCCAACAAGTGGCCGCATGGAACGGCCATGCTGATGGCCGGTATCGTATTTGATCTTGATGCACAACTCCAAAACACTGAAACCTCAAATGAGGCCGATACGGTGAAAAGTGCAAAAGACAAACTTTTCCAGACCTTATCCAATTTTACCGATCCCTTTGTTGACCCCAACGAGGCCAACAGCGAATTCGGCGCAGATGATTTCCGCTATTCCGTAACGGCTTGGGAAGGCGCGTTGAGCCGCCCTATCCTTTCCGATGAACGCGAGTTCGACTACAGGAACCTCGAAGAGTTGGAGCATGTGCTTGAAGGCGTAATTGACCGGAACGGCATTTTTCGAGGAAAAGCCAAGGCATTCGGAAAATGGTTGGATGGTGAAATAACGATCAACCCTATAAATGCCGTTCCAACTCGCGCTGATAGCCGCATTGGAACATTCCATTTGCGGGTCGGAACTTTTGAACAAATGCAGGATAAAACCACCCTTCCCGATGAGTTGTACACGCGACTTTTTGCGCAGGCAGAAAAGTACGGTGGATTTATGGTGTTTAGAAATGGCCTGCGCGTCATGCCATATGGTCGGGAAGATAACGATTATTTTGAAATCGAGAAACGCCGCACGATTCATGCAGGGCGTTGGTTCTGGTCGAATCGGCGACTTTTTGGGCGAGTGGCATTAACCCGCCGTGAAAATTCGAACCTACGCGACAAAGCCGGACGAGAAGGGATTATCGACAACAAAGCTGCAAAGGTATTCCGTGATGTCGTCATCAACATCCTAAAGGAGAGTGCAAAGCGATTTTTCGGAACCGACTCGGAAGTTCGCCAACATATACTCCCCGAGCTTCAGGCCAATTATGCCAAACAAAAAGCCGAAGAAGCGCAGAAGAAAGTCAAGGCGCGAAAAAGACGAGAATTCCGTAGTCGGTTGGCGTCCAACCTCCCGGAAATTCGAGTGCTTGAGCAGGAGATGGGTGAGCTGGCTGAAAAGGCGCAGGAAGGGAATCTGCCGACAAGCGAGACGGAGTTGCTGGCAATGCGGGAACATATTCTGGCGCTAAAAGCCCGCCGATCCGAGCTTGCGTTGGGACCGCCGCCGAACACCTTGGGCAGCTTGGAATCGGATTATCGGGAATTTCGAAACTGCGACATTCGCGCCGCCGAACTGGTGGTTCGCCTTAGCGATTCGATTTCCCATACCTTGGAGAAAATCAAACCACAGTCCTCTCGGGATGCCGCCTATTCCGAGATCAGCCGCAATGCCGCATACCTGCAACATCGGTTGCGCAAATGGTCTGCGGAAGCCAAGGATATTCTCAGCGCAGAAATTAAACGGGTTTCCGGCCTTGTCGAGGACAGGAATAAACGTTATCACACCGAAACACTGCCCTTGCTGGATGATCTGGAGCATGGGCGGACAACTTTGTCCAAGGTTCTCGATCAACTTGAATTGGAACGCGACAAACAGGATCGTGAGAACTCGGATATCTTCGAGCCCTATATCTCAACACTGAAGAGCTTACAGGAAAGCGTGGATATTGAATCCCTGGTCAGCTTTACGATGGATGAGTCGGCTGGACTGCGCCGGGAAGTGGATCGACTAAATGCGTTGGCGCAGCTCGGTATCACGGTAGAGATCATTGGTCATGAAATTGAGGGGCTGGAAATGACCATTTCCAGAGGCTTGGAAAATTTACCCGAGACGGCAAAGAACACGCCAACTTTCAATGCGGTAAGAACCGCACACCATGCGCTTGTGGACAGGCTGCGCTTCCTTTCCCCGTTAAAGCTATCCGGCGAAAAAATCAAGACATGGATCAGCGGGGAGAAAATCGTCGAATACGTTAAGGGTTTCCTCGGGGACTCGCTTGAACGCCGAGGAATCGCCTTGGAAGTTAGCCCGGAATTTGTGAAATTCAGCGTGTTCGAGCAGGCGTCCAGAATCTTCCCGGTGTTCATCAATCTGGTGAACAACGCCGCTTATTGGGTAGGCCAATCCAAGAGAGGCGACGGAACAATATTGCTGGACGTTATCGACGGAAAGGTTGTTGTTGCCGATAACGGCCCCGGCGTGGAAAAAGACGACCGGAAGAACCTTTTTACCCTGTTCTTTACCCGCAAGATACGCGGCGGGCGCGGGGTGGGGCTGTATCTGTGTCGCGCCAATCTGGCGGCGGGCGGACATACGATCAGCTATGCAACCGGAAACAATATGCAAAAACTATCCGGGGCAAATTTCATTATTGATTTCAGGGGGGCACGGTATGAGTAGCAATACGGCAGCGGAACTTGACGTTCATGATAGCCTCATCCGTGAAGCCTTCATTGACCCGATTCGCACGGTCATCGTGGTCGACGACGAATATCCCACTCTGGATAGTTTGATCGCCAAGGAAACCTCCGGTGGCGACCCTTGGAATGGATCGAAGGAAGATGTAGAGCGCGTTCACCGTCTACTCGGGTTTGCAAGAGCAAGAACCAAGCCTTGGCTAGTGGATGTTCACGACGGCAAAAAGGTTACAACGGAAGCGGAATGCGGAATCGCTCCCCATTTGGATCATTCCGATCTATTGGTCTTGGATTACCACCTGGATGGAAATGAGGGAAACGGCGACAAGGCTATCGGCATTCTGCGAAAACTTGCGCGGAGCAATCATTTCAACTTGGTCATTGTTTATACGAAGGGCTATCAAGGCGACTTGAATAGGGTGGTTCGGGAAATTGCGCTGGGCCTGAGCTATCCTGAACCTGCTTTTCCCCTTGATGCCGACGACAGGAAATCCCTCGTCGATGCCTTGGAACAATGGGAAGATGACAACGAAGGGATTACCGAAAAACTAAAGGCTCAGGTATCCGACGATACTTACCTACGGCTCAGAACGAAATGCCCCGGCAACTCGGATGGCATACTCGGAATGGAAGAAGGGAAAAACATACTGGCGCTTTGGAACAAGCGACCAGCCGCTAACAAAATCAAACCGAAACAACTGACAAAGTGGTTGCTGGCGGAAAAACAGCAGGAGTTGGCTAACCAGTTTTCTAAAGAACCTCTCGGAAACATTCAGGTTGGACAATCAGCCGACATCAATTGGATACGAACGGACAAGCTGTTTATTACGGTACTTTCCAAGGAATGCGCTCCCGATGAATTTGAAACTCGGCTTACCGATGCGATAAAGACCTCTTCCCCGTCGCCTCACCGTTTGCTTCTCACAAAAATGAGGGCGGAGATTGACCAGCAAGGGGTGTCGGCTGAAGCGGTGATCCTTGGAAATAGACATATACAAGCCGAGTGGCTGAACGACTTCCTAAAACCAGATACGGTTGATACCAGAGCGGTAATTCACAACACCATAAATCGGCATTGGGAAGCTCTTGGCGACGAATTAAGCAACAACCTCCGCGACTTTGCGGAAGAATTGCGCAGCCATTTTGCCCCAATCGGGATAAAGGGCGTCATGGAGCAATGCGGCTTAAGCCCCGCAGATGTTGGAACCGATGAATCATTGAAGCGCTTCAACTGCTTTTCCAGCACAAAACCGATAGACAGATCACACCTGACGACAGGCCATATTTTTCAGATTGACATTGATGGTGGTGCGCCGAGCTTCTGGATTTGCCTTTCCCCTGCTTGTGACATGATTCCTGGGCAGAAGTCCTATCCAGGATTGAGCGACTGCATCCCCTTCATAGCGGCGAAGTTAGACGAGGTTTCGGGGAACAAAGCGCTTGAAAAAGCTACTGAAAATGTTTTCTTGTTTCTCGAAATTGACGACGAAATCAAAACGCTCAGCATATACAAGGACGGGAATCCTGCGGGCAAGCTGGAATGGGAACAGAAATTTGCGCGAAATAAAGGTCGGTTCCAACAAGAAAACCAAATTACTCTTGGTTCGATAGTTGAAGCGGAGACGGAACTCAAAGGCGAGTGGTTGGATGCCCGAGTGGTTGCCCAACTCCGTTCGGAATATGCGCTAAATTTGCTCCAGCGCATTGGTGCATTACTCTCACGCCCCGGCCTCGGCATGAACTTTAAGAACAAAAAGTAGCGCAGTGGATAGACTATCAACGGCTGAACGCTCTCGGGTTATGTCAGCCGTCCATGGAAAGAATACGACGCCCGAAATTAAAGTTAGGAAAGTTCTGCATGCGCTGGGCTTTCGCTTCCGCCTCCACAAGAAAGATTTACCTGGAAAACCGGATGTTGTTCTGGCCAAGTATCGAACGTGTATCTTTGTTCATGGGTGTTTTTGGCACCAGCATCCCGGATGCAAAAGAGCGTCCAGGCCAACCAGCAATGTGGAATTCTGGTCTCGGAAACTTCAAGGCAACATCGAACGAGACAAGAATAACCTCTCCAAGTTGCGTCACCTTGGATGGCGGGCGATAGTGATCTGGGAATGTGAGACAAAGAATATGGACGAGTTAAAACATAATCTCTGCGAGGTTTTCAGATTGGGAAACTTAAGGCAATCGCAACAGTCCTCCCAAAATACCAATCCACTGGAAAGAAAAATCTAGCCATGCTCACCCGTCAAACCATCCAGGCCGCCGCTGAACGTCTTGCCTCCGCCGCCAGTGCGCCCTGTCGGGTGATTCTGTTCGGCTCCTATGCCCGTGACGCGGCGGATGAGGGCTCCGACCTGGATTTCATGGTGATCGAGCGCGAGGTGGCGGACAAGGGCGCGGAATATCTGCGCTTGCGCAAGGCGGTTGGCGGCGTCGGTACGGGTGTGGATTTGCTGGTTTATCCGCTGAACGAATTCGAGCGGCGCAGCCAAGTGCCGGGAACGGTGCCGTATTGGGCTTGCAAGGAAGGCAAGGTACTCCATGACGGCATCGCTTGAAGAAGCGCGGCGCTTCCTGAATCTGGCCGGCGACGACCTCGCGGCTTATCGAACATTGGCGGACGCGGCGCATATCCGTCGCTCCATCGCGCTTTTTCATGCCCAACAAGCTGTTGAAAAATGCCTGAAAGCGGTGCTCTTCACCGCTGGCGTGGAGTTTCGCCGTACTCACGATTTGTATGAACTCGCCGACAAACTGGAACACGCGGGCGTTGATCTGCCCATCACCGCCGACGATTTGGGGCGACTCAACCCTTTCGCCGTGGATTTTCGCTATGACGACCAGCTTATTCCGGCGCTATCGAGGGAAGAGGTTGAGGCGATGACGCAGGAAATCCTGGCATGGGCCACGGCAATGGTTGAAAAAGTCGCGCAATGACATCGGAAATCCTTGTAATTGAGCCGGGCAAAACTCGCGCCTCGGATTTTTCGCGCCAGCCGGGAGCATGGGCCGGGTTGCCCAAGGCAGATGACGATTGGGATTCGCCGGAAACCAACGCGGCCATTACCAAGGAATTTTCCGGCGGTGAGTTTTTATAAACCTAAAAACTTCATTTGAACCGCCATCGCCCGCCAGGGCGATTTTCATCAGGTGCTTTCCCATGGTTACAACCGATAACCTCGAAACCTTCAATCTCGAAACCCTCCAACCCCGTTCCGTCTGGTCCCACTTCGCCACCCTCTGCGCGATTCCTCGTGCGTCGCTGCACGAGGCGGCGCTGATCGAGCATTTGATCGGCTGGGCGCAGGCGCGCGGCGCCGAGGCCGTCGTCGATGGGGTAGGCAACCTGATCCTGCGTAAGCCTGCCAGTCCCGGCTGTGAGAACGCACCGGGGGTGATCCTGCAAGGCCATCTCGACATGGTGTGCCAGGCCAATGCCGGCACGCCGCATGATTTCGAGCGCGATCCGATTCGGGCCGTGGTGCGCGACGGTTGGGTGGTTGCCGAGGAGACCACGCTGGGCGCGGACAATGGTATCGGCGTGGCGCTGGCCTTGGCGGCGCTGGAAGAGCCGGATTTGCGTCATCCGCCGCTGGAGGTGCTGCTCACCGTCAACGAGGAATCGGGGATGGACGGCGCGCGGGGGCTGGCGCCCGGCACCTTGCGCGGCACGACGCTGATTAATTTGGATACCGAGGAGTGGGGGCATTTTTACCTGGGCTGCGCGGGCGGAGTGGATGTGGAGGTGCGTGACTCTTGCGGGATCGTAAACCTGCCGCCCGCTTATGTGATCCGGCGACTGGCGGTGTCCGGGCTGCGCGGCGGCCATTCGGGCATCGACATCCATCTCGGGCGCGGCAATGCCATCAAGCTGCTGGCGGAGGCGCTGGGCGAGCTGGCCGGGCGCTTTGACTTGCGCCTGATCGAGCTGCAAGGTGGGTCGGCGCGCAATGCGATTCCCCGCGAGGCGTTCGCGCTGGTGGCCTTGCCTGCCGACCAGGCGGGCCGGTTGGCGGCCTGGGTGGCGCAGTGCGACGCGGCCTGGCGGCAGCGTTTTGCCGAGGCGGATGCCGGCGTCAATCTGGCGGTCAGCCCCGCGCCTGTGGATTGCGCGCCGATAAATATTGGCTCACCACCAACTGAGGGACAAAGCGCCCTATCCGCTGCGGACCAAAAACGCCTGCTGGCCTATCTCACCAGCGCCGCCAACGGCGTGACGCGGGTCAGCGACGCTTTCCCCGATGTAACCGACACCTCCGTCAACCTCGGGGTGGTCAGGCTGACACAGGGCGACTTCAGCGCCACTTCCAAGGTGCGCTCCCTGCACGACCAGCGGGCGGATCAACTGGCCGACCAATTGGTCGCACACGCCGCCGCCCACGGCCTGCGCGCCTGGAAGGACGGCGCTTATCCAGGCTGGACGCCGAATCCCGCCTCGCCGCTGCTGGCCTTGTGCCAGACGGTGTACGCCGCCGAATTCGGTCGGGACGCCAACCCGCAGGTGATTCACGCCGGGCTGGAATGCGGCCTGCTGGCGGCCAGTCATCCGCATCTCGACATGATTTCCTTCGGCCCCGACATCCGCGGCGCCCACGCGCCGGGGGAGCGGGTGGAGATCGCTTCGGTGGGGCGCTGCTGGCAGTTGCTGCAAGCCGTGTTGCGGGCTTTGGCGCGTGGTTGAATGGACGCTCCCACCACCTACCAACTCCACATCCACGTCGCCCAACCGTTACGCCTGCAAATCGGTCGCTTCGGTGAGTTCGAGTTTCCCGCCGGCAATTACGTTTACACCGGTTCGGCGCGGCGCAATTTCGAGGCGCGCGTCGCCCGCCATTTGCGTCGCGACAAGCGGCTGCGCTGGCATATCGATTACCTGCTGGCGGCGCCGGGGGTGACGGTGGTCGAGGTGGCGCGCTCGGGGGAGCCGGAGTGCGCACTCAATCAGGCGACAGCGGGAGAAGTGTTGGTGGCGGGATTCGGCGCTTCGGATTGCCGGCGGGGCTGCGGCAGCCATCTCAAGTTTACGGGAACGTCCGGGTAAGGAAGCTGCCAAATCCAGGCGGATCAGCCCGTGAAGATATTCACAGGTCTTTTTCTCGGGCTACGAGAAAGTCGCCGAGTTTCCGGTCGTCGCTGAGGATGTGCAGTTCCGCCCAATCGGTGAGAAACGCCGTAACCAGACTGGTCCTGAAATAAGAGGGGTAGTGCTGGGCGGACTCGACCAGGTTGTTGATCTGCTCCACCAGCAAGCGGTGTTCCTTGGCATGGGCAGCGGTGCCGGGATAAGCTTGCTTTGCCATGGTCTGTTCTTCATGGGCAAAATGCGCCTTGGTGAATGTGAGGAGTTCCTCCAAGGTATCCCCGATGCTTTCGAACTGCTCTCGACTGACCAGGGCATCGTTGATCCGGTTGACGAGTTCGAAGATATGCCGGTGCTCGTCGTCGATGCGGGCGATGCCGACGCTATGGTGATGTTCGTCCCAGGTCAGATGGTTTTTCATTTCAGCCTGCCTGCCGAAAAAAGGGAAGATGAAGGTATTCTACCGAATATGTGCCATGAAGTTGCAAGCGCAACCGGATGAAAATCCGCCTTACCCATAACGACGAAGAAATCTATCTTGACCTGTATCTCCACTCGCCTGCTGATCCTGCTCGGGGCGGTTATCGCCATCGGTCCCTTGTCCATCGACATGTACCTGCCGGGGTTGCCCGCCATAGAAAAGTCCTTGGGCGCCCGTCCTGGTTCCGCGGAATTCACCCTGGCCAGTTTTTTCATCGGCCTCGCCCTGGGGCAATTGTTTTATGGGCCGTTGAGCGACCGCTTCGGGCGCAAGAAACCGCTGCTGGTCGGTCTGGCGATTTACGTCGTGGCGTCGCTCGCCTGCGCGCTGGCGGGTAGCGTGGCGGAACTGGTGGCGTGGCGCTTCGTGGAAGCGCTCGGCGGTTGTGCCGGCATGGTGGTGGTGCGGGCCGTGGTGCGCGACCGTTGTGCCGCCCGCGAAGCGGCGCGGGCTTTTTCGATGCTGATGCTGGTGATGGGAGTGGCGCCGATTCTGGCGCCCATGATGGGGGGATGGATCGTTGCCGGGTTGGGCTGGCGCGCTGTTTTCGTGAGCCTCGCCGGGTTCGGAATCGTCCTGATGATCGCCTTTCAGCGCGGTATGGACGACACCCGCCATGTACCGAGCGGGCCGCTGAAACTCGGACAGGTGTTGCGCGATTACCGGCAACTGTTGGCCTCGCGGAGCTTTCTCGGCTACACCCTGATCGGCGGGTTGGCCTTCGCCGGGATGTTTGCCTACATCGCCGGCTCGCCTTTCGTGCTGATGGAACTCTACGGCATTCCGCCCCAGCATTACGGCTGGGTTTTCGGCTGCAACGCCATCGGGCTGGTCGCCGCTAGCCAACTCAACGCGCACCGCCTGAAAAGTACGCCGCTCACCCTGCTGCTGCGCCGCGCGCTATGGGGGCCGCCGTTGGCCGGGATAGTGCTGGCGTTGGCCGGCTTGGCCGGATGGTTGCCGCTGCCCTTGGTGCTGGCGGGATTCTTTTTTTATCTGGTGAGCCTCGGCTCTCTCGGACCCAACTCCACCGCTGCCGCAATGGCCACCCACGGTCAGCAGGCGGGTGCTGCTTCGGCCTTGATGGGGGCGCTTCAGTTCGCGCTGGCCACCCTGGCCGGTGCTCTGGTCGGCCTGTTCCACGACGGCACGGCGCGTCCGCTGATGGTGGTGATGGCGCTGTGCGGCATCGGCGCCTGGCTGGCGCACCGCTGGATGGTTGCGCCGCTGGAGAGGGAATAGTCTTCAGTCGCGCTGTAGCGGTGGTGACTGTAGGAGCCTGCCGTGCAGGCGAGCAAGGCTGCAAACCGCGACAACGCCTACGATGGCGACACCGCATCGCGGGCGTGGCCCGCTCCTATCCCTTCTATGTCGACAGGCTCCTAGGAGCTATCCCTGCAAAGCCGCCGTGACGATCTCCTGGGCTTCTTTCACCACTTCCTCCAGGTGGGCTGCGCTCTTGAAGCTTTCCGCGTAAATTTTGTAGATATCCTCGGTGCCCGAGGGGCGGGCGGCGAACCAGCCGTTGGCGGTGGCGACTTTCAATCCGCCGATGGGCGCGTCGTTGCCGGGGGCGCGAGTGAACTTGGCGGTAATGGGGTCGCCGGCCAGGGTCGCGGCGGCGACACGCTCGCCGGTGAGCCCCTTGAAAGCGGCTTTCTGCGCCGGGGTGGCGGGGGCGTCGATGCGCACGTAATAAGGCATGCCGTATTTCGCGGCGAACTCCAGGTAATGCTGGCCGGGATCCTTGCCGGTGACGGCGGTGATTTCGGCGGCCAGCAGGCCGAGGATGATGCCGTCCTTGTCGGTGGTCCATACCGAGCCGTCGCGGCGCAGGAAGCTGGCGCCGGCGCTTTCTTCGCCGCCGAAGCACAGGCTGCCGTCCATCAGGCCGGAAACGAACCATTTGAAGCCCACCGGCACTTCCAGGAATTTCCGACCCAGGCCATTCACCACCCGGTCGATCAAACCGCTGGAAACCAGGGTCTTGCCGACCGCCGCGTCCGCCGCCCAGTTGGGGCGATGAGTGAGCAGGTACTGGATGGCGACGGCAAGGAAATGGTTGGGATTCATCAGGCCCACCGAAGGCGTGACGATGCCGTGGCGATCCACGTCGGCGTCATTCCCCCAGGCGATGGAGAAATCATCCTTGAGCTTGACCAGGCTCGCCATGGCGTAGGGGCTGGAGCAGTCCATGCGGATTTTGCCGTCGTGGTCGAGGGTCATGAAGGCGAACGCCGGATCGACCTTGGGATTGACGATTTCCAGGTTGAGGCCGTATTTCTCGGCAATCGGCTGCCAGTAAGCGACCGCCGCGCCACCCAGCGGATCGACGCCGATTTTGAGGTTGGCGGCGCGTATCGCCGCCATGTCCACGACGTTTTCCAGGTCGGCGATGTAAGGCGCGGCGAAATCTTCCTGGGTGATGCAGGTGGCCCGGATCGCCAGTTCGTAGGGGAGGCACTTTACCTCCTGGTTGTCGCCTTCCATCAGGGCATTGGCGCGCTTCTCGATCCAGCCGGTCACATCGGTGTCCGCCGGGCCGCCGTTGGGCGGGTTGTACTTGATGCCGCCGTCGCGCGGCGGGTTGTGCGAGGGGGTGATGACAAGGCCGTCGGCGCGCGGTGCACTGGCATCGCGGTTGTGTACCAGGATGGCGCGCGAGATCACCGGGGTCGGTGTGTAGCCGCCGTTTTCCTGGATGTGCGTTGCCACGCCGTTGGCCGCCAGCACTTCGAGGGCGGTTTTCTGCGCCGGGGCGGACAGGGCGTGGGTATCCATGCCGAGGAACAGCGGGCCGCTGATACCTTGCGCGGCGCGGTATTCGCACACCGCCTGGGTAATGGCGAGGATGTGCGCTTCGTTGAAGCTCAAATTCAGGGAGCTGCCGCGATGCCCGCTGGTGCCGAACGCCACCCGCTGGGTGGACTGGCTGGGGTCGGGCTGGTTGCGGTAAGCGGCGAGCAAGGCCGGGATATCGGTCAGTACGTCGGCGGGCGCGGGTTGTCCGGCGAGGGCGTGGGGCATGCGGTTCTCCAGAAGGCAGTAGACGATCTTCAAATGATACCGCCGCTTGATGACGGGAGGTAGCTTCCTGTTATAGGTCAAGTCGAATCGGGAACAGGGGGGGTATAATTAAAAGATGTGTCTCAAACGTAACAATACGGAGTTCGTTCGATGAAAAGCCTTGTCCTGTTGTCCTGTAGCCTGCTCCTGTCCGTCACCACCTTTGCTGCCGATGTACCCGAGCCGGCCGGCGTGGCGGAAGTTCGTGAACTGGGGCGGCTCAACGGTTTGGCGCTGTCCTGCTCGCAGGTCGAAGCGGCGGCGCGGATCAAGAACATCCTCATCCAGTACGCCCCGAAAACCCGCCGCTACGGCGAGGCTTTCGAGGCCGCCACCCAGGAGAGCTTTCTGGAGCAAGGCGCCAAGCCTGAGCCATGCCGCGATGGGGCGGCGTATGCGGTAGAGGCGGAAGTGGTTGCTTTGCGCCTGCGGGCGGCTGCTCCGCAGGAAGCCAAGTAAGGAGAATTCCATGAGATTTCTGGCGGTAATTTTGTTTTTTGTGTCCCTCTGCGCCCTGGCCGGGGCCGCCGAAACGGCCAAGGACGACGATCAGCCCGAAGTCGGGGTGGTGTCGCGCTACCTGTTGATGGACGTGCGTGGGCGGGCGATCAGCGACCAGGATTTTCGCGGACGCTACCAGTTGCTGGCGTTCGGCTACACGTTCTGCCCGGACATCTGCCCGACGACTTTAGCGGAGATGTCGCTGGTGTTGGAGAAACTTGGTAAACAGGCGGAGCGGGTGCAGCCGCTGTTCGTCACGGTCGATCCAGAGCGCGATACCCCCGAAGTGCTACAACGCTATACCGGTTTTTTCGACAAACGCATCATCGGCCTGACCGGTTCGCCGGATCTGGTGCGCCGGGTGGCCAACCATTTCAAGGTGCGCTACGAGAAGCACCGCGAACCGGGCGCCGCGCCGGGACAATACACGGTGGACCATTCGGCGGGTATGTATCTGCTTGGGCCGGACGGAAGCTTTATCGCCAAATTCGCCTACGCCCAGCCGCCCAGCGAGATCGCCGCCCGGCTAAAGGCGCTGATGGATTGAAGGGGTAGCGCGCGCCATGTTTCACGCTACAATGACGGCGCGCTGAGCGCAGCCGAGTAATCCCTAAAATTTCTATCAAGGAGATGAAGATATGCACAAACTGATCGTAGCTGCCCTGTTGGGACTTTTTGTTGCCGGTAACGCGCTGGCTGCCGATGCAACTTGCACGGACAAAGCCGCCGAGAAGAAACTCGCCGGCGCCGCCAAGACCAGCTTCATGAAAAAATGTGAGGCCGGCGCAAAATCTTCCGAACCCGCAGCAAGTGAATGCGCCGCCCAGGCGGCTGAGAAAAAACTCGCCGGTGCGGCGAAAAACAGCTTCATGAAAAAGTGTGAGGCAGGTGCAACAGTCAGTAAATAAAAGATTTTTTTCGAATAAGAAAGCCGCCTCTCCAGGCGGCTTTTTTATTTTTATTCAGTGGAAGACGCATCGTTGGCGTGTCTAGCATAAAAAAGATTCCTTGCCTACCTGTAATAAGTGACAGTTACATTGAGGCGTACTTTCGGCTTATAGTGCCCAGTTGGGTAGTGGAACCCCAGGTTTTGCTCGCTTTCAGAGGAGACGACGGGTCGGACAAACAATAAGGGCACTACCAAAATACTTCGTTACATTTTTTTCTGGAACGAATTCGGTCAAGGGTGGGATGGCATGTTCAAGCTGGAGCTGTACCTGGAAGCACGGTTGTTGCGCGAATACTTCTTCGAAGAGAAGGGCGAGATCACCATCGGACGGCGCCCCACACACGATATCCACATCGAATACATGGGCGTGAGCGGCGACCATGCCCGCATCAGCCTGGCCCCGTCCGTGGCGCTCGAAGACTTGGGCAGCAAAAACGGCACCACTCTCAACGAACAGCCGATTGGCGGCCCGGTTCCCTTGAAGCATGGGGACGTGATCGGGATTACCAAATATCGTCTGCGTTTTCAGGACGAAGAATTGCGTCGCGCCGAAGAATTGGCCAACGAAGATCAAGAAGGCGAATCCACTTGGGCGATTCACCCGTTGCGCGACGGCGACCAAGAGTTTGAAGGGGGGGAGGGGGATGAAGAGTCGCTGGAAATGAAACTGACGCCGCGCGAATTCGAGTGCCTGTTCTGGCTGTCGCGCGGCAAGACTGCCCTGGAAATCGCCGATCTGCTCAAGATCACCAAGCGTACCGTGGCCTTCCATACCGACAATATCTGTATCAAGCTGGGAGCCTCCAACCGGACCCAGGCGATTACCTTCGCCATCGCCCAGAACCTGATCGATCCCTGACCGGTTTACCCATTTGGGTAATGGTGCCCTGCCGCACAGCTGCTTTACACTTTGATCTTTGAAGAATTGCTGCGGTGCTCAGTCATGAAACTTTCATACGATGTCGAAGAAGCCGATTTCGAGGAATCGGTGGTCGCCCGTTCCCATCAAGTACCCCTCCTCTTGGATATCGGGGCCGAATGGTGCGGCCCGTGCCTGGTGTTGGGGCCGGTGCTGGAGCGGCTGGTGAAGGAATACGATGGGCGGTTCCTGCTTGCCAAGGTGGATGCCGACGAGAATATGCGGATTGCCGGACGCCACAAGGTGCGCGGCTTCCCGACGGTGATCGCGTACAGCAAGGGCGAGGAAGTGGATCGTTTTTACAGTATGCAGACCGAAGGTTTCCTGCGGCGCTTCATCGATACGCTCATCGAGCATCACGCACAAGCGGCAGATACGGTGGCGCAGGCCGCCTAATTTCGGCAGGTGTGTTGCCGGGAGAGTGTTTCACGCTCCCGGAACTTGTGCGCTGTCTTTAGAACATCGGCTTATCGGATGATTCCTGGTAGCGCGTTACACCGCCAGTAATTTCCTGCTTGGCTTCTTCGGGGCCGACCCAGCCTTCCACCTTTACCCATTTGTTGGGTTCCAGGTCTTTGTAATGCTCAAAGAAATGGGAGATTTGCGCCAGCACCACCTGCGGCAGTTCGCGGAACGACACCAGGCCGCGATACAGGGTGGAAAGCTTGTCGACCGGCACCGCGAGAATTTTGGCGTCCTTGCCCGATTCGTCTTCCATTTTCAACATGCCTACCGGGCGGCAACGCACCACGACCCCGGTTATCAGCGGTACCGGGGTGATGACCAGCACGTCGACGGGATCGCCGTCTTCGGAAAGGGTGTGGGGGATGTAGCCGTAGTTGCAGGGGTAGTGCATGGCGGTATTCATGAAACGATCCACGAACATCGCACCGGTTTCCTTGTCGACTTCGTATTTCACCGGCTCGCCGTGCATGGGTATCTCGATAATGACGTTGAAATCGTTGGGCAAATCGCGACCGGAAGGTACTCTGTCTAGGCTCATGGCGGACCTCTGAAAATAAAAGTCGGCATTATACCGGCTTTATCCCGTCATAGAATGATCTTATGTGATGTGTCAGCGCCCAGGTGATGTGTTCGCCGACCAGCGGCGTGGCGTTCGGCAAGGCATTCCGCAATGCCGCCACGATCTCCGGGGTGGTGGGCGCGTTGCCCAGGGCCACCGCGAGATTGCGTTGCCAGCGTTCAAAGCCGATGCGGCGGATCGGGCTGCCGGCGAGCTTTTCCTCGAATTCCTGGGCGCTCCAGGCGAACAGTTCGAGCAGACCCATGTTGTCGAGTCCGTTGCGCACCGCGAAATCGATTTCCTGCGTTGGCGGCGCGGCGCGGTTCCACGGGCAGGCGAGCTGGCAATCGTCGCAGCCGTAGATGCGGTTGCCCAGCAAGGGGCGCAAGTTTTCGGGAATCGCCGCTTTCAATTCGATGGTGAGATAGGAAATGCAGCGCCGCGCATCGACCACGTAGGGCGCGACGATGGCGCCGGTCGGACAGGCATCCATGCAGCGCCGGCAAGTGCCGCAATGCGGGGCGGCAGGGGCGTCGGCGGGGAGCGGCAGATCGGTGTAGATTTCCCCCAGGAAAAACCACGAGCCGGCATCGCGCGTCAAAGTGAGCGAGTGCTTGCCGCGCCATACGATCCCGGCCTTGCTCGCCAGTTCGGTTTCCATCACCGGGGCGCTGTCGGTGAAAACCCGGTATTGACCGCCCCCCGCCACGCTGGCAATTCTTTCCGCGAGCTTCTGGAGACGGGCGCGCAGCACCTTGTGGTAGTCGCGCCCCAAGGCATAGCGGGAAACATAGCCTTTATCCCCTTCGCCTAGCACGGTCAGGGCGTCGTGGGCGGCGGGCGGGCGGTAGTCCATGCGTAGCGAAATCACCCGCAATGTACCGGGGATCAGTTCGGCAGGCCGGCTGCGTTTCACACCGTGAGATGCCATATAATCCATGTCGCCGTGAAAACCCCGCGCGAGCCACGCTTCCAGGCGGGCTTCCGCCACGCTCAAGTCGGTATCGGCGATCCCGACCGCGGCGAAGCCGAGTTCCCGGCCCCACAATTTGATGTCGCCAGCCAGCCGAGTGTAATCATGTCCATCCATGCCGATAATCATACCGATAGCCGCCCGGCTTGGGCGCGTTTTCTTGCCGACGAGGAGGCGACCCGCGTATTGGGCGCCGACTTGGCGAAATGCCTGCGCCCCGGCTTGGTGATCTTTCTCGACGGCGACCTGGGTGCCGGCAAGACCACCCTGGCGCGCGCCCTGCTGCAGGCGCTGGGTTATCAGGGCAAGGTGAAGAGTCCGACCTATACCTTGGTTGAAATTTATGTAGTTTCTAACTTATACTTATATCACTTTGATTTTTATCGTTTCAACGATCCGGAAGAATGGCAGGAAGCAGGCTTTCGCGAATACTTCAACGATGCCTCGATCTGCCTGGTGGAATGGCCGGAAAAAGCCGGCGGGCTGCTTCCCCCGGCGGATATCCAAATCGCCCTGCGCATCGCGGGGCAGGGGCGGCAAGCGGAAATTACGACAGGAACGGAAAAGGGCAGGTTATGTTTGAGTGGTTGGGCGGATTCAGCGGGAAATCAGGAAGGCGGCGCATCGGCGCCTTCCTGAGCGGCTGCGCCCTGTGGGCGGCAAGCTGCGCCGCTGCCGCCGGCATCCAGATCGGCGCGGCGCGCGTCTGGCCGGCCGAAGAATATACCCGCGTCACCCTCGAATCGGCAGCTCCGGTCAAGTTCACCCAACTTTCCATCAAGAATCCCGAACGCCTGGTGATCGACCTCGAAGGGGTCGATCTCGGCCCGGCGCTGGACGGGCTGGCCGCCAAGGTCGCCGCCAGCGACCCCTATATCAAGCTGGTGCGCGCCGGACGCTTCAAACCGGGGGTGGTGCGGCTGGTGTTCGACCTCAAAACCGAGATCAAACCGCAAGTGTTCACTCTCCCGCCCTACGGCAGCTACGGCCATCGTCTGGTGCTCGACATCTTCCCGATGCAGACCGCCGACCCGCTCATGGCGCTGCTCGACAAGCGCGATTCCAAGGCTGTTGGCGAGTTGCCCAAGCCGGCCCCGGAAGAAACGCCGCCCGCCCAGAAAGCCGCGGAAAAACTCCAACTCGCTGAAGCCCCTCCCGTGCCGGTTCCCGCCAAGGAAGCGCCTGCCGACGCCGCGCGGCAGCCGGAGAAAATCGCCAAATCCGCCGACGCGCCGCCGCCCAAGAAGAGCAACGTGGCACGCCTCATCACCATCGCCATCGACGCCGGGCACGGCGGCGAAGACCCCGGCGCGCACGGACGCGGCGGCTCCAACGAAAAGGACGTGACCCTGGCCATCGCCCGCCGCCTCAAGGAGCATGTCGACCGCGAGACCAACATGCGCGGGGTGCTGGTGCGCGACGGCGACTACTTCATTCCGCTCCAGCAGCGCGTGGTCAAGGCGCGCAACGTCAAGGCCGACCTGTTCGTCTCTATCCACGCCGACGCTTTCATCACCCCCGACGCCTCCGGTTCGTCAGTGTTTGCTCTCTCGGAACGCGGCGCCACGTCGGCCGCTGCCCGCTGGCTGGCGAAAAAGGAAAACGAGGCCGACCTGATCGGCGGGGTGAACATCGACGTCAAGGACGTGTACCTGAAACAGACCCTGCTCGACCTTTCGCAGACCGCCACCATCAACGATAGCCTCAAGCTCGGCAAGGCGGTGCTCGGCGAACTGGGCGGCATCAACCGCCTGCATAAGGGCAGCGTCGAACAAGCCGGTTTTGCCGTGCTGAAATCGCCGGACATTCCCTCGATCCTGGTGGAAACCGCCTTCATCTCCAATCCCGACGAAGAGCGCCGCCTCAAGGACGACGCCTACCAGGATAAAATGGCCCACGCCGTCCTGACCGGGATCAAGCGCTATTTCGCCAAGAATCCCCCGCTGGCGAAATCGCGGCTGGCGCAGATGGAGCAACAGCCCTAAGCGTTCAAGCCTGCATGGCTTGAATTGCGGTTCGCGGCTAAAATGCCGCCATGTCTTCGATCCGTCTTCTTTCCGACTTGCTTATCGACCAGATCGCCGCCGGCGAAGTGGTCGAACGCCCCGCTTCCGCCCTCAAGGAGTTGCTGGAAAACAGCCTCGACGCCGGCGCCAACCAGGTTTCCGTGACGCTCCTGGAGGGCGGGGTGAAGCTGATGCGCATCGCCGACAACGGCGTGGGGATAGACAAGGAAGAATTGCCGCTCGCCCTGGCGCGCCACGCCACCAGCAAAATCGGCTCACTGGATGACCTGGAGCGGGTGGCGAGCCTGGGATTTCGTGGCGAGGCGCTGGCGAGCATCGCTGCGGTAGCGCGGCTCAGTCTTACCAGCCGGCGGCGCGGCGAGCGCCATGCCTGGAAAATCGCGGCGGAAGGCGGGGAGATGGGGGGCATCCAGCCCGCAGCCCTGGAACCCGGCACGCTTCTGGAAATTCAGGAGCTGTATTTCAACACTCCGGCGCGGCGCAAGTTCCTCAAGAGCGAAGCCACCGAATACGGGCATTGCGAAGAGATGTTCCGGCGCATCGCGGCGAGCCGTGCCGACGTGTCTTTCACCTTGCAGCACAACGCCCGCAAGGCCTGGAACCTGGCGGCAGCGGCCCCGGAGCGGCGCATCGCGCAATTGCTCGGCGAAGAGTTCGCCGGAGCTTCGATCAGTCTCGACGAACAATCCGGACCGCTACGCCTGTGGGGTTTGGCGAGCCTGCCGGGCTTTTCAAGGGGCGGGCGCGATACCCAGTATTTCTACGTCAACGGGCGTTTCGTCCGCGACCGCCTGATTAGCCACGCCATCCGCGAGGCCTATCGGGACATTCTCCACCACGAACACCAGCCGGCTTACGCGCTGTTTCTCGAACTGCCGCCGGAGGGCGTGGATGTCAACGTCCACCCCACCAAGATCGAAGTGCGCTTCCGCGAGCCGCAGGCCATGCACCGCTTCATCCATCACGCCCTCGACAAGGCCCTCGCCGCGCCGATCGCCCAGCGCCCGCCCATGGAACGCGCCGCGCAGCCGGCCTTTGCGCCGCGCGGCCCGGCGCTGCGCTACAACTCGCCGCCCGGCCAAGGCAGCATTCCCTTGGGCGTAGCGGAACGCGAAAATCTCTACCACACCCTGTTCGGCCAGCTCGGCAGGCCGGAAGCGCCGCCGCCAGCCGAGGCGCAGCCGCAGGACATCCCGCCGCTCGGTTATGCCCTCGGCCAACTGCATGGCGTCTACATCCTCGCGCAAAACCAGCAGGGGATGGTGATCGTCGACATGCACGCCGCCCACGAGCGGGTCACTTACGAAAAACTCAAGGCCGAACTGGCCGAACGCCCGCTCGCCATGCAGCCACTGCTGATCCCGGTCAGCTTCAACGCCGATCCGCTCGACGTGGCGACGGTCGAGGAACACGCCGCCGCACTATCCGAAATCGGCCTGGAACTTGCGGTGCTCTCGCCCTCCGCCCTCGCGGTACGCGCCGCGCCGGTGTTGCTGGGGGGCTGCGATCCGGTGCTGCTGGCTCGCGACGTGCTCAAGGAACTCCGCGAATTCGGCGCCAGCCAGGTATTGACCGAGCGCCGCAACCAGTTGCTTGCCACGCTTGCCTGCCACGCTTCGGTGCGTGCCAACCGTCAACTCACGATTCCCGAAATGAACGCCCTGCTCCGCGAAATGGAAGCCGCCGAGCGTGCCGACCAATGCAACCATGGTCGCCCCACCTGGCGCGCCATCGGCATGGACGAACTGGATGGGTTGTTTATGCGGGGGAAGTGAAGCTTGGTATTCTTCATACGGCGTAATGCCCGTTGGTTATTTCGCCTTACGTTGTTGACGGGATTTTCCAGTTTCACAAGGTGTAATGCGATAGCACTTATTACCCCCCACGGCGCTGTGATTTTGCAAGCCCCGACGTGCGCGGCGTGTGCAGTGGAACCCGTATCCACGCGCTGGATCGACGCTGGGCAAGCCAGCCGGTTTTACCATTCGCTTTCCGCCACATACGGGCGGCTCCACAAGGCGAGCTGCAACAACACCGCCTTGCACCAGGCCGCGTGCAAGGCGGCGCTTTCTTCGGGCGTGGCATCCTTGGCGAGGAAGGGGCGGATGCGCTCGTTGATTACCGCCGTGAACGCGATGAGATAGCGCAAGGGGATATGGGGCAGGGCGGCGGCCCGATCCACCTGGTTCTTGCGCAGATGGGTATGGCGCAGGCCGATCTCATGCTGGTAGTCGAGCCAGGTTGCGTCGCGCGGACGCAGGCAGACATCGAGTATCCATTGCTTGAAACGCTCGCCGACGCGGGCCTTGTAGGCGGCATCCGCCACGCCCTCGCACGATCCGTAGTAACGGGCGAGGTGGGGATGGGCGGCGATTACTTCGCGCCACGCGCCAACGACCGCATCGGTCTGATCGGCCAGGCGTGCGCCGGCCTGCTTTAGCCAATGCTCGTCTTGCGCCGTCATGGCGACCGTTTTTTCCAGCAGCGCCAGTTCTTCCAGGGAAACCGGCGAGCGCCCGATGGCGGGCGAACCGAAATCGTAGCCGCTGGCGGCGAGACTTTCCTTGTTCATGTTCTTTCTCCTCTCAGTCGCGCCGGTGACAGCGCAACACGTTGTCTTCATCGCGGTATAAGGTGCATTCCTTTTGCAGCGCCGCTTTCAGTTTGGCGCGCGCCCGATGGATGCGCACTTTGGCATTCGCCTCCGAGCAACCGCAGGCGGTCGCGGTATCGCGCGCGCTCAGGCCGCTGAAATCGTGCAACAGGATGGCGCTGCGGTATTCCTCGGGTAATCCGGCGATCACTTCGCGCACGCAGGCATTCATCTGCTTCAGGGTAAGCTGCTGCTCCGGCGTCGGGGCGTCGTCTTCCAGGTCGGCGGCCTCATTCTCATCGGCCCGCTGCGGTTCTGCGCCACTTTTGCGGAAATGGTCCATGGCCGTTCGCGTCGCGATGGTGTAAGCCCAGGTCTTGACGCTGGAACGTCCGTCGAAATCCGGCAGGCCGCGGGCAATGCGCAACAAGCTCTGTTGCAGCAAATCTTCGGCCAGCGCCCGATCCTGCACCAGGCGTTGCAGGTAGCGCCCCAGAAATGGGGAAAGCTCGGCCACCTCCTCGAACGACGTTTCCCCGTCCGGCGCTGGCTTCATTTTTCTTCGCCGGACGAGCAGCCGCATCCTTTGGCCGCGGTCTCCGGAATATCCTGCCGCACCGCCTCCAGCACCGCTTGCGCGGGCACCTGCCTTACCTTGTCGGCCAAGGCGATGGCTTCCGTTATCAGTTCTTCGCGCAAGCCGAGTTTCCTCGCCTTGGCAATGTGGTAGGTCACGCAGGGAATGCAGTTGCTGGCGATGGACGCACCAATCGCTACCAGTTCACGTTCGATCGGACTCAGTTTATTCATGGTTTCCTCTTTCAAGTTGTTGGGGGTATCTAAGTGAAAGGCAAAAACAGTTTTGAATGTTTAGTGTTGAGTGTTTAGTTGATGTCGCCGCGCAAAGCGCGTCGGATTTGAATCAGGCGCGAAGTGCATTCCCCAACTCAACACTCAAAACCAAAAACTGCTTTTACTTACTTAGACGTGTCGGCGGACGAAAAGGATACACCTCGCCGCGAGCGGGGAAGGTTGCTGCGTTGTCGCACCCTTGTTCCGGCTCTTGTGCCCTCGGGGATTTACCCGGATTACAAGGGGGTGCGCCTCTTGTGCCCTTTAATCTCTTATCCTCCAAGTGATGTTAAAACATGACACCAATGCGGTTTGTTGTGAATTCTGCGGTGATGGGTGATGAAAACCACCCTCCCATCACCCATCACCCATCACCTTGTTTGGCTCCGGCTTGTCCGGCATAGGTAAAAGGTTGTGGCGAGCCTCCCATAATAATCCGCTTGGCGCATCCACCCTGTTTCTCTCCTTGTTCCGCCAACGGGATCACAGGTTTTGCCTGTTTCTTCGGCCAACGTCAGCAAATGTCAGTTTGGCGTGCGGCGGATTTCATACACTGCGGATTGTCCACCCTTCATGCCAGGACAGTTTTTCGGACCGACCGTAGAAGGTCGTCCCGGCGTGATTTCTACGGAAAAAAGTCAGGAGCGGGTAGCGGCAGAAAACAACTGCCGCCCGCGCCTGGTCAGTAACTTCAATCAGGAGAAAACACTTGACTACCAATACCGACAACGACGTTCCCGGCATGGATGTGCTCGGCTACACCTACAACATTTTCGGCTTGTATGCCTCGCCAAAGGCAACCATGCTCGCCGTCGTGCAGGACATCGTCGATTTCAACAACAACGATCTCGACGACAGTCTGTTGGTGACGCAGACCGTGGATGGCGTGAGTTATACCTACCCCAAGATCTGCATGTTCCAGGATGTGAGCACCACCCGGTGCAATACCGCATATGGCGACAACTACCAGAGTTTTCAAAGCGCATTCAGTTCTACCGTCGGTGCGTCGGTGGAATATGGCGCATTCTCCGCCTCGCTATCGTCGGAATACAGTTCGACCACCGTGACCACCTCCGACCGGCAATATTATCGGCTGGTGGATACTTACCAAGGGGTCATCGCGCGTTTCGACGACACGAATAATTTGACGTTCACCGACGATTTTTCCGCCGACCTGAACGATGGCGGCGACGACCTCGATTCCATCAAATCCCTCTATCAAACCTATGGAACCCATCTGGTTACCGGCCTGATACTCGGCGGATCGGTCACCGCGAGTTACTCGGCGAGCACCGAGACGTATTCGAGCGAAAGCGAGTTCGTCAACGAAGCCAACGCCAAGTACAACGCCTCGGTGGGGAGCGTGCGCCTGTATACCACGGTGACTTCCGCAGATTCCACTTACCAATCGGACGTGGAGCAGGACGATCAGATAGAAGTGAAGGGCGGGACGGCTGCCGCGCAGAGTGCGCTCATCAACGACCAGGATTGGGACACCTGGGCGGCGTCGGTGAGCGACAATCTCGCCGTGGTGGATTTTCTCGGGGATGACACCGAAGGCTACCCTGGCCTGACGCCCATCTGGGAACTGTGCAGCGATTCGACGCGCGGCGATACGCTGGAAACGGCGTTCTACGAACTTTATTCACCCCAGCACACCACCCCGGTCTGGACCAAGGCGCCGAATTCCGACGGTAACACCAGCGGCACCTACGTACTGGGCTGGAACGTCAACGACGACCTGGCGGGTAGCGAATACGAAAGCCGCATCCCCTACATGGTGCTGACCGGCTTCGGGGCGCGGATCGACGGCAACGACCACGTGACGCGCATCGCCGTACAGGTCACCGATCTGGGAACCGGCGATACCTACGATTTCGTCAAGGGCGACGTGACGACCTTCATGCAAAGCGATTACGAACAGTATGCCACGGTGCCCGCCGGCTGCGTCATGACCGGCATCGCCTTGCGCGAAAAGGACGACAACCTCGCCGACATGACGCTTTATTACCAGGCTGTGGATATGACCGAGCGCAATACCGTGAGCGTGACCATTGACGGCACCATCACGCGAATCACCGGCGGCCTGCTCGGCACCAATATCGGTTCCATTGCCTGCGGCAGCTCGGCAGCGGAACAGGCCTGGGTTCCCGCGTCGGGTAACACCAGCGTGATGACCGGCATCCAGGTGGCCTCGTCGGGGCAGGCACAATCGTTCGTTACCTTGAACGTCTATCTGGCGACCCTGTATCTGGAAGTGGACCAGGACTGAAGCGTGCGGAAAGCGCTTGCACGCTTGGCGGGGGGGGGGGGAGCCCTTGTCCGCCACTGTCCGCATCCGCCTTCCACGGCGTGGCCGGCGGAGTTGCGCAGCGCCGGCAGGATGTGCCGACGAAGGAAGCGCATCGCTCGCGGGTTACTCGAACGATGCGCTTGCTG